>Ga0315550_1001019_pt1 | contig 17316 bp, 12 predicted proteins | sample SalMarSW160190MG_2_FD_203100 | JGI IMG/M metagenome (GOLD analysis project Ga0315550, IMG submission 203100) | Salt marsh sediment microbial communities from the Plum Island Ecosystem LTER, Massachusetts, United States - Salt Marsh Sediment SW1601-90 ... | reverse complement strand
AAAGCCGGAGTTAGACAGTTTGGTGACGTCTCACCCCGGCTTTTTCGCTGTCACAGAAACAACGACGATTCTTCAAATCACATATCACAGACCACTACCGGCACCAAACGCAGCGTAATTTGTTTCGGCTGACAAAGCTCACGCGATCTGGCATTCAATTCAGCCGACTTTTCAACTGCTGTTTCCAGTAAAACTTTATCCATTGATTTTATACTTTGACGCCACGTCTTATACACCAACCGTTGCCGTTGCTGTACAAGCTTAAGCACCTCCTGGCTTTGCTGTACCGTTGGAAATTCAGCGTAGTCCAGCAGGTTAATTCCTTTGGCTAACTGCTCCCTGCTTAGTGCGCTAACCATTTGCCCGTTAGCGAACAGCCGATACAATTTATCGGAAAGAGACGTTATTTTCAGCCGATGCCTGTTCAACTGCTCAGCCATTTTCTCCATTGCAATAGACTCGGCATCCCACTGCGGGTCCACAGGCATCGGCAGAGACGTTCGCCAGGCGAATTCGATTGTGCCTTGTCGAACCTTTAATCCCCTCACATCGCCCCGGACAATCCTTCGGGTCTTTACATCAAGCTCCACCGAGCCGGCCTCTGCCGGGGCATTCCACGCCAACAGCAGCGTTTGGGCCATAAGCCAGTGTCCGGTAGCGTTCGGATGAACGCCATCGCCGGACAGGTAGAAACTAACCTTTTCCTGCCGACGTTCCGCCAGGTGTCGATTCATCGCAGAGTGCACATCCGCCACGACAAAACCATTCTTGCGAAGCGTCAAAAGCCATCGGCTGTAACGCTCAAGAACATCATCGTAGCCGATAAACGCATACTTATAACCCCAATGACTGGCGTCCGGGTCTGATGTTATTTTGCGATAAGCATCGAACGGCGGAGGTGTCATTATCACTAACGTTGTTTTCGCTTCGTTGGTAGCCCGTTTAGCTAACCGTTTAACTCCTGCTTTATATTTGGCGAACAACTCTTCGCTAAACGGATGATAATTACCGTCATTCATCCCAAAACATGATACAAGCACATCCGGCTTCAGTGGTGTAATGTCTCGGCTGAACCGTTCGTGCGCATCAGGCCTGGGTGGGTCGTGGTCAATTTCACTCGTGCCCGACAGCGTTTCGCTGCTGATACCACGATTGACTATCTCGAATCTATGCTCCCAAAAGCGAGTCAGCAAAAAGGTTTCAATGTACTCGACATATCGACCGTTCTGTGTAATGCTGTCGCCGAAGAAGACAACCCGCTCTGGGCCCTGAAGATAAAATGGACTCTTAGCTTCAGCAGTGCACCCCACGCAAGCGAGAACATAAACACAAAGAACTACCGCAATTATCCTTTGGCAATTCATATCTTTACCCTCTAAATACATTGTGTTTTGTAACATCTTAATCAATGGATGGCTCGACTTATTTACCTATACAAAAGCTACTGAATATCTGCTCCAATATCTGCTCATCGACGTGTCCGCCTGTGGCGGATTCGATACCGGAAACGGCCTGGTAAGCGGCCCGCAGCATCATTGCGGTAACCTCATCATTGCCGGCTCTCAGCTCACCGATGGATTCACTGACGTTCTCAATTGCCTCAGTAACAGCCTGTTGGTGCCGAGCGGTAAGGCCAACAGAGCTTTGGGTGCTCTCGAAGAGTGGGCTAGCGCCTGATTTGGACGTCTTAAAACCAGGTTCCACCTCGATTATTTTTTTGTCGATTGACTCTCGCAATAAATCTAAGCCGGCGCCGGTTTCTGCGGAAGTTACTAAAAATCCCGCACCAAAATCCTCTTTGTTGTGCTCGGTCTTGTTATCGATGGATGAAAAGCGGTTTGCGGGGGTTGATTTTGCTGCGGGACCAAACAATTCATTCAGCTCAGCAAGGCGGTTTGATAACACCTGTTCGGATACCAAATCGCACTTTGTCGCAACCGGTATCAATCCCACAGACCCAAGACTCCAGACCAAAGACCACAGACCAATCTCTTCGGCCCACAAACCAAAGTCTTGACTCTTGCATCTTGCGTCTTGCGTTTTGGGTCTTGGGTCTTTTGATATGTCAACGCAGAATACAACCACAGCGCTGTTTCGCAGCGCCTCAATTGCCGCCTGTTGTGCCAATTCGTCGAGGACATTGTCCGCCCCGTTAGAGACTTTTCCTGTTGGGTCTCTAATGGGGTCCGGGCAGAGCACCAGACCTGCACAATCGAACAGAACGCATCTACAATGAGCCAATGTACATATAGCGGTCAGCACATCTCTGGTGGTTTTACGCTTGTGCGAGACAATACTTCTTTCTTTACCGAGCAGTGTATTGAGCAGGCTGCTCTTACCGGCATTGGGAGCACCGGCAATCCCCACCGCCGGTAAATCAATTAGAGACTCGTACCTGATACTCCCGGAAAGAAGCTGCTCAAGCTGTTCCTTTACACCGAGAAGTCTTTCAATTACTTCCGCTACGGTTTCCAGCTCGATATCTTCTGCGCTGAAATCCAGTCCCGCCTCGATTAAGCTAAGACAATCCATTATCGCCGAGCGTACCTTTGCCGTGGTCTCGGATAGCCGTCCACTGAGAAGTTTCTCAGCGGCGGCTAATTGAAATGCGTTGGAGCGTACGATAATCTCGTTCACCGCCTCGGCCTGGGACAAATCGATTTTGCCGTTCAGATACGCCCGTGCCGTGAATTCACCCGGGCCAGCCATCCGAAGCCCTTTGCCTAATAACTTACCTATTAAGACCTCAGTAACAGCAGGATTTGTATGGATATGAATCTCTGCTATATCATCGCCGGTATAAGAATGCGGAGCCAAGAATAAGTACAATTGCGCATCAACTTCGAGTTCATTATCGATGGTTACACTGCCGGTTACCAATCTTGTCCCTTGTCCCTCGTCCTTCGTCCTTCGCTTAATACTGACCGGTGGGTCGAATATTTTTTTGCAGGTCTCGATTGTATCCGGACCGGTTATGCGAACAATCACCCTTGCGCCCGAAGTTGGAGAACTGACAGCTAAAATAGTGTCATTCAAGTCGTACATTCGGCATTGCCATCCCCCTTGTCATTCCCGCGCAAGCGGGAATCTACGATATCGTCATTTTTGGATTCCTGTTTCCGCAGGAATGACAGTTGTGGCTGCCTTACATATTTTTATAAAACGGCTTGGGCTTTTTCTTTTTGACTTTGCCGCCGGTCTTGCTCGTCGCGGCAACCAGACCCTGCGATTCGGCTTGTTCCTTTTCCCGGATGTGTTTGCGAATGACATACTGCTCAAAAACACCGGCGAAGGTACTTGCCATAATATACAGATTCACTCCCGACGGGGCCTTGTATAACATCAGCGGGAACAGTAACGGCATCATAATCATCATCATTTTTTGCTGCTGAGCAACCTGTGGGTTAGCAGATGCCGCCGCCTGGGACGGCATTAGTTTCTGCTGAAGATAAAACGCCACGCCCATCAAAAGCGGCAGCAGGTTCAGCGATTCTATTTTCCAGCCCAACAAAGGCACGACTATTGCCGTTGGAAATCTATAAAGAGCATCCGGTAACGAAAGGTCAGTAATCCAAAACGGCAAAAATGCAGCACCACGCAGCTCAATACTGGCGTAAACCGCGCTCCACAAAGCAATCCAAATCGGCATTTGAACCATCATCGGAAGAAAGCCCATAATCGGCGAAGCGCCCTGCTCTCTGTAAAGGGCCATCATCTGTTTGTTCATTTCAGCCTTGTTGTTGGCGTATTTTTTCTTTATCTCCTCGGTCTTCGGAGCCAGCTTGCTCATCTTGCTCATCGAGACCTGGCTCTTTTTCGTGATAGGATGCATAGCAAGCCGCATCAAAAACACCAATATGATAATTACTACGCCGTAGTTGCCGATAAAGGCGTACATCCATTTCATTATCGCCAATATCCCGAAGGCCAGAGGCTTTATAATGCTGGCTGGGCAGCAGCACATCATAAAATCTATCGTCTGAACAAAACCCAGCTCTCGATACCGCTCGTTTTTATCGAAAAGACTTTTATCCTTGGGCCCAATATACAACTGGAAGTTATATATCTTTGAGCTATTGACCTGGCCCGCCGCAGTCAGCGTATTTGGCGCAATTTTCAAATCCAATCCTATTGTTTCATCCCCGCTGTCGGCCTTGCTGTCTCCATCAGGATTGTGAAATCGGCCTGTTTTATCCGTTACCCAATCGCAATACTCTTTACCCTCTTCCGGCAGAGGAACTACTATTGCTGCAAAATATTTATTGACCGCAGCTACCCAGAGAAAGTTGGCGCCAGGTTTTGTCAGCCGATTGAGGTTCTTTGCTTTGATGAGGTCTTTCTTGGCAAGTCTTACAGTGCTGATTTGCCCCCGCGAATCTTTAAAGCCGGCCACGGCTTTTCTCATATCGCCTCTGACACCCTCTCTGCCAAGTCCGCCCGGCCCGGCTAAATTGAAACGCACCTTCTGCTCAATACCGCTAAGATTTTCCACGGCTATATTGCATTCCAGAAGATAGCTGCGTGGGATGATTTTATAGGTTTTAATCAATTTCAAGACCGGCTCGTCTGTACCTACAATTTTAATTATCGCTTCGAAGCGAGCCGTCTGCGAACCATCCTCTGCGGTTATGACATCGAAGCTTTTCCAGTGAAGTCTATCCAGAGGCAGTTGCAGCTGCTGCTCAACAAATACAAGGCTCGTATTAGCCATTGACAAAATTTCCCTGCCGTTTCTTTCCAGCATGGGAGAAATAATTACCAACGGCTGAGGGTCCTTGTAATCACGGTCGTCGAATCCGGTAGCCAAGCCTCGGTTATCGGGTCCGTTACTAAAGGTGACTTTTCTGATGGCAGCACCTTTTGAACTCAATTCCAACTGGAACTTAAAACCGTTATCGGCATTCTCGGTTTTGGGATTTGCTGCACCGAGCGTAACGGTTTTAGCCGGAGCACTGTCAGCACCGAAAGTAACAGAATCGTCCGCTCCTATCTGCGATGGTTCCTCGGCAGGGACATTCGCATCGCCGCTATTTTTGTCACCTATAGAGCTTTGCAAAAGGATGCAAGGCCCTGAATTTGGCAGCGAGCACTCAAAAAGTCCGGACTCAACAACGAGCCAGCCGCAAAAGACAACAAAGCCAATCACAACCAAAGTCAAAATAACTCTCATAATCGGATATCACATCATGTATTGGTTTGAGTTTTCGTTCTTCAATAATCAATAGTCAATAATAAATAATCAATTCCTTTTATCTTCCGTTCTGCAGCCGCTCCGCGTGGAAATTGTCTAATTGTTCGATTGAGATTATCTTTTTCATAGTAGTTTCAAAATCGTATTCGAGCCGTACAAAATGCACCTCGTTTTTATCCACATACACATAGCTGGTACGGTTGTCCTTGTCCCTGGGCTGCCCGACCGAGCCGATATTGATAATCGCCTTTTCATCATCGACAATCGGGTAGACATCGCCAAGCTCAGCCGGCAGATAGAAGTCCGGCTCATTAAGAAACACCCCGGGCATATGTGTGTGGCCCACAAAGCAGATGTGTGTGACCCGCTCGAACAGCAGCCGAACCTTCAGCGGATTGGTGTAAACATCATCGGGAAAAATATATTCATTAATCGGCCTTCTGGGCGAAGCGTGAACAAAATCTATTGTCGCTGAGTTTGTTCCTAATTTGCTTTTGAGCGTGTGCCGCATCGGCAGCTCACCCAAAAAGCTCCAGCGCCTGTTGCGGCTCTGTTTTTCTTCTTCCGATTCCAGAACTTCCCGGCTCCAGAAGCTCGCCTGCTCTGCCCCGTAGTTGAAATTTGTCGGCTCATAGAAGACCGCATAATCGTGATTGCCGAGGACGCACCACTTGGTCTTCTCTATAATCAAATCGAGACATTCCTTGGGATTTGGCCCGTAGCCGACCACATCACCCAGACAATAAATAGTTTTTATACCCCGTTTTTTAATGTCAGCCAGAACCGTCGTCAAGGCTTCGAGGTTCGAATGTATATCGCTTAGAATCGCAAACATAAAAGCCCTTAAGGGGCCCCCGTTTCGCGGGAACCAAATAAAATCAACTTTTCTTATACAGAAGAATACTTAAATAGCAAAAATAACGCAAAGATGCCAGAATATTTATTGGCTTTTGAAGAAAACACGATTTTGGAATCCCGCAAGGCCGGAACCCCATTGCCCAAGCTCGACAGATTCGAAAAAAGACGGTTTTCTTTAGTCATAAGTATTGTTATAATACCCCGTACGCAATACGGTATCCGCCCGTGGCGGACTTTTGTTTGGCGGATACACGATACGAGATACGAAAATGGTAAGTATGACTCTTCTTGAAACTCAGGGGCTGGTAAAAAAATATTCCGGCCGAATCGTTGTTAACGAAGTGTCCATTACTATCGAACAGCGCAGTATTGTCGGGCTTCTGGGCCGAAACGGGGCCGGAAAAACCACGTCCTTTAGAATGATTATGGGTATGGTTGCCCCAAACAGCGGCTCGGTCATTTTTGAAGGCCGGAACATCACCAGGCTGCAGATGTACAAACGCGCACGATTGGGTATTGGGTATCTTTCACAGGAACCCAGCATCTTCCAGCGCCTCAGCGTCCGCGACAATCTCTATGCGATTCTGGAAACGATGTCCATCACCAAAGCTCAGCGTAATCGCAAAGCTGATATGCTCATTGAGCGTTTCGCACTAACTGAGGTCGCTAACAGTCAGGGTAGATTCCTCTCCGGCGGCGAGCGAAGAAAGCTCGAGATCGCCCGTGCCATGGTAACAGACCCTTCATTGATTCTTTTGGACGAACCGTTTAGCGGTGTTGACCCCATTGCCGTTCAGGATTTGCAGTATGAGATCCGCCGCCTCGTTGATTCCGGCGTCAGTATTCTTGTTACCGACCATAATGTCGAGAGAACGCTTGAAGTGGTCGATAAGGCCTACATTATCGACCACGGCAGGGTGATAGGAGCAGGACCGCCCGCCGAAATCATCCGTAATGAAATCGTCAGAAAATCTTATCTCGGCAATACATTCGCCGGCGACGAATTCGACGATTGATGAGCGTGAAGCGAAGTGTGAGGTACCAATAATGATTGATATTGAAAAATGTCGAATCACACATTATCCGGCTGAGGTTTTAACTAAGCGAGCCCAGCCGGTAGGAGAAATTGATAATAATATCCGTCAACTTGTAGAGAAAATGACCGACATAATGCTCAAACACAAGGGCGTCGGCCTGGCGGCGCCGCAGGTGGGCGTGCCGCTGAGGCTGTTTATCATATCGCTCGACGGATCCAGAGAAAAAGTTACAGTTTATATAAACCCGATTGTTACACCAGACGGAGAGCTTGGCTCAACGGAAGAAGGCTGCCTGTCGGTGCCTGGCATTTATACGAAAATCCGAAGATACAAAAAATGTAACGTTACTGCCACCAACCTCGATGGAAACGAGTTCAAAGAACGGGCCGAAGGGCTTCATGCCAGGGCTCTACAGCACGAGCACGACCATATCGAGGGAATGACCATCGCTAACCGTATGAGCCAAACCGCCAAAATCGCACACAGGAGACAACTCAAAAAACTGACAGAAAAGAACAAGGATAAACAGTAAATGAGTGCCTGAGCAAACGCATAAATAGACAAATACATAAACTCATATACTCATTCACTCATATACGCATATACTCATAAATGTATTTGAGATAGTAAATGAAAATAGTATATCTGGGCAGCGGCCAATTCGGCATTGAATGCCTGAATTTTTTGGACAAATCCAGCCATAGTCTGCAATTCATCGTCACTCAACCTCCACACCCGGCCGGCAGAGGCAGAAAACAGAGCCCGACACCAGTAGCCCGTTGGGCGAATACCAATTCAGTACCTTTTGTTGAAACAGACGACGTAAACACTCCTGGGGTGATGGAAAAGATAGCTGATTATAAGCCGGACCTGATTGTGGTAATTGCGTTCGGCCAAAAAATCGGCAATGAGTTGATAAATCTGCCGCCAAAAGCCGCTATAAATGTCCACGCCTCTTTGCTTCCAAAATATCGCGGAGCTGCACCGATAAACTGGGCCATAATCAACGGCGAAACCAAAACCGGTATAAGTATAATCACATTAGCTGAAAAAATGGACGCCGGCCAAATCCTCGCACAATCACAAACCAACATCGCCCCCGATGAAACAGCCGGCCGACTACACGACAGACTTGCACATATAGCGGCACCTTTATTACTCAAAACAATCGACCGAATCGATGACGGCTCAATTATTTATACCGAACAGGACCATTCCAAAACAACCCTCGCGCCGAAGCTGAAAAAATCCGATGGCTTTATCGACTTTGCCGAACCGGCTCAAGTTTTAGAAAGAAAAATCCGCGGCTTCTGGCCCTGGCCCGGCGCCTCGGCAACTTATCTGTCCAAGAAGACCAACAAATCTATACGCGTAAATATCGCAATGGCAGAAGCAGTAGAGGCCTCAAACTCCACCGGCTTATCGGTGGGAACGCTTGCCGAAAACCTAAATGTAACCTGTGGTACAGACGCCTTAAAGATTATAAAAATCAAACCGGCAGGCTCTCCGCTTATGGACTTCAAAGATTTCGTCAACGGCCGACAAACCCAGCCCGGCGATTTGTTTATTAAGATAGACAAGTAAGATATGGCTGGCCAAAAACCAAAATCCGCACGTATTATAGCAATTGAGGTCCTGAACCAGTGTGACCCAAAACGTAACTACGCCGGTCCGATCCTAAACAAGTTGTTGGGCGAAACCGACCAGAAACAACGAGCCACCGACCTTGTCCTTGGAACGATAAGAAACCGCAGTGCTATCGATACGGTGATAACCGCATTCACCGGCCGTCCCATTGAAAGGATAACGGACAAACTACTCAACATCATCCGGATCGGGACCTACGAGCTTGTATATTCATCTGCGACCAGCCAGCATTCCATTGTCAACGAAGCGGTCGAGAACGCAAAAGCCATCGCGCCGCAAAAGCAGGTCGGCTTTGTAAATGCAGTCCTGCGCCAAATCACAAGGCATATAACAAATCGCCAAATCCAGTTGCCGCAGCCCGATTCAAGATGTACCATTGCCCAGACACCTGTGACCGGCTGCGAATTCGATATGGATTTTTTGCCCGACCCTGAATCTTCCCCTGCCGATTACTTAAGCACAGTTTTTTCTCTGCCCAAATGGCTCGTAACCGACTGGCTCGGCGAGTTCGGCGCAGAATTGGCCCGCCGGATTTGTTTCGCATCCAATCGCAGGCCGAGTGTTTACCTCAGACCCAATAGCTTAAAGACAACAACAAAGGATTTAGCTGAAAAATTTCGACAGGCGGATATCGGCTTTCAAATCGTCGATGTTCAATGCTCGATGCCGGATACTCGTCGAGAATCGAGAATCGAGAACCAAGAATCGAGCATGATAAAAATCAAAAGTCCCCGAGCGGTAACACAGCTTCCCGGCTTTGCAGAAGGTCTGTTTACAGTTCAGGATATTACAGCTTCGCAGGCGGTAAGGATTCTCAAGCCGAAATCGGACTGGACGATACTCGACCTCTGCGCCGCACCGGGTGTAAAAACAACACAGTTAGCTGAAGCTACTGGCGATTCGGCGAAGATTATCGCAACTGATATCGATTCCGAGCGCCTCAAAAAAGTCAAAGAAAACACTACTCGGCTCGGTATAAACAGCGTCGATATTGTTCCGTATGAGGAGCTTCCATATTCTAATTTCGATTGCGTCCTGCTGGATGTCCCGTGCTCAAATACCGGCGTATTAGCCAGACGCATCGAAGCACGCTATCGCGTAACGCCAGGTGCAATAAAGAAACTTATCAAAACACAAAGCGAACTGCTGAATACCGCAGCACAAATGTTAAAACCTCACGGTAAAATCTGCTACAGCACCTGCAGCATTCAAAAGGATGAAAACAATGACCTTGTTAGAGACTTCCTCCAGAAAAACCACAATTTCGAGCTTGAATCCGAAAGGCTGACCCTCCCGTTGGCAATCCCGCACCAAAATCGACCACAGCAGACCGCTTACCAACCCGATAACATCACAGACTTTGACAGAATAGATTTTGGTGCGGGAGACCACGATGGTGGATATACAGCAATAATCATCGCAACATAATGACAAGTATCGAGTATCGAGAATCCAGCATCGAGTTTTTAATTTTGAGTTACAAATCCAATTCACAGCTTTTCCACAAAACAAACTTACGATGTGTAAAACCTGTTAAAAACAAATTTTTTTTATGCGCAAAGTCAATATTGACAGCAACCTCTATCAAGTGGAAAAGAAATTTCCCAAAACGCGATTGATTTGTTTTTTCGTTGCCCAATAATAAGTAAGTTATCAGTATTATTGATTCTAAAAAGTGGCTTTGCTGCGAAGAATGATTTGATTCTAAAAAGAATGGATTCTTTTCCTGCGCTTACAAAGGATGAGACTATATTCGTTGAGTGCGGGATTAAGGCCTGATGAATAAAAACCTGGCACCGGGAGAATACTAATGCAGAGCACAATCACGGATGAGAGTTCTCGTACAGCGGCGTCTCAGATAAGTGCTATTAACGAAGCTCTTGCTGAGAAAGTGGGTCCGAAGAAGTTTCGAATTTGGTTTAAGAATTCAACTAATATGACACTTGCCGACGGATATTTGAAGGTTGGTGTGCCGAATCTTTTTATAGCAAGTTGGATTGAAAACCATTTTTTGAATGAAATTACCCAGGTGGTTCGGACAGTTACCGGCGCAGAGGTAAAGGTAACCTTCGCCATCGATCCGGAGCTTTCCGGCCACCAGAGGCGAACTCAACTGGATTCGCAGCCCCAGCTTGTTGCTGGCGCCGGTAGGACTCGATCCTCGGGGCGACTGAGTTCGCCGAAGTCGATTCTTGATTCTCGACGAGCATCGAGTAGCCGGCATCAAGCATCAAAAAGACTCAAACTGAGTCTGGATACTTTTGTTGTGGGCTCGTCAAATGAGCTGGCCTACAACGCCGCCAAAGCGGTCGTAAATGAACAACAAAGCCCTTTCAATCCGCTGTTTATTCACGGAGGATACGGGGTAGGCAAAACACATCTGCTGCAAGGGATTTGCAATGCAGTGTGCGAAAAGCGCCCCCAGACTAATTGGCTATATCTCTCAGCGGAAGATTTTGTCAATCAGTTTGTGCTGGCCTTGAAGACAAAAAAGCTGGAGGCTTTTCGACGACGAATGCGGCAAACGGATTTGTTGGCAATCGACGATATTCACTTCTTGGCCAGCAAGCCTTCAACGCAGGAGGAATTCCTGCATACTTTCAATACAATCAGCCTGGCTGGTAAACAGGTTGTGCTGGCCTGCGATGCACATCCGAAAATGATAGGACAACTGTCCGAAAAGCTGGTTAACCGCTTCGTATCGGGAATGGTTGTCAAAATTGAGAATCCTGATTTCCGCACCCGCTGCCAAATATGCAGGCAGTACCTGAAAACTCAAAACTTAAAACTAAAATCTCAAATCCCCGAAAGCGTAATAACATACATTGCCGAAAATCTCCGCACCAATGTCCGGGAGCTGGAGGGGGCCCTGCTGAAAATAATTGCATACTCGGCGCTGAAAAACGAAAAAATCAACCTGTCTATGGCCAGGGCCGTTCTGGCTGAACACCTTGAAAGGTGCGACCCGATTGTGCACGTATCGGATATCGAGTCGGCCGTCGCCACTTATTTCGGCACAACGCCGGCCAAGATACACTCGTCAAAAAAAGACAGGACAGTGGCCTTGGCCCGGCATTTTAGTATGTATCTGACCAGGAAGTACACAAAGATGTCGTCCTCTGAGGTAGGCAGATTTATGGGCAATAAAAATCACGCCACCGTACTGCTGGCCTGTAAAAAAATCGAAGAGATGCTCAAGAAAAATGCCGAGCTTCACTGGCAAGGCCTCGCAGGCAACAAAGTCTGCAAAGCCAGAACAATACTCACTCAGCTCGAAGCCGGAATCTAAATATGTCTATTTAGCCCCAGGTTTTACCGGGGGTTTTTCTTCTACACAAACAATCGGGTATGCAAAAGAAAATGAACCAACAATGTCATTGCGAAGGAGGCCCCCTTCTTGCTTTCGCAGGAAAGCAGGGGGCCGACTGTGGCAATCTCAACCTTAACAATACGAAAACCGTTTATTTTCTTAGGAGGAACGCAGGAACAAAACAATTTCGTTTTGAATTTCTTATTTATTCTTCTTTTCTCTTTTCAGTTTCCGTTTTTCCTTTGGATTAAGCTTGGCCTTTTTCTGGTGTTCCTTTTTGCCTTTATCTTTCTTCCCCTTATCGCCCATATCTGTTTCTCCTTTCTTAACTCATAACTAGGGACAGTCACTCTTCTATCGCATCGTCAATAGCTTTTTTAACTGCAACCACAGCGGAGGACTGAGGCATCTTTGTGTAAGCTGAATCAATGGCCTGCTTTGCCTGGCCGAGTCTGCCCATTCGGTAACAGACATAACCTAAGAGAAATTCCAACTGGGCTGAATCACTCCTTCCTAACCATTCTTTAATATCAGCTATTCTGCTTTCGAGCTTGTTTTCACCGCCTAACATACCAGCAAGGTCGATTTTAGTCCGTGCATATTCCGGAGCAATCTTGAGCGCTCTGGAAAGAAACAGCGCACTGCTGATATATTCGCCGGCGGCGAATAACGCATGGCCTCTGCCGGCAAAGCAAAGTGCCAGGCCACCGGCTTGGACCGGATCCGACCCGGCTTCGCCGGGGTCCAGCTTATAAATAGACGCCAAAGCAAAAGAGTCCGCTGCCGCGTAGTACCTGCCGGCCTTTAGATGGCCTTGTGCTCTCTGGAGGTGCTGATTGAACTTGGCCTCCGAGTAAGACTCAGGGCTGGTGTGTGGTCCCCTAATGCGCCTGGCCCTGGCGGATAAGTCAGCTTGCGAAAGCTTATTCAGTTCATCCAACGGAGAACTTTTCTCTCGCGAACTTTCCGGCTTCGGTGTTTCTAAAAATTCGAGGCTCGCTTCTTCCTGATTCTCCGCAGCTTGACTGAGCTGGGCTTTTTCAGTTTCATAAAGGCGCACAATTTTACTCCAGTCTATGGTTGTCGATTGGGGGGAGATAGCCGTATCTTTTTTGATACTTCCGTCTTTACGTGCTTCTTCTTTTGCGGTTTGCAGGCGGGCATCGATGGACCGGGTCAAATCATCGAGCTGCTGTCCTATTTGCTCAAGAACATCGGAACCAAGTCTGTTACGTTGGTCCTGCAGGTCTCTGCCGTATTCATCAGGTTTACCCTCACCTGCCTGAGGTTCCCAGCCCGTAACTTTCTGCAAAGTGGACCCATCCTGAAACGCCAGACCCTTAGCAACTGCATCAGCTTGTGCAAGTGTAAGCTCGTCCCCGCCGAAGTCTGGTTCGCTTGTCTGAACTATTTTAGCTGCCCGGCTTTCCTTGTGTTCCGGACTCCATACCTCAAACCTCTGCTCAAGGGCCGTTCCTGGCTCTTGCGTCTTGAGTCTTTGGTCTTGCGTCTTGAGTCTTGTGTCTTGTGTCTTGAGTCTTGTCTCTTGAGTCTTGAGTCTTGTCTCTTGTGTCTTGAGTAGTGGCTCTTGGGTCTTGAGTCTTGTCTCTTGTGTCTGTTCTTGGTACCGTTCAACCATCAACTGTTGGTCTTGCAGCGATATACCCGCCTCGTCTCGAGTAAGTAGCTGTAGTTCCCGTATGCTTTTTACTATTTGTAGAGGCTTAGTTGATGTACCATATTTCGTTTGTGGTTCCTGCGGTTCTAAGCTGGATGATTCCCGCGAAGTGCCGGTCCAGGTAGAAAAATCCTCGCCGGACAAACTCTGTTTATCCAAACCAGATACGCGCATTGCCGCCGAGTACTGTCCCTGCGGTGTACGGTCATTAATTCTTGTTACCGGCCTGAAAACTCCGGAATAGCCGGGCCTTGTTGTGGTTACCGTCTGGCTTTGTAAATAATACGGCTGAATACTGTATCCATTGGCATAACGTCCGATGTCTTCAGTGCTGGCCGAGTCTCTCAAAAAGGAGCTAAGTGACGATGAACCAAGATCGGCCCTGAAACTCGTGGTCGAACCATACGGCACAGTACCACGGAAGTGCATGCCGTGGCGGACATTGCCGGTAATTAACAGATTGCCATTCGTATCGATCGGATTGGGATTGCTAATCAGACCACTGCTGATACTGCTCGGAGGAACCGTGCTCGAGCCGGCAGGATTCATTATCGCACGGTTTTCTATCGACCAGCTTATTGCCGAACTAAGTGCAAAAAACACCACGGCCACTGTGATAAAAAGCCAATTCTTCATAATACAAAGTACCTTTCTATCTTTCCTGATATTCTGGTAACCTGATATCCTGATACCCTGTCAGGTAGTGGGGCCTTTCTTGTATTTCGGTTTCTCAGCCCAGCTAAGTTTCGTGGCCAGAGTGTCCCATTGATTCCGAAGCGGATTGTTCACAATCAAAAAATCGCAGCTTTCTCTCTCGACTCTTACCACATCGTCAATTGACAGCCTCAACGATACCTGGCCGTCGATTGAAACAGTTGTGCCTTCGTTGACTCGTATTCCCACGACCTCTATTGTGCTCTCAGCGTTAATAACGATTGGCCGAAAGCTCAAAGAATGGGGACAAATCGGCGTAATAACCACCGCCTCCATCTTAGGCGAGACTATTGGGCCTCCTGACGATAAATTATAGGCCGTTGAGCCCGTCGGGGTGGAAATTATCAACCCATCGCTGATACAACCGGCTAACGGCTGACCATCCACCGATATTTTAAGCTCGACCGTTCTAAAAGGTGGCCCAGCCGTGATAAAAACATCATTGATAGCTGCTGAGCAAAATTTCTGCGTTCGGTCCTCTTCCTTACCATTGCTGATTTCGGCGAGCTCAGTCGGGCCGAAAACTCTACAGCTTAGCATCATCCGCTTGTCTATCTGGGCGGTGCCTTTTATTAAACAAGGGAAAAAATCCTTAAGCTCGCCAACGCTGAATTCCGCCAGGAAACCAAGCTTGCCGACGTTAACGCCTATCACCGGCACACTTGCTTTACTCACATTCCTTGCCGTCGAGATAATGCTCCCATCGCCGCCGAAAACAATCGCAAAATCACATTTCTTTAGAATCTCGGCTTTGCAATCCTCAATGCTGCAGCTTGCTACTATCTCGGCCTTGTCCTTTGCAAAGCCGGCAAATTCGTCAATCGCCTCGTGGACTCCTTCCTTTTTAGGGTCGCCGAAAATCACTAATTTTGGCAGAGATTTCATGTTTTGTGTCTCTTTTGTCGCGGCTTGTATATCTGATATTGAGCATCCGGCGTCGTAAACTACGTAAGACGCAGCATTTCTTTGGCCGTTTCTACTATCTTATCGGCATTTATACCCGCTTCCATAAGCTGCTGCGCCCTGGAATTGTGTCCTATAAATCTCCTCGGCGCACCGAGCGTGCGTATGGCCTTTGGCGAATAGCTTTTAGCTGCGGCCAATTCGAGCACGGCTGAACCGAACCCGCAGGCACTGGCGTGGTCCTCTACTGTAATTATGCCCTTTCCCTGGTCCAGCAGAGAGACAATCTTCTCATCAACAGGAGCAGCGAACCGGCCGTTAATCACATCAACCGCAATGCCGTCTTCAGCTAATAATTTAGCCGCTTTCAATGCTTCTGTCAGAACGCTGCCGTAACTGACAATCGCAACAGCGGATTTTTTCGACCTTTTGACGACTACACTTTTACCCAGAATGAATGGCTTGGCACAGGCGGCCCTGACAAACTCCTGCTGTGGGACAAAATCTTTGGGATACCTTATAACGACCGGCTTATCTTGACCCAATGCAAATTCCAGGGCCAGTTTAATTTCAATCTCGTTGGCAGGCCCCGTTAGTACCATATTCGGCATTATCCGCAAAAAGCCAATATCCAAAAGCCCGTGATGTGTTGGTCCGTCCGAGCCGACGACCCCGGCCCTGTCGACGCAAAAGATGACCGGCAGGTCCTGTAACGCTACCTCCTGGAATATCTGGTCGAAGCTGCGCTGTAAAAAGGTCGAATAGATACAGACGACCGGTTTTAAGCCGCTTCTGGCAAACCCTGCTGCAATATCCACAGCCGCACCTTCAGCGATACCCACATCGTAGCACCTGTCAGCAAACCTTTTGCTAAATTCGACTAAGCCCGTTCCGTCGCACATCGCTGAGGTTATAGCCACGATTCTGTCATCCTTTTGAGCTAATTCCGTCAGATGTTCACCGAAGACACTGGTAAAACTACGTCTGCTTGAGTCCGTAGCCGATTCAACAGCATCCCCGTTCATCTTGAACGGGCCTGTCGAATGAAATTTGCTGGGGCCCTGGTCGGCCGGCTCAAAACCTTTGCCCTTCTTCGTATAAACGTGCAGAATTACGGGATGATTCATCTGGGCCAACGCCTGGAACAATTTTATAAGCGAGCCAATATCGTGGCCGTCAACAGGACCAAAGTACGGAATATTCAGGCTCTCAAACATCTGACTGGCCGGCAGGGCCATCCTGATACCTTTCTTAATCCTCTCAATCGCTTCCTCGACACTTTTGCCTATAAAGGGCGTATGCTCTAAGATATTTCTGGTTGTCTTGCGCAAATCCTCGTAGGTCTGGCTCAGACGAACTTTGGAAAAGTACTTTGCCATTGCTCCTACAGTTGCGTCTATTGCCATCGAGTTGTCGTTGAGCAGGATTAGCAATTGCCTCTTGGCGAGTCCGAGATTATTGAGTGCCTCAAAGGAGGTGCCGTTAACAATACTGGCATCGCCGATCACCGCCACAATTTTATCTTTCTTTTTTTGTTGGCGCTGGGCTATCGCCATTCCGATTGCTGTTGCTATCGAGGTCCCTGCATGTCCGACGGCGAACTGGTCATATTCGCTCTCGGCCGGGTTGGGAAAGCCGCTTATCCCTTCTGCGCGGCGAAGATGCTTGAACTTATCTTTCCTTCCGGTGATGATTTTATGCGTATAGCATTGATGGCCGACGTCCCATAGCAGCTTGTCCTCTTTGAAATCGAAGACGTAGTGCAGAGCTAATGTCAATTCCACTACGCCGAGGTTGCTCGCCAGATGTCCGCCGGTTTTGCTGACCGAGCCGAGAATAAATTGGCGTATTTCCTCTGCCAGCTCCTTGAGCTGAGGCACTGACAGCTTCTTTATATCTGCCGGACTATTGACCCTGTTTAGAAACTCCACTTTTGTGTCCGATTTTTGCATAATATTTTCAATCAAATACGCAGATA
>Ga0315550_1001018_pt1 | contig 17336 bp, 13 predicted proteins | sample SalMarSW160190MG_2_FD_203100 | JGI IMG/M metagenome (GOLD analysis project Ga0315550, IMG submission 203100) | Salt marsh sediment microbial communities from the Plum Island Ecosystem LTER, Massachusetts, United States - Salt Marsh Sediment SW1601-90 ... | reverse complement strand
TCGGGTCGTTCGATAATCCCCTTCCCATTATCTTCAATAACCAATCGAATACCCTCGGAATAACGAATGAACTGAAGATTTACTTCAGTTGCCTCGGCGTGTTTTGATACATTATTAAGAGATTCCTGCGCAATTCTATAAAGCCCGATTTCCATCTGTGGATCAATGCGTTTTGTAATTCCACTTGCATGGAAATGAGTTTTTATGGACGTTCGATTTGCAAACTGTTCACTGAGAAGTTTAAGAGCTGGGGCCAGTCCAAAATCATCCAAAATACTCGGCATTAGATTAAATGATATTTCCCGCGCTTCCTTCATCACATCATCGAGCAAACCTTTCATATCCTTGATACGATCCTGACCTTCCTGTCCCACGGTAATCATATCTTCCAGAATTTCCAGATTGAACTTAATTGCAGTAAGCATTTGCCCAAGTCCGTCATGAATCTCACGGGCGATACGCCTTCGTTCTTCTTCCTGCGCCTGCACGCTGGCATCTGAAAGGATTTCCAGCTCCTTTTCCCTCCGAAGAAGATTTGCATAAAGCTGGGCATTGACCATTGCGATAGAATGCTTCTCGGCCAGTGAATGAAGCAGCCGCATCTCACGTCCGACAAATTCATGATTATGCCTGTAGCCGACCACGATCATGCCTTTATGTTTTCCCTCCACTATCAGCGGCATCCAGGCAGTCGAAACAATCTTCTCCTCTCCAATAATCGGAATTTGAGACAATGAGAAAAGCTTATTTGTATTGGAATCATTTATGATATTCGGCCTCTCATTCTTCAGAATAGCGTTAAACACATCGCTTGGTTTAAACGAGTTAAGTTCATGTTTAAGCGTGTTTCCGCAAATCGCCTTCCATCGTACCAAGGGCTTATGTTCATCAAATAAAAGAACTCCGGCAAAATGTGCACGCGTAAGATTCAATGTCTGTTGAAGAATTGCGGAAAATACTTTCTGCAGATCCATAATGCCGGCGAGTTTTCGGTCAATATTGCTCAGCGTCTCCTGTTCCCATAACCAGAGCGATTGTTCGCGTTCAAGCATTTTCCTTTTTGTAATATCTCGAAATGATGCCTGGACAGCTAAATGGCCGTTCCATTCAATAATGTGCGCGTTAGTCTCCAGATCGATGATCCTTCCCTGTTTCGTCAGCCCGCGCATTCCAAAATTTCTCAAAACTTCATCGCCTAACGAGCGTCCTTCTTGAATCAATTCCAAGGATGTCCGATTAGAAGGAGCAAATATATCAGAGAGATTCGACTTTTGCATGTCTTCCGATTTTGCATATCCAAGCAGACGAACAGCCGAGGGATTAGCAAAAACCAGTTTCCCGCTTTGAATAATCATAATGCCATCAAGCGAGCTTTCCACAATACTGCGATATTCCTGTTGTGTCTCGACTATTCTCCGTGTTAATTCTTTTCTCTCTGTTGAATCGTTGTATTGGGCAATGCATTCTGCCAGCTCTCCGTCTGCATCAAGAATTGGAGAAAGAACCATGCCGGAGGAAATTGTTCGTCCATCTGAACGTGCAAGCTCCACTTCGGCAGACCATGACTCGCCGGATGTAAGAACCAGTTCGGCTAGTTTCCATTGATCTTCTGTGCATCCCTGTTGATGAGAGATTTTTATTATATTAAACAGATTCCTTCCAATTAGGGACAACTGCTTCATCCCGCTCCAAAGAATAAATGCCGGATTTGCATACATCGCTATCCCTTTTTTATCTGTTAAAAGCAATGGAATTGTAGAGCTGTCGATCAATGCCCGGGATCGACTCATTTCAGAAAAGACTTTTCTATTTCTATAAATCAATAAAAGTGCAACGATAATCGCAAAAACATTCAGCACAAAAAAACAAATAAGCAAAAAAATGAAATACTTTTGAATAAGATCAGATTTCCCTTTTTCCCTCTCTACTATCTGCCGATGCTCCTTCTGCCGGAGATTGTGGAACGCATTATTTACGATCTCATTGTATTCTCTGTGAATTGAAGGAAGTTCATTAGATGCAATATTTCTTTCTTTTCCCGGCTGAACGGAGGGAGCCTCTGTCATATGCTGAACAAGCGTATCTGCCTGAAAAAAAAATTCACGGGCATTCGGAAGCAACTCGGCCGCTGCCGTATCTTGAGAGCCGTTTAGAAGCGACAGATAGTGTTTTTTTACAAATAGATACTGTATTTTGTAATTATCCAGCCTTGTTTGAAGTAAATACTTTTGCGTGGGATTCGAACCCCCTTTTTCAAACAGCAAAACCATCTCGGCAAGAATATTTTTACTGAAGACAACAACACTGTCTCGCCGAATGCTATCTGCAAGTGCCTGGTCGGACTGACGGTCGGCACGATGGAAATCAAAAATAAAATATATACCTGAAATAAAGACAAGTAACAAAAGAAGAATACTGCCGAATAAGAATACAGGTAATAAGAGGTTGTGTCTCGCCGGCAATGTGTCGCTCATATCATTTGATGTGCCACGATTCCACACAACTTCATTCATCCCTTCAGCCAATATCAAAGCAGATGCATATGTATTTCCATATCGTTTATACTTATTCGGTCAATGCCGTATGCGGACTACTTACCGATAAGTGATTTGTATGCCTTGACATCAAGGAGAGTGTTTACCTGAGCTGGATCTGCTATTGTTATTTTAACCATCCATCCGCTTGCATACGGATCTTTATTCACGATCTCAGGATGTTCCTTAACTTCCGGATTCACTTCGACAATCTCTCCGGTAACAGGCGCAAACAAATCGGAAACTGCTTTCACCGCTTCGATTGTACCGAACGATTTACCTTGCTCAATCTTCGTGCCTTCAGCAGAAATTTCAACAAATACGACATCCCCTAATTCGCTTTGAGCATAATCGGTAATACCGATCCAGCCATATTGCCCTTCAACGCGAATCCATTCATGCTCGTTTGTATATTTCAAGTTCGCGGGAAAATTCATAATACCCTCACGATATAAATAATGAAAATCTTTTATCGAACAATTCTCATGTAAAGTTGTAATGTTCGATAATGATTATAACTAAAAATTTTTACTCTTCAAACACAAATGATTCAATAAATTTCGTATCATAATTGCCGCTCTTGAATTTTTCATTTAACATCAGTTTTTTGTGGAATGGAATCGTCGTCTTAATACCTTCAATAACAAACTCGTCGAGCGCATGATACATTTTGGTAATTGCCTCTTCTCTTGTTTTACCTTTGACAATCAGCTTCGCAATCAACGAATCGTAGTAGGGCGGGATAAAGTATCCGGAATAGATATGGGTATCGATGCGAATACCGAATCCGCCGGGTAAATGCATACTTGTGATTTTACCGGGACTTGGACGAAAACCGGCTGCCGGGTCCTCTGCATTTATCCGGCATTCAATGACGTGCCATTGGGGCTTTACCTGTACTTTTTTAAGCCGTTCTCCGGCTGCCATTTGAATTTGTATTTTCAGCAAATCAACTCCCGTCACTTCCTCTGAAACAGGATGTTCGACCTGAATGCGTGTATTCATTTCCATGAAATAGAAACTCTTATCTTTATCCAATAAGAACTCAACCGTCCCTGCTCCAAGATACTTCGCACTTTTTGCGCCTTTTACGGCTGCGGCACCCATTGCCTCTCGTATTTCCGGTGTTAAAGCCGGCGAAGGCGACTCTTCTAACAATTTTTGATGCCTCCGCTGAATACTGCAATCGCGCTCTCCGAAATGCACTACCGTTCCATATTTATCTGCCATGATTTGAATTTCGATGTGCCGCGGTTCTTCAATATATTTTTCAATATATACAGATGCATTGCCGAATGCAGTCTCCGCTTCATGACTTGCTGTAAGGTAAGCGTTCTCCAATTCATCCATCGCGCGGACGATTCGCATCCCTCTTCCTCCTCCACCGGCAGTCGCTTTGATAATCACAGGGAAACCAATTTCCAGTGTTACCTTCTTTGCATTGTTAAGATCGGAAATAACACCTTCACTCCCCGGTACAACCGGTACTCCCGCTTTCTTCATTGTCTCTTTAGCAAACGCTTTATCTCCCATTGAAGTTATCGCACTGGAGTCCGGGCCGATAAATACAATACCGGATGAAGCGCAGATATCGGCAAAGTTTGCGTTTTCCGCAAGGAATCCATAACCGGGATGGATAGCATCGGCATCCGTAACCTCGGCAGCAGCAATTAAACGCGGGATGTTAAGATAACTTTCCTTACTTGGCGGCGGTCCGATGCAAACAGCTTCATCTGCAAACCTCACATGGAGAGAATCCCTGTCAGCTTCCGAATAAACAGCGACCGTTTTGACTCCTAATTCACGGGCGGCACGGATCACGCGTAATGCGATTTCACCACGATTTGCTATGAGGATTTTTTTAAACAAAGAGGTTCGGCTTCCAGAACGAGGTGAAGTTACTTCGCCTGTTCGATCAGAAACAGGATTTGGTTGTATTCGACAGGTTTTCCATTCTCTGCTATGATTTTCACCACAGTTCCATCACAATCTGATTCGATTTCATTCATCAATTTCATTGCTTCGACTATACATAAAACTGAACCAACTTTTACAGATTGCCCGACTTCAGTGTACGGTTCAGCATCGGGAGCCGGGGCACGATAAAATGTCCCGACAATTGGAGAACGGACTTCATGATATTGCGAATTCGGAACAGCATTTGACACTGCAGGTTTGATCGGTTCTACTTGCGGAGAGTTATAAGAAGACGGCACTTGCGGTGAGGCCGTTTGCGCAGTCTGCACGTGAACTCCAGAGTTGCGGTTTCGGGCAACTTTTATTTTTTTCCCTTCCTCTTCGAGTTCTAACTCATCGATAGAACTATGCTCGACTAACTTAATTATCTTCTTTATATAGGAAAGGTCCATCAATTCTCCAGTATAAAAAAACGCAAAAAAAGCACATATTCAGGTTTGATGAAAAATGTTACCTGTTGACACGCTCTAAATACTTACCTGTTCTTGTATCGACACGAATAATATCGCCTTCACTAATAAAGAGGGGCACGTTAACCGCGGCACCGGTCTCAACTGTGGCGGGTTTCTGTGCACCGGTGGCTGTATCACCTTTTACACCGGGAACAGTCTCAACTATTTTCAATTCGACATTTTGCGGAATTTCTGCTCCCACAATATCCATTCCTACCATCTGAAGCTGAACCGTTTCACCTTCCTTCAGGAATTGTGCGCCTTTTCCCAAAGCTGCCTCATCAACCGGCATCTGCTCATAGTTCTCTTTATCCATAAACTGATAACTCGAACCGTCATGGAAGAGATATTGGAATTCTTTTTGTTCAACACGCACTTCCTCTACTTCTTCGCCAGACCGAAAACGGGTCTCCGTTACACGCCCGCTTTTAAGGCTGCGAAGCTTTGCCTGTACAAATGCGCGTAGATTCCCCGGAGTGCGATGTATATATTCCTCAATCCGATGTAATTCTCCATTAAACCGGATAACCATACCAATACGAAAATTAGCAGTTGATGCCATTTATTGCCTTAAAATCTTCCATTCTTGATAAAAAACAGTGTGTTTTCTTCAATTTTGCGTGCAAAAGATACACAAACTTGCATGTAAAGTCAAGAAACTCTCAATCCTAAATCCTATTAGAAATTATTTGGCATGTTCTATATTTAAATAAAGATAAAAATTCTTTAATTTTCTATTAAAAACGAGGTTTTTGTAAGAGTTTCCCTCGTTGCTATTACTTTTTATACTCTGGTTACTTATTATGACCTTCAACCGGATATAATTCAGATAACCTTTTTTTAATTGGCACAATTGCTGTGTATATTTCCATTAGGGGAAAGGACTAAAATCGATTGTAAATAAATACTATAATGAATATTCTAAATACAGGGCAGAATTATATAGAAGACATCTAAATGGCAAAACGAATACTATGCATTGAAGACGATCCTCAAATGCGCTTAATCGTCCAGATGGCGCTTGAGTGTGCTGGCTATGAAATGGAAGAAGCGTCGGATGGGAAACAGGGATTGGACCGCGCAATGGAAACTACCCCTGATCTTATTCTCTGTGACATCAATATGCCCGGTATGGACGGTTTTGAAACTTTGGGGGAATTGCGGAAGCACAAATCGACTTCATACATCCCCTTTATTTTCATGACAGGCGATAGTCCCAAAAAATATTTGCGTAAAGGGATGAATCTCGGCGCAAACGATTTCATTATGAAACCCATCGACATGCAAGATCTCGTTAAAGCAGTTGAAGTACGCCTGCAAGAAGTTGAGCGAAATAAAGAAGAAGCACAAAAAGCGATAGCCGATCTTGGCGAGAGTATTACACGCGCCTTACCTCATGAACTCCGGACGCCTATGACAGGTATTATGGGATTGGCTGAACTTCTGAAAGTCCAGGCTGCCGATATGACTCCTGCCGAAGTGAAAGACCTTGCAGATTCGTTATTTAATTCGGCTATTAGAATGAACCGTACATTGGAGAAATTTTGGATCTATACACAATGTTTGCTTCTCCCAAATGATAGTGCAAAATTGACTGCATCACGCCAGACCGGAACAAGGCAAATCGATTTCATCATCCGGCGTGTTGCAGAAGAATTGGCACTTTCTCACAAGCGTTCCAAGGATCTTATACTTGATCTTGCTCCATTGTCCGTAGCAATATCTGAAAGATATTTTGAACAAATAGTAAGTCAAATAATTGAAAACGCATTTAAGTTTTCTGAAAAAGGGACAAGTGTAAGCATTTCTGCAGCAGTAAAGGATACAAGAGGCCTGATTCTCGTAAAAGATGCCGGACGTGGAATGTCCGATGATCAGATACAAAAGATTCATGCATTCATGCAATTTGACCGCGAACGGCACGAGCAACAAGGCCTTGGATTGGGACTGATGATTGCAAAACGATTATTAAAAATCCACGATGGAAAATTGGAAATAACCAGCGGATTAGGACAGGGAACCACTATGGCAATCACCCTGCCCCTGTTGAGTTAATAGCAAGTGTGATTTTTTAAACTTTTCGAGCCTATCCGGAAGACGGAATTAGTATCCTGCGAATAATTCTTTTTACCTCTGCAATCTCCTTTGCATCAATTACCTTGGTTATAAACAGTATAGCTCCGAATATGCCGATAAGCACAATTTTAACTGTACAACCGATAAATGAAAGCGGCTCCGGATTAAATAACAGGAAAATGCTGAATAACGCCATCGCTGTCCCGCTGATTTTTATTACCTTTTGCCATTCGTATTCAACATAATAGAACTTCTGGGAAAAAAAGTACATTCCGACAGCCATAACGATATAACTTAGCAGCGTCGAGAGAGCCGCACCAAGAATTCCAATCATAGGAATCAATATAAAATTAGCTCCAATATTCAATAAAGCTCCCGTACCGGTAACCAGCGGCAGGTACTTAGTCTTTTTTTCCAAATAGACTCCGACGATAAATATCACATACGCTCCGGTGAATACATATGCTAATAATATCCATGGGACAATTTCTACACCTTCCCAGTAAATGGGTGGAAAAAATTGTTTCCCGAAGAACTTCATTCGTATAATATCTTCGATAAAAAACGATACCGTAAGGAAAATGGTCATTGCTCCCAGGATATAATAAGAGAAGACTTTAGCAAAAAGCGGTTTCGCATCAGGATCTTTCGAATGATTTAAAAAAAACGGCCGCCATGCATAGTCAAACATACCGACTATAAGCATCATAAAAATACCAAGGCGATAATTGAGCTGGTAAATCCCCAGTGTTGCATCGTTCGTCAGTGCTTTGACAATCGGCCTATCGACTACTTGCATAGCGATACCGGCAAGTCCTGCTGGAACATACGGAAGCCCGAATTTAAGAATCTCTTTATATAATTTTACAGGCAGTTTGAATGTTAATTGTTTTATAACCATCCCGAACATCACAAGAAACGTCATACAAGAAGCGAATAAGTTTGCGAGGAACACACCTTCCGCATGCATGCCTAAGCCGAGTATAAAGACAAGATTAAAAACTAAATTAACTGTGATGTTAAATATCTTCAGTAAAGCAAAACGTTTCGCCTTCTGTTCCATACGCAAAGAAGCAAACGGAATTACAGATAACGCATCGAAACAAAGTATCCAACCGGCATACTGGATAAATTTATGTTGTAGCGGTTCAAAACCCAACAATGAAGCCAGTGAAAAGGAATTTAAATTGATGCTTAAAGCAAGGAATAATGAAGTTACCAGAAGCGAAAGAAACGGAACGCTGAAATTCTGTTTTTTGTCGCCAATTTCTAAAGATGAAACGAACCGCATATACGCCGGTTCCATGCCGTAACAAAAGAAAACGTACGCAAATGCAATATAAGCATAGACATTGGAAATAACACCATTTTCCGCAGGCAGTAGAACATTTGCATAGAATGGAATAATAAGAAAGTTAAGCAACCTGCCGACAACAGTACTCATACCGTAGATTGCAGTTTCTTTACCGAGTCGGAGAATTTTATCCAGCATGATTTCTGTTAACGATACGGTAGTTGTGAAATGTTTTTGGGAGAGTAACGATTAGAATCGAATATCGACATCAATCATGCCCTGCCGGATCGGGCAACGCCGTCATTCCATTCTTTAGAACTTGCATGAAATATAACGGCGGCCGTGTCGGTTTTCCTGTCACCACATTCAGAAAACTATGGACAGTATAGCCCTCTGCAAGCGGTTCTTTTTCACCATCTCGAAATATTCTGTAATTAATTCTTAGCGTTGCTTTAGGCAATTCCGAGACAACAGCTTCAACAGAAAGCAAATCATCGTATAAAGCAGGAATACGATATTTCGCATATGCTTCTATTACCGGAAGGAGGACACCTTGCTTTTCAAGCTCCGAATACGGTAATCCGAGTGAACGAATGAGGTCAGCACGACTTACTTCAAAGTACTCAAGATACTTGCCATGGTATACAACTTTCATCTGATCCGTATCGGCATAGCGAACACGGATTTCTGTTTGATGACTTATCATCCGCCTTTTACTAAATACATTATTAATCTCAGTATTAACTTCTCTCAAATCTAATATCTAATCTTTTCTTATCATTCCTTCCATGCACCCATTTTTGAAAATTTTTCTACGCGAAGCTGGACTAACCGATCGGTCTTGATTTTCTTCAACGATTTCAATTCTTCTAATAATGCATCCTTAAGTGTTTGCGCCATCATTTGCGGATTCCGATGTGCGCCTCCCATTGGCTCTGGAATAATCCGGTCAATAATCCCTTGTTCAAGCAGATCAGGCGCAGTAAGTTTTAAGGCTTCTGCCGCTTGTTCCTTGTATTCCCAATTACGCCAGAGAATACTAGAACATGATTCCGGCGAGATGACAGAGTACCACGCGTTTTCGAACATTAGAATACGATCTCCGACTCCGATGCCCAAAGCGCCCCCGGAAGCTCCCTCCCCAATAATAACAATAATAATAGGTACAGGAAGATGCGACATTTCAAATAGATTGCGTGCAATTGCTTCTCCTTGTCCGCGCTCTTCGGCTCCGATGCCGGGATAAGCTCCGGGTGTGTCGAGCAGACAAATAACCGGCCGTCGGAATTTCGCCGCCAGCTGCATTAACCGAAGTGCTTTCCGGTATCCCTCCGGATTCGGCATGCCAAAATTTCTATAGATGTTGGAACGCGTGTCTCTTCCCTTTTGATGTCCTACGATAAGTATTGTTTCCTTGTTTAGATTACAAAAACCCGCGACGATGGCTTTATCATCTCCAAATCGACGATCACCATGCAGTTCAATAAAGTTCTCTGTTATCATAGGGATATAATCTAATGTGTAAGGCCGATCCGGATGACGGGCCAATTGAACACGCTGCCAGCGGGTCAAATTACTATAAACATTCTCACGAAGCTGATCCACCTTATTTTCGAGTGTCGCGATTTCATCTGCGATATCAAGGTTGTCGGCATACTTTCGCATTTCGACAATCTTTTGTTCAAGCTCGATAATAGGCCGCTCAAAATCCAGTGTCACTTTTGCCATGGGCAATATCTCCTCATCATGCTCTTATTTTTCTCTTTTCTTTCCGCCAATCCCGAAACCGCAGCCATGTTTTTATTAGAATTTCCAGATCAAGAAGAACACTTTGATTACGTGCATAATAAAGATAGTACTGATTAATTTCATCATCCGATAATGTACCATTTTGCTGAAGCTGCACTAATCCGCAGAGACCCGGTTTTCCAAGAAATAAGGATCCATTTGAAGCTTTTTCCTTCCTCAAATCATCGGTGGGCGGCCCAACAAAACTCATTTTTCCGTTGAAAACATACGGTAATCCATCGAGGAAACTGTTCGATTTCCTCCTTTCATCTTTAGAAAACAACCGAAAGATAGGATAAACCGTTGCCAAGAGCAATCCCGAAAGTACGAGATCAAATGCTCTTTTCGTAAAACGATGAAATGGTTTATCGATATTATAGGCAATCTGGACGAGTGGAAGATTTTCAAGACTGTCAACACTTGCTTTCCCAACAATTACTTCCATAGTTGTCGGAACAAGATGGAAAGCGACATCTTGTTCGCGGCTTCTGCCGATAACAGAGAGTATCTGTGTATAACTCAGTGCCCGTGGTGAAAAGATCACATCGCTGACTTTTTGTTTTTTTATTATTTTCCCCACATTATCGATGCTCCCAAGCACCTGTACACCATTAAGTATTTCACCAATCTGCTTGTGAGTGGTTCCCACAAATCCAATAATTTCATATCCTTCACCGACTCTCGTTCGCAATTTCTTTTGCAGCTCTATTGCATTTTTATCCGTTCCGACAACGAGCGTTCGTTTGCCAAATAATGTTCTTCTGCCGTGTGCTGTTGTTTTTCCAAGGAGGCGGAAAATCAACCGCCATCCGGGAATAAGAATCAAAGCAAAAATTCCGGAAATCACAACGATCATTCTGCTGAATGCAAAATCCCTGAAGAAAGCTATGAGAGCTGAAACCAATATATACGCCAAAAACGTCGCAACAATTGAGCGTGATACGGACATACGGCGTTGAGTATATACTCCCGCAACGTACAAACATCCGATAATAATTATTGCCGGAACACTAAATACGATAGAATACGCATATGCCGGATAGTGCAGTACTCTACCTGTCCAAATTCCCTCCGCTACCAGAAGACTTATCGTAACCGACAGGAAATCAAAAATAGCGACTTTCAATGGCCGGAATATCGAATTCAAAAACGCAATAAAAGAGACGAAAGCAATCGACATCCGCAGAACTATTGAGAACAAAGAAGAAGAGCGGACATGCTTATCAACAAAAAGCTGCATTGCTTCATAAAAAGTATGAATTTCATCAATACTGCTGCGCCGTGTACTCTCCCCTTTATAATGAATAATCTGCGTGGAATGCACATAGTATATCTGCCATCCCGCCTGATGAATACGGTAGCACCAATCAAGATCCTCTCCGTACATAAAAAAGCTCTCATCTAATCCGCCGACCTGTTTGAAAGTCTCTTTCCTTACCATCATAAAAGAACCGCTAATAGCTTCAACTGAATTTGTTTCATCCATATTCAGGTACGTAAGATTGTACTTACCGAAAAGCTTTGACTTTGGAAATAATTTACTAAGACCGAATATCTTCGTAAATGCAATCCAAGGAGTTGGGAAGCTTCGCCTGCATGCTAATTCAATACTGCCATCCGGATTAAGAATCTTGCATCCCGCAAGCCCAACTTTTGGATGATCTATCAAAAACTCAACCATAACGCGAATTGTATTTTCCTGCACGATTGTATCAGGATTGATCAAAAGTAGGAATTTCCCGCGTGCCTGTTTAAGGGCAATATTATTCGCCTTAGCAAATCCCAGGTTAGATGCATTTAGAATGAGTTTAACACGCGGAAACTGCCGGTGCATCATTTCAGCGCTTCCGTCATCTGAGGCGTTATCCACAACAATAATTTCTGAACGGATCTCTTTTAAAGATTTTTGAATCGATACAAGTGCCTGACAAAGAAAATCACGTACATTATAGTTAACGATGATAATAGAAACATCCAACACACCTGCTTGACGAGATGTTCTATTTTTCAGGTGCGCCTGTTTATGTGACCCGGCCATATGTTCAGCGGCTTTCTTTTGAGAAAAGGCTTCTAAACTTCAACCTCCATACCATCCATGCTGCCTCATAGATGATATGTTTCGACATTTTTGATACACCTGCACGCCGATCGACAAAAATAATGGGAACTTCACACACGCGGAAACCTTTTTTCCAGGTCATGAATAATGTCTCAATTTGGAAACTGTAACCGTTGGATGTAATAGAATCAAGATCCAGGCTTTCTAAAACTGCCCGGCGATAACATTTAAAACCGGCTGTCGAATCCCGCACCGGTAAACCGGTCACAAATCGTGTATACATATTTGCGGTATAGCTTAAGATCAATCGACTCATAGGCCAGTTTACAACGTTCACACCTGAAATGTACCTCGAGCCGATAACAAGATCGTACTCTTCTGCCTTTTCCAGAAGTTTCAACAGTGATTTCGGATCATGTGAAAAATCGGCATCCATTTCAAAAGCAAAATCAAATTCATGGGAAAGAGCATATTTAAATCCGGCCACATACGCAGTCCCAAGCCCTAGCTTATTCGATCTTTCAATAAGATGAACTCGTGGATTGTTTTCCTGCAATTCTATAACCATATTTGCCGTTCCGTCCGGTGAATTATCGTCAACAACGAGCACATGGAATCCTTCGTCCTGAGCCAGTACCTCGGGAATAATTTTTGGAATATTATCCGCTTCATTATATGTCGGAATAATAACGAGTGAACGCTTCATAGAATCACCAAATTATATCTTTATAGCTTCTATAACTGATTTCACAATGAATTTCTGTTGTTCTTCATCAAGTTCCGTATGCATCGGCAGCGAGATTACTTCATCCGATGCTTTTTCTGCAGCAGGAAATGTTCCTTTGGATTTTCCCACAGCATTATATGCCTCCTGCAAATGCAAAGGGACAGGATAGTATATGCCATAAGGGATTTTCTTATCACTTAGAGCTTGAGACACCCTATCACGATTTTTTAATCGAATAGTGTACTGATGAAATACATGTTTCCCATCTGATGCCTCAAATGGGACAACGACACCTGAATCTTTAAATAAACGATTATACTCGGCAGCAGCCAGACGCCGAGCATTAATCCACCGGTCGAGGTATTGCAGCTTCACTCGAAGCAGAGCAGCTTGCAGGGTATCCAATCTGCTATTGACGCCGATAATTTCATGTTTATACCGTACACGCGAGCCGTGTACAACAATCATACGCAGTTTTTCTGCCAGCATGGCATCATTTGTCACTATCATACCGGCATCGCCGAATGCGCCAAGATTTTTACTGGGGAAGAAACTGATGCAGCCCATCGTACCGATACCGCCGACCTTTTTTCCTTTATAGTCTGCACCGATTGCCTGGCACATATCTTCTATTATTGGTATACCATGACGATTTGCTGCTTGCATCAACGGATCCATATCCGCAGATTGTCCATACAGATGGACGGGAATGATTGCCTTCGTGTTCTTAGTGATCGCTGCTTCTATCTTTGATGGATTTAGATTATATGTTGCAGGATCAATATCAACATACACCGGTTTCGCACCCAATAAAACGATCGTTTCAGTTGTTGCGGCAAATGTGAACGGCGTTGTTACTACCTCGTCTCCTCGACCTATACCAAGAGCCATCATTGCAACCATCAGCGCATCGGTCCCGGATGAACATCCAACGGCATATTTCACGTCTAAATATCGTGCTATTTCACTCTCAAATTCGGATACTTCTTTTCCGAGGATGTACTGACCTGATTCAATAACTCTCAGAGCTGCTTCATCAATCTCTTTTTTAATCTTTTTATACTGACCTACAACATCGACCATTTGTATGGGTCTCATTAAATCACCTTTCGAAACGCACTTACTTAAATATCTCGGATTCGGTAGTATACGTATCTATTAATTTAGTAAAATATTTGCAAAGATTATTATTCTTTTCTCGGGTTCCATATATTATGCATTTGTCGAATTAATTCTGTTTTTCTTTATGTATGCCCTTTCCCTGCAATCATTACATATAAAGTGTTAAAAAGAATTTTAAGGTCCATTCGCCATGAGAGGTTTTCAATATAGAAAAGATCATACTTAATCTTTGCACGCACGTCTTCCATGTTCTCATCGTATTTATGTTTTATCTGCGCCCAGCCGGTAATACCGGGCCTTACGCGATGACGATGATTATACAACGGTACTTCTTTTGTAATCTTATCCACAAAGAACGGGCGTTCGGGCCGCGGCCCCACCAGACTCATATCGCCGATAAGTACATTAAAAAAATTCGGAAGCTCATCGAGGTGCATCCTTCGAAGAAGCCGGCCGACTCGAGTCACCCGCGGATCATTTTTCCCTGCCCATACAGGGCCGGTATGTTTTTCTGCATCTATTCGCATTGAACGAAATTTGAGGATCTTAAAATGCTTTCCGTACCTGCCGACCCGTGTCTGGCGATACAGAACAGGTCCTCGAGTATCAACTTTGATAAGAAGAGGTATAATGATCCATAACGGAAGGCCGATGATAAGAATGAATAATGAAAATAGGAAATCCTGCGTCCGTTTAGCAACTTCTTCCCAGGGTTTCATCAATTGCGGACGTACTTCCATTAGCGGTAATCCATATAAAGAACTGATTCTCGCCTGTCCGCTTACAATATCGTATAGGTCGGGCATAATTTTCAAGCCGACATCAACAGAATCGCATTGACGCATAAGTTCCATTAGTTGAGGATGTTCCGTCGTATCAAGGCCGATTAGAACTTCATTTATTGAATACCTTTTAATAAGATACGCTACATTCTGAATTGATCCCAAAACCGGGATTTTTTGACATGAACTGCCCCTGTTCTTCTGTTGACTGTCGCTCCTGGATTTGACTTTCACAAATCCGACTACCTTATATCCGAGAGCAGGATATTTTAAAACCATATCGCATAATTTAAACGCTTTCTCTGACCAGCCTACAATCAGCGTATTGCGAAGGCCTACTCCTGCAAGCAGCAATTTACGCTGAATAAACCGCTCCAAGAGCCTTCCGGTAACTACCAGCGAAGTCAGTGCAATCCAATATCCAAGAATAAGCAAGCGCGATTGTACAATTGTTTCACTGGAAGTATCGTCCAGAAATATTATAAAAAACAGGACCAAAGAACCTACAACCGTGGATCGAATAATAGTCAGAATTTCATCAATTCGGGATTGTTCATACCACAAACGGTAGAGCCCAAACAAACTGAACCAGATGAGCCAATATACGCAAATGATTATCATTGGCAGGAGAAGTTCGGGTTCGATGCTGTATGGAATCCATCCGCTTCGTATACGGAAAGCATAATACGCCAGATATGCCAGATTGATAGTGAAAATATCTATCAGTATTGTTGCAATATGTTGACGACGGGAATTCATTTGGTAACAATGTAGGTTGAGACGCTGTCTCGACCATTTTCTAAGAGGCTGTTTCCTTCTCCTTTTTTTGTCGACTCAGCGAGTCGACTTACATTAGTAACTCGGGTTTACAATACGACCATTCCCATCGTTCCCATTCGTTGACAAGCCCTGCTTTTACAGGATTATACAAAATATACCATATTGTATTTTCAAGTTCATCACCATCACGAATAACATGATCATAACTTTCATGTTGCCAAAAAGCACCGGAACGCTTAAGAAATAAATTTGCCCGCAATGCCGTATATTTCTTTAAAGATTCTAAAATCTTTGTAACTTTGCAGGTCGAAACGATTTTTCGGCTTTTTCCCTCATTTATCGACTCAGCAAGTCGACTTACATTGCATGATAAGAGTTCAAAAAGCAAATGAACGTGGTTTGGCATAATACAATATGCCAATAATTTGTACAGTTCACTATCACGGTGATGGATAGATTCCTTAACAATTGCTCCCACCTCAGGCTCTTTAAGCCATCTCGGTCCGCTCGATGCATTATCCAATAAAGCGTTAAATCGCTCAAAATATAATTTGCGATGTTGCGCAGATTGATTTCGCTGTATGTGTATATCTTTCACCTCGTAAATTTTACGCTTCAGTTGCTCTTGCTCCTGCCTAAGTTCTTCAATAATATGAACCGGTAGTGATCCTGCTAACCGTAACACAACATGAAACGTCGCAAATTCTGGTTGATAATGCGGAAGGTGTCGACGATAATATGTTTTTACATCCTCCAATGCTGTACAGGATTCTATTTGCGATTCTAAAATGTAGGTCGAGACGCCATCTCAACCATATTTATCAATGGTTAGCCCGATCTGTTTTAGTACAATACTTTTTTGACAGTCTCTCCTATAAATCAATTCAATAAATCGGCTTATCTTTCATCAATATATCCAAAATTCTATCAGATGTGCGGCCATCACCGTATGGATTCTGATGAATGTTATATTTAACCTTTCCTTCGATGATATGTTGAACCGCTCTGCAAATTTTTTCTGTATTCGTGCCAACTAATTCTGAAAAACCCAAACGTACACTTTCCACGCGTTCCGTTACTTCGCGCATCACGATGCAATACTTGCCGAAGGATGTAGATTCTTCCTGTATCCCGCCGGAATCGGTCAGTACAACTTCGCAATTCTTCAACAAAGTAAGAAGTTCAAGATATGGTACTGGAGGAATAAGTTTTACATTTGGAACACCATTTAGCAATTTATGAACCGGTTCCTTCACATTAGGATTTAAGTGAACCGGATAAATAAATTGGTGATTCGGAAAAATTTCTGCACATTTTTTAATTGCAGCACAGATGTTCTCAAATCCGCCGCCAAAGCTTTCTCGCCTATGAGCAGTAATAAGAACATATGGAGTTCGTAAATCCGAAAGAACTTTTTTAAAATCATTAAGTGGATACTGCGCTTTTATTAATTCAAGTGCGTCGACAACCGTATTACCAACCACCGTAATTGTGCTTTCCACGGCTCCTTCCCTGCGTAAATTCTCCCGCGATGATTCAGTCGGGCAAAAATTATACGAAGATACTACACTAATCAGCCTGCGGTTTGCTTCTTCAGGATACGGTGCATTAAGATTGAATGAACGCATGCCTGCTTCGATATGGGCGACAGAAATTTTCATATTAAAAGCTGCGAGCGCAACCATAGCCGCTGTTGTTGTATCACCCTGCACCATTACAACATCAGGTTTTATCTTGTTAAATAT
>Ga0315550_1001017_pt1 | contig 17337 bp, 14 predicted proteins | sample SalMarSW160190MG_2_FD_203100 | JGI IMG/M metagenome (GOLD analysis project Ga0315550, IMG submission 203100) | Salt marsh sediment microbial communities from the Plum Island Ecosystem LTER, Massachusetts, United States - Salt Marsh Sediment SW1601-90 ... | reverse complement strand
TTGCGCAGCAGTTTCGCGATACAGCGGCAGGCAGGCCCCTCGTCAATCTTGATGAGCTATTGCCGGACTTTGAAGCAGGCAGCTCCGTCGCAACACGCAAGGCATCCGGCAAAACGCTCGATGCATTAATGCCGAAGCTCCCCTTTGTTTTTGGCGGCTCAGCGGATTTAACGCCTTCCAATAATACCAAATTTGCCGGCGCAAAGGACTTCCAAAAAGATGAACGTGACGGCAGGTATCTGCGCTTCGGCATCAGGGAACACGCGATGGGGGCGATAATGAACGGTATTTCGGTAAGCGGCCTAACCAGGGCCTATGGCGGAACGTTCCTTGTTTTCAGTGATTATATGCGTGGGGCGATTCGCGTGGCGGCCCTTTCGAAATATCCGACTATATTTGTTTTCACCCATGACAGCATCGGCGTCGGCGAGGATGGCCCGACGCACCAGCCGGTGGAACATCTTGCAGCTCTTCGGTCGATTCCCAATTTGCTTGTTTTTCGTCCTGCTGATGCTAACGAGACAGCACAGGCATGGAAGTTTGCCCTCGAATATCACGATGGCCCGGTAACAATGCTTCTAACACGTCAGGGATTGCCTGTCTTGGACCAGAACAAATACGCTTCCGCTGCAAATATCAGCAAAGGTGCCTATGTATTGCTCGCTGCAGACAAGCCCGACGTCCTGCTTCTGGCAAGTGGCTCGGAGGTCAGCGTTGCCCTTTGTGCCGCTGAAGGATTAGCCAAAGAAAGCATAAAGGCCTCTGTAGTAAGTATGCCCTGCTGGGAGTTGTTTGAAAAACAGACTCAGCAGTATAAAGACTCGGTTATCCCGCCGAATGTCAAGGCAAGGGTTGGTATCGAAGCCGGCATCGAACTTGGCTGGCACAAATACATTGGCGATAAGGGTGTCTTTATTGGCATGTCTCGGTTTGGTGCATCTGCGCCGGCTAAAACTTGCTTCGAAAAATTCGGTATTACAGCAGACAACGTCATAAAAGCCGCAAAGAAAACTATGAATTCCAAACTATAACCGGTTCTAAGTTACCGAAAATTATGGCAGCGAAAGCTATTAAATCCATAGCTGTAATGACAGGCGGAGGGGATTGTCCCGGCCTAAATGCCGTCATAAGGGCCGTTACCAAGACCGCAATGAACAAATACGACCTTGAAGTCTGGGGAGTCGAAGACGGCTTCCTGGGCCTGATTGAAGACCGGATGCACATTCTAAGCTACGGCGAAGTAAGCAATATCTTAACGGTTGGCGGCACAATCCTCGGCGCATCCAATACAGCCAATCCTTTCGCATACCAAGCCAAAAACGGTAAAGCGGGACAGGCCAAGGACATCTCTAATAATTGCGTCAAGGTGCTGAAAGAGCGTAACATCGATGCCCTTATCTGTATTGGTGGTGACGGAACGATGAAGTCCGCGGCGGCGTTTGTCAAAAGGGGTCTTACAGTTATGGGCGTCCCCAAGACGATTGATAACGACCTTTACGGCACGGACATCACTTTCGGTTTCAATACCGCTGTCACCACCGCCACGGAGGCGATTGATAAGGTCCATACGACAGCCAGCTCACACCATCGTGTTATGATTGTTGAGGTTATGGGCAGATATGCCGGCTGGATTGCACTTCATTCAGGCGTGGCAAGCGGCTCCGATGTTATTCTTATACCTGAGATACCATATCAGCCGGAAAAAATCTGCGAATTCGTCCTTGGCAGGTCGAAGAAAGGAAAGAGGTTCAGCATAATAGTCGTGGCCGAAGGCGCAAAGCAAAAAGGCGGCAAAATGGTCGTCGCAAAAAAACTCACCTGCAGTCCCGACCCTATTCGCCTCGGCGGGATTGCGAATGTGCTGGCCGAGCAAATCTGTAAACGCACCGGACTTGACTGCAGGGCTATTGTTCTCGGCCATATACAGCGAGGCGGCACGCCCTCGCCGTTTGACAGGGCCCTCGCAACTGATCTTGGCCATAAGGCGGTTGAACTTCTGATGCTGGGCGTCCGAGGTCATCTGGTGGTAATGAAGGACGGCAAACTCTCGAGCATCACCCTTTCACGGGTTGCCGGCAAAATCAAGACCGTCCCCAAAAATCATCACCTTATAAAAGCGGCACAGGCCGTCGGAACCAGCTTCGGCATTTAATAGGTAAGATTCATTCGGGGGCAGGCAACAATAAGGTTAAGCTGCTTCTGTAGCAGAAGCGCGGCCACGGTATAAGGCGAAAACAAGCCATCCAAATAAATACATAGCTGCACAAAAGGCTAAAAAACTTGACATCGGTAGCGATAATGTATATAATAAACGCATTAAAAGCCTGAGATACTTCTGTTTTTTCAGGAGGGGAATTATGAAAATATCCCTTATCTTTTGTTCAATCATAATAGTATCATCGATGGTCTCGCTCATACACGCGCAGCCAATTGCAGGATACGAAGCATTATCCTCATGGGAAGATTGGTCGCGATTGAAAGTTGGCGCTCAATCCGGATTGGCATCGAGCTACGATCGCAGTGGTGGAAACTACGACTGGGACCATTATGAATATCCTGAAGGCTTGATTGAAGAAGAAGTTCTCTGCACAATTAAAATCATTCAAGGCCCCGGCATAATATACCGATTCTGGATGCCTCACTATATGGCAAGAAACCATTATGTTGTCCGAATGTACTTCGATGGAGAAACAACAGCCCGTATTGATACCGAAAGCAATACGATTTTTGATGGCCTGTTCGAGTGCTTTTCGGAGCCGCTCATCATAACCGTCGCCGGCGGACAAATCTGCTACGAACCTATTGCTTTCTCCGAGTCTGTTATTATTGAGACGATGAATAAACCCTCCGGGCCATTTGCCAACCGTCATTATTATCAATATACCTATATGACATATCCAGCTGGAACAGAGATTGATTCTTACACAGGATCACTTACGACAGAGCAACAGCAGCAACGCTCAAAAGTAGTTTCTATGCTGGATAATGTCGGAGAGCATCCGGACAGCAACTGCGCCGGTGTAATGGAAGTAAGTACTTCTCCTGCAATAATCGATTCGAATCTGACTTTAGCTGACCTGGCAGGCCCGGGGCTGATTAGAAAAATTAACATAAAAATGACCGATGCCAACGATACCGAATTAGAAGGATTGAACCTGAGGATCTATTATGATGACCAAAACAATCCCTCGATTGACATACCGGTTGCACATTTCTTCGGAGCTGGCAAAGAACGCACCGCCTATCGAAGCCTTCCAATAGGTACAGATTCCAATGATGGTTTTTATTGCTATTGGCCGATGCCTTTTCGCAATTCCGTACTGGTCAAGCTTTTCAATACCACCGCTGAACCAATTGCAATTGATTCAGCAAAGGTTGAGTACGAACAAAAACAGCTTGACCATCATACCTGCTACCTTCACGCAACTAAAAACACCTCTGTCAGACAAAGCGGCCAGATATATCACACAATACTTTCCACAACCGGCCAGGGCCATTACGTAGGCGATTTGCTCTATGTTCAACAGAACGCCGATAGCTTCTATATGCTCGAAGGAGACGATGTTATCTATGCCGATGGCCAATTAGTACAAAACGGAACAGGCCTCGAAGACACATATAATGGCGGGGCATATTACAATTGGGTAGCTGTAATACCTGATGAGCCTGAAGGCCCATACCCTCAGTCGGCTACTCGGCCACTTAGCGGAATTCTATACGTCAATCGTTACACGGACTTTGCCAGGGCGGACCAGTACCGATGGAGAATTGCCGATTGTATACCATTTGCCGAATCGATAGAGGCCAACGTCGAATGCAGATATGCTCAAGTCGGCTCAAGGTGGATATCGGTCGGATTCTGGTATCAACTACCATACTTATTGGAAGATATCAGTGAAGACGGCAGAGTGGATTTTATTGATTTTGCACTATTCGCAGATGACTGGCTCGATACAGATAGCGATAGCTGCGATCGGTCCGACTTCAACGGTGATGGTAAAGTTAACGAATGGGATTTACAAAAGTTTACATCAGCATGGTTAGACTCACACTTTAATGGACTATAGACTGTTTGTTCAGGATGACCACCTGTGGCCTCCACGCTTGCTGTTAACAGCTAATGGCAACAAGATAATTGTCAAAATCAAAGCAAGAAGGTAGAATAATCTATTATGGACCTGAGCCGGGATACAGTGGCTCGTAAAATAATCACTCGGCTGAAGGCCATGCCAAATAAAGGTGGGGTGGTTAGAGTCGAGGGGACGTGGGGGTCCTTTGCGCGCCTATTGGCGACTCACATATCTGAAAAACTCAATCGGCCAATCCTGTATATTTGCCCGCACATTGACGATGCCGATAAAGCCGTTGATGATTTAACCACCTTTAGTGACCGGAGAATCGAGGCATTTGCCGCCTGGGAAGGCGAAGAAGATTTGGCCGACGCCACCGACGAAATCCGTGCGGAGAGATTAAAGCTAATTTTTTATCTTTTGTCCTTTGGGACACAAGACACGAGCGACGCGTCACGATTTATCATTCCAACATCCATACAGGCCATTTGTCAGCCGATACCGAAACCGCAGGCCCTGCAGGAAAGCTCTTTGCGGCTCGAGACGGATAAAACAATGTCGCCTGAGCAGGTGGTCCGTTGGCTTGTCGATAATGAATTTGAGCGTGTTGACAGAGTTGATTTACCGGGTCAGTTTGCACATCGTGGCGGAATTGTTGATATTTATGCCCCGTTGACTTCCGGTAAGGTTTTATCTGAAAAAGAGCAGGCCGTCGCTGCTTCTGACGCAGCCGAGGCGGTCAGGGTCGAATTTTTTGGCGACACCATCGAGAGCATCCGCGAGATCGACCTCGATACGCAGCGGTCGGGTCGCCAGATAAGGGCTATCGAAATTGTTTCTGTGGTCTGTGGTGCTGCGCAGCAGCAAAGGGAGCTTTTCGTAAACATCCTGCCGAAAGATACCATAGTAATTCTCGAAGAGCCAGCGGACATCCAGGAGGTGGCGAACGTACTTTGTCGGCGGGCCGAAGACGCAGCCCGGCTTTACCGCTGGGCCGATATCTATAATGCGATTACGCAATTTACACAACTGCACGTTTGCAGGTTCGCTGCCGCCAAAACGGAGGATTTCCTCAAGGTTGATATTAAAAGCGTGCAGCAGTTTCAGCATCAGGCGGCCTCTGCCTGGGCCGGACACAAAAAAGCTTTGGAGGAATTGGTCCGGCAGACAAAGCAGGGAAAAAAAGTGCAGCTTTACTGCGAGGCAGAAGCTGAGATTAAGCGGATAAGCGAGATTATCGAGGATATCACCCCGGAGATTCCTGCGAGCTTTAAACTTATCAAGGGCTATGTCCATCAGGGCTTTGTCATAAGCTCGCTGAACACGATTGTAGTAAGCCACCACGAGCTTTTTGGCCAATACACGCTCAGAAGAAGGCAAAGACCCATCCGCGCAACGACTCCGGTTGACACACTTAGCGATTTGCAGAAAGGTGACTATGTCGTTCACGCTTCCTACGGCATCGGAAAATTTTTAGGTGTTAAAACTATAAAGGAAAAACCTCGCTACGCAGCCGCTGAGCAAGCCGGCGCCTCAGAGTATCTCACGATTGAATATGCTGACGGCGTCAAAATCCAGGTCTCGGTTCGCAATATCGCCTTGGTCCAAAAATTCATAGGGACAAGTCCGAAAAGGCCGAAGCTTAGCAAGGTCGGCTCAAAGAGATGGCAGAAGCAGAAAGAAAAAGTCGCACGTTCTGTCCAGGACCTCGCCGCGGAATTACTTGAAGTCCAGGCAAAACGCCAGAGTATGGGCGGCTTTGTCTTCGGTGAAGACTCAAACTGGCAGGTGGAATTTGAAGAGTCGTTTGCTTATCAGGAAACGCCGGACCAGACAACTGCCATAGAGCAAATCAAGGCCGATATGCAGCAGCCGGCGGCGATGGACCGGCTCTTATGCGGTGACGTCGGCTACGGCAAGACCGAGCTTGCAATGCGGGCGGCGTTCAAAGTAATTGAAAACGGCAAACAGGTGGCCGTTCTCGTGCCCACAACGGTATTGTCTGTGCAGCACGGCAGGACCTTCACCGAGCGGTTCGTAGATTTTCCCGTCTCTATCGAAATCCTGAACCGCTTCAAAACGCCAAAGCAGGCGGCGGAAATCATCGAACGGACAAAGACCGGCAGGGTCGATATACTCATCGGCACTCATCGGCTCTTAAGTAGCGATGTCGCCTTTAAGGACCTGGGGCTTCTGATAATCGATGAAGAGCAGCGCTTCGGAGTCGGGCACAAGGAAAAACTGAAAAAGCTGCGAGTCAATGTTGATATTCTTACTATGACCGCCACCCCGATTCCCCGCACGCTGCATATGTCACTGCTGGGGCTGCGGGACATAAGCTCGCTGGCAACGCCGCCGCTGGACAGAAGAAGCATCGTAACAACCGTAACCGCATACAACAAAGGGCTTATCAGAAAAGCCATTTATGGAGAATTGAGCCGTCAGGGGCAGGTCTTTTTCCTGCACAACAGGGTCAGGTCGATTGAGAAAAAGGCCTGGGAGATTCAAAAGCTGGTCACTGACGCAAAGGTTAATATCGCACACGGCCAAATGCCGAAAACCGAGCTGGAAAAGGCAATGCTCGATTTCGTAACGGGCAAAACGGATGTGCTCGTATGCACGACGATTATCGAATCCGGGTTGGACATCCCCAACGCCAACACGATTTTTATAAACGATGCGGACCGATTCGGCCTGGCAGAAATGCACCAGCTTCGCGGCAGGGTCGGCAGGTATAAGCACCGGGCCTACGCATATTTGCTCCTGCCGGTCTCAAGGTCGATTACACCGCTGGCCGCAAGACGCCTAAAGGCCATTGAGGAGTATTCGCATTTAGGCGCCGGTTTTAGAATCGCCTTGCGCGATTTGGAGATTCGCGGCGCAGGAAATATATTAGGCCCTGAGCAGTCCGGCCATATTCAAATCGTGGGCTATCAGATGTATTGCGAGCTGCTGGCCGAAGCCGTTAGAAGACTGAAGGATGAGCCGGTTGAATCCATACCGACAGCAGCTATCGATTTGGGCCTCGCTACATACATACCGAAAAATTACATCCCGCTCGACCGGCTCCGTATGGATGCCTATCGCAAAATTGCCGTTGCAAGAACCGACGATGATTTGAACCAGATTCGGAGCGAATTAAACGATGTTTATGGCCCGGTGCCCAATGAGGTCGGGCTGTTACTCGAATTGGCCGAGCTTAGAATCAAGGCAGAAAAAAAAGGCATAAAAAGTATTGTTGCTTCCAGCCGGGATTTGATATTCTCATTTAAAAAAGATACCAAAGGCAAAACAAATTTAATGTTTAAGAATATATCAGGCAAAATAAGAAATCCGGACCCAAAGACGATATACCTGCGCCTGCCTGCAAATTACTTCGAGCCAAGAACGCTGATAAATATACTGCGAAAAATATTAGGAGTCGCCGATGCTCCAAAGCTATGGCGACGGAGCGAGGAAAAATTACGAGCTATGCAAAAATAAGAGGGCAGCGAAAGAAATACAAAATCCCCAATTTGGCAACAGCATCATCCGGTAAAACACACAGCCGGATACTTTTTACCCGAAGTTGTAGTATTTTGTTACAGCCTCAGCGACATTCCAGGTACATTCAAGTTCCTGCGGGAAAACCACAAAGTCACCTGGGCCAAAACTCACCGAATCCTTGCCGTCTGTCACCGTCACCTTGCCTTCGATAATAAGGCAGGTTTCCTTCTCAGTGTAAGCCCAGTCGAAAGTGCTGGGCTGGCATCTCCAGATTGGCCAGTTCTTGCAGGTCTCGGCTTCTTCCTCGCTCGGCTTTCGGACAATCACATCTTTTACTCTCGGCATACTGTCTTGCTCCTTTGACTATTTTCGATTTGGACTATATTATACACCAGGTGAATTATTATGGAATACGTTATAAGGATTTTAAATGGAATTTTTTGGTCTTTTTCCCCGTGGCCGGGAGTATATTGGTTTAGCCATCGCCGGCATGGCAACGTAAAATATTTAGACTCGGGTTTTACCCGGGGGCTCGACCCTGTTACGGTCTCTACAATAGATACTCATTAAAGACTCGATATATTATGAAACAGCAGCAGCTTGATAAATTTAGAGTGTGGTTTGACGATTATGTGGCCGGCTTTTATGGCGATGATGAGTTCGTAAATGTGAATATAAAGCTCAAAGAAGACCATAGCCGACGGACCTGCAAAGAAATGTTATATCTGGCCGAGCAGTTAAATCTATCGGCAAACCAAAGGCTAATAGCTGAGACCATAGCCCTTCTTCACGATGTCGGCCGGTTTGAGCAGTTCATCAAATACAAAACTTACAGCGACCCCAGAAGCACGAACCATTCTCTGCTCGGATTAAAAATCCTCCGCCGGGAAAAAATCCTCGATGGCATTGAGCAAAAGGAAAGAGAAATAATAGAAAAAGCGATTGAATTTCACGGGCGAAAAGAGCTGCCGGCCGATTTGGACGGAGACCGCCTCTTATTCTCGAAATTAATCCGCGATGCCGACAAAATAGATATCCTCTACGTTATAACGCAGTACTACAAACAGTACCGTGATAATCCGAAGGCGTTTAAGCTGGAAGTCGAGCTTCCCGATGAGCCGGGATATTCGAAAAAAGTTGTCGAAAAGATTCTAACCGGCCAAAAGATTGATTACACCAAGTTACGAACGCTAAACGATATGAAACTCTGCCAGCTCGGCTGGGTCTATGACGTGAACTTCACCGCAACCTTAAAGAGAATAAAACAACGAAAATTTCTCCAAATGCTGATTGATTTTTTACCCAAAACCGGCGATATTAAGCAAGTCGAAAAAAAAGTATTTGCGTATGTCGATTCGAGAATAGAAAACGAAGGTAAGATATAAATGGATGGGACTGCGATGGAAACGGTTTTGAGAACAAATATAGCCGGCGTCGAGCCGGGCCGCGGCAAGGTCAGGGATATATACGACCTCGGCGACGAGCTGCTGATAGTTGCCACCGACAGAATAAGTGCCTTCGACGTGGTTATGGAAAATGGAATACCTTACAAGGGAATCGTCCTGACCCGGATTTCTCTTTTCTGGTTCGATTTTCTAAGTGGCTTTGTAGAGCATCACCTGATTAGCACCGATGTGGAAAGTTTTCCATCGCCGTTTTGCGATTTCCCGGGCCGGCTTGCCGGGCGAAGTATGCTGGTCAAAAAAGGTAAAGTTCTGCCTGTCGAATGTGTGGTGCGCGGTTACCTTGCCGGCTCAGGCTGGAAAGAATATCAAAAAAGCCGCACGGTCTGCGGACAGAAGCTGCCGCCCGGCCTGCTGCAGTGCCAGAAGCTGCCCGATTTGATATTCACGCCTGCTACAAAGGCCGAAAGAGGAACCCACGATGAGAACATCAGCTTTGAGAAGTGCGCCGAAATCATCGGACAGGATACAGCTGACTATGTCCGCGATAAAAGCATAGAGATTTTTCAAAAAGCCGGCAAATATGCTGAGAGCAAAGGAATAATCCTGGCCGATACGAAGTTTGAGTGGGGATTTGTGGATGGAAAGATTATTTTGATTGACGAGGTCCTTACCCCGGACTCGTCCCGTTTCTGGCCCGCCGATAAGTATCAGCCGGGCAGAGACCAGGAGAGCTTCGACAAGCAGTTCGTCCGCAACTATCTGGAGAGCATTGATTTTGACAAGTCAGGCCCGGGAGTGGAGCTGCCTGAAGATATCTGCAAAAAAACAAGCAAAAAATACATCGAATGTTACGAACGCCTCACAGGCAAAAAATTCAAATTCGACAATTAGCCATTGCGAGTCCCCACGTCTTCTTGCCGAAGATAAAAGTGGGGTCGTGGCAATCTCAAAAATACTTGAGCGACAAAAGCTGAAAAAAATACCGGATGTTTTCGTCCCTTAACTTAAAATTAGTCCTGCTTTTCCGTCTGTTTACCTTCTTTCATTAGATTGTTGATATGCACAAGAGACCCTGACAATTTGTTCCCGGCATCAACGTCTATATAGACCAAATCTCCCTTACCATCAATTAAAGCCGTGATCACTTTTTCATTTTCAAGTTTCAATTTCCCTCGAAGAGTTTCTCCTCTATCAAATGGACGATGCATACGCGGTTCCATCACAAGGCCTATAAACTGTATATTCAATGGATTGCTGAAATCTGAAAGCACATGAAATTCAGGATTACGCCCAATCCATTTTTCATACAAATCGGAGAGCGATAACTGCTGACAGATAAAGCTAATAACCATTGATTTTTTACAGTCTTTCTTGAGAATGTCAAAAATCATCATTTCGTCCAATGATAAATTTCGCATTGCCGGTCTTCCGCTGAAATATTCCGGCAGCAGTCTCTTGAAGTCGCCAAATATTAAAACAACATACCCGTCAGGACCGGCTTCTTTCTTCAAATCGTCTAAAGTCATAAGTTGACGCTTGACTAATTCAACACGAGCGAAATTCGGAAAAGGTTTGCCCTCTGACAAAACGATCTCTTGCTTTGGCACTTGAGCAAGATCACCATCCAAAAGAGCCAGTACCAGTTCAGAACTATCGGAAGCCATTTTTTCCACAACAAGTTTCGCGGAACCAAGCATCAGTATGTCGGATATTTTACCATTAATGGAAACGGGATCCATCTGATTGTCAAAAGGCTTTAGTGATAGGTTTAGGTATCGATCCTTCAGTTCCAGTGAATCCCGACATGTTATTGACGTATTTAGAAATGCATTTTTAATTGAGGTTGAACCTGAAAGAGTGCCATTAAGCGTGGTACTGAAACGACTTTCATATACGGGGGGATTATGACTATAAATGCTTATTTTTAAAGCCCCCGCAACAGGTTCTTTTGCTGAAATGCTGAGTTGTTTTGGAGAAACTTCGAGCGGTATCTTTATTTCTCCCCGAAAGGATAAAAGACCTTCTTTGACGGTCACGGGTTTCTTGTTTTCACCGGTACGAAGTATCTTTACCATACACAAGCGATCTGAATCTTGGCTAATAACGTTCATATTGCTGGCATCTTTAAGCATCACCACATATTGATTTCCATCGGCAGCCGTACCAAGATTCAACTGTTGTTTATATCCGTCTTTTTTCCCGCCGTCTTTGATTTGCTCTGATTTAACTCCATGCTGAGAAATACTACAAAAAATGGAACTCGACTGAGTAAATTCCAATATAATGTTAAATCTTTCGATATCTTGTGATATGTTGTTATGAAAGACTACCCACTGTTTTTCCTCAGCCCAAACTGGACTCGATAACATTGTCAATAAAATCATAAATAAAAACAACATGGTGTAAATTAAGGTCTGTTTTTGTGATTGCATAACGGTCATCCTTTCAACTGGGATTTCCCATATAACATGGTATATTCTTGCTCAGCTACACCGCTGAGCCCCTTAATTTCACTGTAATACCAAAATCTTACGCGAATTACAATAATCCTTTAATGGCCAAACTTAATCCGCCGGAGGCGGATTTGGAGCAGTTGATTGTTTTTAGCGCTGCGATTGCGATGCTATTTATGGCAGTATCCATCGCTGAAACTAAATACCAGGAAATCTGTTCAAAAAGGCCATTATGTTTCTCTGATAGCTATTCTTTAGAAAAAATTTTACACAAAATCAAACCCCGCCTGTTATTATTATATAGAAACTGGATATATTCAGATTCGCCTGAGGCGAACAAGTTTTTGGAAGATTGGAGCCCTATAGATGAATTTATCCACGCGAGCAGAGATCTTTGAAAAGGTAAGAGAAAAATATGTCGGATTTCTGACATCGGTCCTCTGGAAATTGACCGGTGACCGCGAGCTTTTCACCGAGGCAATGCAATACGCCCTATTGGGAATGTGGCAGAGCATCGAGAAGCTCAACGGCAAAAAAGCCCCTTCCTATATCTATCGAATTGCCTTATCAGCCAATTCAAAGGCCTGGCGAAACAGAATCGGCAAAGACGGCGAATTCATCCGAAGCCGAAACGAAACGCATAACGACTCCGACGAAAAGCTCGACAGGGATGAAATAACATCGATAGTCCGGCGCGAGATAGGAACTCTCCCCGCCAAACAGGGACGGGCAATAGTAATGAGATACCTGGAACAACAGGACTACAAAAATATTGCTGAAAAACTGCGCTGCACACAAGCCGGCGCAAGGTCGCACGTATCAAAGGCAATTGGTACTTTGAAAAGAAAACTTGCGACTCTGGCTGAACGAGGTAAATAAAAATGAACGAAGACAGAATTGAAAAAATCCTGAAAAATATCGGCAGTAAAGATGTTCCGCCCGATGTGCACAACCTCGCAGAGCAGACATCGAAAGAATTCAGCAAAACCTTAATGCAGTCAAAACAACCGAAACACTATATCTTTTTGGAGCATATTATGAAAAGCAAAATAACACAATTAGCCGCAGCAGCGGCAATAATCATAGTGACATTTTTTGGAATCAGCCAGTTTTTCGGCGGCACCGTGACTTTTGCCCAGGTCATCCAGCCGATTCTCAATGCCCGGACTGTGATTTTCGACTTCATTGTAGGCGAAGATGAAACAGGCCCCGTCATGCACGAAATAGTTGTGGGTCAACGAATCAGAAGGACCATATCGAACCTGCCAAACATGACCTCTATTATTGACCTGGAAAGTGCAAAAATACTCGCACTTGATACCGAAGCAAAAACAGCCGTTTATATTGATATAAAAGGCTCACTTCAGGAAGGAACGAAAAACTACATAGAGTTTGTTCGGAAGGCCATTGTTAAGTTACAGGATAATTATGAAAAACTTGGCGAACAGGAAATCGATGGACAAAAAGCTATCGGGTTTGTAGCCCGGGGCCCAAATGAAGAAGTGAAGGTCTGGGCCGACCCTAAAACGGCCCTTCCCATTCGGATAGAACTTCGATTGGGACAGTTATTTGTGATTATGAAGAATTTCAAGTTTGATGCGCCGATAGAGGACTCACAGATGAGTATGGATGTGCCACCTGGATATACGTTGGAGCAAACTGAGGTCGACTTCTCAGGGGCCAACGAGCAGGATTTTATTGAAAGCCTGCGCATTTGGGCTGAAGTTCTGCTCAATGGCAATTTCCCGGACGCTATAGGCACAGAAAATGCTATGAAACAAGTACCTCTGCTTGGAGAAAAGGTTGCTCCGTTGGACCTTCCGGATGATGAAAAAAAGCAACTGGGAATGAAATTTATACGAGGGATGCTGTTCTTCCAAATTTACGAAACCGGGGACGAGTGGCGCTACGCCGGCAAAGACGTAAAACTCGGTGATGCCGATAAGGTAATACTCTGGTATCAGCCGAAAGACTCGGAAACATACCGTGTGATTTACGGCGACCTGCACGTCGAAGACATCGTGCCGGACAAACTGCCGAAATAATCGCACAAAAGGTTCGTCTGACAAGGCCGGGCTCATTAACCCGGCCTTTTTTATTGGCAAATCATCTCTGATAAAAATAGTTAATTGAAATGCAATTCGATAATATCTTTGTCGTTCAGAATGTGGCCTCTCTGTGCGTTCTGGCCGGCATAAACACCCGCCCCCCATATCCTTGCGAATTTAAGTTTATCAGTCAATTCTCTGTGAATCGCCGTAGCCAGGTCCATAACAGTAGAACCCACCGGCAGTGTAAACGGCTCATTCATATCCGGCTTTTTGCCGGGCGGTTTGGCATAAACGCGTATGATATTCAGCAGGCGAAACAATGTCCCCGGCAGCTCGGCCATACCGGCCCTACTCTCGGTGGATATCTTTACATACTCAAACTGATGCTTCGCATTTCTTTTCAGCTTCCCGAAGGCGCCCGATTTTGCAATATCACTTTTCGTGCAGATGCAAAACGCCCTTCTGCCAAGCACGTTTCCCTGCTGGTCAGCAGACGGTGTCTCGGCATCTATGAGTAAACTTCTGGATTCCAGAAAATCCATACAAACACCCATCTGCTCGGCGACATTACCGGAAAGGTCGATGGTAATGGCAATCAGGTCACAGTTGCGGTATGTCCCCACCTGCCCCGGCGCAACATAGTCCGCAGTAATCGGCGGCATATCGACAAGCTGTATCTGCACGTCCTCGAACACCATCATCCCCGGCACGGGCCCTGTAGTAGCGAAGGGAAATGCGGCAACATTGGCCTTTGCATTGGTAAGGGCGGCGACTATAGAGCTTTTGCCGCTGTTAGGCGTCCCAAGCAAAACGACCTGCCCTACACCGGTTCGCTGGACATGGAAAATATCAACGTGTTTGGCTTTTCCCTTCTTTGCCGGCGCCTCCCGTAACTTACTGAGCTTTCTGCGCAGGTCCGCCTTTAAGTGGTCAGTCCCCTTGTGCTTGGGCATCACCGCAAGCATACGCTCGAGAGCCAGAATCTTCTCTTCCGGCGTTACCGCCTCGCGATACCACTGTTCCGCCTTAAAATATTCCGGTGTTAAGTTAGCTGGCACGATTAAAAACTCAAAAATTAAAACTTATATTTCTTTGTAAAAATCTTACAACACCAGTCATTGCGAGCCCCCACGTCTTCTTGTCGAAGACAAGAGTGGGGGCGTGGCAATCTTAATTTATCAAGCAGAGGAAGCTACCTAAACGTTTGAGATTGCTTCGCTCCGCTCGCAATAACGTTTACTATAACAATGTTTTCTATAGAACAAGCTTAAAATAATTATAGAACTCGTCACTTGAGATTTTATTATGTGCCGGATGACTTCCTTAATTTTACACTTTGCATTTTTATATTTGATTTTCTATTCAGCCACTTTTTCGGTTACGAGGTCGCCAACTTCACTGGTTGAATATCCCATCTTTCCCGCCTGCATCGATTTTATTTTGTTTGCTGTTACGAACATCACGGCCTGCTCTACCTGCTCCGCAGCACTTTCCTCACCTAATGCAGCAAGCAGCATCTGCCCGGCGCAAATAGCTGCTAACGGATTGATAACGCCTTTGCCGGTATACTTCGGAGCGCTTCCGCCGATTGGCTCGAACATACTGACGCCTTCGGGATTGAGATTGCCGCCTGCTGCGATGCCCATCCCGCCCTGCGTGATTGCCCCGAGGTCGGTTATGATGTCGCCGAACATATTACCGGTTACTATCACATCGAACCATTCCGGATTCTTGACCATCCACATACACGTAGCGTCAACATGATAATACTCACGAACTATATCAGGATATTCTTTTTTGCCCATCTCATGAAATGCCCGTTCCCAGAGGTCATACACGTATGTCAGCACGTTAGTTTTGCCGCATAGTGCAAGCGTATTATTCTTTCCTTTGCCGCGTGCCTTTTTGCCGTGCTTGCGTGCATACTCGAATGCGTATCTCAGGCACCGGTCAACCTGGAACCGGGTATAAACAGCCGACTGCACAGCAACTTCGTTTGGTGTTCCTTTCATAGTAAAGCCGCCTGTGCCGGTATAAAGGTCGCCTGTATTCTCGCGAACCACGACATAGTCTATATCCTCCGGCCCCTTATCCTTCAAAGGCGTCTCAACCCCGGGGTATAGCTTCACTGGCCGAAGGTTTATATACTGGTCAAGCTCGAACCGTGCCTTCAGCAGTATCCCTTTTTCGAGGATACCAGGCGCAACATCCGGATGTCCGATTGCTCCCAATAGTATCGCGTCGAACTTGCGAAGCTCCTCAATTGCGCTGTCCGGCAGCGTCTCGCCGGTCCTTTTGTAGCGCTCGCCGCCGAAATCAAACTCGGTCAGCTCAACCTTGAAATTAAACCTGTCCGCAGCGGCCTTTAATACCTTCACCGCCTCAGCCGTCACTTCCGGCCCGGTCCCATCTCCGGGCATCACCGCAATCTTGTAACTCTTTGACATCTAATTTCTCCTTCGAACAATCTTAAAATGTCGCGTAAATCGTCATTGCAAGCTCCGATGTCGTTTATCGGGGCGCGGCAATCTATATTTTCTCTTAATCTACAACTTCAAACAACCTTCTACTTTTCCATAATCCTGCTTATCGCCTGAAGCTTCTCTTTGCAGGAATCTCTTTCTTCGCAGAGAATTTGCGCCTTTCTATACAAATTCTCGCGAGTCAGTTGTATCAGCTCTAAGACAATCTCTTTCTCACTCAGCCGAACTTTTTTCTGGAGCTGCTTCAGCCGGTTGGTGATACTTCTCTGAACGCCTTCGAGCTGATTGAGCGTAATACTTTCTTCAGGATTTTGCCTGGCACTCATTTTTTATAACCTCCCAAAAATCCTCTTATCGATTCTTTTGGGCCAATTTAAACCGCGGATTAACGCAGATTTTCACGGATTCTTTAATTTTAGGTACAACTAAATGACCTTTATTAATTTTAGCTTTTTGAATTTACTGGCCCTTTGTACTTTGGAAACTCCTGTCTAAATTTACTCTCACATTCTTGTGGCAATAACACATTACTGATATCACTCATGTTGAATTTAACATTTCCCACAACAAACCATTCCCGTTCAAAGTAATAATTATTTATGTCTGCGTCTGGCAACGTATGGTCAAAGAATTTATAATAAGGCTTGATGTGTATTTCAACAAACTCCTGAAGTCTTTGATATTTTTTTCTTTTTTCCTCATCATGAAAATACTCGCCAATTAAACTGTTGAAGAAGCCATACAGTTCTCTTGTCATCCTATTGAAAAAGCTATCCCTTGTTTCGCCCTCGTTCGCCCACATTGAATTTATTGCCGCTTTACATGGTACATAATGTACTGGGATGCCACCCTTCCTGATAATAAAGTCTTTGTCAAATGATATGCCAAAGTGTCCATATTTCTGCTTGTGAATATCCATTTGTCCTTCAGGGATGTCAGAAAAGCAAACTTTGTTAACTTTAATCATTGCATTATTGCTTATATCCTCTTTATACATACTTACAAACTCTATACCACCTTTCCTTGACAATTCCATGTCAGGCTTACCGTCAGACCCACCAATAAGCATTTGGTCTGCGAGAATATCGCAAAGCGTTTCATACTTTTTTGTGAGGTGGGTCAACTCTTTTGCGATATATCTTTGTATCATCTCGTAATTGTTCGCTTTTTCAATTTTATCTTTCATCGCCTTAAGCGAATTCACAATTTTGCACTTTGATTACTTATATTTATCTTTTCTAATCCGCGCTAATCCGCGGTTGCCTTTTACCCTTTATTTAATCCGTGCTAATCTGCGTCAATCCGCGGTTACCCTTTACCCTCTAATAAATCCGTGTTAATCCACGTTAATCCGCGGTTGCTTTTTACCCTTCACTAAAATCCGTGTT
>Ga0315550_1001016_pt1 | contig 17346 bp, 15 predicted proteins | sample SalMarSW160190MG_2_FD_203100 | JGI IMG/M metagenome (GOLD analysis project Ga0315550, IMG submission 203100) | Salt marsh sediment microbial communities from the Plum Island Ecosystem LTER, Massachusetts, United States - Salt Marsh Sediment SW1601-90 ... | reverse complement strand
CCTAATATCTGTCCCGACGCAAAAAGTTGTTAAAAATGGCTATGATTAATAATAATGACGTATTCATCGACAGGCTGACGCTGGGGCATTATCAGACTAATGCCTATATCGCCGTATGCTTGAAAACGAAGGAAAGCCTGGTGGTGGACGCCCCGGCAAGAGCTGCCGATATTATTGCGAGTTTAAAGGGGACAAAACCCAGGTATATACTACTTACCCACGACCACTTCGACCATACAGGCGTCATTGTTTCATTACGCTCGCGTTTGAAAGTGCCTCTGGCTGCTCATCTACTGGATTCCTTGCAGTTGAAGACTCCACCGGAAATTCTATTGAAAGACGGCGACAGCTTGAAACTGGGCAATCTGGAAATCCAGGTGATACATACGCCCGGACATACACCAGGGAGCCTGTGCTTTAGAATCGGGCAATACGTATTCGTGGGCGACACCATTTTCCCGGGCGGGCCGGGACACACGGAAACACCGGAGGACTTTCAGAGGATATTGAAGTCAATCACTGAAAAAATATTCTGTCTTCCCAATGACACTGTTCTTTTCCCCGGCCATGGCGACAGCACCACGGTTAAAAGAGCCAGAGAGGAATATGCTGCCTTTGCCTCAAGGCCCCGCGGCACTGATATCTGCGGGGATGTTACCTGGTTGATGTGAAGGACTGATCTTAAGCCTAGAGTCTTATTTCAACAATAAGATTATTCTTGAGACCCGAAAATATTTAGACCGCAAACTAGACTGCCACTTTGGTACGAGTATCCAGCGCCAGCCGCATTTCAACGGCGATTCTACCTGCGATGTTAGGCCAGTCCCATTTACTTACTGACTCTCTGATAGACATGATAGACTTCGTATCCTTGCGCGGTAAAGAGAGTTGCGATGTAATCGCCCGTGAGATTTCTTCGGGTGAATTATCCTTTAGGATATAGCCGGTTTCACCATGTTTGATGATGTTTCTCAAATCGCCTACGTCTGTGGCTACTACCGGTGTGCCGCAGGCAAGCGATTCCAGGGGCACCAGCCCGAAACTTTCATAATAAGAAGGCACGACACAAATATCGGCGGCGCTGTAGAAATACGGCAGCTTCTCCTGCTTGACCAGCCCCCTGAAATCCACATGGTCCCTGATATTCAACTCATCGGCCAGGTTTTTCAGTTTTTCAAGTTCCGGCTGGCTGTTTTCATCTCCACCCACTACCACCAGCCTGATTTTTTCCGAATTCTTTAATAATGATATTGAACGTATCAGTTTATCAATACCTTTTAGCGGGTCAATCCTGCCGACAAATAACACGATTTTTTCGTCCGTAAACCCCAGTTTTTGTCTGGCAGTTATTTTATCCACCGGCTTGAAGAGCCCCATATTGACGCCGCAGGGCACCACGCCGATCTTATCCGGCAAGGCACCGTAATAGGCTATTAGCTGCTGCTTCTCTTTCTCCGTCGCTACGACAATACGCTGGCATTCACTTACCGTCTCCCTTTCCGATAAGATACGCAGAGCTGGTTCACTCTCACCGATACCGATAGCATTTTTCACCGCACCGAGGGTATGGTACATATTGACATACGGTATTTGCCGCGTCTGCTGGAGGTATTTACCCACCAGCGCTGATATCCAGTAATGACTGAACACGATATCGTATTCCAGGCCGTTATTCTTCCAGAAACTCTCAAGATTGAGTGTAAATTCCGGGAGGGAAAAATATACGTCCATTTTGTGAATCGTGGCTTCTTTGCCAGCATTTAGATGAATCAGTCTTGCCCCTTCATACAGGTCTTCCATACGCAGGTCGGCCGGGTCATGCACGCGCGTGTAAATATCGATGGTATGGCCTTCTTTACATAGCTCGCGGGCAAGCTCTCGGATATAAACACTCATACCCCCCGTGTCCTTAGTCCCCAGGTCGCCTACAGGGCAGGAATGCGCACTGATTATGGCTATCTTTAGTTTATTATCAATCATTGCTTTTCCCAGCTAATTATACTATATGAATATCTGGCAGCGGTAGAGCGGCACCTCTTGCCCTCCAAGATGTCCCTTGTAAGTCTCGGCACCTTTAAGAAAGTCGAACCTCTTTTTTCCTCTGGCAATACTGTTTTCGATGGCAAACACCTTGCTTAAAAGCCCCACGCTCAGGGAGACATACTGCGGGTCGTAGCCGCTGTTATACAAATATATACAGTCGTTATAATCGAAGCACATTATTTCAGCTACAGGTTTGCCATCAAGCTCAAGAACACCGAGTTTCAACAAGCCGATTTTTCTCATGTTATCCGCCAGCAAGCGGAAGTATGACTTCATTCGATCGGTCAGGAAAGCGGCTTTGTCCTCCCGGCTCTCCGTAAACATCCTGAAAAAGGTATCAAGGGCGGCTGGTAACTCGCTACACTCCTCGATAAAACGGTATTCTATTTTGCCTTCTTCATTAAGCCTTCTTAATTTACGCCTGACCTCGTGGCGCTGCTTGGTGGAGAGCACTTGAATATACTCATCGTAGGATGAGGGTAAATCCATTTCAAAAGATACCGCTTCCTGCTCGCTGGTGACTTTACACTTACGACCTTCCGCCAGCGGTATCAAGTTCTTTACAACCGTTGAGTCCGGTCTCACGTGCTTCAAATCCAGAGTTTTGATGCCGTTTTTCTTCAAATCATCGAGCAATGTATTGAAGAACTCCTGCTCACTGCCAGGAACGACAATAAAATCAACATAATCGCAGACATCAGTACTGCCGATGAGATAAGCGGTATTGTCCTTAGTCATCAGCGGCGCGATGCCGATTATTTTGTCACCATCTTTGACTATGCGTATATAAGGCTTGAGCCCTTCCCCGAAAATCTGCCACCACGTCTGCATCCACTCCGGCAACATAAAAACAGACGGCCATTTTAACGATTGCTCGGAATCAGACCGGTAAGCTTTCAGGTCGCTGAGGCTGCTTTCAGATACAATAAGACTCATAATATCTTTATATAAGTATATCACCGGGGATTTGTGTACACTGTAACTATTGTCACATTTAGCTGTATTATATCAGCACGCCATCAGTTAAGTTAGCTGTATACTGGTATATTTCAATGCTGGGTTCACCTTTACAGATATCCAGCACGGTTGCTTTATATTCCGGCGACTTTAGATAGGCGTCAAAGTCTTCCTGTTTTTCCCATACCAGCATGGCTCCCTGGGCGGCGGTTTTAGGGTCCATAATAAAATGTTTTTCCTTTAGTCCGGGGGTTTTACGGCAGCCTTCCACTACTTTCCAAATGTGTTTTTTGGCTACATCCATATCGGATAATTGTTTCTTGACTTCATCTTTAACCTGGAATTTAACAATCACGGCGATCATTTTATCTTAATTCCTTCCTTTAGGGATTCTCTATCTTACGAGCTAATTCATCAATATTGGTTTTTTCCCGTATTAAAAATTGTTCCCTGCCTTCCGTGTAAGAAGGAAGGACCCATTTCATCTCATGTAAATTTTTCGTTATAACCGGTATCCAGTTATAGGGTATGGATATCAATACCCACCCTTCCTTAAAAACCTCTTTTGATTTCATACCAAAAGCCAGTCCGGTAACAGTGAAATTTACCTTACCGCTTCGATAGGGATAATTATAAATCCAGTGGCACCCCAATACGCCGGTTGTTTTAGATTCTCTTAATACACCGGTAGAATAGCACATCGCCCTTAGAATAATTTCTGCCTGACTGGGACTTGCCAGAATAATCAGGAGGTCCGGCTCGAATTTAAGTTTGTCCAGTGTTGAATATGCCACATAGTTAACGATGCCCCTCGGCAGGAGATTAAGGTATTGATAGAGGTGACTGTTCGCCCGAGGCTCCTGGAATATCTCTAGCCTAATACCTACTTCTCCAGCTTCAGCGAATGCGGGTAAATCCTCCATTCCCATCAGGGCTTTACCAAAACAATTCTCATTCTCCTTTGCAAAGTAAAACGGAGTGCCTCTTTCCTGTGCCTCTTTGAGCATTTCACAAAAAGACAGGCTTTTATCCAGCTGTTCAATCCCTTCCGGTCTGGTAGACAAGAACTTAACGCATACTGGAGGCTTTTTAAAGTTAAACTTACGGTATATGGATAGGTCTTGCTTTAATGGATTCATTTTACATTCTCCTTACGACTAAACAGCCGTCAAGCTATTTATTGTTTTGGGAGGATATGATTCAGGCTGGGGAATTTGTCCTCGGCGTTAGGAAAATTCAGAGCCTTGGTGAACGTATTGTTGAATTCCGGTTCGAGCGTTAATTCAATATATTCAACGCGCCTCGCCCAAAGGTCCGCTTCATCCCGTTTATCCACATTAAGCAGAGCGATGCGCGCGCCGTCCCCGGCAGCATTGCCCACCGCATAGACACGCTTGGGGTCGCAGTCCGGGAAAAGCCCGATAACCGCCGCCGATTTCTTATCGATATAACTCCCGAAGGCCCCCGCCAGTATTACGCGGTCGATTTTACTTACGCCCATACGCTTCATCATTATTTTCGCCCCGGAGTACATGGCGCTCTTGGCCAGTTGAACTGCCCGGATATCCTTCTGGCAGACAACGATATCCTGGTTTATCGCCGTCTCCTTAGCCCAGGCAAGGACAAATTCCGCCTCCCCATCTCCATTAAGTCGCAGGCGCGGCGACTTCATTTTCATGTTGAAACGACCGCTTTTGTCGATAATCCCCGCTAAGAATACCTGCGCGGCGACATCGAATATGCCGGAGCCACAGATGCCCCTAGCACCTATCTTTTTATCCTCGGTGTTCCACTTATCGTTTCCGATGACCTTGAACTGTACTTCTTTAGTCTTGGGGTCGATTTTCAGCTTCTCAATAGCGCCCGCCGCCGCCCGCATGCCGTGCCTTATTTCCGCGCCCTCAAAGGCAGGCCCGGTGGCGCACGATGAAGACATGAGTTTCTTACGATTTCCTAATATCAGTTCGCCGTTAGTGCCAATATCTATAATCAGCAGCATTTCGTCCTGGTTATAAGGCTCCTCGGCGATGAGTACGCCAACGTTATCCGCCCCAACAAATCCTGCTTCTATAGGCAAGACATGCACATAAGCTCCGGACGCAATTTTAATACCCATGTCACGCGCTTTCACATCTACCGAGTGATGTATCGCCGGGGTAAACGGCGCCTTGCCAAGATGTTGGGGGTTGATGTTAAGGAACAAGTGATGCATGCAGGTATTGCCCACTACCGTCATATCTATAATATCAGAGCTTTTAATACCTGCTTTTTTAGCTATTTCACCTATAATCTTGTTCAATCCCTTAGTAATAGCGTCATTCAGCTTTTTAAGTCCGCCCTTTTCTTTAGCAGCATAACCGATGCGCGACATTACGTCCTCACCGTAGGCAACCTGGGGGTTCATCATGGCTTCGGTAGCTAGTATCTTGCCAGTGGTCAGTTCGCAGAGATATCCGGCCACAGTAGTAGTGCCAATATCCACGGCCAGTCCGTAGCCCTTCTTAACATCCCCCACTTCAATATCGATTATCTCACTGTTCTTCCAGACCGATGTGGTCACCTTCCAGTTTGCTTTACGCACCGTTTTCTGCATTTCCAGAAGTACAGGATAATCAATAGCAGGGTTTGATAATTTGTATTGTTTCTTTAACGCCGCCTGCAGTCGTTCGTAATCACCTATACCGTCATCGAGGCTGGCAGGCTTCAGTTCCAGATAGTATTTCTTTACCGCCGGATTCAGTTTAATTTTCCTGGCGGTGGCTTCCTTACGCACTACCTGCTGCCCCTTGCGGCTTTCCTCAGGGACAAAAGCAACCACATCGCCATGCACTTGAGTCTGGCATGCAAGACGGTAGTTCTGTTTTAGCTGTTGTTTATTAAGGAATTTGGCGTTGACTTCATCTCTGGTGGAGGTAGATTTTACCGAAGATGATATGCCGTATTTGGCAAAATAGCCTTCTTCAATTCTGATTTTGCACTTGCCGCAGGCTCCCTTGCCGCCACAGACACTTTCAATTTCAGCCCCCAGCTGCCGCGCTGCATTGAGAATAGTCGTGCCGTCCGCCACTTTCCCCCGTCGTCCGGAAGGCTGAAAGACTACGGTGTATTTCTGGTTCTTCATTTGCTCACAATCTTACCATATACGTTAGTTATTTCAAAGCTGAATGGTCTTGTCCGAAAAAATGGGGCAAGTGTCCATACAAGTACTTTTAGCTTTAGATTAGAATGAGGCCAGCCTCCCCAGTTGGTAATCAACACCGCCGAAGCTGAACTCGTAGGCGCGGGTGCGCTTAGTATAGTAATGCAGTATGTGGTCTTCTGTGAAACCAATAGCACCATGTACCTGATGGGCAGAAGCCATGACCTGTTGGCAGGCGTTGCTGACAAAAGCCTTGGCTATTGACGCTTCCATGGCGGCATCAAGACCCTGGTTGATTTTCCAGGCCGCCTGGTAGGTGGCAAATTTCGAGCCCTCGATATCAACCAGCATATCGGCGCAGCGGTGCTGCAGGCTCTGGAATGCCCCGATGGGATGCCCGAAAGCCGTCCTCTCCTTGGCGTAGTCCAGCGTCAGCTTCAAGGCCTGTTCCGCCATGCCGACCATCTCGGCACAACGGGCGACATTGGCTCGCTGGAGGGCTCTTTCAACATAAGGCCAGCCCCCGTTTTCTTCTCCCAGGATGTCTTTTGCAGATGTTTTCACATTCTCGAAAGTGACCTCACATTGCTTGTCACCGGCGACTGTAGGCAGCGGTTTTATATATATACCCGGTGTATTTGCTTCAACTATAAATAACGTGATTCCTTCCGGTTTAGTTTTGGAATCGTTCACCCGAGCGGCGCAAATGATATAGTCCGCCGACTGCGCATCCGGTACGAATAGTTTCCCGCCGTTCAAGACGTAAAAACCACCCTGTGAGACCGCATTCGACTCTATCTCATCTATATCATATTTTACTTTAGATTCGGCGATTGCCAGCGTTATTTTAATCTTACCCTCGGCGATGTCAGTTAAGTATTTCTTTTTTTGCTCCTCGTTACCGGCCCCAGCTATTACAGATGCTCCCAAAACCAACGTCGCAAAATAGGGCCCCAGAAAACATACCCGCCCCATTTCCTCCAGCACCACAATCAAATCCAGAAAGTCACCGATACCGCCGTATTGTTCAGGGATGGAGAGCCCGGTCAGGTTCATCTCCGCCATCTTTTTCCAGAGTTCTGGAGTATAGCCCTTCTCGTCTTTGACCATGGCTTTGAGGACTTTATCAGTATATTCGCCGGTTAAAAAGTCCCTGGCCAGCGTCTGCATCATTTCCTGTTGTTCATTAAGACCGAAATCCAAGTTATTCCTCCAGAATATCTCTAGCGTAAGCGCGGCAGTCCCAGTCCGCGCTGGGCGATGACATCGCGGTCGATTTCCGATGTCCCCTGTTCCAGGCTATAGGCAAAAGAGCGCAGGTAACAAGAGGGTATTCTGCCAAACATCGGCGCCAGTGCCGATTCTTCCGTAAGTTGGCTGTAAGGTCCCGCCACCTCCATGCCAAAATCCGATATTCTCTGGTGCAACTCGAAGCTGAACATCTTGCTCATGGCCGACTCGTGATTGGGCACCATGCCCTGGCTCTGTATCCAGGTGCAACGGTAATGCAACAGGCGGGCTACCTCACATTCCGCTTTGAACCGTGCAAACTGGTTTTCCATGAACGGATTGAGCAGGTTGTTTTCTCGCGCGTATTCCTCCAGATCTTTTAAATACGTCGCTGCTATAGCATAGACTGTATCGGTGGTGCGCTCGTAGTCGAGGAGAGACATCACCACGTAAAAGCCTTTATTCAACCCACCGACGATGTTCTCTTTGGGAATGCGAATATCTTCAAAAAAGACTTCGTTAAACTCATGGTGTCCGGCCATGTTTATAACAGGATTTACAGTTATACCGGGGGTTTTCATGTCCACCAGGAAAAAGGTTAGACCGCGGTAATTTGGACTTGCCTCTCGGTCGGTGCGTACAATCAAGGCATTCCAGTCGGCGAAGTGCCCGTTGGTGGTCCATATTTTCTGTCCATTCACGACGAAGCAGTCCGCTTCTTCTTTAGCAAAGACCTCAATCGCCGCGAGGTCGGAGCCGTGGTTAGGCTCGCTAAGCGTCTCACACCAGATGGTCTTGCCGGAGGCAATGCCCGGCAGGTGTTGTTTCTTTTGTTCTTCACTGCCTTTAAGCAGAAGGGCCGGCGCCACGATGCCGCAGCCAATTGAATCGTAGCCCGGCGAATGATATCTGGAAAGTTCTTCTCTTAAAATAAGACGATAGAAAGGAGAGACTCCATGCCCGCCGTATTCTTCGGGCCAGTGCATGGAAAGCCACCCCTTTTCACCCAACTTCTCCGCCATAGCACGATGTACCTGAATCCAGTCGGACTGGGCGGACATATCGAAGAAAGTGAGGCGTTTATCCCGGTATTCCCGGGGGACTTCTTTTTCCAAGAATGCAGCCACCTGGGCCCGGAAAGCCTCCTCTTCGGGTGAAAAGGCGAAGTCCATGGCTTAATCTCCTTATTTGCCGGTAAATTTCGGCGGGCGACGGTAGTTCATCGCGGTGATGCCCTCGTTCAGGTCCTTGGTAAGAGCAGCATCGCCGGATACCGCCGCTTCAAGGAACAAGGCCGTTCTCTGGTCGGTCTGGGCTCCGTAGTAAAGCAGGCCTTTAATCAGCTTCTGGGTTAAAGGCGGACCGCCGGCCATCTTAGCCGCGATTTCATCCACCATTTTTTCAAATTCCTTCGGTTCAGCAACGAAATGCACCATGCCCCAGGCTAATGCTTTATCAGCGTTTACGGGGTCGCATAGTAGTATCATCTCTTTAGCGCGAGCCCAGCCGATTAAACGACCCAGTCGCTGCGTAGCCCCCGCCCCCGGCACGATTGCAAGGGTCAGCTCTGGCAAACGCACGATGGCTGTTTTGTTCATGACTCTGATATCACAGGATAGAGCTAATTCCAGTCCAGCCCCCATGGCCGGACCGTTAATGGCGGCAACTACCGGTTTGCTGTAAGTTTCAATACTGGTAAATATGTTATGCGGAGTTTCGCTGAAGTTGAAGGCAGCTTCCATCTCCCCGGCGGCAAAAGCGGCAAAATCAGCCCCACCGGAGAAATTCGCCCCGGCGCCGGTGATAACGACGCACCGCACATTATCGTCTTTCTCAAGTTCGCCGAGCGCCTTGCCGAGCTCTCCCATGAAATCGGCATTGAAAGCATTGGCCCGGTTTGGTCGGTTCAGTATGAGTTTGGCGACCTTCTTTTCTTTGTTAATATCCAGTTTAATGAACTCATATTCACCCGGTCCGTAGGAATAAAAGCCCTCGCCCGTTTTCCTCCCCAGCTTCTTCTGCTTAACCAGTTTTGTTAAAACCGACGATGCCTTATACCTGTCTTCTTTTTTGTATTTATCATAAAGTCGGTTTAGCTCATTGACAATTTTATCCAGACCGACGCTATCCGCCATACGCAGGATACCCCTAGGGTAATTAAGCCCGAGCAGCACGGCGATGTCTATCTCCTCTTTAGTCGTGGCTTTCATTTCAATCAGCTTGGCGCCTTCGTTGACCGCCGTTGCCAGCACTCTTATCGGGTCAAAGTCGGCTCCAGCACTCATCGATATTTCAACAGCCTTACCGCCCGACCAGTCATAATACCCTTTACCCGTTTTCTTACCATAATTTTTTGCTTTAAACAGCTTGGTCAATATCGGAGCGGGGCCGTAGCTATTGCCCATCGTCTCTCCGAAATACTCCATAACATGGAACTGGGTATCGATTGAGCCGCCGCCGAGAGCATCTTGTAGCTCCAGCATCCCCATCGGCAGGCCCAGTTTATACTTAATCGCCGAGTCAACTTCAAAAGCGCTTTTTGCTTCGCCCTGCGCCACCGCCCAGTCGGCCTCATTGGACATATTGCAGAATATCCGGTTAGCCACAAAGCCCGGCACATCCTTTACATGTACCACCGCCCGTCCCATCTTAATCGCCACTTCTTCAGCTATTTTGATTGCTTCCTGGCTCGTTTTCTCGCCCTTGACTATTTCCAGCAGCGCCATCCGGCTCGGGGGATTGAAATAATGCGTACCGACCACCAGTTCAGGTTGCTTGGCGGCAGTGGACATCTCGGCAATACTTAGCGAAGAGGTATTGGTAGCAAAGACGGTGTCTTTAGGACATAAAGCCGTCACCTCTTTAAGAACGCTCTTCTTCAAGTCCATGATTTCCGGCACGGCCTCGATAATAAAATCAGCATCTTTCACCGCTTCTTTGAGGTCGACGAGGAAGGTTAGTTTGCCTATATACTCTTTTTTAGCCTGCTCGGTCATTCTGCCGCGGCTTATTCGCTTATCGTACATGGCAGTGATAGTCTGGCGGCCTTTTTCCAGAAACCGCTCCTCAATATCTCGTATTTTGACGTTATACCCGGCCTCCCCGGCCAGAGCGGCTATCTGGGCTCCCATCGCTCCTGCGCCGATTACGGCGACGTTCTTAATTTTTTTCATGACAACAGTCCCTTTCCGTCCTTGATATTCCAGATGTATTCAATTTTCTATTTTACCAGTTCAAAAGCGTAAAAAACCCTATCAGAGATTTTGGTATCCTTTTTAACCTCAAACGGATGAGCGGGGACGCTGAAGGTAACGAATTTAACCTCGTCGCCTTCCTTAAGTTCACCTTCCTTGCAGTGAATGATCCTCCCCAGCAGGTGCTTGAGGGGACCTTTATCACCAAAGGTGAGCCAGGCGAGGATAAGCGGCGGCTCAAAGCCGAGAGGGGCACCGGCCTGGGTCTCGGTTAAGGTCACCACCTTAGCCCTCTGGGGCAATTCCACCCATTCCAGCTCATCCGACCAGCACTTGGGACAGATGACCTGCGGCGGAAATGTGATATGCCCACACTTTTTACACTTGGTGGTGGTGAATTTACCGGCCCTCAAATTATCGTAAAAGGGGTAAATCCGGTTAAACTCCGGCGCTTCGAAGGGCCAGATATCCATTTCGCCGATGTACTGCCCGTCCAGGGCCGGCGTGCCTACTATTTCAGCTTTCTGTAATTCAGCCATTTTAATCTCCTTATGTAAAATTATCGTATTCTTCTTATTTAACCGGCTCTTTGCCGTAGATAACAACAGTATGCTGCGCGCAGGTGCCACTTAAGTTATGCGTCAGGCCGAAAGCAGCATCCTTTACCTGATGAATTGCCCTGCCCTGCAGCTGCTTGCATATCTCAATAGCCTGGCGGGCTCCAGAGGCTCCAAAGGGATGTCCATAAACAAGCAGCCCGCCGTCTGTATTGGTAGGGATAGTGCCGTTTAGTCCTATTTCTCCAGAAGCAACGAAAGCTCCACCTTCGCCTTTCTTACAGAAACCAAGTTCCTCCAATTCGATAATTTCGGAAATGGTGAAGCAATCATGCGTTTCGGCGATATCAATATCTTTAGGAGTGAGCTTGGCATTTTTGAAAGCCACCTCACCCGCCGTTTTAAGGTGCGGCCACTCGGCAAGCGTATCGCCAGGCCAACCGGCGGACATACTGTGTGTGGCATGCTGTCCCGTGCCGCGTAGGTAAACCAGCGGCCGGTCGCTCATGGCTTTAGCACGTTCTTCCGAGGCTATGACTACAGCGGAAGCTCCATCCGAAAGCGGACAGCAGTCGTAAAGCCCAAACGGGTCAGCAATTATCCTTGCTTCCAGAGCTTGTTCCATGGTTAACGTCCTGCCGGCGAAATGCCCGTTAACATGACCTTCACCATGGCCGTAGTTAGTCACGGAAACGTGCGCCATTTGTTCCTTGGTGGTCCCGTACCGCTTCATGTGCATCTTGGCAATCATGGCGAAAAACGGCGGCGGTACGCCCAGTCCCATGGCCGAATCCCAGTCATGGTCATTGACGGCCAGTTGGGTATAATTTGTCTCCCAGCGTTGGGGCATGTAGACTTTTTCACCACCAGTAACCAGAATTACGTCGGCGATGCCACTTTCAATAAGCCCCTTGGCTACGATAATTGCCGAGTTGGAGCCAGCACAAAGTGTGTCCACCCGAATACAAATCGAGGTTGGGCTCAACCCTAATCTTTGTACAACAAGCGGAGCGGTATTGAGTGCCGAAGAATGTCTACCAGCCATGGTTGTGGCGACAATAAGTCCGTCGATATCCGCTGGCTTCAACCCTGGTAAGTCATCAGCACAAGCCCTCATCGCTTCCTGTATCATGTCAAGTAGATGAGCCTGTCTGACGCCGAATTTGCTTGTTCCCCCGCCGACGATTACAGCGTTCCTTGTCTGTGCCATATTAATCTCCTTTTCCCCCGTTATTGATTCTATTATTTATAAGTATGGAGAGAATTCAGATTGAATGAACAGCCACCCCCTATTCCACATCCTCATATATTAATCATAGCAGAAAACAAGGCTAGCGGTAAAGTGTTCAGACGTATGAATACTATTATGTGTTTTGCATTCCGGTTTATAATTTCGTGATTTGACACTCGCTTTAAAAAATAGCTAATATAAAATGTTTGTTGTTGTTTAGAAAGGAGATTGCGCATGGCTAAAAGTAAAGAAAATAAAGTACTTTCCACCCTTTGGTCGGCCGGATGCGGTTCTCACGGCGGCTGCGGCTGTGAGATATACGTTAAGGACGGTAAAGTTACCAGGGTTGAGGGAAATAAAAATCACCCTTTCAACCAAGGCCGACTCTGCGCTAAAGGCCTGGCGATATCGCAATATATTTACCACCCCGACCGCGTTCTTTACCCTCTTAAGCGTATCGGCGAGAGGGGCGAAGGTAAGTGGCAGCGTATCACCTGGGATGAAGCCTATGACACCATAGAGAAGAAGCTGAAAGATATACGCGCCAAGTACGGCGCTGAATCCGTCATCTTCTGCCAGGGCACCGGCCGCGATATCGGCGGCCCGATTACTTTTCTAATGTATGCCTACGGCAGCCCCAACTGGGTACAGGTCGGCCTGGCCGGCCACGCCTGCTATACGCCGCGATTAGGCGCCATGTTCGCCACGCAGGGACAATACAGCGTCGCCGACTGCTCCCAGTTCTTAGAAAAACGCTACGACTCCCCGGAATGGACACCGCCGAATTACATCATCCTCTGGGCACAGAACCCGGCTGCCGGCTGCCACGACGGCTTCTACGGCCACTGGATTATCGATTGCATGAAGCGGGGCTCTAAATTAATCACCATCGACCCGCGTTCCAACTGGTTCACAACCCGCTCGGAGGTCCATCTGCAGAACCGACCCGGCACCGACGGCGCTATCGCCCTGGGAATGCTTAATGTCATTATCAACGAGGGCATTTACGATAAAGCGTTTGTAGAGAAATGGTGCTACGGCTTTGATGAGCTAAAAGAGCGTGTACAGGAATACACGCCTGAGAAAGCGGAAAAAATATCCTGGGTGCCTGCTGACCTTATAAGGAAAGCCGCCAGACTCTATGCCAAGAACAAGCCCTCGGCTATCCAGTGGGGCGAGCCGGTGGATGCTATGCCGGCCGGCAGTGTCGTCGCCCAGGCTATCAATCAACTCTGGGCTATTACCGGTAATATAGATAATCCCGGCGGCAACGTTATCGCTCGCAACTCGCACGGCGTGACCACCTATCCCTTCAGCTCCGCCGAGCTTACCAAGCTCTATGGCGCCGACCTGGTTAAGAAACTTAATGAAAAGCGTATCGGCGCCAACGATTACCCGATGATAAAGAACTTCCGCGGCTGGGTCCAGCCCGATGTCCTGATTAATCAGCTGGAGACCGGCAAGCCTTATCCCGTTAAAGCCGCCTGGATACAAACCTCCAATATTATCGGCGGACAAGCCGCTGACCCAAGGCGGCATTACAACGCCATGAAGAAGCTGGACTTTGTAGTCTACGTCGACCTCTTCCAGAACCCCACGTCGATGGCACTGGCAGACATCTTTCTCCCCGCCGCCACTATATGCGAAAAGGAGAGCTTCCGCTCCTGGTGGCAGCCCCTCGGTGTGAGTGTAAAGGCTGTGGACGGCGTCGGCGAAGCCAAATCCGACTGGGATATCAATCTGGATCTGGCCAAGAGACTTGCTACTACACCTATAAAATATAATACCGTCAGAGAACTCATCAACGACCGCCTGAAGGACGGCAATACCAACTTCGAGAAACTCAAGGCTAAAGGATGCTGGGAGTACCCGCCGGAAGGCCATAACACCCGCCCCTATTACCGATATGAAAGAGGTCTCCTCCGCGCCGACGGTAAACCGGGCTTCGAGACTCCAACCGGCAAGGTAGAACTGTATTCTAAAAGATACGAGGAATGGGGACTCGACCCACTTCCGTATTATGAGGAACCTAAGGAAAGTCACGTTGCCACCCCTGACTTAGCCAAGAAATATCCCCTTATCCTTACCACGGGGCGCCGCTCGCCAGTATTTTTCCATTCCGAGCACCGCATGATACCCTGGCTGCGCGAGCTCGACCCTTACCCGATGTGTGAAATCAATGACAAGACCGCCGCAGAACTGGGTATTGATAACGGCGATTGGGTTTATATTGAAAATTCGCACGGCAAGATAAAAATGAAGGCTCAAGTCACCCCCACCGCCCATCCATTGGTAGTCACCGCACCCCACGGCTGGTGGCTGCCGGAAACTGACGGCAAAGAACCCAATCTCTTCAGCACCTGGGAATATAATATCAACAACCTTACGTCAATGGGCAACCAGGCCAAGTCTGGCTTCGGGGGTACGGATTACCGCTCCAGTCTCTGCCGCGTTATGAAAATTAAAGGTGGAAAGGAGTAGCCATGGCAAGAAACGGGTTACTTATACAATACGATTGGTGCACCGGCTGCCATTCCTGCGAGGTCGCTTGTAAGCAGGAACATAATTTCTCTGAGGGCATGGTCGGTATCAAGGTGGATGAAGTAGTTTCTACCGGTCCGGACAAGGTGTATGTGGACTACATGCCCTATACTACGAGGTTCTGCGACCTCTGCGCCGACAGGACCAAAGCCGGCGAACAGCCTGCCTGCGTCAAGCATTGCCAGGCTACCTGCATAACCTACGGACCGATTACCGAACTCGCGAAATTAATGGAAAAACAACCCCGCTCCTCCATCTTCGCCCCTAAATAAACAATAATTATCTATAAATCAAAGAGCGAAGCGACCCGATAACACATAATGTCGCTTCGCTCCTGTTTTAATTTCCAACCTAATTATCTTCTTTTTCATCCGAAAGGGTTTGCGGCCGGGCTTTTATACCCCGCGAGCAGCCCCCGGGGCGCCTGCTGTACCAGCTCCTCCATCGTCCACGGCTTGTTATCGAATTTCGTCAGGTTGTTCGAATGTATGGACTCGGAGTACATGCTTATCGTGTTGCCGCCCAGGGTAAAGATAGACCCGCTTACATGCGACGCCGCGTCTGAAGCCAAGTAGCATACGAATGGAGCCACATATTCTGGTCCCGGCGTAATTTTCATCATGTCTCCGCCGAAATCCATATTATCGAAAACGAACGGCATATCTTCTTTAGACACGGTCAGGGGATAAGTATCCAGCTCGTAAGCCGCCCTGGTCTTGGCAAACGGCGAGAAGCAATTGCAGGTGATGCCATACTTATGCATTTCTATAGCTGCAGCTTTCGTCAGTCCTACCACCCCCGCGTTGGCGGCGCAGTATTCCGCATGTTTGATAACATCACCCTGCCATGCCCTTGATGTGCAATTGATAATGCGCCCCCACTTCTGCTTTATCATGTGAGGTATGGCGTGCCGCATGGTATTGAAATACCCCTTGGGTTTGACCCTTGTTACCTTGTCCCATAGCTCCTCGGTCATTTTTTCGATGGGACTGAATCCGAAACCACCGGCGACATTTACCAGGATATCAATCTTGCCGAAGTTCTTTATCGCCGTATTAATCAGCTTCTCGGCTGTGGCAAAGTCGGAAATATCTCCGAAAAATGCCACCGCTTCCCCACCCATCTTATTGATTGTCTGCGCAGTTGTTTCCGCGTCGCCATTGATGGCGGCTGTCTCCTGCTCGAACCATTCCTTTTTCTTTATGTCCAGCTTTTTTATCTGCGCATCGCTTATCATCTGCTTACCGGTCGACCCCGGCTTACGGTTGTTGGTAACTACCTTAGCGCCTTCGTTCGCCAGCCCAATAGCAATAGCACGTCCGATTCCCTGCCCTGAGCCCGTCACCACCGCCACTTTTCCCTTCAGTACATAGCTCATTATTAATCCTTCCTTTCCTGATTTCCTTTTAGTTACCTATTACTTCCCCACTTTACCTTGATATTTTTCTATCTTCGTCTCCAGCGCCTTTTGCTGGATTGCCAAGGTGAGGTCACTGCGCGTCTTTTCCAGTACTCCCCGGACCATATCGGTTGTCCGCCTAAGTCCTCCGGTCAGGGCATCGGGGAAGTCCATCGTAACTAAAACACTATAAATATCATCCATGACCGAAAGAAGCTCTTCACCTCTTGAAAGGTTTCCTTTACGCATGGAGTCGAGCAGATACCTCCTGATCTCCCCCACTGCCTCTCCCAGTCCGTTGAGATACGCCGCATTATCCACTCCCAGCTCTTCAGGCCCAGGTATCTTTTTCCCTGTCACCAGCGCCAGGGTGATATTCGCCTCGGCCAGTTCTTTTTGTGCATCCCTCACGGTGCCGGTGTTCGCCAGTTCCCGGTATCCTGCAACCGCTTTTTCCGCCCCGGCTAGCACCTTACGGGCGGACTCTACCTGCTTTTGCGCCTCGCCGAACTCCTGACGGTGAACCGCGCGTATGGCAGTGCTACTGTACCTGATTGAATCGCGGCAGAGCGGTAGCATTTTCTCCCTGGCTTCATCTTTAGCCGCCAGTTTATTTCTAATTTCTTCAGTTATAGCATCCAGATTATCCACCTTTAACCCCCCTTTATCTTGTTAACCAGTTCACTGGTCGCTTTTTCTACATCATCCGCGCCCATGACGGCGCTGATTACCGCGGCAGCATCCGCCCCGACTTCCATTACTTTCTTTATATTCCCTTTGTTAATGCCGCCGATAGCCACTATCGGCAGGTCCACGGACTTCTTTATTTGCATTATTCTATCCGGTCCAACCACCTCTGCAGACTCTTTTGTGGTCGTGGTGAACATAGCCCCTACACCCAGGTAGTCCGCCCCTCCTTTAAATACTTCCCTGGCTTCTTCAACTGTGCGCGCCGAATAGCCCAATATCATATCTATGGGGAGCAGTTTTTTAAGCTCGCCCGCCGGCATATCTTCCTGACCTGCATGTAGTCCGTCGGCTTTGACCGCCATAGT
>Ga0315550_1001014_pt1 | contig 17356 bp, 11 predicted proteins | sample SalMarSW160190MG_2_FD_203100 | JGI IMG/M metagenome (GOLD analysis project Ga0315550, IMG submission 203100) | Salt marsh sediment microbial communities from the Plum Island Ecosystem LTER, Massachusetts, United States - Salt Marsh Sediment SW1601-90 ... | reverse complement strand
CCCGGTGCGCGCCGAGGCGGCGATCATCGCATCCAAGTCCTGGATCGTGGGGGCCGGCGGCTTTTCGCAGATCACGTGGTAGCCGGCCTCCATGCAGCGGATGCTCAGTTCGGCGTGGTAGGGAATGCCCACCGGCACGCCGACCAACTGCACCTCGGCGCCCACGTCGTGCAGCATCGTTTCCAGATCGTCGAAGCGCTTCACCCCGTGCTCGTCGAGCAGCTCGGTCTGCTGCGCGAGGCGCTGCGGATCGCGGTCGTAGGCAGCCACCCAACGACAGACACCCGCCTCCTGCGCCGCCAGGATCGATTGTATGTGCGACTCGCCGTACCCGGTGACCCCGATCAGGGCCACCCCGACCTGTCCACTACTGTTGTCCATACTGCGTCTGCTTCCGTCTTGCCCCCGGTTCCCGCCGGCAGGCGATCATACGCGCTCGACCCCGGCCGACAAGCCCATGGCGGGTGCTGCGATTCGACGCTCGCCGTGAATCAATGGGAAAGTGACGTCAGGTCCTGCCCTACTCGCACGTCTGTCGGAAGGGGCCGACCGATACGCCCTCAGGCCGCACTTCGATGCTCACGCAGCCCACCTCGTCGGTAACCAGTAGCAGTGTGTCGGGCGGCAGGATTGGGGCTAACGTGTTGGCGCCGCCACCCGTGCTACGACCCGACGACTGAATCAACCAGCCTGCACCCACGGCTTGCAGCAGCGACTCGGTCATCGGGTTGACGCTGCCGTGATGCGGCGCCACCAGCACGTCGGCTGACAGGTCGGCGTTGGCAAGGAGCAGTCGCTGGGCCACCTGCTCGATGTCACCGGTCAGCAGAACGCGTCGGCCGCCGTACGTGATTCGAAGCACGATCGACGTGTCGTTAGCCGTAAGTTGCAGATTCGCATCGGGCGGGGGCCAGAGCACTTCGATCTCAACATCGCCGACGTTACCGAGCCGATCACCCGCCTTCAGATGTTCGATGGCGATACCTCGGTCGGCAAGCTGCTCCAGCAGGTACCCACACGCATCGTCGGCTCCGCAGAATCGCTGGAAGTGCGGCGAGATCAGCGCCCGCTCGATCGGCACGCGGTCGGCGATATCGAGCACAGCGCCGTAATGATCGATGTTCGGGTGCGAGATGACGGCTGCGTCGATTCGCTCGATGCCCAGCTCGTGCATGGCAGGCACGATCACGCCGGCGGCGACGTTGAACGAGTTCAGGCTGCCCGCGTCGTACAGGAGTTTTCGTCCGTTGGGTAGTTCGATCAACGCCGCGCTACCGTGCCCCACCGCCAATTGGTGAATGCGCAGGACCTGGCGGTCTCCGCTCGGCGTGGCCGCCCACGCGACGCAACTCACGGCCAGCGCCACCGCACCCAGCCGCAGCAGCCGACCTGAAACGCGCGGTAGGCCCGCCGCCCAGACCGTCAGAAGCCCGCAGAAGCCCACCACCAACCACACCGGCGGTGGGCGCGAATAGACGTGACACAGCGGCAACTTCGACAGCACCAAGACCATCCCCGCCAGCCAGTCGGTCGCCGTCGCAAGCAACGGGCCGGTAACCAGGCTCGTGCTCGGCAAGAGCGCCGACAGCAGCAGCTTGCCAAACCCGATCCACATCACCAACGTCGCCAGCGGCAACATGAGCAGGCTGTTGAACCAACCCAGCGGCGACCATCGCCCGAAGTGATGTGCCACCAGCAGAGCCCCCACCAGCCATGCCGACAGGGCGACCGCCAGCGCCCAGTTGAGCTTGCCCCGCACCAGCCAGCGAACCGTGCCGCGGGCCAGACGCGAGGCACGCTCGGTGGGTGTCTCGTCCGGCGGAACGACGCTGAGCTGCTCAATCTCGAACGACCGAGCCCAGGGGCGCAACAGCACGCCTCGCACCCGCGGCGTCAGGTAGATCACCGCGAGCACCACGCCAAAGGAGAGTTGAAACCCCGCGCTGAAAACGTCGGTGGGCTTGACCGTCAGGATCACGAGGGCGCCGGCCGCCAGCCAGTTGGCGTGGCTGGTCGGACGTCGCATGGCCACCGCCGCGCAGGCCAGAAGAGCCAGCACACCCGCCCGCATGATCGGCGCCCTCGGCTCGGCCACGAGCATGTAGGCGATCACCAGCGCGGCCACCCATGCAGACGCCGGCCCATAACGCAAGCCCAGCACTCGACCTACCGCCCAGCCGAACAGCGCCAACGCCCCGACGTGGATGCCGCTGACGCTCAGCAGGTGCGCCGTGCCCGTTCGCACGAACGCCTCGTCGAGCTGTCGGTCGACCCGGCTGCGCTGCCCGAGCAGCATGGCCTCCAGCAGCGACGTGCCGTGTTCGTCGTCGGGCCAGACGCCGTCGAGCAGGTACTGCGAGCTACGTGCCCGCAGGCCCGATCGCAGTCGCCACCACCATCCGCCGTGTTGGTGCGCCGTCGGTCGAACGAGTTCGGGGGTCCCACAGTACAGGCCCACCAACACTCGCTGCCGGCGGGCCCGGCGAGCCCAATCAAACTGGCCGGGATTGCCGGGCGGGCGGAAGCGATAGAGGCGACCGAAAAGCTCCAGCCTTTGACCCGCATGCACATCAGATCCCGTCCCGTTGATGCGAACCTGCACGAGACCGGAGACAGGCAGCACCGACTCGCGCGTCAGGATTTTCCGAGATTCGAGCAGGAATCGGACCCCTTGCTGCTTGGGCAGCCAGCGGGCGAACGCGCCGGGATCGGAGACGACCGGGGCAGGCTCGGTGGCCACCACGCCGACCAGTCGCACCAGCGTTTCATCCGACGGCGTGTACAGGACGATATGGTTGCGTTCGGCGCGGCGGTAGCACACGTGGTGCAGACCCGCGCCGACCGAGCCGGCCGCCAGCATCAGCAGGGCAACGCCCGCGCCCCGCCAGCCGCGCGCCAACGCGGCGGCCAACGCCACGCCACACAGCGCGAACCCAGCCACGCACAGCCACAGCGGTGTGGCCACACGAGACTCGACCAAAACCCCCAACACCACGCCCACCGCCAGCGGCGCCAGGTACGGGATGCGCAACCGGCGACGGAACGACTCTTGCACGCCGTCCGGGACGTGGTCATGCATGCGCTAGAGGATAGCCGAATTGAGCGATAAATGCGATGCCCCCGCTCGGGCTCGCACTACGGCATGATAAACTCGTGCTGCGGATGGCGGATCGTGAGCACCGGGCACGGCGACTTGCGGACCACCCGCTCGGCCACGCTGCCCAGCAGCACGTGGGTCAGGCCTGTGCGGCCGTGCGTGGCCAGCACGATCAGATCGATACACTGCTTCCTGGCGTACTGGATGATCTCCATGAACGGTCGGCCGAGCACCACGTCGATGATGACCTCGACTTCGGCGTCCTGGAGATGTTCGGCAGCGAAGCTGTCCATCTCCTTGCGGGCCGACTGGAGGATGTCCTCGGTGGCCGGGCCCACGGGCACGCTGTTGGGCCCCATGGCGGTCCAGTACTGGTAGGCCTCGTCCACCACGTGCAGGCAATGAAGCTTGGCCTGGTATGCGTGGGCGAAGCTCAGGGCATAGCGCAGGGCGTAGGTGCTCAACTCCGAGAAATCGGTCGGGTACAGGATTTTGGCCATTTTGATCATGGGTTTGGACCTCTCGACTGCCGGTTCGACGATAAGTCCTGGACTCACCTGCACTAATACTATACGAAACCCACCGGCCGGCAGTCAAAAGCTATCTGCTGTCCCGGCGGCCGACGGGGCGGGTCGCTGCGGCGAGCGGAAAGGGCCCCGTTGGCCACCCACACGTGAGTCTGGTATAGTACACGGGTTATGTACGGGCTGCTTCTGCTGCTTGTGTGCTCAACTTTGCTGGCGGCTTTCCTGGTGCTTGCGGCCCCGGTCGGCGCGTTGCGCCGCCGCTGCCTGGCGATCTACCCCCCTCTTCCGAATAGACTGTGCAGGAATCGTAAACAAGTGACAACACGGGCTTTGCGCGCAGGGTCGTACCGGCGCCTACGCACACGGGCAGCCGCGCCGCTGCGACCCGCCCTGTTGCGGCAATAGGCCGCCGGCGCGCCGGTACCGCTTGTTGTCTGACGGGGCAAGCCGGCTGGCTTCTGCGCCGCTGTCTTGCGGCCCGGAGTTAGGGAACCCAATGGCGGAGTCCATGGTGAAACGGGTGGCCGACAAACTGCGGGGTAAGTTCGTCGTGCTGGACGGGCCCGACGGCTCGGGCAAGACCACCCAGTTGAGCCGGCTCACCGCCGACCTGCGCGAAGTCGGTCTGGATGTGACCTGCGCCAAAGACCCGGGTGGCACGGAAGTCGGGTCTCAGATCCGGCACATCCTGCTCCGCCATGACCTAAGCAGAATGGCGCCACGGTGTGAGACGCTGCTGTTCATGGCGTCGCGAGCCCAACTGGTCGCCGAGGTGGTCGAGCCGGCCATCGCAGCCGGACGGACGGTGTTGTGCGATCGCTTCATCTCGGCGACCTTTGCCTACCAAGGAGCACTTGACGTAAGCACGGAGGATATCCACAAGCTCGGTGACCTAGCCGTGGGCAAGACTTGGCCGGCGCTGACGGTAGTTCTTGACGCACCCGTGGAAATGGGACTGCTTCGCGTCGGGCGTACGACCGAAAAGAAGCCGCCGAAGTCGGTGTTCGAGCTTTCGGGACAGCATACGATGTTCGAGGACGACCGGCTCGACGCTATGGACGCCCGTACATTGGCGTTTCACCGACGGGTGCGCGAGATTTTTCAGCAGTTGCCCGAGGTTTATCCCAAGCCTGTAACGGTGATCGACGCAAGCGGCACGGTCGATGAGGTCTATCAACGGCTGCTGGAGGCGCTGGAACGTGCGGATTACTGACGTACAGCACCAGGAGCGGGCGCATCGCGTGCTCCAGCGGGCGCTGGGCAGCAACCGGATGCCGCATGCCTACATTTTTCACGGCCCGCCGGGCGTGGGCAAAGGCATGATGGCCCTTCGCCTGGCGCGACTGCTCCTGTGCGATGAACCGGTGTCGATCGACTCGCCGGGCGGTGCGGGCAGCGGGGCGGCGATTGCATGGCGCGACGCCTGCGGCCGCTGCCGCAACTGCGAGCTGGTCGAGGCCGGCACGCACCCCGACCTTCACCTGATCAGCAAGGAGTTGCACCAGCACCATCCCGACCCGAGCGTGCGCCAGCGCAAGGGGCTGGATTTGAGCGTCGAGGTGATCCGGCACTTTTTGATCGAGCCGTCCGGCAAGCGATCGGCCTGCGGCGGCGCGAAGGTGTTTGTCATCCAGGAGGCCGAGCGCATGACGCTGGCGGCCCAGAACGCGCTGCTCAAGACGCTGGAGGAGCCGCCCTCCGGGACGTTCCTGATCCTGCTGGTCGAGCAGCTCGAGCAGTTGATGCCGACCATCCTGTCCCGCAGTCAGCAGGCAGCCTTCTGTGCGCTGCCACGGGAGTTCGTGCACGAGGTTCTGACGGGCGACCGAACCTTGCCGGGCGAGGCGGCGCGGTTCTGCGCTGCCCTGAGCGACGGTCGGCTGGGTGTGGCGACCGAGTACGCCGAGGACGATTTGTTTGCGCTGAAGCGGCAAGTCCTCAACGAATGGGTCGGCTACGACGGTCGGGCGCCCACCGAGTTGGCACGCACGTTGGAGGATGCGTCGCGCGAACTGGCCAAACGCCAGCGCCAGCGTAATCCCCAGTGGTCGCAGGGCGATGCGATGCGGCGTGGGTTGCGGACGATCCTGTCGGTTCTGGCGGGGGCGTACCGCGACTGTCTGCTCGCCGGCTGCGGCGGGCAGATCGAGATGATTCATGCCGACCAGCCTGAGGTGATCGACGGGCTCACCGCACGGTGGTCGGGCCGGGCCGCCGACGTGATCGAGCTGATCGGGCACGCAGAGCGGCAGATCGAGCAAAACGTGAATCCGACGCTGGCGCTGGAGAGTCTGGTGGTGCGGGCCTGGGCTCAGCATGGTAAGGCGCCGGCGTCGGCCGGATAGCGAGTGAGGCATATTGTGAGTGACGAGGCAGAACAAGAACAAGTCGAACCCCAGCCTGCGGGCGATAACGGTGATCGGCAGACGGTTGCGGTGCGCTATGGCTTCCTGAAGTTCCTGGGCGAGTTTCGTTGCCCGCCGGACGTTCGCCTGCGCGGGATCAGCACAAAAGTCGTGGTCCAGTCCGACCGCGGCATCGAGATCGGCGAGACGGTAAATCTCACGCACTGCGGCGCGTGCGATGCGGCCATCAGGCCCGAATCGATCGACAGCTACGTCGAGGCCTGTGGCGAAGAGTACCTTCGCCGGAACGTTGGGCGCATACTGCGGATCGCTTCCCAGCAGGATTTGCACGAGCAGGAACGACTCAACCAAGGTGCCCGCGAGAAGATGACGCTGTGCGAGGAGTTGGCGCGCGGCTACAAGCTGGCGATGAAGCTGGTGGCCTGCGAGCACGTGTTCGGCGGCGAAAGGATCATCTTTTACTTCATGGCGGAAGGCCGCGTCGACTTCCGGCAGTTGGTGCGAGACCTCGCCCACGAGCATCAGACGCGGATCGAGATGCGCCAGATCGGCGCCCGCGACGAAGCCCGGCTGGTGGCCGATTTCGAGATCTGCGGGCGCGAGTGCTGCTGCAAGACGTTCCTGAAGTCGCTGCGTCCGGTGAGCATGAAGATGGCCAAGATGCAGAAGGCCACACTCGACCCGTCGAAGGTGAGCGGGCGCTGCGGCCGGCTGCGCTGCTGTTTGCGCTACGAGCACGCCAGCTACCAGGACCTGCTGAAGCGCCTGCCCCCGATCGGCGAGCTGATGGGCAGCCCGCAGGGAGTAGGGCGCGTGACCGATCGTCAGATCATCACGCAACTGGTGCAGTTGGCGACGGACGACGGGCGTATGCTGGTGGTTCCGGTTGACGAGCTAACCGATCCGAATGAGCCGCCGCCCGTGGTGGAGGAGGTGGCCGAGCCGGCTCCCGCCCGCGAAAGGCCGACGCCGCCAAAGGAGCAGAAAGCGGCTGACAGGCCAGACAAAACATCAGCCGAGACGGCCGAGCAGGACGCGTCGGAGGCAGGCGCATCGCCACAGCAGGAAAGTTCCGGTAAGCCATCGGACCGCCCGCACAAGCGGCGCCGGCGCCGGGGATCGCGACGACGACGCGCGCCGCGCGGCGGATCGGGCAACGACGCCTCGCCCAAGCCCGACCGGCCGGGGCCTTCTTCGGGTTCGAAGTAAATGGATCCATCCGGCCTCGTGCCGAGAAGACGACCATGAGCGACCAGCCGCAAAAGAGCATCGAACAGGTGGCAGCCGAGGTGGGCCGATATCCGTTCGAGGCCTACTACTTCATCCACGAAGGATTGGCCTACACGGTTCAGCACGTGCATGGCGATCCGAGCAAGCTGCCCGTCGGCAAGCGGCATGTGACCGGCCAGCAGTTGTGCGTGGGCCTGCGCGACTTGGCGATCGGCAAATGGGGGATGCTGGCGGGCACGGTGCTGCGTCGCTGGAACATCACCAGCACGCTCGATTTCGGGCGCATCATCTTCGCACTGGTGGACAACCACCTGATGCAAAAGCAGCCCACCGACCGGCTGGAGGACTTCGCCGACGTGTACGACTTTGGCGAAGCCTTCGACCGGCAATTCGACATCGCCCCGGACGGGTAGGGGTCGCACGACACAAATGGTTAGTTCTTTGGGTGCCACTGGCGGCTTGCCCGCCAGTGTCCGAACGGGGTGGGGCAGCGGACACAACAAGACACTGCTTGAAGCAGTGGCACACGGCCCTGCTCATAGGTGCCACCCGAGAAGTACGACGTCCCAAGGCAGATAATGGCGGGTGGAACCCGCCCTACGCCCGGCCCCTTCGCGCAGAGGAACGCACGGCTGACAGAAGCCCGCCGCGGCGGGGAAGTCCGACAAAATAAGACACTGCTTGAAGCAGTGGCACACGGCGTCGGTCCCCCGCTCCTGGAAAGACCGGGCACCCGTCTTCATGCGAAATCGTGTAAACGGACAGGCCACCCGACTAATGAATGGGCCCTACTTGGCTGCGGGCGCGGACGTCGGCGCGGTCGTTGCCTGTTGCGCCATTAATGCCACGATCGCGGGGGGGATGTCGAAGCGATCGGCCGGGATATCGGCGTTGTGCTCGACGCTCTCGACGGCAAACGTCATCTCCATGCCGGCCAGCTTCTGGACGAACTTGCAGGGATAGGCAATTCCGTCAAACGTCTTGTAGTCGTCGTGAACCTCCTGGAGCGGCACTTCGCCAAACGGAACCTCGAGCGAGGTCTCCATGCCTGCCAGCAGAGACGTCTCGGCGTTGTAGTAGCGAATCTCATCGGCCCCGACGTTCGGTGTCATCACCACCTTAAAGCAGCGTTGCCCGGCGAAGTCGGCCATGCCCTCACACTTGGCCTCGCTATACAACTCGCGCCACTTCAGGTCTCGGTGTAGACAGGCCCCACGCAGAGCCATCGCACGTTGTGTGCCGGTCTGAATCCGCGGCCCGTCGGTTGCGCTGAGTTCCCACACCGTCTGGCCGTCGGTGCCTTCCTCAACCAACGTCATGGAGCCCATCCACATCCTCAGGTAGTACCTGGCTGGGGCAGCATTGTATGCTTCGTACTCCAATGCCATCCCCGCTATGGTAGCCTTGCCGCGGGTCACGACGTTGCGGACGTTCTGGCGGGCCTTGGCGCCGCCGGTGGCCTCGATATAACGCGCCAGGATCTCCTCAGCGGCAGGCAGGTCCTGTGCCTGCGTGGTAGGCGTCTTCACCGAATCCAGCACGATGCCCAAGAGCACCCACGCCACCTCGTCGACCTGGTGGCCTGAATTGGCCAGCACGATGACACCGATCTTCGCCTCCCGCACAAACCCGACGAATGCGAAGTGACCAGCCGTACCGCCGTTGTGCCAAATCACATCGCCCATTTCGGGAACCGGAGTGATATGCCAGCCCAGGCCCACCGCGCCATCCCAGCCGCCCGTCAGACGCTGCGGGGTGTGCAGTTCGGTCAGCGTGCCGCCCGACACCGTCTCGACGCCTGCCTGCCCCGCGCGCATCTGCAAAGCCAGGAACCTGCCCAGGTCGGTCACCGACGAAGCGAGATCGCCCGCGCCCGCAAGACAGCCCAGATCCCATTCCGGCGCCTCGACGGCAAACCCCTCGCCGTGATACCCGGTGGCGAACATCTTGCGTTGTTCTGCCGACAGATTGATTCGCGTGTTTTTCATACCCAGCGGGTCGAGCAGACACTTGATGAGCAGCGGCTCATATGCCTCGCCGGTGGCCCGCTCCAGCACGTGTCCCAGCAGACCCACGCCCAGGTTGGAGTAGCGGTATTCCGCGCCGGTCGGATACGCCAATTGCGCCTGCGGAAGCCCCGCGTAGAGCTGTTCCACCGTATAGCCGCCGTACGGATCATCGCCTACCGGCACCAGGTTCGGCGGCAGTCGGGCCAATCCGGACGAATGCGTGGCCAGGTGACGCAGCGTGATCGCGGGCGCCCCCCGCGGGTCGGTGGGAACCTTTACCGATTCGGGCAGATACTTGGCGATCGGATCGTCGAGGCGCACGACACCCCGGTCGCGAAGAATGCACATCAGCGTAGTGGTGAAGACCTTGGTGACCGAGCCGATGGAGTAGAGACTGTCGGGCGTGGGTTTGCGATCGGTCTGGCGATCCGCCACGCCATAGGCCTTGGCGAAGATCAGATCCTGGTCGTGAACGATCCCAACGCTCAGGCTGGGGTAGCCGACCTTCGCGATCTGACCGTTTGCGTATTCGTCGATCTCGGCGGCATCAATGTTCGGCGCAGCCGCCCGGGCCGCACCCGCCGCCAGAAATGCTACGACCGATGCAACTAGGACGACTCCCGAATCTCTACAGGCGCGTATCCTCATGGCACAGTGCCTCCCTATGTGTAGGCCCGAAGAAGCCTCGTTCGCTTCGCGTTTGCTCTTGCTATCAGCGCGGCGGCGGCCATCGTCAGGCGGCGCGGCCTCGCTCAGGGTCGATGGACAGGTTGCGCTGCGATACGCTGCAACGTTCCCGCTCCAGGTCCCCGACATTCCACAACCTTCTGATATTGCCTGACGGGCAGCCGATACGTCTCGGTTCGGCGCGGCACGCTACCTCAGCCGGCGCCGGGAGGGGCCACAAACAAACTACGACAGCCTGGATACTCCCCAAACAGACAGGCCCGGCGGGGCGTCCGAACCCACGACAAACAGGATATCAGAATCCGTCAGGTCGGGCAAGGGGATGTCGGGGCTCGGGTGCCCGCAAAGGCGCCCGCCGCGCAAGGTCTTAGTTTCGCAGGGCTTAGCGATCCCCCATGTCGTCCTGAGAGGACCCGTTCCGTAACGGCTTGCCACCTGAGAAGTCGGCAAGATGGCGGGTGGTCTTCGACAAGGCTTCGTCCCGAGCGGCTCAACTAAGCTCGCCGAAGTCTCAGGCAGAGGGGCTCAGACCAAGGAACCCGCCCTACGCCCGGCCCCTTCGCGAAGAAGAAGACACTGCTCCAGAAGCAGTGGCACACGACGAAAACGAACATGCCCACGCTGACCCCGTGGGGGCGGCGGCTGCGGGTTGACGCGCAGTGTCTGGAAAGGACTTAGCCCTGTGGGCGCGCCAGGCGTGGGCACGCCACTCGAGAACTACGATATCGTCAGTCCCCCGCTCCTGGAAGGGACGCGGCACCCATGCGCACCTGACGTGAAACGTTCGTACAGCAGGGGCGAAGATGCGCCGAAGGTCAGGCGGTACTATCTGTTCTAGCCTCCCCGGCCGACGCTTGCAGCGCTTTGCAACGGCGACGGCGTCAGAACTGTCTTCTTACCCGCGAACACCTCGAAGACTCGCATCGAGCGCTCGTAGCGCGGCAGCAGATACACGTCGCCGGGCACAGTGACTTCCTCCTGGCCGCCGGCGTGGATCAGCACGCTGTACTGCCTGCCGACGAGATTCAGTAGCCCGTCCGAATTGGCCAGGCCATCGACGGCCAATCGCCCGACGGGAACGTCGCTTAGCTCGACGAGCTTGAGCCTCGCGCCGTCGTCAACCTGCTCGACCTGCACCTCATATGTCCCGGAATCGAGCGCGAGGTAAGGCGCCAGGATGACTCGTGGTGTGCCGGCAACGCCGTGCGCGAAGTACCTGCTGTCCTTCAGGCGACCGGGCTTCAGTTCGCCGATACCAAAGATGTCGAGCACGAGATAATCGCCACGCGGCGTACGCCGTTCGTACTCGTTGATGTTGAGGCCCATCAGATCGGTGACCTTGTCGTTCCAGTCGCGGTCGATCAGAGCGGCACGCACCTCCTTGCCGCCGATCGTGACGGTGCCCACCGCCCATTGCTGCGGAATGAGAAGGCAGTTGTAGGCCGTAACTGTCTGACCGCCGAAGCCAAGTATCCCGCCGCGCCGTGTCTCCACGCAGTTCAGAAAGACCTGCGCATGCGCGTAGCGCTCGTGCACCGGGTTCTGGGTGAAGTGCACGTTCTCGAAATACGCTGCGACCCTGCCAACACCATCCGTCGCCGCGGTTACCCCGCATGGTGTAGCTTCATAGACGGCGTCGTCCTTATCTTCGAAGTCGCCGTCGCCGTTGAAGTCGACGTACAGCTTGTCGTACCCGCTTCCCGCGCCGCCGGATTCATCGAACAGCAGGCCGGACTGAACTATGACGCCCTCGCGACAGGGCCAATAGAGACACTTGTCTGACTGGCAGAAGTCGAAGGGCTTGCCGACCGTCGGCGGCCGGCCCAGTCCCTGCGTCACGTAGTAGTTGGCCTGTTCGATGGGAAACTTCTCGAAGACCAGGTTCGGCTTGTCGGGCGCGTCGGTGTCTGCCGCTTGCACCGACGGTAACAGGACGATCGCGGCTGCCAGCAGCAGGACAGCAGTCCCTACCGATAGCCCCGTCCGCACCTTGCGATGTGTATCAAGAATCCGCATGAGTCGTCTCCTTATTAGAATCCCCCGATTCAGCAGTCCCACGGGCGTGCCGGCCAGAGCGGGAAGCTTGTTGGCGCACTGCACGACCGAAAGAAACCCCTCGCCGCAATCCCGACAGGGCGACTTGGATGCAACCAGCGCCGCATCGTCACAGGCGTACTCGCGCAACAGATCGATCGCCCAGTTGGCCGCCCACACAACCGGGTTGAAGAAGTACGCGATCTGTAGCAGCCTCTGCAACGTGACCACCAGAACATCGGCGCGGCGGATGTGAGCCAGCTCGTGCAGCAGGATCCATCGCATCTGGTTTGGCGTGAACGTCACCAGGAAGTCGGGCGGCACGATCAGGCAAGGCCGAAGCAGCCCCCAGGCCGCCGGCGAGTGCACCGCGTCGCTGCACAGCACGCGGACCGACCGGCGAACACCGGCCGATCGGCGTAACAGCTCCGGATCGATCGGCAGACTGCGCGGGTCGACGACCCTGGCGCGGCGCAATAGCAGGTGCGTACGCCGTTGGACCCAGGCGAAATGCAGCAGCAGCGCCGCGACGGCTGCTGCCCATCCCGACATCAGCAAGGCCTGGATCGACACGGCCGGCCGTTGGGGCGCGGGTAGCCCGGCCGCAGCTGGCCGAGCCGGCATGACCGACGCCATGCCACGATTTGAATCAACCGGGTGCGCAGCGCGTGCGATGGTCGCCGGATCTTCGCGCGGACCCCTCGGTGCCTGAGTGTCGGCGGTCACCCACATGGCCGCTCGATCGGCCATCCGTCCGGGCCACCAATCGGCCAGACGTTGCGGCAGGGTCAGCTTGATGGGTACGACAAGCTTCACCAGCACCAGAAGGAACAGACAGTAGCCAAGTTGAGGCGAAGCCCATCGACGGATCAGCAGCCACAGTGTGGCCACCACCACCAGCACCACCGCACCGTCGATGAGCCGGGCCCACGCGAAGTCGGCCCATACCCCGCCCCAGGCATTGAGCATTTCGATGACGTTCATAACGTAGTCCCCATCATCGCCCCGCGTCTTGGTCCAACAGGGCTCTCAGCTTGGCCAGCTCCTCGGCCGAGAGCCGGCTCCTCTTGACCATGTGAACCAGAAGCGGGCCGGTCGTGCCCTCCACGGCGTTTTCGAGCAGGTCGTCGGCCGCCGCCAACAAAGATTTCAGCGCCGGACGGGCCGGACGATACAGAAAGCTGTTGCCCACGCGAGTGGTCCGCAGGTAGCCCTTGGCCACCAGCCGGCGAAGGATCGTCTTGACCGTGCTGACCGCCCAGCCGTGCAGCCGACCCCCCTCCTCATACACGTCACGAGCAGCGCAGTTGCCCTGCTGCCAGACGATCCTCATGACCTTCCACTCGGCAGGGCTGAGCGTCTCGGGCTGCCGTCGCGCCATGATCCACCTCCGTTTGGACAAAGGGATAACCAAGCGTTTACAAGTATAACCGATGATCCGGAAGATGCAAACGCAAAAGCCGAGAGAGTTCGACCTTGCGTGGGTGTCGGCGCCGCCCAGTTTGAGTGAAACATCAGGTGACGCCCTGACTTACGAGTCTGTCGCCTGTGGGCAATGCGCCGTCGATTCGGGTGTGCCGTCCGCGACGGATTGGCCGGCTGGTCTTGCAGACGACGGGCGCCGGGCCTATGCTGGCGGCTCGTTGATACGCGACGGGAGTCCTATGGCTGAGGTCAACACACAAGTCGCTCACGCACAAGGCAATGCCCAGCAGGCCGGCGGCGACGTGGCTGGCTACGTCGAACGGCCCATGCCCCGCTGGTCGCTGGTTCTGGCGGGCGTGGTCTACGTCGCCTGGCTGGTCTTTCTGCTGGCGATGGTCTGGGTCCGCACGACCGACCCGCATTACATGGGTCCATGAGCAGACAGCCTGCTGTCGCGGGCTTGCGGGGCGGGCGCGGGCCGGTGGCACGCCGATCGCGCCGACCCACGGTGCGAGGTCTTTGCAACGTATGCACGCCGATGACATCCTCGCCCAGCACGAACAGACGTTCGCTCGCAACATCGACGCGCTGCGTCAGGTCGACCCAGATCTGTCGGCCACGCTGACCGAACTACCTCTTCCCGATCACGTAAAACTCACCACCGGGCGCGACGGGGCGGCAACGTATCGATTGCAGGGCCCGGACGGCACCGAGCAATGGTTTGGCCGCACCAGCATGCCGACGGTGTCGGCAAGGGGGATTCTGGCCGGCTTCGATCCGGGCGACGCCAACGTCGCGCTGCCGGGAATCGGCAGCGGCCAGGAGTTGAGCCTACTGGCCAGATGGCTCGGGCCTCATCAGGCGATCTTCGTGCTCGAAGACGACCCGCTGCAACTGAAGCTGGCGCTGCGATTGCACGATCTGACCGGCCCACTTCTTGCCGGCCGCGTGGTGCTGGTTTGCGGCGAAGACCTCGAGAGCAAACTGATCGAGTTCTGCCGTCGGCACGAGGGCGTCCATCCGCCCAGCCGCATGCTCGGTTGGCCTTGGCAGGACCCGGTCGTCCGGCAGCACCTCACCGACATGCTGTCGCGCGCGGGCAAGACGATTACCGCCGGGCGGAACGAAGCTTTCGTCGCTCTGCGTGAGAAGGCGGGCGCTTGTCGCGGACGTCGCTCGCTGCCGGAGTTGCCGCGTCTGACGGTGCTTTCGGTAACGCCCAATGCGCGAGTATCGCGCTTGGGCGAAGACCTGCGCGCGGCGGCTGAGCAGTTGGCCTGGCCATGTACGGCTGTGTTGATGAACACGCCGACGGTGGCCAACCTTCTGCCGCATGCCCGCGCCGTCACCGAACCGCTGCCCGATGCGGCCGTTCTGCTGGACCATACGCGAGCGATTCTGCCGGTCATACCCGACGGCGTGCCGGCGCTCACCTGGCTTGGCCCCGGTGCGGGGCCCGACGGCAAGACGATCGAATCGCTTGGGCCCGACGACGGCTGCGTTGTGATGACGTCACAGACCAGGCGGCGGCTGATCGACGGCGGCTTGAGCGAAGAGCGAACCCTTGCGCTGCCGCCGGCGGCTAATCTCGGGCGATTCGCCGAGGCACCATCCGAAGCCAAGCAGTTCGAAGCGACGGATTGCGACGTGGCCATGATCGCCGAGGCGGCCAACGTCGATCCGGAGGCGTGCGGGCTGAAGCTTACCACGCATCAGACGCTCTGGCGGGCGCTGGACGAACTGATCCGGAGCAACGTCGATCGCTACCACGACGGGCTTCTGGAAGAGCTGTTCAAACAGACCGAACGACGCAGCGGCGTGAAGCTGTCCGACCAGCAGGTGCGCAGTCAGTTGATGGAGATGGCCGGGGCAGCGCTCGCGCCGACACTGTCGCGACTGGGCATGATCGAGGCGTTGCGCGAGGCGGGCGTTCGCGTCGGACTCTGGGGGGCGGGGTGGGACTGGTGCAAGCAACTCGAGGAGGTCTATCACGGCTCGGTGGTCAGCGACGCGCATCGGTTGGCCATCTATCGTGGATCCAAACTGGCGTTGGTGGTCGAGCCAGGCGGGCGGGCAGGTCAGGAGCTGTTCGACGCGGTGGCCTGTCGTGCGACCGTGCTGGCGCACGTGCCGGTGCATCGAAGCGACTTTGACAGCGTTGCGGCATTGTTCGAGTTGGGCGGCGAGATAGTCGGCTTTGCCGACCGGCGGCAGCTTATCGCGCAGGTGCGGCGGCTTCTGGCCGACGGCGACGCGAGAGGCCGCATCGGCCGGGCCGCCCGCGACAGACTCACGCGCCAGCACCTATACAGCCATCGTCTCGAGCAGCTCGCGCGGTGGTTACGCGCGCGGTCGGACGGCGGCTGACACGTTACGTGCAAGTACTCTCTATCGGCAGACGGATGGAAAGGGCGAAAAGGTAATGAGTCGTACCCCAGAATGGTTGTGGAAAGAAGGTCTCATTTACGTCGGCATGTGGGAGCCGATCTACTTCCTCAAGCAAACCGGCAAAGGCGGCACGAATATCGACGCGATCGACGCGTTTCGCCACACCGAGGCGTTCGTCGACGCGCTGCACCGGCGAGGCGTGAACCATCTTTGGACGCACTTCTGGAAGGGCTATGGCCTGAAGTTCGAGCGCGAGCAGATCGAGCGCAATCGCGACCTGGCCCGCTGGTGCCACGACCGCGACATGCGATTGATTGGTTACTGTACGTTCGGCTCGGTGACGCCCGAGACGCTGCTATTGGAAGAACCCGAGGCCGAGGGCTGGCTTCAGGTGGGCGAGCACGGGCAGTGGGCGTCGTACGGGGCGGGGTCGTTTCAGTGCTTCCGCGCCAAGCCGTGCTACAATTCGCAGGGCTGGCTGGACTATATGAAGAAGGTCGTCGCGCTGGCGCTGGAGATCGGCTGCGACGGCATCCACTTCGACAACGTGCACGACAACGCCGAGCCCGACAAGTGTCGCTGCCGCACGTGCGTCGAGAAGTTCCGCCAACACCTTACCGATCGCTACGGCCCACAGACGGCCGAGACGCGGGCGGTGGGTCTGGCCCGCTTCGGGCACAACGACTTCTCGCAGACCCGCCCGCCGTGGTTCAATCGCTTCAACCTGGCCGTGCTCCAGCGCAAGATCCAGGTGGCGCTGCACCAGGAGTGGGTGCAGTTCAGGACCGACTCGCTGGCCGGTGCACTCGGGCAGATAGCCGACCACATTCACTCGCTCAAGCCCGACGCGCTGGTCGAGGCCAACTGCGGCGGGGCCACCGGCGCCAACAGCGGCTATCACAGCAGCCGAAACGCCGAGGCGAACTTCCGGCAGGTCGATCTGCTCTTCAACGAAAGCGCCCGCAGCATCGGCGTGGGGCCCAACGGGCAGACCCTTACGCGAATTCGCGAGCACAAACAGGCCCGCGCGGCGGACAAGCCCTCCATCCTTTACTCGCGCGATGACGGGACATCGGCTGAGACGTTCGCGTTCAACCCCGGCTCGTTTGCCAACGGCGGCGACGCCGAGCTGAACACCTGGTACCACAAATACAAGCGCTATCAGCTCGACGCACGCACGCTGTCGGAGGTGGCTGTGCTGCGGCACTGGCACACGCTGACGTACAACAGCGTCGAGCCGTACCTGTCGGCCATCACCGTCGAGCAGGTGCTGATCGAAAACCGTATCGCGTGGGACATGGTGTGGGCGTCGCACCTCGATGATTTGAGCAAGTATCGGCTGCTGATTCTGCCCGACGTGGAATGCCTGTCGGACGACGAAGCTGCACGCATTGCCGCGTTCGTTCGGGCCGGCGGGGCCGTGCTGGCCACCGAGCAGACGGGCGTGTTCAACAACTGGCGGCGGCAGCGACAGGTGAAACTCGACGGCGCAATCAAGACCATCGACGAATATGAAGCCGCCGAGCAGCCGCTCAACGCGCTGCACGAGCTGTTCGGGGCCGATCCGTACGGCGATGGCGACGATTTGCGGCG
>Ga0315550_1001012_pt1 | contig 17358 bp, 15 predicted proteins | sample SalMarSW160190MG_2_FD_203100 | JGI IMG/M metagenome (GOLD analysis project Ga0315550, IMG submission 203100) | Salt marsh sediment microbial communities from the Plum Island Ecosystem LTER, Massachusetts, United States - Salt Marsh Sediment SW1601-90 ... | reverse complement strand
AGACCATGCTTATGTCTGTGCAATATGCAAGTTTATTCTTGGGAAGGATGGTGAAGGACTTGAACCAAGACAAAGAAATCGTCTTATTGGCGAATACTTGATATAAAAAATAGGAACAGTCACCAATGACTCTTTGAATAGATTCTTCGCTTCGCTCAGAATGACCCCTGCCGCCAGCGGCAGGGCTAGCCGATATAGATATTGAAAATATAAATACTTTCAAAAAATACAAACCTGGGGTAAAATCATAGAAAAAGAGAATTAGAGATTCTTCGCTGCGCTCAGAATGACAGGGGGCAATTGATAAGTGATGAATGATTAGTGAAAAATATGGGTGGAAAAATAAAGAAATTACAGGCGCCATTGGCAGAAAAAGATGTGCGTTCGCTAAAAGCGGGCGATGAGGTTTTAATCTCCGGCGTTGTCTATACGGCCCGGGATATGGCTCATAAGAGATTGTGCGAAGCGCTAAATTCTGAAAAGCCGTTGCCGTTAAAGCTCAAAGGGGCGATTATTTACTTCGTCGGGCCTACTCCCGCCCGGCCGGGACGAGTAATCGGTGCAGCAGGACCAACCACATCTTCGAGAATGGATGCCTTTAGCCCAAAACTATTAGCCGGCGGACTTAAAGCAATGCTCGGAAAAGGTTATCGCAGCGCCGAAGTCAGAGAAGCACTTAAAAAATATACAGCCGTCCATCTATCAACTATCGGTGGCGCAGGGGCATTACTTAGTAAGCACATCGTAAAAGCAGAAGTAATCGCCTACGAAGATTTAGGCGCTGAGGCCATAAGGAAATTAGAGGTTGTTGATTTTCCTGCCATTGTGGCATACGATTGTTATGGAAATAGTGTTTATGAGAAGTTAAAAGCCACAGAGGGCACAGAGAATTGAATGAACTTTAGCCACAGATGAACACAGATTGACACAGATTAGACAAAAGTAAAAAACATAAATCAGTGTAATCAGTGGCAAAAAGTAAATTAAGGGGCAAGATGAAGGTAGCACTTCTTGGTTTATTGCAATCAGGCAAGAGCACTATATTTGCCGGACTGAGCGGCAAGCACATCCCGCCGGCCGGCTCAACGGCGATTGAAGAAGCCATAGTGTGCGTCCCTGACGAGCGGCTCGACTGGCTGGCGGATTATCATAAGCCGAAGAAAACGACCTGTGCATCTATAGACTGTCTTGATTTGCCCGGCTTTAACTTTGCCGATGAGCACGGCCGGGCCGCTGCAAGGCGATTGATTAACCAGATAAGAATAGTTGATATGTTCGTCCTCGTTGTGCGGGCGTTTGAAAATCCGGCGGTGCCGCCTTATCGAGAAGCGATAAACCCTTCTCGCGATTTGGCAGAATTGCAGACCGAACTGCTGCTTGCCGACCTGGAGCTTGTAACGACTCGCATCGAACGGCTCGAAAAGCAGGTTCATAAAACTACAAAAGCACAGCCGCACGACAAGGCAGAACTGGAATTGCAAAAGAAGCTGCAGGAGGCAATTGAAGCTGAAAAGCCAATTAGCACAATTATCGAAAACGATGAGCAGCTTGAAATGATTAAATCACTCGGATTTCTGACCTTGAAGCCAATGGTAGTAGCGGTGAATGTGGGCGAGAATAAGCTAGATGAAAAATTCGATTTTTCCGGGCATATTGATACTTCAATTCCCGTAATTACCATTTGCGCAGAGCTGCAATACGAGCTGTCGCAGTTGGATGACAAAAGCAGGGCGGAATTTATGGCTGACCTGGGCATAGCCGAATCAGCCGCGAAAAAATTTGTCGGTAGCTGCTATTCAGCGCTGGGTTTAATCAGTTTTTTAACGGTCGTTTCAGATGAGCTGCGGGCCTGGCCGATACGAAAAGGGACTTCGGCCCTTGATGCGGCGGGCAAGGTGCATACCGACATAAAACGCGGCTTTATAAGGGCTGAAACCTTCAGCTTTGATGATTTGAAGGAGCTTGGCAGTGAAAAGGCACTGAAAGCCGCCGGAAAAATCCGGCTGGAAGGGAAAGAATATATCGTTCAGGATGGGGATATTATTAACTTCAGATTTAATGTATAAAATAGATTGGTTATTGGTAAATGGTAAATGGTAATTGGTTATTGGTAAGTTGTAACTATTTAACCATTTAACCAGTTACTATTCAACCAAACCGGAAGGTTTGCAATTTATGAAAGCAGTTGTATTAACCGGTATCAGCCAGGTGGAATTAAGAGACATGCCACAGCCCGATATTCAAAAGGATACCGATGTTCTATTGAAGATTGAAAGGGTAGGTATCTGCGGTTCCGATGTGCATTACTACGAGGCCGGCAGAATCGGCTCACAAATTGTCGAGTATCCTTACATAATCGGTCATGAGTGTTCTGCTACCGTTAAAGCAGTTGGCAATTCGGTAACCCGCGTTAAGGTTGGTGACGAGGTTGCTGTTGACCCCGCCGTATCCTGCCATAATTGTGTGCAATGCAGGATGGGCAGGGAAAATACCTGTTACAATTTACGTTTTCTCGGCACGCCGGGACAGCTCGGCGGCTGTTTGTGCGAGTATATCGTTATGCCTCAGGAATGTTGTTATCCGACCCATAGCAGGATTAATCTTGAGCAGGCCGCTTTGTGTGAGCCGTTATCTATTGCTGTATATTCGGTCAAACAGGCGAAATTGCCGGAAAGTGCTGACATCGCAATTTTTGGTTCAGGCCCTATTGGTTTGAGCACATTTGTCAGTGCAAAAGCAGAAAATGTAAGCTCATGCTATATGACCGACAAAATTGAAGAACGCATCGAGGCGGCTGAAAAAGCCGGCGCTACCTGGGTCGGGAACCCTGACAGACAGGATATCGTTAAGGAAATTCTTGAGCGGCAACCCGATGGAGTCGACGTCGTATTTGAATGTGCAGGTCAGCAGGAGACCATCGACGAAGGTGTTGATGTGCTCAGGCCGGGTGGAACGCTAATACTTACCGGTATTCCACGGCTCGAAAGAATATCTTTGGCTATTGATAGAATCCGTAGAAAAGAAATTAAAATTATCAACATAAGAAGGCAAAATCAATGCATTCAGCCGGCTGTTGATTTGATTGCTTCGGGGAAAGTAAACGTGGACTTTATGATAACACATCATTTTTCAGTTGACCAGGCAAAGGAAGCGTTCGATTTGGCTGCCGGATATCACGATGGCGTAATCAAGGCTATGATTACCCTGTAGGTCTAAATAGAAGTTATATTTTATTTGGAGATTAAACTTGATGAGTTGGCTCGGTTTGGAAGAAAAAGTAGCAATCGTTACCGGCGGGGCTTCTGGAATTGGTAAAGCTGTTTGTCATGGCCTGGCTGAAGTTGGTGCCAAGGTGGTTGTGGCTGATGTGGATGAAGCCGGTGCTATGCGGACAAAGGATGAGTTGAAAGACAGTTTTGGTGGCGAGCATATTTCTATAACGGCGGATGTTACCAGCAAGCCAAGTGTTGACAATATGGTTCAGTCCACTCTCAAATCTTTTGGTCGAATCGATGTTCTTGTCAATAATGCCGGCATTCTTATTCCGCGTTTGCTTGTGGACCCGGCAGGCAAAGAAGAAATAACCGGGGAAATATGGGATAAAATGATCTCAATAAATCAGAAAGGGTATTTTCTATGTGCTCAGGCGGTTGCCCGAGTAATGATTCAGTCCGGCAGAGGTGGCGTAATAATTAATATGACTTCCGAATCCGGCCTTGAGGGATCAGAAGGTCAAAGTGTTTATGCTGCGACAAAGGCGGCCATTTACACTATGACTCGCTCCTGGGCGAAGGAGTTGGGCAGGCACAATATCCGGGTTGTCGGCATCGCACCGGGAATAGTGGAGCAGACTGCTTTGCGGTCTGAGGAATATGAACGTGCGCTGGCCTATGCGAGAGGAATAACAGTCGAAGAGCTGCGTCGGAAGTATAAGCAGGTTGCTATTCCACTGGGAAGAAGCGGCAAGCTCAGTGAGGTTGCCAACGCGATATGTTTTTTGGCCTCTGACCGTGCCAGTTATATTCACGGCACGACTATTAATATTTCAGGCGGCAAGACAAGGGCTTAATACCCGATTAACAAAACAATGCGGAGCGGCTAATTGAAGTATGACATATTCGGTGGAGAAAAAGTCACAGACGACGAGATACGAAATATGAAAAAAGCAAGCATTGTCAGTATTGGCAATGAACTTCTCACTGGCCAGACTATAGGCACTAACGCTGCGTATCTGGGTGAAAAATTACTCTCAATCGGCATACCTGTTGTCAGCTTTTATACCGTTGCAGATGACATAGATTCGATTGTGCGGTCATTTAGTTTGGCGGCCGAAGATGCTGATATAATTCTGGCAACCGGAGGACTTGGGCCGACCGATGATGATTTGACCCGTCAGGCGATGGCAAAGTTCTTATGTGCAAAATTGCGATTACAAGACGAGCTTTTACAAAAAATAAAGGATTTCTTTACCAGCCGAAATCGACAAATGCCCGAAAAAAATAAGGTTCAGGCGTATATCCCTGCCGGTTCAGGAGCCATCGTTAATAATCTTGGAACAGCTCCCGGAATTATGGCCAGGGTAGGGGCGGTTCGCGAACCGCCCCTGCTTGTTGCCTTACCCGGTGTGCCGTCGGAAATGAAACAAATGTTTGAGGAATCTGTTCTGCCGGAGCTAAAAAAACTTGCCCGCCTTACATCTGGTGGGCAAGCTGCCGGCCAATTCATAGCAATAAGAAAACTCAATTGTTTTGGGGCAGGTGAATCGAACATTGCAGAGCTGCTCGGCCCACTTATGCAGCGCGCAAGGAATCCGCTAATCAATTGCACTGTCCATTTTGGTATAATTACACTGGCTATTATCGCCACCGCGGAAAGCAAAAGCCAGGCCAGGCAAATGGCCGAAAAAGACGAAGAGTTATTGCGAAGCACACTTGGAAAGCTTGTTTATGGCACGGATGAGCAGACTCTGGCAGAAGTGGTGGGTGAAAAGCTGGCCCAACAGCGAAAAACAATTGCCGTGGCCGAATCCTGCACAGGCGGCATGTTGGCAAAGTTGCTGACCGATATACCAGGGGCAAGCAGATATTTTAAATATGGCTGGATTACGTATAGCAACGATGCTAAAACAAGCGAGCTTGGTGTTCCCGCTGAGTTGATTGAAAAATATGGAGCTGTTAGCGAGCAGGTTGCATCGGCTATGGCCCGTGGTGCAAGACGCAAAGCCGGAGCAGATTTTGCCATTGCTACAACCGGTATAGCTGGTCCAACTGGTGCAACTGAACAAAAGCGAGTTGGTTTGGTATATATTAGTGTGGATTCATCCGATGATGCCGAAACAAAACGTTTTACCTTTTCTCACGGCAGAAATTTCGTCCGACTCATGGCGGCGCAAGCAGCTCTAAACATGCTTCGGTTAAGATTATAGATTTGACTAACTGTATTGAAATTGTTATAATAATTCACACGTATATTAGCAAAATATGGGTTAATTATGGCTAAGAAACGCCGACATTTGGGTGAGATTCTCTATAAAGCCGGCCTGGTAGAAAAACAGGCGATTATCGACGCGATTAAAACCTCAAAGACCAAAAAGAAACGTCTCGGAGAAGTATTGCTCGAGCTGGGTCTAGTTAATCAGGACAATCTCACAAAGGCGATAGCGATGCAGTTTGGACTGGAGTACGTGAACCTGGATAAGATTACCATTCCATCCGACGCTGCAAAGCTCATCCCTGAAGAGCTTATAAAAAGGCATAATGTTTTGCCTCTGGGTATGAATAACGGAAAATTGAGATTGATTATCAGCGACCCGTTGGATTTGGAAATGATGGACGCAATTAGATTTCGCACGAATGCCGATTTGGAGTGCTATCTTGCGAATCCTGTGAAAATTCGTTTGTTTATTAAGGATTCATTTGACCTGGTGAAGAGAGAGGATGACGACCGGCTAAAACATAGTATTGATGCGACTGCTGCAGAACTTGCTGAGGCCGGTCACGAATTACAGGCGGAAACTCTGCGTGCTCAGGCTGAGGGGGGCGACCAGGAAGGCCCTATTATCAGGTTGGTAAACCTGATTATTGATAATGCTTATTATATGAGGGCCAGCGATATACATGTTGAGCCGATGGCCGATAGAGTCCGTGTTAGATATCGTGTTGATGGTGTCTGCCTGGAGAAGGATAATATACCCAAAAATATGCAGGCACCGCTGATTACGCGAATCAAAATTCTCTCCGGTATGGATATTGCCGAAAAAAGATTGCCGCAGGATGGTCGTATTAAGCGAATTATTGGCGACCAGGACATCGATTTTCGTGTTTCTGCTTTGCCGGGTTACCACGGTGAAAGTGTTGTGCTTCGTATCTTGAGGCGTGATGCGGTGAATATCGGAATCGAATCGCTTGGTTTTGAGCACGACCATTATGAGCAGTTTCAGAAGATTATCAAAAGACCAAATGGTATTTTCCTTGTTACTGGTCCGACCGGTAGTGGAAAAACCACAACCTTGTATGCGGCATTACAGGAACTTAACAAGCCGGATAAGAAAATTGTTACCGCTGAAGACCCCGTAGAGTATAACTTCGATGGGATGAATCAGTGTCAGGTCAGAGAAGAAATTGATTTGACATTCGACAAGATTCTAAGGGCAATGCTCAGGCAGGCACCGAATATTATACTCATTGGTGAAATTCGTGACGGTGTTGTTGCGGATATTGCTATTCAGGCAGCGCTTACTGGCCACCTGGTTTTCAGCACTTTGCATACGAACGATGCACCAAGTGCTATTACACGTTTGATAGATATGGGTATCAAGCCGTTCCTCGTAGCAAGCTCAATACAGGCAATTATGGCACAGCGGCTGATTAGAGTTATTTGTAATAAATGCAAAGTAATTGATGAAAATCCGGACCATTTTTATTTGCAGCAGCTCGGCATCACACCAGAGGAAATAGAAAAGAATCCCATCCACAAAGGCAGCGGTTGTAGTCAATGTCAGGGTACCGGCTACAAAGGACGAATCGCCATATTTGAGATGTTTGAGATGAACAACGAGATAAGGGAACTGGCCTTTGTAAAGGCACCTACGGGCGATTTGAGAAAAGCTGCCCATGCAAGCGGTATGAGAACGCTGAGGGAGGATGGCAAAATCAAAGTTCTAAAGGGAATCACGACTCCGGAAGAGATAGTAAGAATAACGCAGACGGAAGGTGTGCTCGTAGAATAATCATTTTTTGTATTGAGGTTTTCAAATGGCAACAGTCAATATGGACAGGTTATTGCAGGCCTGTTTTACACAGGGTGCTTCTGATATTCACATTGTCGTTGGTCGTCCTCCGGTCCTGAGATTAGACGGACGGCTACGGTCTCTGGAGACAAAGGTTCTCGAGCCTGATGATACCGCGGCTTTAATGAAAAGTATCACTCCTGAAAGAAATCAACAAGAACTACAGGAGGAAGGTGGGACCGACTTTGGCTTTGCTTTCGGGGACCAGGGGAGGTTTCGTGTTTCAATTTTCCGGCAGAAAGGTAATATCTCGATCGTATTACGTCTTATACCGAATAAAATTATGTCTTTTGAGGAAATCGGCTTACCAAAGATTTGTTCCGCCTTGTGTCGTAGGCCAAGAGGCCTGTTTTTGGTTACAGGTCCAACCGGAAGTGGCAAAACTACTACTCTTGCTTGTATGATAAATTATATTAACGAAAACTTTGACCGCCATATTATAACAGTTGAGGACCCAATAGAATATTATCATCCACACAAAAAATCCATTCTTAATCAGCGTGAAGTGGGCGTTGATGTCCCGAGTTTTGGTGAGGCCTTAAGAAGAGTTTTGAGAATGGACCCGGATGTTATTTTGGTTGGTGAATTACGTGACCTCGAAACTATAGAAGCGGCAGTTAGAGCAGCAGAAACAGGCCACCTTGTTTTCAGCACCGTCCATACAACAAGCGCAGCTGGAACGATTACAAGAATAATCGATGTTTTTCCTGTTAACCAGCAGGAGCAGATTCGAATTCAGTTAAGCAGCAATTTGATAGCTGTTCTCAGCCAGGCCTTGTGTCCTTTAGCAGCAGGAAAAGGAAGGATTGCTGCTTATGAGTTTATGGTTGTAACTCCTGCCATTGCTAATCTTATTCGTGAGAACAAAACCTACAGAATTGATTCAAGCATCCAAACTGGCAAAAAGTTAGGCATGCAGCTTCTTGATGAGCACCTATGGCAGCTTTATGAAATTGGTAAAATAACCCTCGAAGAAATGATTGATAAGGCCAGACAGCCTGGCGATTTGCAGGATAAAGCTATTGCTAAAATGAGTGCATTGAGAGGTAAGGCTAAGGAAAAGAAAAAGGCGGCAAAAAAAGAGATGGAGGATATTGGTCCCATCCTAAGGACATAAGCTGTAAAAACGGTTGTTTTAAGTGTAGTCTCAGTTCAATAGTTACTAATTTCCAAAAATATCATTTTTTATTCATATGTGTTGTTAATTTGATTTTAACGAGGGGGCAAGCGTTGTTATTTCACAGCCACTTTATCTAAATTGTCAAGTTTTACACATAAATTGTTTAACAATATAACATTATATACAATAACAAATTATTTAAACGATTAAGATTTAGTAGCATTTTATCTATTTTTACATATTTATAGGGTCAAACCGCGGTAAAAAAAATCTTCATTTTTAGGTTATTAATGTATAATCCAATAGTCTTAATAACTAACTGTCTATTATATAATTTATTTGCCAAAAAGCTTTTAATGTTATATAATAAGATTGATATGATAGGAATTGATTTTGAGGTGAAACTCAAATGGACAAAATAAAGACAGAACAAATAAGTATTCCCATAGAGCAATTAAGAGACAGAACAATTGGAAGAATACTTATAAAAATGGGGGCCTTAAGCAGAGAAAAAGTCCATGAATGCCTAAAAATTCAGCAGCAGAGGCATGGTGATATAAAAATAGGTGAAATCTTTATTGAGTTGGGGCTGATTAATGAAAAACAACTTCAGATTGCTTTAGCAGCACAAAGGGGGATGGAGTATGTCAACATATCAGATATTGAAATCGAAAATAACGTAATTGATAAAGTTCCAATGCAGATGGCAAAGACTTACCACATTGTGCCAATCGAATACAATGAGTCACAAAACGAGCTGACTGTTGTTCTTGATAATGCAGAAAATTTCAGGGCAACCGATGATTTAAGCACACTTATGGGATATAAGGTTAACGCAAAGATGACCGACCCTGAGTTTTTGGACAAAGCTTTAACAAAATATTATGGGACTGAGCAGGATGAAAACATAAACGAATTGATAGATGAGATACAAAGCGATAGTTTCCTTGCAGAATTTGAAGGAAGAAATCAGAGTATCGACCTTGATGAATTGAAAGAATTGTCTGAGTCAAATCCTGTAAAAAAGTTACTGAACCTTGTTTTACTGCAGGCAATACGCGATAAGGCCTCAGATATCCATTTTGAGCCGTTTGAAAAAGAATATAAGATGAGATACCGTATTGACGGTGTCCTTTACGAGATGATTCCACCGCCAAAATATATTGCAGCAGCTCTTAGCTCGCGTATTAAGGTTATGGCAGACTTGGATATTGCCGAGAGGCGGCTCCCCCAGGATGGGCGAATTTCGCTAACTGTGCACGGTAAGCCGGTAGATTTGCGGGTCAGTGTTCTTCCTACGATGTTTGGGGAAAGTGTTGTACTTCGTGTTCTTGACCGTTCTCAGGTAACTTTTGACTTAGCCAAACTCGGCTTGAGACCTGAAGACCACAAATTAGTAAGGCAGCTTATTCACAAGCCAAACGGTATCATAATTGCAACGGGACCAACAGGGTGTGGAAAAACAACCACCCTTTATTCAGCTATGCATGAACTAAACGATGTAGAGACGAAAATCATTACTACCGAGGACCCCGTTGAGTATGATATAGACGGGCTTATTCAGATTCAGATTAAAACGAGTATCGGTCTTACTTTTGCAAGATGTCTGCGCTCAATTTTGCGTCAAGACCCGGATATTATATTGGTTGGAGAGATCCGTGACCTTGAAACAGCGGAAATAGCAGCTCAGGCCTCTCTAACGGGCCATGTGGTATTCACCACACTGCATACCAATGACGCTCCAAGTTCGATAGCAAGACTTTTAGATTTGGGCGTTGAGCCGTTTCTTCTTACTGCAACAATAGAAGGGATTATTGCACAGCGGCTGGTTAGAAAAATATGCGAAAACTGCAAAACAGAATTTGAGCCGAATGAAAAGCAATTAATTGGATTGCAGCTTAGTCCTGAAGATATCAAAGGAAAAAAGTTTTATTACGGCCGAGGATGTGACAGATGTAACAGAACCGGTTACAGGGGACGAATTGGTATTTTTGAGATTATGGTGTTTAACGATGAAATACGTGACCTGGTTATGAAGCAGGCTTCGACAAGTATTTTACGTTCTGCCGCTCAAAAAGCGGGCATGAGGTTGTTACGAGATAATGGCTTGTCAGCCATATATGACGGAATTACAACCGTGGATGAGGTTGTGAAAGAAACAATTATGGAAGAAATGTAAGAGGGATTGGCAGTTTATGAATCGGGATACAATAACTAAATCTTGGTCATGGGGAGGTATTTAAAATGGCTGTTTTTCAATATTCGGCACTGGATGCGCAGGGATTGGAGATAAAAGACGAGATTGAAGCCCTCAGCGAGAAGGAAGCGATAAGTAAGATACGGAATCTTGGGTATTTCCCCACGAAGGTCCGCTCGCGTGGTGCTGCAAAAAAAGCAGCGGAGAGGGCAGCTGCAAGGCCTAAAGCCAGGCGTGGCGCCGGCGGCAAGGTCAAAGTCAAGTTTATAACTCAGTTCGCAAGGCAGCTATCCACGCTACAGGATGCGGGTTTGCCTATTTTACGCTCGCTTCGGATTCTTGAGGAGCAGCAAAAGGCAGGCACATTTAAGAGGGTGGTTGGTTACGTGGCTGATGACATTGAAGGAGGTTCGACATTGTCGGAGGCGATGGCCAGATTCCCACGGACTTTTAATCGGCTGTTTGTGAATATGGTGGCTGCGGGCGAGGCCGGCGGTGTGCTTGACCTAATATTGGCACGTGTGGCTGATTTTATGGAAAAAGCCCAAAAGCTAAGATCCCGAGTTAAAGGTGCAATGATTTATCCTGCAGTGGTTTTAAGTGCTGCTTTTATTATTTTGCTTGTATTAATGTGGAAAGTGATACCTACTTTTACTGATGTGTTGACTGAGATGGCGGAGGGTGCGCCGCTTCCGAAGATCACGCAGATAGTGCTGTCAATAAGTGGCTGGATAGCATACAGATATGGATGGGCCATTTTATTAGCTGTGCCGTTTATCATTATTTTTCTGTTAAAAATAATCAAGCGATTTCGCATTGGTAGATTGGTTCTGGATACTATTACGCTGAAGCTGCCTGTGATTGGCCAGCTTATCAGTAAATCGTCGATTTCGCGCTGGACAAGGACGTTGGGAACGTTAATAGGTGCCGGTGTTCCGATTTTGGATGCTATCAATGTTACGAGTGAGACATCGGGAAATGAGGTATTTGCCAGGACGCTCATCAATGTTCATGACTCCATCAGGCAGGGCGATACCTTTGCCGGGCCATTGCGGCAGTCCAAGACTGTCGATTTGATTGTTTCCAATATGGTCGCCGTGGGCGAGGAGACGGGCGACCTGGACAAGATGCTTTTGAAAATAGCTGACAACTACGATGAGCAGGTTGATGTGCTGGTCAGCTCGTTGATGTCTATGCTTGAGCCGATTATTATTGTCGTGCTTGGCGGTATCGTTTTGGTCATCGTCCTGTCCATATTTTTGCCGATGATATCAATTATTCAGACTTTGGGCGCCAGCGGGGGATAGGGAGAAATTTATATTCTTTAATTACTAAAATAAGAATCATTTAACTGAAATAAGGAGAAATAAAATGAAGCCGATTATCAGACAATCAAACAAGAACGGTGCGTTTACCATTATAGAGCTGCTGACGGTTATGAGCATCATCGTGATTCTGATAGGTCTTCTTGTGCCGGCCTTGAACAGGGTCAGGATATATGCCAAGGAGGTAAGGCAAAGGGCCCAGTTTCATAGTATGGATGCTGCTTTGGAGCTTTTCAATAATGAGTTCGACGGTTATCCGCCCTCTAGTGCTATGGATCCGATTGGTGAGACATACTGTGGTGCGATGAAGCTTTGCGAGGCAATGATGGGCCAGGATATGCTCGGCTTTCATACGAATTCGGTTTATAGAGAAGATGGTATGGATGTTACAGGTAATTATGACCTATATCCTCCAACTCTGGATCCAGACAACTTAAAAGCCAGGAAAGGCCCGTTTCTGCCGTTGGAAAGTGCCAACGCCTACACTATGGGAGAGATATACCCGACAGCAGATGTACAACAAGCACAAATTGACCCTTGTAGTTTCGTTTTATGCGACGTTTATACACGAGAAATGCGAAGCGGCCAAAAGACCGGTATGCCCATACTTTACTATAAGGCGAACACAGCCAACAACTTACACTATCCGACCAGCGGCCTGCCATCAGGACCTAATGAAGATGCAGGTAACGTTTATAATTACTATGATAATCATGATTTGGTCTATCTTGGTAAACCATGGATACCAGGTACTTTGGGCCAGCTAGAAAAGCGGCACAGTCTTGTTGATCCTGTGAGATTTTATAAGAGTACAAAGAATTATAAGATTACGACTGCTGATAGACCTTACAGGGTGGATTCTTATATCCTGCTTTCCGCGGGATATGATAATGAATATGGAACGGCTGATGATATATTCAACTTTGACTGGAAATATATGCCGTAATAGAAGTCAAGGTAAATCGTTTGAAGAACGGTTAAATGTTATTGGAAAATGTTTATAAAAGATACAAGGGAAAAGGCGATGAAAAAGATAATAGTTATTGGAATAACAATGGTTGCACTTTTAGGTGCAAATCAGGCGCAGGCCGAAGGTTGTGAGATTGTAAACGGCAGTTTCGAGGACGACGGCTGGGTAGATTTCCCGCCAGCGCCCGGTGAGCCGAATGGCTGGGATGTTAGTGTTCCGTCCGGTGAATTTTATGGATACATACACAGGGATTGGCCAACAGAAGGAACCTATAATTTGACTCTTTATACCAATTATTTCAATACCTTTGATGTTAATGATACCGCAAGAGTTTCTCAGGAGCTTAACCTGAAAGATACTAATGAGATTATCTTTGATTTAAGACTGGACACGGATTCGTCAGTTTGGGACCCGAGTAAGGCCATTGCTGTTGTGCTGATTGATGGTGAAATGGTCTGGGACTCAAACGAGCTTGGCTCCGGTGAGTATCTTAACCGTGTTTATGCGGTTGAGGATAAATACAGAGACGGAGCGCCGCACACGCTGTCATTTGGGATTAGAGTGAAAGCTGCGGAAAGATTATGGCGGACTTATTATACAGACTGGGATTATATCGAGTGTGAGAAATTCATCTGTCTGCCGGAAGATTTTAATCATGACGGCTTTGTTGATTTTCTCGACTTTGCGATTCTGGCTGACTACTGGGGTGAGGCAGCACCGGCGGAGTATGATTTAGCCGCAGATGGCATAATTGACTTAAACGACCTTGAGGTTTTCGTTAAGAACTGGCTGAAGCGCAGCTGCTTGGAAGAACCCATAGAGCCGTAGTTCGTGCCAAAGGTACCTGTCGGTTATAAATATAAATAATGACTTTTCCGTTTGTCATGCTGAGCGAAGCGAAGGGTTCGGCATATTACAATGAGAGAATCATTGTCCGACGCCGGTTGGCTCGGAAGGGCATTTGTAAATGATAAATTTAATGTATAGGAATTTGTATTAGCCACAGAGGTCACAGAGAACACAGAGATATAAAAATATAAATCTGTGTCCATCAGTGTTAACTTGTCTCGCCATAGTGTTAACGACGGCGGATCTGTGTCTAAAGAAGTTCCGCCGAAGGCGGTTAATTTAATGAAAGGGGGTAGCTGTGAAGCGCTTCAAAACAGGTTTAACGATGGTAGAGTTGTTGACCGTTGTGGCGATAATGGCGCTATTGATAGGGATTCTTTTGCCGTCTGTCACCGCCGTGCGCAGAGCCGCAAAAGAGGCAAAGCAGCATGTCCAGATAACAACGATTGAGCTGGCCCTGACGGCCTTTAAGAACGATTACGGCGACTATCCGCCTTCTGACCCTTGTTCTCATAATACCGAGGTAAATAATTACTGCGGTGCACAAAAACTCGTAGAGGCCCTTCTGGGTCGAGATTTATTGGGTTTTAACAAATATTCAAACTGGAGCGCAACTGATCCGACATATTATCCTACGGAACAAGGTGCATTGGAGCTGAGTTTATACGATAGAATGGACCCTTATCTGGAGCTTGCAACTGCTGATGTTTTTAGGCTTGGTGGTTTATTTACTAACATTGGTGTTTTATCGGATAGGTTTGTGCTCTGTGATGTATTTCATGTAAAGAAGATAATTGTAGTTAATCAAGTAACAGGTAAATCCACTTATTATAATGCAGGCACACCGATTCTCTATTTCAAGGCAAATACAACAGGTAAGACTATTATCGATATTTATCATTATGAAGATAATGAGGAACTTATCAAATTGGGTCCGCTTAAAGGCCAACCACCCCATTTTCCTGTGGGAACAGGGCAGCCTGGAAGCAGGAATAATTTTTTAGAGTATATCATTGACCCAAAGGTATCGACAGGAACTTTGTATTGGCCTTACAGGCCTGACTCATACATATTGATTTCAGCGGGGGCCGATGGTTTATATGGCACGGCTGACGATATCACGAACTTTTAGATGCTCGATTCGGGACTGTGCCTCTGGCTGATAAATCCGTCGGACGTTTGGCTGATAAACCTCGATACGCGTGGAAATAACAATGAACAATGAACTACGAACACAATTCGGCTTGACGCTTGTTGAGATACTGATTGTTGTGGCTGTAATTGTGATTTTGGCCGGGATGATTGCCGGTGTAGCCGCTCGAATAGATAATCAGACCAAAGAAAAAGGGATGAAAAATATTTTTGCTGTTCTGGAGGATGCACTGATTGAATATTATGATTATAACGATACTTTTCCTGTTCAGCCGGAAGAAAATTTTACACAAGCGGCAGCGCATTCGCAATTTCTGTATTTTAAGCTTGATTCCATACCTGCCTCACAGAACATAATGAAAAAAATCAGCGATAAGCTGATAAAGAATGAGTATAGTCCGATTGGAATACCTTTGGATGAAACTCCCCCGGAGATATACGACCTTTGGGGGACGGTTCTGGATTATAGATATATCGCTGGTGATAATTTTCCTGAGCTGAGGTCGGCCGGGCGTGACAGAACTTTCGGCACGGCTGATGATATAAGTAATAGATAATGGTGCGCAAAGGGGCAAAGGCACAAAGAAGTTAAAAGTAAAAAAGAATATATTTAACCTTGGTGTCTTTGTGACTTGGTGGCTAAAAAGATGAAAGCAAGATACAGACAATCCGGTCTTTCACTGATGGAAATGGCGGTAATCATCGCTACGATAGCGCTGCTTGTCGGCCTTGGGCTGCCCGCTGTCCGTGCGCTTATCAAGTCATTTGAGACCGCAGGCGGTGCAAGAGGTGTGATAAGTGCGGCATTATCCAGCGCTCGCACAATAGCTCTAAAAAACCAAAAATACGCCGGCATAAGATTTCAAAATAGAGACCAGGCGGATGGCAAGGGTGCGCAATATATGACCTTTATTATACAAGACCCGAATCTTTATGCTGGACAATATAAGGCAGCTTATGGTTTTCGAGCGGTCCAGGGTATAAAGCCGGTAAAGCTGCCGGAGACGGTTGGCGTAATGGAAGCTGTTGAGGGTAAAACCACCTTTTCGGTCATTTTTTCAGCAACAGGAAAATTAGTTATTCATGATGTGCAGGTTCTTCGACAGGGTCTGAATGATTCTGTCTTTAATGAGTCCGGCGCAATGTTTACTGACGACTATTATACTGGCAGAGAGCCGAGTCAGAACAGCTTTAGAATATATGATAAAAATCATTTTGACGGATTAGACGCTGCCGGTAAATTCGATTATTTGAATAGTTTGGAGGTTATTTATATTAATCCCTACACGGGAGCGATGATTTCGACGGATTAAAAGGATAATTAACCACAGATTTCACGGATTAACACAGAAAATAATAACAGATAAAAATCTGTGTAATCTGCGGCTTCAAAAAGAAAATAAATTGTATTCTCTGAGTCCTCTGTGAACTCTGTGGCGAAAACAAAAAAACTACGAACAATGAACAATGAACTAAAAAATGACGGTTTTTCTCTGACCGAGGTTTTGTTGGCGGTCGGCACGCTTGCTATCGGGATGATTTTTGTAGGCGGCACCTTTCTAACGGGTGTCTATTTCTCGACAATTGCCACCGAGCGCACCATCGCAGCGGTAGCAGCCGACGAGGCCTTTGTAAAAGTAAAACTTTTTGGCAGTATCAATACAAGCTGGTTATCCTTGCTATCAACCACTGCCTGTGTTGATTTTAATGATGTGTCATCAGAGCCAATAAGCCCGAGCGAATTTGCATATCCATCGGAACCAAATGATATTGCTGGTAAGCAATATTTCTGGTCGGCCCTTTGCAGGCGAGTGGGAAATGCCCCGAATCGGCTTGTGCAGGTAACGGTTTTTGTCAGCAGAAAGGTCGGTAGCAGTCCCATACCAGTTCCACAACAGGTTGGCGTTTCCGATGCTATTGGAAATAACATGCTTACAATCCGTGAGTCGGACAAAATAAACTGGATTAATGACGGCTATACAATTGTGGAAGATACGACGGGAAATATATATCGCGTGATAAAACGGTATGCTGAGCAGCCTGCTGAGCAGCCGAAAACAATTTTGCTTGATAGACCCTGGAATTTGCATGGCAGATATCCTGAGCCGGATGATTTTGTTTGGGTAGTTCCGCCGCCGTTAAATGGCGGCAGATGCCCCTGTATAGCGGTGTATCAGAAGGTAATAAGATTTTGAATTTAGCCACGAAGGCACAAAGTCACAAAGAAGGTGGATAATGGACAGATTGCCTCGCTTCGCTCGCAATGACATCAATTATATTTTAGTGTCTTCGTGTCTTAGTGGAAGAAGAGAAAAGATGAAAAAGGCATTTACATTAATCGAGCTTTTGGTGGCTGTCGGAATCCTGGCAATGATGATGTCTTTTGCGAGCGTGATTTTCAGGGTCAGCATTGGTTCACAGCGCACCGCGGCTGCGAATGCTGAAATTATGCAAAGA
>Ga0315550_1001010_pt1 | contig 17367 bp, 13 predicted proteins | sample SalMarSW160190MG_2_FD_203100 | JGI IMG/M metagenome (GOLD analysis project Ga0315550, IMG submission 203100) | Salt marsh sediment microbial communities from the Plum Island Ecosystem LTER, Massachusetts, United States - Salt Marsh Sediment SW1601-90 ... | reverse complement strand
CAACAAGAACCTCGTATTCAAGCGGTTCCACAACGAAATCAGCCTGGCTTTCTTCATAGTAAGCCAGCCGGGAGATGGGTACCCTGAATTGTACGGTTTTGGTTTCGCCGGGCTGTAGGGCAATCCGGGTAAAGGCCTTGAGTTCTTTGGGGGCTCGTTCCACAGCAGAGTCGATGGCCGATACGTAAAGCTGCACGATTTCTTCACCGGCATAGGTTCCAGTGTTGGTCACCGTCAGGCTCACCGGCAAAGTGTCCGACGGCCCAAGTTCGGTTTGAGCTAGAGTTAGATTAGCGTAAGAGTAGCTGGTGTAGCTGAGGCCAAAACCAAAGGGAAAGGCCGGGGTGTGGTTCTCGCGTTCCAGTTTACGGTAGCCGTGCCACAGGTCATATTCAATTTGGGTCGCATTTTTGTCAAAGAAAGGCAGGTCTTGAGCCTGTTGGGGAATAACAAACGGCAGCTTGCCGCTCGGGTTGACCCGGCCCAGCAGGGTATCGACCAGGGCGTGACCACCTTCCATTCCGGGATACCAGAGCATTAGAATAGCCGGCACATGCTCGCGCCAAGCTTCCATGATGACCGCACTGCCCCCCATCACTGCGACGATTGTCTGTGGATTCACGCGAGCAATTGCCTGAATCAATGCCTCATCATCGGGGGATAGGGTAAGCAGGTCGCGGTCGCCGCCGGTCAAGAGAGCATCGTCCGGCTGTTCCGCCATCCCCTGCATGAACCCTTGGACGATGGGTGCCTCCTCCGGGGTGGGCGTGGGAAAGAGCGAAGCCAGGTTTTGCATCGTGTCGGGGTCAAGAAACTCGCCTTCGTCTACGTGGGTGTAACCCACGACTAGTACCACCGCGTCGGCGGCCTGGGCGGTGGCTTTGGCTTGTTCGAGATCGCGGCCGTCGTCATGCAACACCTCTGCCTGGCCCTCAAACGCGGCCTGAATCCCGGCGAGCGGGGTGACCACGTAGGAGGGACGGGTGTTGCTGGAGCCGCCGTCGCCGGTGTTCGGCGTGTCGGCCAACCGGCCAATGACGGCGATTTTCTTCACGTCCCGCAGCGGGAGCAGAGCGTCCTCGTTTTGTAGCAGCACGATGGATTTTTCAGCCGCTTCTCGCGCCAGCGCGCGGTGGCTCTCGCTGCCCACCTGTGCCGCGTCATAGTCGGCGGATCGGATCAAGCGCAGCTGTTGGCGCAATATGCGCAAAACCGACTCGTCGATCACTTCCGATGGGACGTCGCCATTCTCGACCAGATAATTTAGATGTTGGTGGTAGTGCATTTGAAATGGCATTTCCAGGTCTTGCCCGGCCAGGGCCGCTTTTTTGGCATCGCGCATACCAAGGAAAAAGTCGGTCAGGACATAGCCCTCGAAACCCCAGCGCTCTTTAAGGATGTCGGTCAGCAACACCTCGTTCTGTCCACACCATTCTCCGTTAACACTGTTGTAGGCGCTCATCACTGCCGCTACCCCTTCGTCCACCACCCGCTTAAAGTGGGCCAGGTAGATTTCGTGGAGTGCCCTGGGGCTGATACGCACATCCACCTTAAAACGGGCATTCTCCATCGAGTTGAGCGCATAGTGCTTGACGCAGGCCATGGCGTGTCGTTGTACGCCCCGGGTGAGGGCAGCACCCATCTCACCCAAATGATAGGGGTCCTCGCCATAGGTCTCCTGGGCGCGCCCCCAGGCCGGATGACGGAGCAGGTTGATGCAGACCCCACCAAACAGGGTGCCGCCCAGCGCTCGCAGCTCGCGTCCAATGACATCGCCGATGTGTTCCTCCAGGGTTACATCCCAGGTTGCGCCGCGGGCCATCGATACCGGAAACGTGGTGGCCCCGTCCAACACGATGCCGCGAGGGCCATCTACGAAACGGATGCCGACGATGCCCAGTCGGGAAATAACGCCGGCGTTCCAGGGATGGTCGTTGTATCCCCCGCCCATCATCTCTACCATCCCGGCCCAAAAGGGCGTGTCGCCGTCCATGATCTCGATTTTCTCATCCAACGTGAGTTGCGCCAGCCATTCCTGCGCTTGGGTCTCAATCTGCCGGCTGGAGAGTTCCTCGCCCTGCGCCAAATTGGTAGAAGCTGCCCGATCGTTTGTTGAGGTCATAGTAAATCTCCTGCAAAACTTGGTTAGCGCGGCCTTTATTTCTGTCCAGAATTTGCTTCCCTAAAACATACCAAGACGTTCCCACAACCTTTTAACAAATCTGTTTCCCGTTTCAACCAGATTGGTTTACCATCATTCTAGACACAGAAACATTAACCATTGACGTTGTTTGCTGTGCGGTTCTGCCTCTCTATCGCAATAGTAAGATTCTTTGCAGATTGTAATTGGACAGTGGAACTTGTTAAAGAACACTCCACCTGCATTATCGATCCCGCCAAGCACTGTACCTTTTCGTACTATCATGTCCTTACGACAGTAATGTGTTTGGATGAGTTTCTCTGTCAGTTGTACTCTCCAGTCATAAGTGTGTTTCGCCGCAATAATAAGAAGAAAACCTAACGCGATGCAAGCTGCACTTCTGCAGAACCGTTTTTTGTAAAGGTACAGAGGAATGAGCACGAACACAATGGCGGCCATACCCATTAAGAACAGAGCTACACTGAGGAGGTTCACGGGCACTCGATACATGGGCTTGTAGTAGGGAAACAAATACAGAATAGTCAGCAAAGAGTATGCTATGACAGCTATCCATCCTACAAGCTCCCATACTTGCGCTCTCGAGTACTTCTTGGATTGTGATGCCATTTTGTTGGTCACCTACTGACTTCAAGGACTTTGGGCTTGGCCGCGATAGCGGCGTCGGCTGCAAGCGCGGGTTGGAGCGCCCGCTTCTCACCCTGTACGTTGCTCAACTAGGTGTTCCTGTAAGACCGCGAGTTTCACACCTGTTAATTGCTCCTCCGGTACAAGCTCGGTAGGGCACAGTAGCTGTACGCGCAATTCACGAGTCGTCAACCACTCATCGCCTGGGGCCATCGTTGTGCGTGGGTGTGGTATCACATCGCCTGGCTCGATTCCCTCTGCGACGGCATATAGGTAACCCCGTATCGTGCCGTTATGCTTAATCTGACCATCGTCGGACACAGAAACGAGCGTAGGCTTGTATGAGAAAATCCGTGCCAGTTCACGCTTTTGCGTGATAGTGCTTCCTTCACGTATCGTTGTCAACTCGAAGGGAGAACCATGATACCAAGGTTGAGTCGGGTCAAAATCCATCGCTGTAAATACTGAGAGTTGATGCTGTAACTTTTGTCGCATTTACTTATTCAATGAAATTATGCTATTCACCTAAATATTTCTTGTTCCTTTTTAAATGTTACCGAGTTTATTTATTTCTGTAGGCCCAACTCTCAAGTAGTCGAACTGGTTCGCATATCGCGCATCTCAAGCGGTGACCCACTCCGAGACAACCTACACCAGCGGCCCGGTCGCCTCACTTCTGCTCGGCACTTGCTGCGCCGCCTCGGCTGCCTCCTCCTCTCCCTTGGTCACGGGATACAGCTTCTCGGGGTCGTCCACATGGTCGATGAACAACACGCCGTCGCAGTGGTCGATCTCGTGCTGAAAGGCGCGCGCCAGCAAGTCTTGGGCCTTGACGCGCAGTGGCTTGCCGTGCCGGTCGAGCCCCTTGACGGTGACGGCACAGCAGCGCTCCACGTCACCCACCAGGCCGGGCACGGACAGACAGCCCTCGATGCCCTCCTCCGTCTCGCGCGACCTGCGCGCCAGTTGCGGGTTGACGACGACAAAGAGCCGGTCCACGTCGGGATCGGGCTCCTCCTCGTCCTCACCCGGCTCCGGCAGTTGCACAATGATGACGCGCTGCGGCACGCCGACCTGGATGGCGGCCAGGCCGATGCCGTTGGCCGCGTGCATGGTCTCGACCATGTCGTCGATCAGGCGCTGCACGTCGTCGCTCACGTGCTTCACGCGGCGCGACTTTTTGCGCAGCGTCGGGTCGTCGTAAACGACGATTTCACGTCTGGGCATGGGTTTGTGATTCCTCTTCCCCTTGATACGGTGACGGCTCGTGTTTCTTCGATTCGTGGATGTTGTCATAGACCGAGAACCACTCCAGCAGTTCGTCCCGGCGGCGCTTGGTTTCCTCCTGCTGTTTCTTTTTCCTGCTTGCCTCCACGCGGCGGGCTATCTCGGCCCGCACGCTGTTGGGGTCCTTGACCAGGTCAAAGGTGAAGGGTTCTTCGCCGGCGGTCTCGACCTCGACCGAACCAAAGTTCAAAAGTCGGGCCAGCAGGCCGGGTATCGATACGATGATGTTTTGCACCCTGTCCAAATCGGCTTCTCGTCGCTCCTCTCGCCCAAAGAAGGGCCGTTTCTCAATGTCGATGATGCGCGTAGACGTGACGTGATACGTGTCGTTCTGCCAGTCGGAGAACTGCCATACCCACCAGATGACGGGGATGATGAGGAACGCCCCATAACCGACCAGGATCGCGGCCAGGCTGATGTTGATCGAGGAGGATACATAAGCGATCAGTGTCGCCAAGATAGTGCCGCCTGCGATCAACCCCGTGGGGGGCAGGACGGGCTGGATCAGAGCGATCCAATGCTTGCGCCAGGTGATGGTGTCGCCTTCTTCGTGACGCAGCGGGGGCAAGAGGCCGCCGCCGGTGCGCAGCCACTTGAACAGCTTCAGACCTTGATTCTGAGGATGGGCAGGCGGCAGAGCCACTCGCACCGGTGGGTTCTGCAGGCCGAATCGGGTTTGCAACGCGTCGCGGATGGCGACCCGTTGCTCGGCCCTGGCCCAGGCCTGGGCGCGTTCTCGCTGTTCAAAGATCGCGTTCTTGATTTTCTCGGGGTCTGGGATCTGGCGAAAGACCACTGGTTGGCGCCTCGCGGCCGTGTCAACGATCAGGTTGCCAAAATTTAGCAGTTGCGCCAACCCTCCCTCTATGACGAATTGAACATCCTGGATGTCGAGCAGGGAGACCTCGGCGCTATTCTCGCGCCCAAAGGGAGAGATCTCTCGCTGGATGATACGTTTGTTGGTCACGATGTAGCGGTCGTTGTGATAGTCGGCGACCCGATACCAGATGAAGGGAAGCGGCGGCAGGAACAGGATCACGCCGGCAAGCAGGATCCAGAGTGTTCCCGATATGAGGCCGTAGGCCAGGACAATCAGGCCCAGCACGAGGGCTGAAATAGGGAGGACGAGTTGTTGCTGCAGGATGACGCTGTGTTTGTGCAGATCGATGATGACCGACTCGTCAGGGAATTGATTGGGGAGGCGTATGGCGCGGCGTCTCTCGGCGATTTCGGGCCGCATCTGCAGCCCGCGGAGTATCGAAGGCTGCTCTTTCAGCAGCACCTCGAAATTATCCTTGTCCAGGGACAGCACGATGGCGGTTCGAGCGACCTCGACGGTGGCGTCGTGAGGTTCGCCTATGAGCAGCGAAGTCTCGCCGACAAAGCCGCCCGGTTCGAGACGGGTGACCATCTGCGAGATACCCTGGGGGTCGACGCGCGAGACGCGCAACTCGCCGCTTTTAACATAGTAGGCCTTGTGGCCCCGCTGTCCCTGGGCAAAGATCTCGCGCCCGGTCTGGTATTCGTGGGGTTCGAACAGGTCCGCCACCATCCGGCGCTCTTTCCGGCTGAACTTGGCGAACAGGGGGATTTGCTCGAGCTCCTCGGGCTTGATCTCGGGCATCCTGGGCTGCAGCGCCTCGAGCAGCGAGGGTCGGCTGTCGATGAGTCTGAAAAGGTCGTGCCTATTCAGCACCAGCAGTACGGTGTCTTGGATGACGATGACGGTTTCCTCTTGAGGGACGTCCAGCAGCAGCGAGATCTGCCCGAAAAAGTCGCCCGGCCCCAGACGCGTGGTCTCGTACATCATGCCTTCGTCCACGTACCTGACGCTCAGTTCACCGCTTCTGATGAAATAGGCCTTGTTGTCGGGGTCCTCCCCCTGCTGGCAGACCACGTACTCGGCCGGGTGTTCCTCGCGCTCGAACAGGTCTGCCACAGTGGTGAGGTTCCGCCAGGCCAGATTCTCGAACAGGGGAATCCGCTTGAGCTCGCTGGGTTGGATCTCGGGCATGCCGCTTTCCTTTCTCCAGCGTAATTGTAGCATATTATGGCGGGAGGGGAAAGGAAGGTATGGAGACCGTCACACATTAGGGACAAGCTCCTTGAAGGCTTCGGCAGGCCACTGCAGGGCCAGTCCGCGGAAAAGCCGGGCCATTGGTAGCTTCTGCACCTCGTAGCCAGCCAGCTCGAGAGGGCACTTGCCGCGGATGCGCTCCTGGGCGTCCTCAGAGAAGGGGGTGAAGCGATAGACCTTTTCGAAGACACCCAGGTAAAGGCGTGCCGTGTCGATATTCTCGAAGCCGCAGAAGGTTTTGTAGTGCTGGGTAAAGATACGGATGACTTGCTCGGTGGCGTTGTTAGTCCTGGGGATGTGACGGCTTTCGATGGCATTGACCAGCGTAGGCCAGTGGCGTTCCAAGAAGCGGAAAACGTCATCGGCTTGGGGGGTTTCAGCCACAAGCTGATCTCGCAGGGCCAACACCTTTTCGTAACGTCGCTGTGCCGTGTGTTTGGTACGCGCGTCAAAGATGTAGTTGATCTCTTCCCTGGGGGCGGCGATGTCCGGGCGCGTTTTGGCATAGTTCAGGCCGTAGGCTTCCTTGAGGTGTTCGTGGACTTGTTGCAGCGCGTGAAAGATGCACTCGTGGTGAACGGCGTTGGGGAAAGCCAGGGCGACGACGTCCCGATAGTCGACGCGCATGTCGGTGACGATGACGTGGGGGAGATATCCTTTAGCGCGCAAGGCAAGCAGGAAAGCGTGCGCGCTGTGCTTGGAGTTGTAGGGATAGAGGTCGATATGCAGCAGGTCGTAGGTATAGCAGTCCACGGCCAAGTAGACATACATCCAGCGCTTGATCTTCTCGTTTGGTTTGTCGTTCTTGGGCGCCAGGACATACTTCTCGTCGATACCCACCACGCCGCTGGAACGCACGACGCCGAAAAGAGCGGCCACAGGCAACAAATGATGACCAAATCCGCTCACCCAGCGGTAGGCCGTCATCTTGGTCACTCCCAGCATCTGGCTGGTGCAACGGTATACGCTGTGTGACCACTCATACGTCTGCAAAGCTGCCAGGTGATGTTCCAGCGTCCACCTGGAATGGGGAATCAGGTTCGGTGGCAGGTTGGTGAAGGTCTTGTGCTCGCACGCCGGGTTGTGGCAATAGTAGCGATACACCTCGATGGTTTGCTCATCCCCTTGCTCATCGATGTATTTCTTCAGCCGTGGCTGGCGGCTTTTGCGCGACACATCCGTCGTCCCGCAGTAGATGCAGCGCACGCTGCCGTCGTCCACCCATTCCCAGTGGCCAAACAGCAGCCGTTCTATCTGCCACACCCAGGGCAGAGGTCGCTGGGCCACCGCCGGGCGAATTTCCAACTCCTCGCACAACGCTGTCAGGTCAGCCATCTCGATCCGCTGCTCTACCGTCAGCCCGCCCAATTCCTCCAACCGCGCCACCAACCCCTGGGCTTGGGCCAGCAGCTGGCTCACCAGCCATTCATCCCGCGGCCGGAAGGACTCGCCGCTGATCAGGTATACCTGGCTCAGCGCTTGCCGCAGTACGTTCCAACCGCTCTCGCGTCCGATTTGCTTCACCTGTGGCAGCGTAATCCGGCTGCCTTGCGCCCGCAGATGTTCCCACATCTGCTGCGCCGACCGCCAGGGAGACTTGACCCAACTCTCGGTCACCTGCTGCTGTACTTACGGTGTCAGCACTTCGCCCTGGCGCTGGCTCAACATGCGCTGCCAGTCCTGTCTCAGCCAGTAGCCGTACCAGCGGCTGATCACCGGGTGCGGTATCTCAAACCAGGCAGCCATCTGTTCCTGGCGCACGAACGGTATCCGCCCATCTCGCGTCCGCCGACTCTTGCGCACTTCCCCCGGCATCTCCAATCCCAGAAAGATCACCAACATTCGCTTGTAGAACTCTACCTCTCCATCCACGTGCAGCTCAAACTCCCCTCTCAACCGCACATGATACACTCCCGTCTCATCCTGCTCTACTCCAACGTCGGGCCTGCTGGCGCAGCCCTGGATACAACTCCCGATGGCTAATGCGCTGACGTCCCACTTTCCAACAACGGGCAGTTGGCGAGTGGCCCACGCCAACCCCAACCCTACCAGTGCTATTCCACTGGCCTTCTCCCACATCCAGCCGATACCCTCATACACCGGCTGCTGCTTCAACCTGGGCCACGCCACTCCTACTCCCTTCCACAACCACGCCGCCCACGGCAGCACCCACACCCATGCCCATCCTCGCGCCTCGCTCAGAAACACCAGGGCCAGCAATGCCTCGCTGCGTATGGCAGGTATCACCCAACTCCGGCGCAGCCAATGCCTCATCCGCCAGGTGCTTCCACACGCAACAGCCCGCCGCTGGAGTTCCTTCTGTCTTTCCCCCTCCAATGCCACTGTGTGCGGTGGACAGGCTACCCAGCCCCCAATGCTCTCCAGTTGAATGCCTGTCGCCGTCAGTACCACCAAGCTCAATACCGCCACGGTGTGTGCGACGATGCCCCATCGTCGGTAGCAACTCTCCCATTTTGTGATACACTGCATTGGCCAGCCTCGCATAGTTCTTTTTTGGCTGGGTACAGTGTACCCGATTTTTACGAGGCTGGCACTTCTTATTGTAATCCCGCGCCTGCCCCGTTTTACCCCTGTTTAGCGAACCCACGTTCACGCCCTGCGCCTATTCTTGTCCCCAGCGTGATACGCTCACGGTATGGGAGTGTGGGGGGCGGAGTGTGGGAGTAGGTGAGAAAGAGCTATGGGGTGGTGACGGGCCAGGTGCCGAGGAGGATGCTGGGGCAGAGGCGGTGACGTTCGTCAAGGGAGGGGAGCGGGGCCTGGGTGAAGTGGTCGTACACGACCAGCGAACCTGTGGCGGGCAGTTGCGGGGCGTCTTTGGGGACGGCCAGGTGGTGAGGATCAAAGACGGCCGAGTTATGAATCCACTTGAGCGTGGGGATGGCGCCCAGGGCTGGCACTGAGTCGTCGTCCGCGCGCCAGGCCCAGGTGCCATCGGGGTTGAGGCCGACGAGGGCGGCGGAGACGACATAGTCCCGCTCCAGGGGTCGCCGGCTGAGAAAGTGGAGCCCCAGCGTGACCTCGCCCCCCGGTTTCAGGTCGTCCGTCGGTGCGTCCAGGCCGACCAGCACAAGGATGTCGCCGAAGGGCACGTACCGTTCATCGGCCGTGCCGGATGGCAGCGGCGTGCCTCCCTCGAAGAGGAGGTTCCAGCGGCGGGATCGTTCTTCATCGAGCAGCGCGACCCGCGTGGGGAGGTCGGGAGCGTCCAGGGCGACGGTCGCGTACTGGCCGCGTTCCAGTGCCGGGACGTGGGTTTGCCCAATGACTGCGCCGCTTCTATCCAGCAATTGCACGTCGGCTTCCGTGCCTGGCCCGGCCCAGTGCAGGTAGGCGCGCACCTGTCCGGGCTCGCCGGTGTCATAGTCGACGCCGATGAGGGTGGGGCCGCCGGCAAAGCGCACGCGGGTGGCGTGGGAGGTAGTGGGGCGCAGCGTCGATGGCCCGAGGTGCACGGTGGTCAACCGCATGGCCTCGGCGCCTGCGTCGGTGGTGAGGCGGCCGCCGGGCGTGTACGCGCCGACGGTGAGTGCATAGTCGCCCGGCGGTGCGTGAAGCAGCGGGTAGACGACGAATCGCTCGATGACGATCTCCCCGGCGACGAGGCGGCTCGACGCGCGTCGCGAGTCCAAAGCGGCGCTCCACAGCCGCCCGTCCTGGCCGATGAGCTGGGCGAATGTGGAGACGTCGACTGTCGGCGTGACCGTCGGCGACCATGCCAGCGTCAGCACCAGCGGACGAGAGGGCTGCACCTGGTCCGATGCCAGCCGGTAGCCCAGCAGCGCGACCCTCTCGCCCAGCGTCACGTCGAGGGGCGTCAGACCGGCCGGCGGAGTGAAGCGCGGCTCGGCGCGCACGAGGAACGCCTGGCCCAGCGGCTCGAAGCGGTATGGCAGTTGGCTGTACTCTGCGTAGTGATTGGTGATGATCACGGGGCGCTCGCGGATGGTCGCCTTGATTGCGTCCACCCAATTCTGCGCCAGCGAGCGTCCCTCGGGGTAAATGTACTCGACGCTCACGTCGGGGCGCAGCCCTTCGGCTTCCTGCAGATAGCGCAGCGGCGTGAACCAGTGCCAGTTGGAGAGCACGACGGCGTCGGCGGGCGCGTCGCGCAGCAGCGTCTCGGCATACGCGCGCGTGTCGTGGCTTCTGGAGAGCGTCGCGTAACTGGGAAAATGAGCCAGAAGGTTGGCTAGACCGGCGATCAGGATAGCGGCAAATATCAAATGGCAAATAGCAGATGTCAAATGACCGGGGTTATTTGTTCGCTGAATCGCTGAATCGCTGATTCGAGATTGGAGATTGGAGATTGCCTTGATCGGTATCGCCGCCAGCAGCGCCAGCGGCACGTACGCCGGCATCAGGTATTCGACCGTCTGCGGGGCGCGGTAGGTGAGGACGACGGTGTGGACGACGAGGCTGCCGACCAGCAGCAGCGCCCGCTTGCGGTCGCGCCAGAGCAGCAGCAATGCGCCGACGAGCGCCGCCAGCAGGAGCACGGTATTGAACTGGAAGCGCAGCAGGGTGGGCAGTGTCGCCAGCCGGTCAAAGAGGCTGACGGCGAACATGTCGCCCCCAAAGCCCAGGCCCAGAAAGTAGTGGAAAAAGCCCACCGGTGTGGTCAGCTCCAGGTCGAGCGAGCCGCGCAGGGGCAGGTAGAGCAGCACCAAAAGCCCCAGGGCAAAGGCGGCGAGTGGCTTGAACCAGCGACGCGGTTGGTGCAGGATGGTAAGGTCGACCAGAACGAGGTAGACGGCGAAGATGATGGCGGGGAAGGCCATCGAGGCGTAGTGATGGGTAAAACCGAGGGAGAGGGAGAGGGCGAAGAGGGTCAGGTAGTGGTCGGTTGAGCGGTGACGTGCGCCCCGTGATGCGTAAAACGTAAGGGCATACAGGCAGAGGGCGGTGAAAAAAGCGGTCAAGGGCCGTATGCTGGCCTTTGTCCCCGTGGCCCAGAAGGTGGTGGCGGAGCCGAGCGTCAGCGCGGCCGCCAGCCCGCCCCAGATCGAGCCCGTCATCTGCCGCGCGGTCTGGAACACAAGCGCGACGGTGGTGGCGGCGGTGAGCGCAGAGAGGAGATTCACACGCCAGGCCGGGCTGGGTCCCAGCGGCAGTTTGGTAAAGAGCCATCCTAGCATTGTGTAGAGCGGATAGCCCGGCGGGTGGGCCAACCCGGCGGTAGCGGCGACCCGCTGGAACTCGCCCGAGTCGGCGGGAAGCACGTTGGGCATGAGGGTAGTGGTGTAGAGGATGAGGAAAATGGCAAATATCAAACTACAAATGATCAGGCTTTTGCATTTGCGGATTCGCTGTTTGAGATTTGTGGTCATACTTGGTCGACTACTTCTCTATACGCCGCCAACGTCTCTTGAGCCGTTTGGTGCCACGAGAAATTGGCAGCCTGGGCTAGCGCGCAACGGCTCAACTGTGCGCGAAAATCCGCGTCGGTTGCCAGTTGGATCAGGGCGTTTGCCATCCCTTGGATGTCGTCGGGAGACAGCAGAATCCCGCCATCGCCAACGACCTCGGGGATGGAGGAAGTGTTGCTGCCTACGACCGGCGTGCCACAAGCAAGGGCTTCTAGCGGCGGCAATCCAAATCCCTCATAGCGGCTGGGAAAGACGAAAGCCGTCGCGCTTCGGTAAAGGGCCGGTTTGTCGGCTTCGTCTACGAACCCGGTGAAGCGGACAGAGCTGGCATCCAGCCCGCGTTCCCGAGTCAGCCGGCGCGGATCTGGGGTAAAAGCCGTGTCCTGCTCGGGAAGTCGCCCGGCGATGACCAAGGGATGTGTCGCTCCGATGGTGGGTGCCGCTCGCCGATAGGCCTCGATTGCAGCCGCCACGTTCTTGCGCACGTCAAAACCTCCACTTAGGTAAAGTATGTATGATGGGGGCAGATTGTACCGCGTGCGGACATTGGCATCAGCAGACGTAGGAACTGGGCCGTATGCTTCTCCCGGGGCCAGGTGTATGGCGCGCACACAGTCGGCAGAATGCTTCAGGTGGGTGACGATGTCTCGTTTGGACGCTTTCGAGTCCGTGAGCACCAGGGCGGCGTTCCGCGCGGCTCTGCTGACCAGCGCGGTGTAGAGTTGTACCAGCGGCCCACCCCGGTACTTGCGCAGCAGCAGGGGGATCAGGTCGTGGATGGTGACGACGGTGGAGACGGAGGGGCGCAGCGGTGGCGCCCAGTAGGGCACGTGGGCCATGTCAGCCCCTAGGCGGCGGCAGGCGCGAGGAAAGGTGACCTGCTCGAACCAGACCTTTCCCAAGTTGGAGCGAGAGCCGGGAACAGGATGCAAGATGCAGGAAGCGGGGTTGTCTTGCTTCTCGACCCTTGCTTCTTGCCTCTGCTCCGTTGTGATTAGGATGATTTCCAAATCTTGACCCAGTGCGGCCAATCCCTTAACCATCTGCCGTGTGTACTGTCCGCTGCCGGTGGTGGGCTGATCCCAGAACCAGCCGTTGATGGCGATGCGCAAGGGCTAGTCTCCGTATCCACTCGGGTGCGAGCGGTGCCACGCCCAGGCGTGCTCGACGATTGTCCGCAGGTCGGGGTACTTTGGTTCCCAGTCCAGCTCGCGGCGGATCTTGGCGCTGCTGGCGATCAGCGTGGCTGGATCGCCGGGGCGGCGAGCGCCGATCTCGGCCGGGATTGGGTGACCAGTCACCTCGCGGCAGGTCTCGACGACCTCCTTGACGGTGAACCCCTGTCCGTTGCCCAGGTTGTAGGTGCGGCTGCCCCCGTCCAGCGCCCGCAGGGCCAGGATGTGGGCTTGGGCCAGGTCGACCACGTGGATATAGTCGCGCACGCAGGTGTCGTCGCGGGTGGGATAGTTGTCGCCAAAGATAGTGATCTTGTCCCGCTGGCCCAGCGCCACCTGCAGCGTGAGCGGGATCAGATGTGTCTCGGGGTCGTGATCCTCGCCTCGCTCGCCGGTGGGGGAGGCCCCGGCGGCGTTAAAGTAGCGCAGCGCCGCGTAGCGGAAGCCATAGACGCGATCCAACCAGTATAGGAATCGCTCCAGGATATGCTTCGATTCGCCGTAGGGACTACCGGGCACGATGCGCTCCTGCTCGTCGATGGGCATGCGCTGAGGGTCGTCGAAGAGATTGGCGGTGGAGGAGAGGATGAAACGACGCACGCCGTGCTCGACCGTTTCCTGCAGCAGGTTCAGGCCGTTGGTGACATTGTCGCCGATGTACATGAAGGGTTTCTGCATCGCCTCGCCCACCAGTGTGTACGAGGCGAAATGCATCACCGCCTCGACGGGGTAGGTGTCGAACAGCGCCTTGACGGCGGCCCGGTCGGCCAGGTCGCCTTTGACGAAAGCGGCTTTGGGGTGGACGGCGCTGCGATGGCCATAGTACAGGTTGTCAAAGACGACGACGCGGTCGCCTTGGTTGATCAGTTCCTCGGTGACGATGCTGCCGATGTAACCGGCTCCGCCGGTGACCAGGATGTTCATAGGGATCTCCTTGTGTTGGTGGAGTGGAGGGTATTTTAGTATCTTCTCAAAAAGTAGGGGCAAGAGTAAGTCGGATTGCCAATCCGACCTACATTCCCCCAAGATATTGAGATGATACGTATTTTACAATGATTGGGTCAAGTTGACTAGTTGGACGCCTGCATGGTAGCTATGAATTCACCCGCGCAGGTGGAGCCTGGCTCATTTCTTGCTTTCTACCCCAGGTGCGCTATACTTAGCGCCGCTGCTTGATGGGTGATGGTGAGTAGCGGAGGGGAAAGCTTTATGGCAAAATCTGTGCAGAAAGGGATGACGGCTGTTCCCAACATTCGCGTCGGTCACGCTACTGATTTGGAGGGTCTCACCGGTTGTACCGTCGTGCTGTGCGAGAAAGGGGCGGTGGGTGGGGTCGATCAACGGGGTGGTGCGCCCGGCACCCGCGAGACCGACCTGCTGCGTCCCATGCATTCGGTGCAGGAAGTGCACGCGGTGCTCCTGGCCGGCGGTTCTGCCTATGGCCTGGCTGCTGCCGACGGCGTGATGCGCTACTTGGAGGAACAGGGCGTGGGTTTCGATGCCCGCGTGGCCAAGGTGCCCATCGTTCCGGCGGCGATTCTCTTCGACCTCGACCTGGGCGATCCCGGTGCGCGGCCTGATGCGGCGATGGGCTATGCTGCCTGTCAGGCCGCTGCCGATGGCCCGGTACTCGAGGGGAACGCAGGGGCTGGAACCGGCGCTACCGCCGGCAAGATTCTGGGCCCGGGCCGGGCGATGAAAACTGGGTTGGGCAGCGCTGCCGTCGATCTGGGTGGCGGGCTGATAGTGGGCGCGCTCGTCGCCGTCAACCCCCTCGGCGACGTGGTCGATCCCCAGACCGGCGAGATCCTGGTGGGAGCGCGCAAACTCACGGCCGACGAGCCGGCCGACACGCTGGCGGTGATGCGCAGCATGGTCGGCAAAGCGGCGTTGAGCTTTGCTTCCTCGAACACCGTCATCGGCGTGGTGGCGACTAACGCCCGGCTGACCAAGGAGCAGACCAACAAGGTCGCCCAGATGGCGCAGGATGGAATCGCGCGGGCGGTTCGCCCGGCGCACACGCTTTTCGACGGTGATACCCTCTTTGCTCTTTCCACCGGCAGCAAGCGCGCCGACGTCAACTTGATCGGCGCTTACGCCGCCGAGGTCGTGGCCCAGGCCGTCGTGCAGGCCGTGCGGGCTGCCGAGGGTGTTGGAGGGCTACCGGCTTGGCGGGATCTGCATTCTGGAGGCTAGTTGGGGCGGTGCGTGGATTGTCGTTACTGTTGGCATTTGTCGTGCTGGCGGGCTGCTGCCCTGGCCCTGATGTTCCTATCACGCCTGCCTCTCCACTGCGGCTGCCCACCCGCGTGCCTGCCACGGCTACTCCTGCGCCCACGCAGGTTGACGTGCGACCCCTCTATGAAGCGGGTTTGGCTTGCCGTGAGATGGGCGATGATGCGGGTGCCCTGCGATCCTTCACCCAGGCTATCGAGATTGACCCAGATTTTGCGCCGGTCTACATCGCCAGGGGATCTGTGTATCTGGCGCAGGGGCGGCTTGATGCGGCGCTCAATGACGCTGAGAGCGCGGTAGCCATTGACTTCGACGACGCGTCGGCGCACGCGCTGCGGGGCGAGATATTGTGGCAGTTGGGTAGATCCCGCGAGGCGTCAAGGGCCTTCGATCGGGCTGTGGCCCTCGATCCTGCGTTGGAGGAGCAGGTTTTCCAGTCACGCTGGCTGGCCGCGCTTGCAGGGCACGATGCCGAGCGCTTGACCGATCTCGGTAGCCAGTACGGCACGGATCATCCGGAGGATCCCCTGCGTCATTACTACCGGGGATGGGCGTACATCGAGCAAGATCGCCCTGATGTGGCGATTTACCTGTTGGTGGGGGCGATCCAAGGCACGCCAAGACCCCCCGCGCTGCTGTGGTTTACGCTGGGCCACGCTTACATGGAGAGTGACTCGTGGCAGGAGGCGGTGACTTGTTTCGAGGCGGCCGGCGCGTTGATACAGGCCGGCGACGTCAGCCTGGAGATTCATACTCAGCGACCCGTCGCCGATTTCTTCGCTGCGATGGGGCAGGCCTACTTGAGAGTGGGGCGCTGCGCCGATGCCGAGGCGATGTTGGAACACGCCGTCGCCGTCGCCGGTACACGCACAGAGTACCTGGATCTGTTGGAGGAGGTCGAGTGTTGCAAGACGCCAGCGCCCACGCCCACATCTTATCCCACGACGACACCACCGGCCTGACAGGGTCGCTGATCGCTTGCTCCCGTACAACCTTGTGCTATACTAGCCGCGTGATCCATTAGATCTCAAGGAGGCAAACCCGCGATGGTAAGTAAAGACCTGTTGGAAATCCTGCGTTGTCCCTACTGCGTCAGCGGTGAGACGCGCAAGCCTGGTGATGACCCCGGTCAGCTCGAGTTGGTCGATGGCTGTTGGCTCGTGTGTCAGGAGGCTGATTGTGGCCGCAAGTACCCCATTCGTGACGATATCCCGGTGATGCTCATCGAGGAAGGGGACAAGTGGATCGAGGTGGCCGTCGAGGATCTCCCCGTCCCCCCGCCTGCTGAGTGACAAGATGCTCCAGTGGCGGGTGATCCTGCTGGCGGCGCTGGCGGTGCTGCTACTTGTGGCCGGGTTGGTGGCCCTGATCTTGCCCGATTCGTACGAAGGCGATGTGCTCTACAAGCTCGACGAGCAGCACACCTTTCGTGTCCTCGACGGTATAGCCCTGGGGTTGTTGGTGTTGGGATGCGCTGTGGCCTGGATCGCCGGCATCGTGTGGCACCGACGGATGCATGACGACTGACTATCCTGGAACGTATGCACTCATTTTGAACCTGCCGCAATCTATGGCCGATGTTCGTATCGGGCGCTTGGGGCGGTTTCACTGTCCCGCCGGTTGGTATGCTTACGTTGGCAGCGCTCGCGGGCCGGGGGGATTGGCTGCCCGCTTGGCACGTCACCTTCGCTTGCTCAAACCTCTGCATTGGCATATCGATTATCTTCGCATCCATGCCTCCCCCATCGAAATCTGGTACGTCACCGGAACGCAGAGGTGGGAATGTGACTGGGCTCGGGTGCTTTTTGGTCTTTCCGGCGCCTCTGCTCCCGTGCCTCGCTTCGGGGCCTCTGACTGTCGCTGTGCCACTCACTTGGCCCACTTTGCCATGCCGCCGGACTTGGCAGCTTTCGCCAATGCTGCAGGAGTTCCTGTGTCTCGCGAGGTGCTGAGTGAGTGACGCGTTGCTCTCGATGGTCCCAGCGTTGCCGTCGCCCGCTGTGCTGGGCCGACTTTGCACATGCAGGCAGGGCTGACGCTTTTCCGGCCCTGAGCAAAAGGGGCGTGTGTCAATTTCTGTGGTATAATTGTATGCGGTTTGGAAGACATAGTAGGTGCGAAAAGGGTTTTCTGATCCATGCGAGAAAGTGTGTTTCCTCTCGAAGAAAGTCAAACTACTGACAACATAGAGCGTGCAGCCGTGAGGCGCGTCATCAATCTCCAGGTGGGTATGATGATTGCGGTGGTGCTGTGGCTTTTCCTTGCTGTCAGTGCATCTCTCCTGGCTGGACCTCATGCGGACGCGACCCGCGTGGCTACCTTGACGCGAGTACAAGGGGCTGTGGATATCCTGAAGGCGGGCAGCAGCACCTGGCAGCCTGTCGAAGCGGATACACAGATCGAGGCTGGCAGCCGGGT
>Ga0315550_1001009_pt1 | contig 17375 bp, 14 predicted proteins | sample SalMarSW160190MG_2_FD_203100 | JGI IMG/M metagenome (GOLD analysis project Ga0315550, IMG submission 203100) | Salt marsh sediment microbial communities from the Plum Island Ecosystem LTER, Massachusetts, United States - Salt Marsh Sediment SW1601-90 ... | reverse complement strand
AGACGTGATTAGCCAATTTCGCAACGGATTCTTTGGTGGTGCCCAGTTCGTGTGCAATTATTTTTTCTGCGGCTTGGCTGATAACTAGATGTGTTTCAACTTTTTTGTTACGTAATACTTCTAGCAGCCTTTTGCCGTAGATAACACCGCTGGCTCCAGTTATAGCTAGTACTAGTTTCATGTAAGTGTCCTCCTATTATTTCCTGTCTGTTGTTCACTAAAGCCTTTTGGGGAAAAAAGCAGGAAGTTAAGTTTCAGCGAGCTTTTGTTCATTCAATAAGTCGGGTGTTAATTCGGGAAAGAAACAATTTTTCTACACCAAGGAGACAAAACACTCATTACTTTTTTTTGAGTAGTTACTCTTAAATGAGATGGTGTTTGAGAGTGCATCCATTGGAGAGTTTGCATGTGTCCAAGAAACCAACAAAGTCATACTCAGTCGCAAGTATAGCGATAATGTCTGCTCTGGCAATAATCTTCGACGTATTCTCTGATGTGATACCTTTGAGGATGCCGTGGGGAATGAAGGTAGACTTTGTTGGAACAGTTTGGGTGTTATCCTATTTTCTATATGGTTTATCCGTAGCTTCCTCCGTTTCGGTAATAACAACTCTGTTCATAACACTGTTCATGCCCACTGGCTTCGTGGGAGGAATCATGAAGTTCGTGGCGACAATACCGATGTTTCTGGTTCCTGCTCTAGTGTCACGTTTTCCCTTCTTCTCCAATCAAGGATCTAAACTCTTCAAAAAGATCCCCATAATTGTGGGGGTGGCATTTCTAGCAAATGCCGTGAGGCTCCTTGTAGCAACGGCGGTAAACTACTACTGGGCTATTCCACTGTGGACGGGAATACCTACTGGCGATATCTTAGCTGTAATGTTTGGAGGCTCAATTTTAGAGTTCATCATTTTTGTTGCAGGGCTGAATGTGCTTCAAGGAATAATTGATGTCGTCTTTGCATGGCTATTAGCTTTCAAATTTAGGCTTTCATCAATGTTCGGAACGTGGTAACTCAAAATCGAAAAAGTTTGAATGGTCTGTTCGTGGTTTCTTTGTGTGTGTTAAGGGTAGTTAAAGAGAAAAAACTTACCCGAAACGGCTTAACATTTTTTAGGGTAAACAAACAAATGTCCTGTTTAATGGTTATGGTAGTTAGCTACCTTTCTAAAAGTAAAGTGTGGAACAAGGTTTATGCCAGAACGTCTTGAGATACCGCTCAGTGACCTCAAAGAATGGCTAGACAAAGAAACAACTTTCCTAGTTGAGCCTCTGAGGGCGGACGCAAAAAAGCTGCTTGAAGACACCAAAAGCAAGCTTGAGGACCTCCTAGAAAGCTGCGACAAACTGTTAGATGATGCAGAAAAAGAGATGGCGAAAGGCAGCCGCAAAACGTATCGCCGAGCAAAAGCCCTCCAGAAACTTGCCGGAAAGTTCGCCGATTCAATCGAGGAAGTAACAATTCCCGAGGAAATCTCCGGAAAAAGCCTCCATCAAACTTGTGAACAAATCGAAAAAACCCTAAAAACAGTCATTAAAGAGAAAACAAAATGGTTCCGCGCTATTTCCCCTTACTTCATAATATCTCGTCGAAGATTTGAGGTTTCATTAAAGAGAGCGGACGATTCGTTTCGAGATTTAGCTGACTTTGTGTCGGAAGAGTACGCTAAGGCTGAAAGCGCTGAAGGCGTTTCTTCCAAGCTCGAAGAGCTACGTCAATCTTTAGCAGAATTAGAGAAGTATGAAAGATCTAAAGAAGCGAGGAAAAAGAAAAGAGAACTTCTTGAAAAGAATATAGCAAAAGCTCATCAGAAAGTACAGGCGATACAGACAAAAAATGAAGTGGTTGAGCTCACCCAAATAAACAAAAAAATCGAAGAACTAACTGACACGGTTAAACATGAACTGCGGCATCTCCAAAAACCGCTTCTGAAATTTCAAACATTAGTCAACAGCCCAGGTTACAGCCTTTTTCCGGAGGCAACACAGAAGCTTGACGAATACCTGATGAACCCCTTCGAGGCTTTGGCGACGGAGAAGGAAGGGTATCCTCTCCTTAGAAGTATTCTTCAAAAGATAGACGCTTCCTTAGATAACAAAAAAATGAAACTAAAGCCAAGTCGCATGAGAAAGGCGAAAGACCAGATAAGCAGCATTCTCAACAAAGCCGCCTTAGCAACTCTTCATCAGAATTGCATCGAAGCCATCAACAAAAAACGCGCGCTGTCAACATCAGGGACAATAAGCGAGGCTAGAGACGAAAAATCAAGGTTACAGAATCGCTTGAAAGAGCTGCAAACACAGAAGAGGCTCCTTGAAGCCAGAGACGCTAGGTTCGAGAAACAACATAAAGAAGCAGGCACGAAAGTTGAGGAACAAAAAAGAGCCCTGGAAAACATTGTTTCGGATCTATCCGACAAGAATGTTCAACTTCTTATAAATTAACTGGATTACATGATGTTTGTGTCCCTAAATCTCATCAACTAGGAAACTCGAAAAAATCCGTAAACTTTTATTTAGCGGGATAATTAACTTTAGCGTTCCAAAAATGACGGGCTGAAGCTATCATGTATGATGACCAAATAGATAAAATCATAGACAAGTATGGAACTGAAAAAGGGATTCTGATTCAAGTACTTCTAGATATACAACACGAGTTTAAGTGGATACCAAAAGAAGCCATAAAAAGAATCAGCGAGAGACTTAAAATTCCGTACAGCCAAATATTTAGGGTTGCAAGCTTTTACACTGCACTAAGTCTCAAGCCTATAGGCCGTCATCTTGTAAGAGTGTGCGTCGGCACTGCTTGTTATGTTCGAGGAGCACCGAGAATTCTGGATTCCGTAGAGAATAAACTGGGAATCAAATCGGGTGAGACAACAAGCGACGGCAAGTTCAGCTTAGAGACCGTCAATTGCTTGGGTTGCTGCGCCTTGGGGCCAGTTATCGAAATAGATGGAAAATATTTTGGAAAACTCAATTCAACAAAAATTGAGAAGATGCTTTCCAGCTGTAATTAACAGAAGTGAAATGCAATGAACTCTCTAAAATCTCCCTCTGATCTGGAAAAACTCAGAAAAGATATACTCGCCAAAAAAGATCCGAAGAGGCTAGCTATTGCAGCGTGCGTGAGTACAGGCTGTCAAGCTCTTGGGGTCCAAAAAGTCCTTGAAGCTTTTGATGAAGAAATCAAAAAACAGGGCTTGGAAGGTAAAGTAGAAATTAAAGAAACAGGTTGCTTGGGTTTCTGCGAAAAGGGTCCAAGAATAGTCATCTATCCTGAAGAGGTTTACTATTTCCAAGTGAAGGCGAGTGATGTACCCGAAATCGTGTCGAAGACTTTGATCAACAATGAAATTGTTGAAAGGCTGCTTTACACTGATCCAGTTACCGGCAAAAGGGCACGGTATCTGTCTGAAGTCCCATTTTACAAGTATCAAAACAGGCTTCTTCTGGAAAGCAACAGCAAAATCGACCCTAAGAATATAGAGGATTACTTAGCTATCGGCGGTTACGCAGCATTAGCAAAATCTCTATTTCAGATGACTCCGGAGGATGTGATGAAAGAAGTAAAGGACTCCAATCTTCGTGGTCGTGGTGGAGGCGGTTTCCCAACTTACCGAAAGTGGGAATCTAGCCGAAATGCACAGGGAGAACCCAAATATGTTATCGTAAACTGCGACGAAGGCGACCCAGGAGCCTTTATGAACCGGGCATTGATGGAAGGAAATCCACATTCCATTCTTGAGGGGCTCATTATTGGAGCTTATGCTATAGGCTCGCACGAGGGATTCATCTATGTGCGGCAGGAATACCCTCTCGCAATAGAGAACATGGAGACCGCCATTAAACAGGCAGAAGAACTGGGGCTGTTGGGTGAAGACATTCTCGGTTCAGGGTTCGATTTCAAGGTTAAGATCCATAAGGGAGCGGGCGCTTTTGTGTCCGGCGAGTCAAGCGCTCTGATGACTGCGATAGAAGGAAAAGTGGGCGAGCCGAGACCGAAATATGTTCACACATCCGAGAAAGGGGTCTGGGATAAGCCGAGCACACTAAATAATGTTGAGACATGGGCTAACATACCCCTTATAATCAATAAAGGTGCTAACTGGTTTGCGTCCATTGGCACCGCAAGCAGCAAAGGCACCAAAATCTTTGCTTTAGCAGGCAAAGTGAACAACACTGGTTTAGTTGAGGTCCCCTTTGGGATATCCTTGAGGGATATCATCTACAAGATAGGTGGCGGAATCCGGAACGGAAAGAAATTCAAAGGTGTCCAAACTGGCGGTCCCTCTGGCGGAGTCATTCCTAAGCAGCACTTGGATTCTCCTGTTGATTTTGACGAACTCACCAAGCTAGGTTCAATGATGGGTTCCGGCGGGATGATCGTAATGGACGAGGACACCTGCATGGTAGAATTAGCCCGCTACTTTGTAAATTTCTTATGCGATGAATCCTGCGGAAAATGTACACCCTGCCGGGAAGGTTTGAAGCAAGCCAATATAATATTGAACAGGATTGTTAGCGGTAAAGGAACAGAGGAAGACATAAAGAAGCTTGAAAAAATCGCGGAGGTAACCAGTGTCGCTTCTCTTTGCGCTCTAGGGCAGACATCCGCGAATCCCCTGCTGACCACTCTCCGTTACTTCAGCGACGAATATGAAGCGCATATAAAGGAGAAAAGATGCCCCGCATTAGCATGCAAAGAACTAGTATCTTACTATATTGACCCGGAAAAATGTCAAGCATGCATGATATGTCACCGGAACTGTCCGGCAGATGCTATAATCGGAGAAAAGATGAAAGTTCACGTAGTTGACCAGTCAAAGTGCATCAAATGCGGAACCTGTTATGATGTGTGCCCGCCCAGATTCGGGGCAGTCCAAAAACTTTCTGGTGAGCCGGTTCCCCCGCCCATTCCAGAAGAAGAGAGACTGATCAAAAGAGCAAGGAAGGAGAAACGAAGCTGAAGGGGTGACAGAAAATGGAAGGAAGCGAAAAAGAAGTCACATTGAAGATTGACGGGTTAGAGGTCAAAGCCAAGGAAGGGACATCCATTTTAGATGTTGCAGAAAAGCTTGGTGTCAAGATTCCTACATTGTGTCACCATCCAGCTCTTGAGCCGTTTGGTGCTTGCCGTGTATGTTCTGTGGAAATAACTGACAAGCGGGGAAGAAAAAAGATTGTGACTTCCTGCAATTACCCTGTTTCCGAGGGACTTGTGGTTGCCACGAAATCTGAGAAAGTGTATAGAACCCGTCAGCTGCTGCTTGAGTTGTTGCTGGCTCGTTGTCCAAATGTGAAGAGGATACAGGATTTGGCGCGGGAATATGGCGTTGAGAAGCCGAGCTTTTGGGTTGGAGACCCAGAGGAGGACTGCATCCTTTGTGGTTTATGTGTTCGTGTTTGCGAAGAGTTAGTTGGAGTTTCTGCAATCAATTTTGCGAACCGAGGGGTGAAACGGGAAGTTACTGCTCCCTATCACACAATATCCGATGATTGCGTTGGATGCGGTGCATGCGCTATCGTGTGTCCTACAGACTCAAAGAAGGTTCGGGTAAACACGTATCCAATGCTGGAAGAGGACATAAAGGCAGCAGAGGAACAGTTTCTGAAAGGAACAAAGGATGAACTGTTAGGCGTTCACACCGAAATTTTCGCGGCAAAAAGCTCTGTTGATGGACAGGACGGCGGAGTGGCTACTGCTCTGCTTCTTTCAGGCTTTGAGAGAGGTCTGTTTGATGCTGCTATCGTCGTTAAGCGAACAGTTGGGTATAAGGCGGAGGCGGTTATTGCGGAGAGCGCTGAGGATATACTGAATGCGCGAGGAACCAAATATTCGAGAGTCAAAATGATGTCGAAAGTTGGGGATCTGGTGGAAAAGGGGAAACGGAAAATTGCCATTGTTGGGACCCCCTGCGAGGTTCGGACAGCAAGGAAGATTCAGCAACAGCTACTCAGTGAGTATCCCAGCCTTGAGATTACCATAGTGGGTTTGTTCTGCTTTGAAGCCTTCGATTACGACAAGCTGAAAGAGGAGACAGCAAAGTTGTTGGATGTTGACTTGGACAAGGCTGAGAAGACGCAGATACATAAAGGAAAATTCATAGTCACGGTTGACGGAAAGGAATACTCAGCCAAGGTGAAAAACTTCAACAATGCTATTCAAGGCGGATGCGCTTACTGCAACGACTTTGTTGGCAGACTTTCTGACGTTTCTGTTGGCTCAGTGGGAAGCGATGAAGGATATTCAACGGTGATAGTGCGGTCTGAGAAAGGAAAGAAGCTTCTGGAGAATGTTGATTTCGTTAAGGGCGACATCAACAAAGAAGAAATCATAAAACTTGCTAGCTTCAAAAAGAAAAGAGCCGAAAAGAATTTTGCTCCCATCATAGAGGGGGCACAGAAATAGAACATCATTAAGATTCCCTCGCGGCATATACGCCCGAATTTCTTCCTTTTTCCATTGTCCAAACTAGACTGTTTCTGTTTACATGTTTTGAAGTTATAGATAAACGGAATTTGGTTACTTTTATTAACAAAACGAGTATAATGTCCGTAAGTGCAAAACATAAGTTGGTAGAAACTTGAGGCGCAAAACGGCTCTGTTGGCATTAGTAATTATCGTTGTTTTGGTTTCGTCTTCTCTTTTGGTTATTTGGAGTTTTCTTCCAGACGAAAACGGTTTGGGTGCCGAATTTTTTGTTGGCGTTCAGTTGGGTTACGGTGGGGTGGATGACTGCAAAGCCTTGGTTGACAAAGTCAAGAATTACACCAATCTTTTTGTCATAAGCTCATATGATGTAACACAAAAAGACACTGATCTTAATGAAGTGTGCGACTACATCTATGATTCTGGATTATCTTTTATCGTCTATTTCCAGTACACATCTGTAAACCACCACTATGACACCAAGAACTGGGCAATACAAGCCAAAGAAACGTATGGCGACCAATACTTGGGAGAATACTTTTTAGACGAGATTGGAGGAAAACAGCTGGACATGGGCTACCCCCACATCAGTTCTCCCTACAGCTACACGGAAGCTGCCAACGAATTTGTGGAACTTGTACAAAGATACTCAGCAGATTTCAACTCTGGCGGAGAAGACTTCACCTCAGACTACGCTCTATACTGGTTCGATTACAAGGCAGGGTTCGATACGGTTCTCGCAGCGTTCGGATGGAACCAAAGCAGACAACTGCAGATTTCACAGTGCAGGGGTGCAGCTGAAGTCCAGAACAGAGACTGGGGCGCCATGCTCACTTGGACATACAATCATCCGCCATACTTGGAATCGGGAGATGAGCTTTACGAGGACCTGCTTCTTGCGTACCATAGTGGAGCAAAATATGCTGTGGTCTTCAATCATGCCGAAGATGAGCCGTACTCGGGCTATGGAATACTTGCCGAGGAGCATTTTGAGGCTCTCGAAAACTTCTGGAACTACAGAAACGACAACCCAGAGAAGCACGGTTCCTTGACTGCTGATTTGGCTTTTGTTCTTCCGCCAGATTACGGTTTTGGGTTTCGCGACCCAGACGACAGGGTGTGGAGATTTTGGAGGGATCATCACAGCGCGAATATGTGGAGTGAAGTTAACGCCCTTTTAGACGAGTACGGCAGCCGCTTAGACATTGTCTACTCTGACCCGGAGTTCAACGATAAAATTGAAGAAACCTACGACACCGTATTAAGATGGGAATTTGAAGCGGCTGAAAGTTTTCCAGTCAGGAACCTCAACACTAGTCTGGGTTACCCGACGATTCAGGCAGCAATAAACTCTGGATATACGTTGGATGGTCACGTAGTCTATGTTACGGCAGGAACATATTATGAGAATGTGGTTGTCAACAAGTCTGTGGCGCTGACAGGTGAAGACAGAAAAACAACCATAATTGATGGGGGCAATATCGGTTCAGCTGTCAACATAAAAAGAAGTGCTAACATCACTGGTTTCACGATACGAAAGGGTGATGCTCCGTCACAGGAAGATGAACAGTTCATCGATTTTGGAATTGGAATCCTTCCTTTAAATGCCCCTTCCGATTTGGGAGCGGGAATCCTTGTAGATTGGTCTAATTGCAGCATTGTCGGAAATGACATAATCGATAGCAATTATGGCGTCTGCCTCAGATCGTCTGGAAATGTTACGCTTAGTGACAACAACATAGCAGGCAACGGCGTCAACCTTATGATTGACGGCGATTCGCTTTCACACTTCATCAACCACATTGGCACATCAAACACCGTGGACGGCAAAACGGTGCAGTACCTTGTTAACGAAAAAAATCTGATTATAGATTCTTCGTTTTCGGATGTAGGGTTCCTTGCCCTCGTAAACTGCACAAACATGACTGTTCAAAACTTGAGCCTTGACAATAATGGGCAAGGCATACTGTTGGCGAACATCACAAACTCGACGGTGACAGGAAACAGCATAACGAACAATCAGGAAGGAATCAGGATGTTCTCTTCATCAAATAATGTGTTTAGAAACAACATCGTAAACAATAATACTTTCAAACTCTGGATTCAAGACGGTTCAGCAAACGATATTGACACATCAAACACCGTGGATGGTAAACCAATCATTTACTGGGTCAACCAGCAAAGCAGAACGGTCCCATCTGACGCTGGGTACGTGGCGCTCATAAACTGTACAGATATAGTGGCTCAAAACTTGAACATAAGCGGCAACAGGCAGGGTATACTGTTGGTGTCCACAACAAACTCGTCGATCATGGAAAGCAACATATCAAATAACTACTATGGAATCCTAGTTGAGGAATGCACAGACATAAACATCAGTGGAAACACTATTGAAAACAACCAAGCAATGGGTGTTTATCTCAGGCAGTCAAGCAACAGCATCATCAACAATAATGCTATAACAAAAAGTGGTGTCGGCATCCAAATAGGCGGCGTCGAAACGTATGATGATGACACTAATTCTGACAACCAAATAGTTGGGAACAACATAGCAGAAAACAGTTATGGAATCAGAATTAAAGAAGTCGACAGCGTCAACATGTTCTATCACAACAATTTAATCAACAACACAATACAGGTTTATTACACTTTACGCAGTGGTTCTGGGGATGAAGCCGCAATACTAACTTGGGACAACGGCGCCGAAGGAAACTACTGGAGCGATTACGCAGACAACGACATGAACCATGACGGCATACTAGAAACAGAATATTCAGTTGAATCGACAATAACTGCTTTCACAAGCTTTGAAAATGGCACTATTGTACCTGCTTACATCAACATCACAGACCGTTATCCCCTCAGCGGGATGTTCTCAAGTTTCACGCAGTCAGGACAAACATTCAACGTCATCTCTAACTCGACAATCGAAAACTTCCAGTACAACCAAGCAGAAAACACCCTAACACTGCAAGTAAACACTGAAGGCTTCGGCTTCTGCAGAGTCGCCATCCCCCACACAGCAATGAACATAAACAGCATCTCAGTCGTCATCAATGACGGGCAGGTCTCAGTTCTCAACCCCAACTACCAACTATACGATGACGGAAACAGCAGATGGATATACTTCGCCTACCCCGAAGGCACCCACGAAATCCAGATAACTGCAGGATCACCATAGCACGTACGCGCTGAAAACACAGTTTTTTACTAAACATTAATGATTTGGGAAACACGTAAAGTATGGTCTAAACGTTTGGTGGATCAGTTGGCTGACCAGAAAGCTGAAGCGGAGGAAGCTAAGCAGGGCAGAATCGAGTTCAATTTTCCGTTGCTGACCGTCAGGACACGGATTTTCGGTGGAGTTTTTGACAGGCTTGGAGCCCTTCGCGCCTCACGTTGGGTTTCTTGGGTTGCCCTCGTTATTGTGCCCGTTGTGGCTGGAATTGGATTGTACCTGCTCTGCAGTAGTCTTTTCATGTTGCTGTGGATCCCGCTTGCTAGGGAGGCAAGCCGTGAAATGGGTGCTGCATCGTATCTTATGTTACCCGGAATTAATCCATTTCTTCCTATAGTGTATGGGTGGCTGGCAATAGTTTGCGCAATAGTAGTTCATGAAGGCGCCCATGGAATCATAGCAAGAAACCGTGGATTAAACGTAAAGTCAAGTGGTCTACTTTTTTTTCTGGTCATTCCTATTGGCGCCTTTGTAGATGTTGATGAGGCGCAGATTGCGAAAGCAAAAGCTAAGGATTCTTTGAGGGTTATGGCTGCAGGCGTTGCAGGAAATATTGTCGTAGCCATAGTGTGCATTCTCGCTGTTCTGCTCATTGTTAACGGGTTGACTCCGGTCGTTGATGGCGTATACGTTTACGATGTTACTGAGGGTATGCCTGCTGAGGAGGCGGGGTTGTTGCCTGAGGATGTTTTTGTTTCAGTAGATAACCTTGATATCAACAATTTTGAGGAGTTGAAGGCACTATTTGAAGATAAAAGTTCAGGTGATGTAGTTCAGGTGACTGTGGCTAGGGGAGAAAACTGGGAGGAACAGTTCTCTACATCTATCACGTTAACGGAGTCTGAGAACCGAACTGTTATGGGAGTAACTTTATTTGACCCAGAGGAGCCGTTGACATATTACCAAACGTTGACTCCAGAATCACTTTACATGTACCTGCTTCCGCCGTCTTTGGTTCCGGGTCTAGTGCCTTTCTCTGATTCCTTGACTCCTTTCTATACGCATGGGTTGGGGGCGCAATGGCATGTTTATGCAAACGTTTTCTTCTGGTTGTGGTTTGTCAACGTTAACGTTGCGGTGTTCAATGCTTTGCCGATCTATCCTCTGGATGGAGGACGAATGTTCAACATCTCGTTGAAGAGCATCTTGGGTCGAAGGGTAAGCGAGAAGACGATCTCTCGAATAACCTTTGCTGTGACAGCTACTTTGATTTGGGTTCTACTGATGATTGTTCTGATTCCCTTTATTATGTAATGAGCATAGGTTTTGATGATTCTGTCTTTTTCCATCATCTCTGTTTTCTGAAACTATGGTCAACATGTAAAAACAACTTTTAGGTTGACTCACTATCTTTTACTGTAATTGAACACTGGTGAGCAATATGGCTTCTCACGTCGGAAGTGCCTCTCTTTTAGCTGAATTGGCAACTGAATCAAACGTTGAAGAGTTTCTTGGGCTCGTCAGGAAGGTTAGCAGGCGATTGGCTACTGAAGACGGAAGGGTTGGAAATCTGAAGATAAGCGGCAGGCTTGTTGAGGTGCCACCCGTTGGGGAAGCAATCATTGTAGGCGATTTGCATGGGGACCTGAAAAGTCTCGTGCACATCTTGGATGAAAGCAAATTTCTAGGTAAAGCGAAAAGTGGCAGCGATGTTCTTTTGGTTTTTCTTGGAGATTACGGAGACCGAGGCTCTCATTCTCCTGAGGTGTATTATCTTGTCCTGAAGCTCAAGGAAATGTTTCCTGAACGCGTCATCTTGATGAGAGGAAACCATGAAGGACCCCCTGATCTCCTTGCGTCCCCTCATGACTTGCCAATTCAAATGAAAAACAAATTCAAAGAAAAAGGCTCAGAAGCTTACCTGAAGCTCCGAGAACTCTACACTCACCTGTACACTGGCGTAATCATAAAAGATAGGGTTGTTCTACTTCACGGCGGAGCCCCAAGCCAAGCCACCAGCATCAATGACATCGCTTACGCCCATGAAACGCATCCGCGAGAACGTCACCTTGAAGAAATCCTGTGGAACGACCCATGGAAGGGAATAAAGGGAACAATCGCTTCGCCTAGAGGCGCTGGCAGACTATTCGGTGAAGACATCACAAACAAGCTTCTAACAATGCTTAACGTCAAAGCATTGATTCGGGGGCATCAATCTTGTCCAGATGGATACAAAAGCATACACGGCGGACGCGTATTAACCCTGTTTTCGAGGAAAGGCGCCCCATACAACAACAGGTACGGAGCTTACCTGCACCTCGACATCTCACAGAAAATGAAAACGCCAAATCAGCTTCTGCAGGGCATCCACAAATTCTAACTCCAGCGTCATATTAGGAGACTAATAACAGTGGATTGTTGAAAACAGCCTTTTTCTGTGAAACCTAAGCAACAAAAAATTGCTGTTTCCACAAACGCTTGGACAGTAAGTTCCTAGTGCAGAAAACATTTTGTGAGGCATTACTTTAATCTGTCAGAACAATGTTTGATGCATGAAGGGAATACACTTGAAAATGGGACTTATGACCAGAGACGAAGATGGCTGGTGCTCCACGCAACTGCAAAAAGCCATGAAAAAACAGAACGTAACCCCTGTCTGTTTCAGTTACCGTCCGGTAATCGGGCGGGTCAACTACACTCCTGAGGCTTCAGTGAATGGAATTAACATTCTTCAAGACTTGGATGCCATGATCACACGTCCCATTGGACGAGGCTCCTTAGAGGAGATCCTCTTCAGAATGAACCTTCTGCATAAGCTGGAACGATTAGGACTACTAATAATTAATCCGCCCCTAGCCATCGAGCGGTCAGTGGACAAATATTGTTCATTAGCCCTCTTTCAGGAGAACGGGTTACCTGTTCCCCGCACAGCCGTTACAGAAAGCCATGACGAAGCACTGAAATGCTTCCACGAATTAGGCGGAGACGTCGTAGTGAAGCCACTGTTTGGATCAAGAGGAGTAGGTGCCACCCGAATCACTGACCCCGACATCGCCGCAAGAGTCTTCAGAACCATATCCTTCCATCATGGTGTTCTCTACCTCCAAGAATTCATAAACCACGGAGGATCAGATATCCGCGCCTTCGTTATAGGAGACCGAGTTGTAGCTTCCATGCGCCGAATAGCAGAAAACTGGAAAACCAACGTGAGCCTCGGAGCAAAACCTGTACCCTTAAATTTGCCCACGGAACTGGAAAGTCTTGCAGTTAAGGCAGCTAAGGTCATAGGCTGCAAGGTTACGGGTGTAGATATCGTAGAGGGACCAGAAGGACCCCTAGTTATAGAATTGAACAGTCAACCAGGATGGAGAGGACTGCAGTCGGTTACAAAAACGTGCATCGCCGACGAAATCATCAGTTACATCCTCTCTGAACTCAAGGCTTAGGAGAAAAAAGGGCATGCGGGAGATCAATGTTTCCCGAATAAACGTTTCAGACCAAACTATCGAAGAGAGAACCGATTTTGTAGCAGAAGAAACAGCCCTCCACATATTCCTTAACAAAACACACTACGGAACAATCCTCTGCTCTCCCGACCAACTGGAAGAAATGGCTGTGGGACATCTTCTCTCTGAAGGACTCCTGAAATCAACAGACGAAATAGATGAATTGCTCCTGAAAAAAGACGGAAAATGCTTAGTGAAACTCAAACCAGACATTGATGCTGAGCAGCGAATCTCAACAGCACAACGTTTTGCACGCCTAGTAGTTTCCGCCTGCGGCTCCCCCGACTATCGCCCCCTCTCAGAAGTCATTGACACTCTCCCAAAACTGGATATGGCACCAACCGTAAACGCACAGGTTGTTTCCCAGTCAGTGCTGCAACTCAACACTATCGCCAAAAACTTCAGAACAACAGGCGGAGTTCATGTAGCAGCGCTATACTCGACAGATGGAAAATTAGCTGCTTTGGCTGAGGATGTTGGACGCCACAACGCCGTGGACAAAGTCATCGGCGCCGGAGCAACAAAAAACATGGAATTCAGGAACCTTTTTCTTGCCTTGAGCGGTCGACTCACCGGAGATATAGTTTTGAAAGCAGCCCGCATGAAACTTCCCATAATCGCTTCCTTGTCGGCGGCTATCAGTTCTGGTTTAGAAGCAGCCCAACTGACAAAAGTAACTTTGATCGGTTTCGTCCGAAGCAAACGAATGAACATTTACACTTATCCGGAGCGAATAGTGCTCGGCGCCCGTAAGATTTAACGGTGAAAGATTTATTGAGAAAGTGAACACTGATGAAATCTGAAGCAGACAAAAGCAAACTCGACTTCCTAAAGGATTTAGCGTTGGAGCTTGGCGCAGCAGAGGCGAAAATAATTCCAGCCGATGAAATAGTTGTTGAGAACCGAGTTGTGCTCAAATGCCGAGTAGGATGCAAAGAATTCGGAAAAACGTTAATGTGTCCGCCCTATGCTCCCAGCGTTGACGAGTTCCGGAAAAGTCTAAGCGAATACAGTTATGCGCTCGTTTTCAAATTAAAGAGCCAAGCAGAAGCAACAGCAGAAGTTGCTAAATTGCTTTCTAAGAACGAAAACGACCCATCCCTAACCGAGGAAATGAAAGAAAAAATACAAGACTTCTGGGCTTCTTGGAAAGCTGAAAAGAAAGAATTAGTTAAGAAGATTTGTGCCCTTGAAAAGGCAGCTATGAATAGGGGCTACACTCTAGCATTAGGATTCACTACTGGTTCCTGTATGATATGCGACGAGTGCAATCTTGAAGAAAAGATATGTACTCATCCGACAGAGGCACGCTACTCAGCACAAGCTGTGGGAATCAATGTTCTACAGACTTTGGAGAATGCTGGCATGCCTATACCTGTTCCATTCAACAAGACCCCAGAGTCTTTCGGTTTAGTGCTAATAACCTGACCAGCACGATCTCCTTCTAGTCTCCAAGTAACCACAAAATATCGAGTTCTATTAGGAGCCTAATAATACTTCATTGTTGAAAACAGTACTTTTCTGAAAGCCATACCCAAAATCTCTTCTACATGTGTTCAATCGCTAGCCAATTCCTCTTTTCCACTGTTTGAAGCGGTTATCTGGGCAAATTTTTGCGATTGTTTTCGAACCTTATATACAGGTTTAAGTTACCATCTTGTAAAGTAACATGCCTGATTGAAAGTTGCTTTGCTGGCTGTTTTTGTTTGTTGGCACTTATATCTGCGTTTGGCTCGTAACCTTTGTAACGTCCCAATAGTCGATAGGTGATTATATTTCCCCAAAAATGGGATATGTCGTTTAGGCTTAGGGCTAAAAAGCAACGGAACTTTGTTTGTCTTTCAGAAGTTTTCTTTGAGAACGTGTTTTTGGTGACATCGCTTGCTTGTTTTGTCGCTTCCATGTAATGGGTTTGAGCATGCGTCTTTTCAGACGTGTTTTTCTTTTGTTGATTGACGCGAAACGGGACGAAATCAAACAATATTTAGTTTTACATTTCAAATCCTGCATGTGGTAGAGGTTCAATTTAGCATTTTTACGGTATAAAACATCTGTTCCTCGTTAACTTAGACCTGAAAAAGATGATGATGGGAACGAAATCAGACGAAACACAGGAACAAGCAAGAAAAGAAACTCTATGGTTATTGCTGAAGTGAAGAAAAGCCTAATAGGCTAAACTCTTACTGTTTGACCTCGATTATATTGCAGAAATCAGCGGTAATTCTTGCAGGCGGCTTCTCCAGAAGGTTTGGCAAAGACAAGGGATTAGTCGATCTAGATGGTAAGCCTCTTGTCCTTCATGTGATTGACCGAGCAACCAAAGTAGTTGACGAGGTTCTAGTAGTAGTCAGCTCTAAAGATCAGAAGAACAAATTTGAACCCATTTTAGCAGAGAAAGCAAATCTGATTATCGACAAAGACGAGTCTCAGAGCCCCCTTGTTGGAGCCATAACAGGATTCGAAAGTGCTAAGGGCGAATATTCACTGCTTCTGCCATGTGACACTCCCTTAGTTTCAATTCAGATAGTTCAGTTTCTGTTAGACATGTGCAGCAATAGGCGTGCCGCTATTCCCAGATGGCCGAGTGGATACATCGAGCCTCTTCAAGCAGTTTACCACACAAAATCCGCCCTAACCGCGGCAAAGACGGCGTTAAGGGAGGGAAACATGAACATGCGATCCATGATTGATAATCTGAGGGGAGTACGCTATGTTTCAACGATGGTTCTAGAGCAACTGGAACCTGACCTTTTGACCTTTTTTAACGTCAATACGCCTCAGGATCTGAAGAAAGCTGATTCCCTTCTGAAATAACTGGTTATTTATATTCGGTATCGGTTCTAATGTTGGGTCTTAACATAAAAACGTGTTTTAGCGAAAAAATAACTGTTAATTTTTAACTTTTTGTTTATATGTAGGAAGTAACCGTAAACAACGCAATCTCTCTTCGAATATTTTTAATGTTAAAAGCGTAAAAAATAGAGTTGTGAAATTATATAATAAGCATTTATCTGCCATGGATACATGTGTCAAGAGGCGAAGAATATTAAACAGTCGATGTTGAATCCAGTAAAAGAGGCGTTGTCGTTGAATAAAATCGAGATATTCGCAGTAACCGGCTTGCCTATCGTAAAAGAAGGCGACGACCTTGCTCTATCGATCTGCCGAGCCGCTGAAAAGCAGGGAACTCATATCCAAAACGGTGACGTTATCGTAATCACTCACGTTGTAGTTTCTAGAGCTGAGGGAAACGTTGTAAACCTCGAAACGATAACGCCTTCAGAGTTCGCCAAATCCGTTGCCAAGAGAACCTGTAAAGACCCTAGACTCGTAGAGGTTATTCTCAGAGAATCCAGAAGCATCGTACGAATGAGTGAAGGAAAGCTCATTACTGAAACTAAACAGGGAGTGATCTGTGCCAACTCGGGAATTGATCGTTCCAACGTTTCTGGAGATAGTAACGTGGCGCTTTTGCCTGAAGATGCCGATCGGTCAGCCCGAATTATAAAACAGAAGATAATGCAAATAACTGGAAAGGATGTTGCTGTTATCGTTTCGGACACTCACGGGCGCCCTCTACGTCAGGGTGAAATCAACATAGCTTTGGGCATCGCCGGATTCGAACCACTACGAGATCGAAGAGGCGAAAAAGACCTTTTCGGTTACAAAATTAAAGTTAAAAGAACCGCCATCGCCGATGAACTAGCCTCAGCCGCTGAACTGGTCATCGGACAAACAAACGAAGGAATTCCCGTAGCCATAATCCGAGGATATCCATATCCGAAATCTGAAAAGGCAAATGCAACCAAGTTGATACGCCCTCGAGAAAAAGATTTGTTTATCTAAAACATTTTTTGGAATAAGAAACAAATGACCAACAAAACGGATGTCCTAATCTCCATACTGAAACTAACAAACAGTGGTGCCGCTGCTGAAGAAGCTGTTGCCATGGACGCCAACGTTCCTGTCCAAGTTAGCAACGACTTTCTGAAAGGGCTTCGTGAAATCGGGCTCATCGAATGTGAAAACGGAAAAATCGAAGTATCTTCGAACCAACGAGTCAAACTTGCCATTCACGCCATCAACCATGGAACGGACATTGAAAGAGTATGCAAAGTTCTTGAATGGATAGAGTTTGAAAATTTTGCAGCTACAGCCTTTGAAACCAACAACTTCGCTGTTAAACGCCGTTTCCGCTTTAAAGCATCAGGAAGAAGATGGGAGATCGATGTCCTTGCGTATAGTGAACCAATTGTTG
>Ga0315550_1001008_pt1 | contig 17382 bp, 18 predicted proteins | sample SalMarSW160190MG_2_FD_203100 | JGI IMG/M metagenome (GOLD analysis project Ga0315550, IMG submission 203100) | Salt marsh sediment microbial communities from the Plum Island Ecosystem LTER, Massachusetts, United States - Salt Marsh Sediment SW1601-90 ... | reverse complement strand
AAAATGTTATTAGCTTTTCCATTTGCTTTTGGATCCATTGGCAATAGGCAAATGTAGTTTGCAGGGTATTTTTCTGACCTATCTAAGTCAACAACTGCAAACCGAATATGGCGACCCTGAGAGTAATCTCCTATATAGTCAGTTTTGAACACTTGTAATTTTAGATTCATGGAACTACGCTTCCACCAATAAGGAGCCATTACTTAAAACGATTTAGATTCATTCACAGCTTTTCCTAAGCTAGAACTTCTGGGAAACGCTAAAGCTAAGCATCAAGAGCATTCAAAAGAACTAATTCTGCTTGACAATGAGATTACAGCTTGTTTTGTAAAGCTTTCGCAAACCTCATATTATTTGTCAGCTTTTCATGTGTTGAATGTAGCTATTGGAAAAATATCTGAATTAATATCTCTTGTAGAAACCATAGAATCAGTACCACCAGAGGAAAAGGTTTCCAAGACTTCTTATGATAAACTTCTTGCAGAAAAAGATAGCCTCCAGAAAACTGGAGATTATGGTTCAGTATAAAGGTGTTCCTGAACTCAATAATCTGCTTGAAACAGCAAGAAACATTCAACTTCCAACTGATGAATATTGGGTTTTAGCTTTGTGTTCATCTAATCTAATAGAAGCTATTGTTAATAAAAAGCTAAAAGAACTTGATATGAAAATTGAAGGGGCATTTAAACAGAAATATCTAAACAAGTGCCATAAACATATATGTGAGAATGGCAGTAACCTCAATAAATTCTCATCTAAAATTAATCTTCTACAAATCCCTTTTGAAGGTTTAAAGTGCCAAAATTTTATAGCTTAACTAATCTACCAAGTAGAATAACATGGAGCTGATTTAATGAACAAAGGACAGGTAGCAGGGATTGGTTTGATATTTATTGTAATAGCTTCTGTTGCCTATGCCTTCATATCTTTAAAACAAGATAACGTTGAGCAAGCAGAAACGGTAAAGATAGCTTCTTTCAACATACAAATTTTCGGACAAACAAAGAGTGAGAAAGAAGATGTAATGAATGTCCTCACAAAAGTAGTGAGAGAATTCGATATTGTGTTAATCCAAGAGATTAGGGATGCTAGTGAGCAAACAATACCCTCTTTTGTTGAAAAGATCAATCAAATGGAAGGCTCTGAATATGGCTTTATAAGAAGTGAACGGCTGGGCAGAACTACAAGCAAGGAAGCCTATGCATACGTTTACAATACTGAAACAGTTCAGTTCATTCAAGGCTCCGATTATGTTTACGCTGATGTTAACGATGTTTTTGAGAGAGAACCATACATTGCAAGCTTCAAGTCTGGAAACTTTGATTTTGTGCTAGTTGGAATACATACAAAACCAGATGATGCCTACAATGAAATTGGCAATCTCACCGTAGTTGTTCCTTCTATTTTGGCAGCAAACCCAAACGAAAAAGATGTAATCGTAATGGGAGACTTTAATGCTGATGGCTCATACTTCGATGAAGAAGACACATCAAATCCGTTTAAGGCTTCAGAATATAATTGGATAATAACAAATGACATGGATACTATGGTTAAGACTGATTATACCTATGACCGGATAGTTCTTTTGGACACAACTTTAAGCCATGAGTATGATGCTGGCACCGCACAAGTATTTTATTTTGATCAGGTATACGGATTAAACAACCAAACTTTTGTTGGTGAAATCTCAGATCACTATCCAGTTTTCGCCCAATACAAGACAAATCTCGTAGATGATGATTAGAGAAAAAAGCAAGAATAGGAACCCACAGTTCATTTTGCCCTGAAGAGGGAAAGGTCTATTTTTGGGATAATTATCTTAAAGTCTTTCCTTGTGAAATCGAATGTGATTGAATTTGCTGTATTGCAAAAAATTCCTAAAAGTGTGACTGTTGTTCGAGGCAAGATCACTTTAGCTTCAAGGTTGTGAAAAATGAATTGCGCGGCTACAGGCAGGGGATTAAGGTTAATGTTTTTTGGTTTAGAGTAAGAGGCTATTGTACTGAGAAGTGAAAGGATTCCTGTTATTTTCTTCTTTATTTCTATGACATTTTTCTTTAAGTCACAAGACAATTCAATTATTTCCTCAGTTGATTCCCTAATCTCTTCCTTCTTTCCGACAAGCATCAGCCTTTCAGTCTCAGTCAGTTCCATTGTTAACCCTGAACATATCTAGGCAAAGCGAAAATATAAGCTGTCTATCATTTCTATCGTTCTTAATGTTTTGATTATTAATGTGACAAAAATATCTGAGAGGCCACTTAACTTATTCTCTGTCCAATTTTAAGAGCTCTTTCCAACAATTGTCGTTCATACCTGTCAGGTTAAGATGGATAACCATGAGTTCTCTTATTGTTCTAGTTTGATACATGGCTTTGCTTTGTTGGCTCTCCTGCAACAGCCTCTGCTCTTATTAAACTCAGGGCAATCAAAACAAGTGGTAAATTCTTGGTTCTCAATCAAATTCTATCTTCCCTATTGATTCCATTATATAGAATAGAAAATTTTGTTATTTAAGAAGATATGTTACCAAACGCTAAGCTCAATAATCACTTCGTCTAAATGAATTGTTTCGGATAATTAAAGGTAAAGCTGCTAGGTACATATTTCTGGTTATTGCGTGGTCAATCTTCAGAGAAATAAGAAACAGAAAATCTCAACAAGTCTTAAATTTGTATGGCATAGTTAGCTTAACGTGAAGTAAATAAATATGCCAAAGGATTATGAAGTGTTTGAACCAAGAAATGAACACATAGCACGGATTATCGTAAGTATTCTTGAAGAGAAAGAGTATATTACTAGTTATCAAATCGGTTATCCAAAAAATAAAATCTTCATAACTGTTGACACCAAAGAAGAAGCAGACAGAATCTCAGGAATAATTAGCAAATTCATGAAAAAACTCAGATTAACTGAGGGAGGATTGACAACAGACAGACTCGAAAAAACAATAAGCAAACTTAGAATACAAATACCAAAAACAGTAAAGAGCGAGCGTTTGCTTTTTTAAGTCTCTAACAAAATTTGTTTTATTTTCACGTTCCTGAAATATAGATTCATAAAACTTAAGTGTAAAGAGAAGTTTTGGGTTAGTGCGGGATTTGGTGGTGGCATAGCTACCATTTATGATGGAGCTACCTGTCCACCCACACAAACCCCAATACACCACATATTTGGAAAATTCTAAGATTACTTTTCATTGAATGTTGCGAAAGTGAAAAACTGTTATAGGATGTCACCGTAATTCTACTTGGTGTTTGTTGATTGTTAATTGAAGTTTTTGATGATGAGCATCTCAAGACTCTAATCTCGGAAAATGGGTTCCTGTTGAATATTGATTATCCAACAAAAAATGTAAAACTACATAAAACCACATGTGCAAACTGTAACCCTAATAATTCTGCATCAGTTAAGCCTTCAAGCAAGAGGCAGAACAAAACTGGAGAATTCTGGTATTCAAATAATCGTCAAGAAGCCAATTCAAAAGCAATTGAGATTTCTGAGAGGAGAGGCTACAAGTATTCATTTTGTCTTCGCTGTAAACCATGACCTTAGAAAACTGGAACACACAATTTGATTAACCCGTTTATTGTGGAATGTTTGTGAAGATAAAAGAAAAGCTTGTAAATGGAAAGCTTCAATCGCTAAGTTTGTACCTTTTCCCAGTGTACGTGACTTTTAGTTAATTTAAACAGAACATTGAAGCATTTCCTATGATAATAGCCTGACTCTTTTCTGAAAACAATTTCTCCTACTTCAATTTTCTCTTTACAGAAGAAACAAACAGGTTTCATGCTTTCAGCATTAATTCTTATCGCTTTATGCAAGATGGTTTCTGTAGTTTTCACTTTTATTCCTCAGGCTAACCTCCCAATAAATTCTCATTAGACTTAATATATGAATGACTAAATTATTGAAATATCTCAGCTTTCGTAACTAGTTTTTTGATGCTAGAAAATTAGGATTAAGAAAGTAAGCTACTCTCCATCATACCAGTAACTGCATTAACCTTTTGCACTAGCTCTCTAACGGACTCAATCTTAAGATAATCATAGTAAAAACTGATTTGAGAATTCTACCCTGCACCAAGTCTATGTATTCTGCCAAGATTACTTTGTAGCAATTATTCTGGACATATTGTTGAATTTGAAGGTTGATTGATAAAGGTTGAGTCCCAGCTCTTTTTGTTCGTGGCGTTACCTTGAAGTGCCCAAACTGCAAAAATGAAGTATTTGTCAACTTAAGGAATGGTTCTTCGCAATGCACTAGATGTGGTTGGGTGGCAAAAAAGCAAATTACCTGTGTTGTCAAGAAAAAAACTTCATTTATGATTTGGGAAGTGAAAAAATAGAAAAGGGCGGAAAGTTTTTTTCCTTATTCTTCTGCTTCAACTATTTTTGCTATTGGGGCGTTCTTCTTTACTGATTCTATACCTTTTACTGTTGCTTCTTTGGAGTTGTAAGCTTCGCTGACAGAAATTATTTCTCCGTTGGCAGCTTTCAATCTGAACCTGAACTTTCCTGCTTTATCACAGTACCATTCAAAAACTGGTTCTGGCATAACATCACTAGTATCAAATAGTCTTGGTATAATGATAAAAAGATGTGTGACTGCATTCTGATACCACACTTTGCAATTGAACTAGAAGCATAAGCTTCTTCTAATGTTTGTGAAGCGAAAAAGCTCAATAAGCTGAAGAAATTATGTAATCTGTAAAACGAGACTTTATTTCTGAGGGAAAAGGATAATGGATGAGATTGAACAGGTTAAGAAAATATTACTTGAGCTTATTACCGAATTGAAGAAGGTATTACAAGAGAAGCCTTTTCTCTTTGTTAATGAACATGATTTGTCAGCTTACATGTATTCCAAACTTCTCGAAGTTCCAGAGTTGAAGTCACCTTGCAAAATGGAAAGAGATGGAATTGAGCAATATTGCTATAGAGTTCATCTCGAGTATCCAAGATATTCTATTGAAAATGATAAACTGAAAAGCGTAGGGAAATATGACATAGCAATCCTTAGGCAAGAAAACACGGTAGAGGACCCATTTCCTAAAGATGAATTTACCAAGAAGCCTGTTTGGATAGGGTTTGAGGCCAAGCTTCATTGGAACGCTGGAATAAGAAAGGTAAAATCTGCGTTTGAATCTGAAAAGAATGCCTTTGTTAAATGGGTTGATGAAGTTGAAAGAAGACCGGCAGAGTATGGAGTAATCTTTCACCTTAACATTGATCGGAAAAAGAAAAGGGCATTCAAGATTATAGAAGGAAATATTAGGGAATTCCAAAATCAGGAAGCAATCAAGGATGCCTCAGTTTTCGTAGTTTATGCTGAGTCATATAATAAAAAAGAAGAGAAGCCCAACATTTTGGCTGTAACGCCTGATGGCACCAGATTCTTGTAATTTATTGTATTGCTTGTAAAATGGAGCTCTAAATTGCGTCAGCACCTATTAACTTCAATAATTCTTGTATGAGTCTCTGGGCTTCTTCTATTTTGGAAAGTGCTTGTTTCCAACTCTCATCAATATTCTTTATTGCCTTGTCACCATAGCTTTCTGCTGTGGGTATGCTAAGATTATATTTGGCATCGTCAATTAGCTTGTTAATCTTGTAAGAGTATTCTTCTAATTTCTTTTTAGACAAATCTTTTCCCATTTTCTCACCAAGATGGTCCTCAAACTGTCTTAATCTTCTTCCTTTGGTGGCTTAAATCTTTTTGCCGTATAATTCACATGGTTTTTGATTTCTCCAAATTTTTTTGTCATGCGCATACTGTCTAGGACATTCTTCAGTAAGGTAGTATCTGCAATTTCCACAGACTTTCACAGAATCTTCATAGGGTCTTCTTTCTTCATTCATTCCAAGATTTTCAGTTAAAACATCAATCCGTTTTCCATCATAATATACCCAATAAGATAGAAGCACTAAAGCAAAACCAAAGAAATTGGTAAAATCAGCAGAATTTTGTATTCTATTGGCATAGATGTGAATATGGGATTAGTTAACACTAACCAGACAGAAACCATATTGATTATAAAAACTGCTACGAAAAACAGAAATACTCCTAATCTAACAGAACCATTGGGCATTTTTATCTTCTTGCTCTATTTCTCGAAGCAATTAAATAAAAGATTTTAGATTTCAAGAAATATGGAAAATAGGAGATTAAGAGGGGAGCTTAATCTCAATCGTCTCTACTGCTTTAAAGATTCTATTGCCTAATTCCTTTAACTTTGGGCTCCAATAATGCCTTATGAAAATGTCAACTGGAATACGTCCTTGGCACAGGTTTATTTCAGCTTCCAAGATTCCATGACTAAGTAGATGAGTTACGAATTTATCCCTTAACTCATTGAACCTTAACTTCATGTGTTTACGCTCAAGCCTCTTCCGTATTGATGAGTAAGCTACATCTTCACTGTTAGCTATCTCCTTGAGAAACTCTTGCTGGATGAAAGTTATATAGCAGTTCTTTGTTCTGCGAATGAACAGCTTAGGATATTTGAAGTGGCACAACACTTGAAGCTTAGCATCATAATATTCTGACAGCTTTCCTTCTCTGCCAAGCTTAATGATTAGGTTAAAGCTGTGTATAGCTTCACTGGTCCTCAAGCCTGAATGCAACAGAAACTTTGTGAATAATGCTTCATTGTCTCTGAGGTTTTCTGCGGTTTTATTATACCATTTGAGAATTTCACTGTTTTTGTTGTTGAATATCCTCAAGAAGCTAGATAGAGTTGAAGGTCTGGAAAGTTTGATGTCATACGCCTTTAATCTGGCTCTAAATTCCTGTGACTGGCCCATGTATTTTGACAGCACTATCAGGCTTTTTATCAAAGTATTCTTTATCGTTGCTGGCGTAGCATCTAAAGCTCTAAGGTCTTTAGCAATGACAAATCTGTAGTACCTTCTAACGTAGCTGAGTATTGTTGGAGCATAGCTCTCAACGTATCTACTTCTCACCCAGACTTCAAAGTCATCAAAAACAATACCCAAATCTCTGTTAAAATCTAAATCTGCATTAGGGTCAACATTCTTGACTTGCACGTCAAGCAGATGTCCTAACCGAGCTAGACTACCGGCCCTTCTGTTTCTAAAAATATGATTTGATTCTTTAAGTTTACGGTCACGTATTTTTGCTGTATGCACTTGACACCTATTTGACCAGGATTAGCGTTGAGATTTTAAAGTTTTCAGAGCGTTCAAATCATCATCTACACTGATAGTCAGATCGTAACTTCCGGTTTTCATTTATCCCTTTGTAATGGCGGCATTGTACAGCTAACTTCGCTCTTCTTTTTAAGAAATAGCGGATTACATTACCCATATTTCCAAACGATATATAGGATGGCTGAGACCTCAAACTCTTGGAACGCCTAAGAATTGAAAAACATTAAGTACTTGACGCAGTAACGGGTTATTGGTGAGGAATCAATGAAGACTAAGTGCCCTAGGTGTGGCAGTGAAACTCTGGATCTTGGGATTTCGAACATGGATGTCAAAAACAAAAAGATGAAGGTCAATTGTAGAATGTGTCCTAAGTGCAAACTGATATTTTGTGAGAGCGCTTAGATGAAGAATAGTAGTCCAGATGACTACCAGCGTGATTAAAACTATGTTTATTCGATTATTTTGTTGCTTCCCAATATAGGAATTGCATTCAAGGCTGCAACGGAGACATTTCAGAGTTTAGGAGATGAGAAAGTGACGCCTGCAGTTTTTGGAGATTAGATTGAAGGGGAACTGCAAGCACTGCTTCCTTCCGTCACTGAGTTATGTTATCGTGTTTAGTTCGATTTAAGAATATGTCATGACTCGAAGCTCAATACTTAAAGCAGCACAACGTAATACAGAACAGTTTGAGAAGGAGAAAGGAGGAGGCAACATACTCAGAATCCGAGTGATTCCAGGCCTATCACTTTTTCTGATGGGCTCCATGGATTGGCTAACAACAATCATCGGAATAGTCTACTTTGGAGCAGTTGAAGGCAACCCATTCCTGACAAACGTGGTCAGTTCAAGCTTGCCTGCATTTACCGCCATAAAACTCTCCACAACCATAATCATAGCCTTTCTGTTCCACAAGGCAGATAAAATGCTGCTGAAAACACAAGACAAAACCACCCGTTCATTCCGATACGCACGCTTAATGCTCAGAAGCACTTACATCATTGCAACAGCATTGCTTCTATTTGCAGTTTTGAATAACCTCCTCGTCGTTGCCCAAGTGCTTTAACGTGGAAAACCAAACACTTTAATTTTTGACAGTGCATTCTTGCTCAACCTAAACGACGGCTGATAAAGTTGCAGGATAACTTCAAACCCCTAATCGTCTGGCTCATTCTCAACGGAAAAGCAGAAAAAGCCCTTGAACGCCTCGCCAAAAACTACAAAACAAGCACGCCGAGACTGAAAGTAGGCTTGCCTAAAGGTCGCAGGGCAACAGCTTTTGGCTGTTACACGCCCAAAGACGCTACGATATCAGTTCTCAACAGCGACGTGCTGAGAAACCCCTTCGTTATCCTACATGAATTCTATCATCATCTTCGCACGTCGGTTGACAAAAAGCACAAAGGCACAGAAAAAAACGCTGACAAATTCGCCATCGATTTCATTAAAGCGTACGAGGCTGCGGGTACTTCAGCAAAGTAACCTGCCTGCTTATTCTTCAGTTACCTGAAAAGGCACTCTTTCTCCTTTGGAGTCGTAAACCGCAACGTTCTGTGCACTGGAAAAGGGATAACCAACTATCATAAGTACACGCCCGAAAAAGTGGTTAAGATCAACATGGGAAGGGTTTATGTTTCCTGAAGGGTGAGAATGCACCGTGCCAACCACGGAAAAATCCATGGGCAACATGTGAAACGGCAAGTTAGCGAAGCCATACCCGTAAACGGCTAAGGGAGGAACAACAAGGTCCGACACGTGAATCTCGTTCTTGCTTTTTTTGCCGCGGAGAAGCAGAAAGGTCTCCTTCGGGTAAAGCCGTTTTGCTCCTTCAAAAATCGACTCTAGTAACTCAGCACTCATCGAAACGCTCAGGCTTTTTCCCATATAAACGCCCATGGCTTGGCGGTTAATTACCTTTTCTGAGTGAATAAGCGGTTCTGGAACGGAAAACAGAAATAAACAGGGAACGCAATTAGAACAGAAAGAGCCGGGATGGCAGAGTGGATAACGCGCGGGCCTTGAGAGCCCGTGGATCTTACGGTCCGCATGGGTTCGAATCCCATTCCCGGCGCTCCATTTCCCAATATTAACAACGGCAAAAACGCTTTATGCATGCAGCGCGCTATAGGTAGGCAGGGTTGTTCTTGGCGAAAGTATTAATCAAAAAGTTAACGAAGCGCTTCGGCGATGTAGTGGCTGCAAACAAAGTAGATTTGGAGGTGAAGGATAAAGAGTTCGTTGTTCTTCTGGGACCGTCAGGCTGTGGAAAGACAACAATTCTTCGGTGCATTGCAGGACTGGAGAAACCTAATGAAGGAGAAATATACATTGGAGACCGCCTAGTCAACGAACTTGAACCCAAAGAAAGAGACATAGCCATGGTTTTTCAGACCTACGCGCTTTACCCTCACATGACAGTCTTCCAAAACCTCGCTTTCCCCTTGGAGAACGCCAACGTTCCAAAAGCACAGATAAAGGAAAAAGTTGAGGCAACCGCAAAGTTGTTACAAATAGGAGCACTGCTTGACAGGCGGCCTAAGCAGCTGAGCGGAGGGCAACGGCAAAGAGTTGCCTTAGGCCGGGCAATGGTGAGAGAACCACATGTGTTCCTTATGGATGAGCCTTTAAGCAATTTGGACGCGAAATTACGCGTGTACATGCGGGCTGAACTCAAGAAGCTGCAAAAAGAGCTTGAAGTAACCACTATTTACGTCACTCACGATCAAGTTGAAGCCATGACCATGGGCGACCGAGTAGCCATACTCAATCAAGGTGTTCTTCAACAATTCGGAAAAGCGAGCACCATCTATTTCCACCCTGTAAACGTTTTTGTGGCTGGTTTCATCGGCACGCCTCCCACGAACTTCTTTGACTGCACCCTAATCAAAGAAGGCACCTACGTTTTCGACGCTGGTCCATTCAAGTATCCTGTTCCTGAACTGTTGCTTGAAAAAGCCAAGGACTGGCCTTCTTCTTTGGTTCTCGGCGTCAGACCTCAAGATGTAATGGTTCACGCCAAAGCACAGGCATTAACCCTAAAGAAAGAGGCGGCTGAAACAGCCAAAAAAGGCAAAGCACCGCGGCTCTTAATCAATGCTACCTTGGAGATAGATGAGCCTTTAGGAGACCGTCAAGTGCTGGACTTAAAGGTTGGAGATTACCTGGTTAAGGCACTGGTGTTACCTGATTTCAAGGCTGAGATAGGCGACGAACTGTGGATAGATTTTCCAGGCGACAAGATCTACGTGTTTGACAAGAAAACGGGGCAGACTCTGCTTTAATCAGATTTTCAGCCTTTAACTGCTCCTGCTGTTAAGCCTCTGACATAGTATCTCTGGAGCGCTACGTAGATGGCTATGGGCAGTATCATGACTAAAATGGAACCCGCCGTTAAAAGGCTGTAATTCGCAAAGTATCTTCCAACAAGAAGAGGAATTACCTGAGGCGCAAGAGCCAAACGCGGGTCAGTGATTATGGTGAGCGCGAAGAAAAAGTCGTTCCAGACGAACACGAATTGCAACGCTATCAAGGAAGCTAACGCAGGCAAGGTTATTGGAAGAACGATCTTGCGGAAAATTTTGAAGTAGGATGCGCCGTCCACTCGGGCGGCTTCTTCAATCTCGATTGGTAGGGTTGCAAAGAAATTTCTTAGAAAAAGCACTTGCCAAGGAAGCCCAAAAGCCGTATGCAGTAGTATTAAACCTATGTAGTTGTTGAGCAAATGCAGATTGTTGAAAAGGGTGTAAATCGGGATAATTACTGCCTGTTGCGGGATGGTCTGTAAAAGAACCAGAATAAAGAACAGAAGGTCTTTTGTTCGAGACCTAAACCGCGCGAATGAGTATGCTGCAAGAGCAGAAACTATGATGGGCAGGAAAGTTGCTGGAATAGTTACAAGCAGAGAATTGAACATGGCGTTACCGAGCGGATAGCCTGAGCTTTGACCAGCCCACGCATCAGCAAAATTGCTAAGATCCAGATGAAAAGGTTGAAGGTTCCACCAGCCGAACTGCACTTCACTATAGGGCCGTATGGAAGCGATAAAAACGCCTAGAAAGGGTATTAGCCAAATAGTCGCTATAACCCATGCAACTACATGCACGAGCACGGTGAACGGCGTTATTTTAGGTTTCTCTCTAGGCAGCTTGATTTTTCTGAAGCGTGACAAGAGATGTGTCTTTACTTTTTTAAAGAAATCAGTGATCTGCGCTTTCAAGGCTTCGACATCCTAGTAACCATGTATGCGGCAAAACCGATGGTCATTAGAGTCAAGATTACAGCTATGGCGGAACCCGCGGCGTAATTTCCTCCAAAAAATGCAACATTGTACATTTCGTAGGCTAAAACATCGCTGGTGCCTCCAGGTCCGCCTCTAGTCACAACGTACACTATGTCGAAAATCTTAAGTTCCCATAGAACAGTCATGGTAACTACAACTATAGATGTGGAGCGTAGCATGGGCACAGTTATGCGCCAGAAAGTTTTCCACCGTGAAGCTCCATCTATCTCGGCTGCTTCATATAATTCCACGGGAATGCCTTGGAGACCGGCGGAATACACGATCATTCCGAACCCTGTCCATATCCAGATAGAACCTAATATGATGCTCAGCAACGCGGTATCTGCAAATGCGTACCAAGTTCTAGTGAGACCGCCCAGACCTATAAGACTGAGAAATGCGTTTGCTATCCCCGCGTCTTTGTCGTAGATAAAACGGAATAGCACACCGCCCACGACCAATGGAATGACGACTCCTAAAAACACGATGGATTTTATGATCGTTCCGCCCTTCACGTCTCTCAGTAGAACGGCGAGAAACATGCCGGACAAAACGACCACAGGAAGGTGGATGGCAATCCATATGAAATTGTTGATTAACCCGCCCAAAGGAGGTGTTCCCTGAAGAAGGTTAGGAACATTTATGAGAGGATACACTCCGCGAAACATAACAAAATCGTAATTTCCCAATCCAACGAAGTTTCCTGTGCTGTTAGAAAAAAAACTCGTGTAAATAGTAGCAACGATCGGATAAAACACAAATATCATTAGGAAAATAAATGCGGGAATCAAAAAGAGGCGAGAAACAGTGAAAAAACGACGTAAAAAAAAGAAAGGATTTTTGTTTTTATTTTTCATCATCAGCGCCCTTTCGGGTAGTTTTTGCTACGGACCTTGTTGTTGTATTGCAGCGGTTTGAAGCGCTTCTAACACGTTGTTCATGGTTGAAGTGCTTGGACTTGTCCACAAAAGTTTCAGCTGGTCCCAGAATGTTTGTTGCCACTGACCACCTATCGTGTCATCTAAGTCTGGAACGATTGTCATACCTGGTTCTCCCATGAAGGCGACGACTTTTTTGTCAATTGTTGTGTAGGCGGAAGACGGAACGTTAACGTTAGTTGCCAAGAAGCCACCTTGGCCAACCATGATTTCCTGAGCGTCAGCTCCTGCCAAGTACTGGACAAGTTGCTTTGCTTCATTAAGGTGGGGTGCATCTTTTGTTATGACAGCGTAATCAACTGACCCTGACACTCCATTTGTTCCTGGAAATGGGAAGAAATCGAGGTCATTCACATCTTGTATTTCAGGCAACGTTGTAATGAAACTGCCCTGCCAATAGATACCGTATTTACCGTCCCAAAGTTTCGCAAGCTGAGCTTCCCAATCAGCAGGTGTGCTGAAGTAACCAGCTTCAAGCAAATCTGTCAGGTTGCCGAATACATTTTCGACTTGTGGATCTGTCCAGTTGCGAGCGCTAGGACCTTTTTCCAAGTCCAGTTGTAGTTGATAGCCTCCGAGACCTATTATGAAGCCTTCTGCGGTATCAGAGAGGGGCCAACCCACTGTGTCGCCGCTAGCTATGGCTTGTTCAACACCGGGCACTGCTTTGATTGCTGGAAGAAGGGTGTTTTTGAATTCGTCATATGTCGTTGGAACGGTTAGACCATTGTCTTGGAAGAATGAGTCTCTGAACCAGAAGCCTGGTTTGCCAGACAGCTTGAAAGGCGCCGCCCACAGATTGCCGCTTTCATCTTTCACTGGATTGATTATGTTCGCCGGAAAATCTGACTCTGTGACTACATCATTCACTGTAGTTAAGTACGGAGAATTGTCTGAAATCCAGTATGGCCAAGGTGCTATTATGACATCGACGTCGTACGGTGGATTAGCCAGCTGCTGTGGCACGCTTACCAAGAGGTTTTCGGTGGTTTGTCCATAGTATGTAACGTTTATTCCTGTGTTTTGCGTGAAGTTGCCTAAAGCTTGCTCGAAATTGTATTGCTCGGTTCCAGTCCATAAAGCATATACAGTGAGGGTTGGCTTTGGTTGTGTCGAACCGTAGTAGAAGTAAACGAGGACACCTGCAACTATGATTATTATGATGAGCACTATAGCTGCGATTGTTTTAGAAATTCCAGAAAGTTTTTTAGACATTTTTCTTTAGCCTCGTTACTTTTTATATATGAAGTCTTTTTAAATTTATGTGTCTAACACAATGCGGCAACAGTCCGTTCTGAAAAAATCAGTTTTTCACGCTATTTTTTCTAAAAAATGCATAATTCGCCAAGTAAAAATCGCAATTTTCACTTGAAATTCACCGTGTGCAGATTATGGAATGAATTGAAGTTGGTTTACCACAGGGGTTATGAGATTGAACACGATTTGCGGATACACGCCTAAAATGATTATTGCGGCTACGAGGATGAAGATGGGAATAAGCAGTCTTTTCGGTTCTTTTATTCTGCCTTCGTCTTTGGGGTTTCTAGCGTACATGTAATTCACCAACCTAAACAAGTATGCTGCTTGAAGAACGCTTGTCAGAACACCTATGACCGCCAACCAGCTCAAGTTCGCTTGTATGGCTGCGGTGAAAACTAAGTATTTAGCCATGAATCCGCCGAAAGGCGGGACTCCCGCAAAAGAAAGCCCTGCTATCACCAAAGCTAAACTAACAAAGGGCATCTTCTTGCCTAATCCAGAGAAGTCTTCAAAGGTTCTGAAGCCATGATGGTTAATGACGCCGATTGCCATGAAAGAAAGGGCGGTGGTGATTCCGCCCATTAAGAAGAAGTAGAGGTTCCCAGTCAATCCTAGCGCTGTTACGCTGGTTATGCCTACCAAATTGTAGCCAACATCCGCCACACAAATGTTCGCTATCAAACGCTTCACGTTGCTCTGGATTAACGCGAACAAGTTGCCCACAATCATGGTTAGCGCAGCCATAACCGCCAACATGAACGTCCAGTTCAGCACGCCCGGAGGTGTGAGGATGAACAATAGAACGCGTATGAGAACGTAGTAACTTCCTTGGTCTATCAAAGCGGAAAGAAAAGCTGCTGAGGAAGAAGGCGCTGCAGTGTAGGCGTCGGGCAGCCAGAAGTGGAAGGGCACGATTGCCGCTTCAATGGCATAGCCTGTGGCTATTAAAATAAACGCTATCACAAGCAGAGTTTTGTCCGTTAAAGCCGTCAAAGCTTGTCTTACAACCCAGAAATTGAGGCTGCCGGTTAATCCGTAAACTATCGAGAGCCCGAAGACGATGAAGGCTGAGGCGATGATTATCATGACCAGGTATTTCAGCGTTGAATTCAGGGACACAGGGTCTTTCTTGTAAATCATTAGAAAACTGGAGCCGGCGGCTGCCGCTTCCCAAAAAATGAAAAGCGTGAGGAGGTCGCCTGAAAATACGGCGCCAATCAAAGCTGCGGTAAGTATGATCATGATTGCAAAGTATCTTTCTGAGGGTCTCTTGCTTGGGTCCATGTAGAAAACGCTGTAAAAGAGGACGACTGCGCTGACGGCGATGAACATTATGGCCATGTAAATTGAAATTCCGTCTATCATAAAAGAGCTGGAAAAGTCGGCTAGCGACGTACCCGTTAATGTGATGTTTAGAAACGGCAACGCTGTTCCCTCGGGGGCTAAACTGTAATATTGTGATGCCAAGTTAGCCACAGCAGCACCCGACACTAGGAAAACTGCGGAGAACCATATCAAAGTCAAAGCGGTTCTATGCTGGGTTTTGCGTATAGCCTTGAAAACTGGAAGAGTCAAGAGAGCGAAGATAACCAAACTGATTATAGGTAAAACAACGTCAACAATCCCAACCATGTGCGAGTCATGCCTCAAATGAACTGTACTGTTTGAATCAGGTGTACAAAGAAAGTTGGCCAGATGCCGAGAACAATCACAAGAATCACCAAGATAGCCATCGCCGCTTTCATGTAGTTGGGAGCATCCACAATCTTCTTTTTAACTTCGCTTTTTGCTTGTCCAAAGAAAATGTGGGACAGGTATCTTAGGGAGTAGGCAAGCGAAATTACCGTGGCTACTAGCATGAGGGCAGTTGGCAGAAGTAAGAAATTGTCAGTGGTTATGACTTCAAAGGCACCTACGAATATCAGGACTTCGCTTATGAAGCACGCGAAAGGAGGTGTCCCCCCTATGCTCAACGCAGCTGTGGTTGAGGCAACGGCTGTGAAAGGCATCTCCCCGGCAAGACCGCCCATTTCGCGGATGTCTCTGACGTCCGTTTGATGCATGATAGCGCCTGCAGAAAGGAAGAGAAGCCCTTTGCTTACGGCGTGGTTCACGAGGTGAAGAACTGTTCCGGTTATTGCGGCGGTGATGGTCAATGTCCCAACGATGGGTGAAGAGGGAAAGAGCGACAGCCCGAACATAACGTAGCCCATGTGGGCAATGCTGGAGTAAGCGATTATTCTTTTTATGTCAGTTTCAACCAGCGCGATAAGTGAACCGAAAAACGCTGAAATCACGCCGAAAATGGTCAAGCCATGCAGAAAATCAATCCCGAAAGTGGTTCCCGCAACCGCCGGGAAAACTGTTCCCAGCGACAATCGCAGAATAGCATAAGCGCCGGCGCTGATTATGACTCCGCTTAGAAGCGCTGACATGGGCGACGGAGCCTCGGAGTGAGCGTCAGGCAGCCACATGTGAACTGGAACCACCGCCATCTTCACCGCGAAGCCCGCAGTCAGGGACAACAGTATCCACCGCACGATGTCAGGGCTAATCGTCAGTAACGTGGCCTGCGCTTGAAACATGTCGGTGGTGCCTGTAACCATGTAAATCGCGCCTATGCCCAAGAGCACGAAAACGGCGCCTGCATGCGTGAAGATGAAGAATTTGAACGCGGCGCGGTACGGGTCTCTGTATCCCCATCCGCCGATGATGAAGTACGCGGGAACAAGCATCAGTTCCCAGCAGAAATAGAAGAGCAGAAGGTTAGAGGTTATGAATACGCCTACGAGGCCTATAGAAAGCAGCGTTAAAAGAGAGTAGTAAACCGCTAAATTCTTCTTTTCTTTCATGTAGTCGACGGAGAAGAGCGCTGCCACTATGATGAGCACCGTGGTGATGATTGCTAGTGATGCGCTTATGCCGTCTGCAAAGAGCGTAAATTCGGATTGTAATATCGGAATCCATTCGTAGCGTTCTATGTACTCGTGGGTTGAGCTGTTGAGGATGGTGGGTACAGTAGTGAAAAGCAGTATCATGTTAACCAGCGCGATTAACGCAACTAAAATTGCGGCTGCTCGCGGAGATTTCTTTCCTGTGAAGTAGACAAATGGAACGCCCAAGGCGGGCAGAACAAAAACTAACAAGAGAGAAGGAAACATGTCATATCCCTACCGTGAGTATTATCAGTATCAGAATCAGTATGAACCCAAGTAAGGCAGCGGCTATGTAATGCTGCAGAGAGGACGAAGGCACCTTCTTCATATGTTCTGCACCGCGCATTGTTCGATGCGCTATTACGCTTAACAGGTCATCCGCTAAAACGTCAAGGTACTTCTGAACGTTGTGCGCCACTTTGACCATTGAGTTAGCTATGGCTTGAGGCAGACGCCCCGAGAAAAAGCCCTCAAAACTTCGGAGATGACCTGCAAAGTTCACTATCCCTTGGGCAGGTTTTCCTACGCCACCCATTACAGTTTCGTTCGCGCGTCGGACTCCATCTGAGATAGTTATTATGCCTTTGCCTGTTATCCTCTCGTAAACATCATCGAAAAAGTAACCGTGCTTCAAAACGGTTTTCAAAGGATTAGGGCTACTTCTGATTCTCATCATGACTTGAGATTGTTTGTAGTAAGTTAGATATATAATTAAGCCAGCCGGAACCAAAATGGCGAAGAAAATCGGCGTTTCTAAGCTGAAAAACGCGCCCAGCAGACTCACTTCTGCTTCA
>Ga0315550_1001005_pt1 | contig 17409 bp, 15 predicted proteins | sample SalMarSW160190MG_2_FD_203100 | JGI IMG/M metagenome (GOLD analysis project Ga0315550, IMG submission 203100) | Salt marsh sediment microbial communities from the Plum Island Ecosystem LTER, Massachusetts, United States - Salt Marsh Sediment SW1601-90 ... | reverse complement strand
GGTGATGTCGGGCGGCAGGGCGTCGAACAGCGGCGCCAGCTCGCGACCCACCGCCTCCACCGGTTCGCCGATCGGGGTGACGTCGTAGCGCACGCCAAGCCGGGCGGCGACCGCCTGCGCGTCGGCGAGGCTCTGCTCGGAGGTGTGCCGATAGGGCAGCATCAGGCAATGCACATTCTCGGCGCCCAGCGCATCGACCGCGATGGCCGCCGTCACGGCCGAGTCGATACCGCCGGAAAGACCAAGAACAACAGAGCGAAAACCGTTTTTTTCAATGTAATCTCTCAGCCCCAGCACGCAGGCCCGCCAAGGGGCCTCCTCGACCGAGACCAGCGGCTTCCGGTCGCCGCTTGTGCACGTCCAGCCGCTCGCCGAGCGCTGCCAGTCGGAGACCATCAGGTCCGGCTCGAAGGAAGCAGCGCCAAAGGCGGTGCTGCCGTCGGCATTCAGTCCGAAACTGGCGCCGTCGAAAACCAGCTCGTCCTGGCCGCCGACCTGGTTGAGGTACAAAAGCGGCAGGCCGGTCTCCCTGACCCGCGCGCCCACGACCTGAGATCGCAGCGCGTGTTTGTCGCGCCAATAGGGCGAGCCGTTGGGACACAGCAGAATCTCGGCGCCGGCGGCGCTCAGGGCGGCGCACGCTTCGGGGAACCAGATATCCTCGCAAATGGGGACCCCGATCCGGACCTCGCGCACCGTGACCGGTTCGGGCAGCGGCCCTGGCGCAAAGTACCGCTTCTCGTAGAAAATGTCGTATTCGGGCAACTCGTGCTTGTCGCGGCGGGCGACGATTTCGCCGTCCACGGCCAGGACGACGGAATTGAAGACGTCCGATCCCTCCCGCCACGGGGTCGGCAGCAGCAGCGCCGGGCGTTTGCCCTGGGTCGCGGCGGCCAACCGGCGCGCCAAAAGCATCGATTCCTCTATGAATCGGGGCTTGAGGAGCAAATCCTCGGGAAAATACCCGGTCAGGAACAGCTCGGTGAGCATGAGGATGTCCGCCCCCTCCTGCTCGGCCTTGGCGAGGGCCGACAGGGCGAGCGCAAGGTTCGCCTCCAGCGCACCGACGGTTGGGTTGAGCTGGGCGAGGGCGATACGCAGACGGTCCGTCAATGCAAGCTCGTCCCCGGGGTCGAAAAGGGCGGGCAAGACTTATCGCGGGGCCCCGGCCAGAGCAAGCAGGCGGCGGCGCGCAAAAAGAGGACGCCGGACCTTTCGGTCCGGCGTCCGGGCGGAGTGGCGTGGAGTAGTCGCGCCCTAGAAGCTCTTTGACAACTCGGCGAGCAGGCCGACGCGGGTGATCGAGAACACGTCGGTCTCGTAGAAGTAGTTTTGCACCGTGATCGTGCCCGGCGTCTCGTAGTCCGGGTCCGCGTCGTTGTCGGATGCGTCGGTGATCTCGGCGGTCGAAATGGTCGCCTTGCCGACGCCCATCAGGTACCAGGCGCGAGCGCCGAACCTCAGATTCCAGTCGTTGAGCACGTTCATGCCGGCCATGATTTCGGCGGTGGCGCCAAAGCCATGCCCGTCAATTGTGGTGGCCGAAGAACGATAGAGCTCGCAGGTCGGATCCGGATTGATGATGCACGGATCGCCGCTGATGTCGGTGTCGGCGCCGAGCGTTCCGTTGATCCACGCATAGGGGATGGCGGCCGCCTCCGCGGTGATCGCAAACGGGCCGAGCGTGCCGCTGGCGGTCTTGCCCAGGCGCAACGCGTGGATGGTCAGATTCTGCGTGTCGCTGTCGAGATTGAAGACCGGATCGGGCCCGGAGGTCGTCCAGCTCACGCTGTCGGGCTCGAGGAAGTTGGTGTAGCCGGTGCTCGGCGAGTCGTTCCAGTACATGTAGCCGAACAGAGCGCCGACCGCGATGCCGTCGCCGTCGCCGGCGTCTCCGAAAGTGAACGGCATCCAGCCGAAGTCGCCGACATAATAGTAGACGTGGCCGTCGGTCAGCGAGCCCGATTCCTCGGGCGTCGAGTAGCTGCCGCTGATGATCGGGGCAAAGCCGGCGTAGGTCTTTACATAGGTGTCGGTCGAGTAATCGTCGATCCTCAGATACTTCTCGATGATCTGAGAGGTGTCCGAGCTGTCGAACGTATCGCCGTTGAATTCGATCGCCTGCGTGCCGAGCGAAAACCAGTACCGCATGCCGGCTTCGAAGCCGACCGGATCCGTGTCACCATCAAAGCCCCATCCGGGAACCGTGCCGCGCAGGTTGTAATCGGCGGCATTGGCCTGACAGGTCACACCTGCCAGCGAGGCGACCGAAACCGCCAGAAGAGCAACAAGGCGTTGCATTACGCACCTCCGCACTTACGCAACTCATTCGTCGTCGGAGGTCATTCATAATTGATTAGGGTTAAGGCAAAGCTAAAGCGCCGGTAATGATGAGTTAACGAACGGCGCGCGCCCGCTGTGGGCACGCCGTGCGGCCGCGGGAAATGAATGTGCCCGGCTAGATGGCCGCGCGTACCCGCTCGCGCCGCGGCCGCTGATCTCTCATCTCCTCGGCCACGAGGAAGGCGAGCTCCAAAGCCTGCGAGGCGTTGAGGCGGGGATCGCAATGGGTGTGATACCGGTCCTCGAGATCGGCCTCGGTCACCGCCGAGACCCCGCCCACACATTCGGTCACCTCCCGGCCGGTCATCTCGACATGCACGCCGCCGGCGAAGGTGCCCAGCTCGCGGTGCAATTCGAAAAAGCGCCGCACTTCTTCAAGCACCAGCTCGAACGGGCGGGTCTTGTAGCCGTTGGCCGCCTTGATGGTGTTGGCGTGCATCGGATCGCAGCACCACACCACCGTCCGCCCCTCGGATTTGACGGCTTCGACGAGCCGCGGCAGGTCATCGGCGATCTTCTTGGCGCCGAAGCGGGTGATCAGGGTCAGCCGGCCGGGCTCGTCGTCCGGGTTGAGGATGTCCATGAGCCGGCGCAGATCATCGATTTCGAGGGAGGGTCCGCACTTGATCTGAACCGGGTTGTTGATGCCGCGGAAATACTCGACATGGGCGCCGTCCGGATCGCGGGTGCGATCGCCGATCCACATCATGTGGCCGGACGTTCCATACCAGTCGCCGGTGATCGAATCGCGGCGCGTGAGCGCCTCCTCGTAGATCAACAAAAGCCCGTCGTGGCTGGTGAAGAACTTGGTCTCCGACAGGGACGGCGTGTTTTCGGCGGTCAGGCCAAGGGCCCGCATGAACTCGATGGCGTCGTCGATCTTGCGGGCGACCTCCTCGTAGCGGGCAGCGGCCTTGGTGTCCTTGACGAAACCCATGGTCCACTCGTGGACCCGCTCGAGATTGGCGAAGCCGCCGGTCGCGAACGCCCGCAGCAGATTGAGCGTCGCCGCCGATTGGCGGTAGGCCATGATCATCCGCTCGGGATCGGGCACCCGCGCCGTCGCGTCGAAGGCGATGTCGTTCACGATGTCGCCGCGATAGCTGGGCAGCGTCACCCCATCGACGGTCTCGGTTTCCGAGGACCGGGGCTTGGCGAACTGGCCGGCGATGCGGCCGACCTTGACCACCGGCAACGAGGCGCCGTGGGTGAGCACGACCGCCATCTGCAGAAACACCCGGAAGAAATCGCGGATATGGTCGGCGCTGTGCTCGGCGAAGCTCTCGGCGCAGTCGCCGCCCTGGAGCAGGAAGGCACGGCCCGCGGCGACCTCGGCGAGCTGCGCCTTCAGCGCCCGCGCCTCACCCGCGAAAACCAGCGGCGGAAAGCTCGCCAGACGCTTCTCGACGACCGAAAGGGCCGCGTCGTCGGGATAGTCGGGCACCTGCTTGATCGGCTTGGCGCGCCAGCTATTGGGGCTCCACTCACTCATCGGATCGCTCATCGGGCACTCAAACCGCAGCCGTCTAGCAGAATAGTGCGTGGCGCGCCACAAGGCGACACTCTATTGACAGCCAAGGGGGCCTGGAGGTTTCCGCCGGCACCTCGAAACGCTATAGGCGGCACGGGACCAACCGGCGAGGGCACAACGTGATCAATCCCGACCATTCCCACGATCCCGCCGACATCGCGGCCCGGCTTCGCTCCGGACCCGGCGTGAACTATCTGCGCGACTGGATTTACGGGGGCATCGACGGCGCGGTAACCACCTTCGCGGTCGTCGCCGGCGTGGTCGGCGCCGAGTTGAGCGCCGCGGTCGTGCTGATCCTGGGATTTGCGAACCTGATCGCCGACGGGTTTTCGATGGCGGCGTCGAACTACTCCGGGACCAAGGCCGATCTCGACGACTATGAACGGCTCAAGCAAATCGAGCGGCGCCACATTCGCACCCATCCCGAGGGCGAGCGGGAGGAGCTGCGCCAGATCTATTCCGCCAAGGGGTTCGAAGGCGAGGAGCTCGATGCCCTGGTGGCGCTGATCTCCGAACACGAAGACGTGCTGCTCGACACGATGCTGAGCGAGGAATACGGGCTGACCGCGATCCGGCGGTCGCCGCAAATGGCGGCGCTGGCGACCTTCGCGGCGTTCCTTGTCTGCGGCAGCGTGCCGCTGGTGCCTTTCGTGTTCGGCTGGAACGCGAGTGCGCCGCTGGCGACGGCGATGACGGGGGCCGTGTTTTTCGCCATCGGCACGGCCAAGTCCCGATGGTCGACGCAACGCTGGTACATCAGCGGGCTGGAGACCTTCGTCATCGGGATGATCGCGGCCGCCCTCGCCTTCGCGGTGGGCGCGGGACTGAGAGCGCTCGTGGGCGGCGTCGGGCTCTAGGGCCAATCGACATTCAGGTTTCGGGCCCCCGGGTCTGGCCGAAGGCCAGCTCGAGGACAGGCTTTGCGCGAGCCGGATGTTGGTCCTGGACAGGCGCCAACCGCGCCGCGGTGCCGAACACCTCAAGCGGGTGGCAACGCAGTCAGGGCCGAAATCCGCCGCGTCCCGGCGAGACGCCCAGCAAAAGTGGACACCACTTTTGCGGTTCGGGCGTCCGCCCACTCAAAGTGGCGATTGACCCTAGACCCGTTCTCCCTGGACGACCCGATAGGCCGGCTTGCTCATCGTCACCAGTTCTTCGGAGGCCGTGGGATGGACCGCGATCGTGCGGTCGAAGTCGGCCTTGGTGGCGCCCATGGTGACGGGGATCGCCGCCAGCTGAACGATCTCGGCGGCGTCGCGCCCGAGAACATGCACCCCCAAAACCCGGCCGGAGCCGGCTTGCGCAATCAACTTGAACATCGTGCGCTCCTCGCGGTCGGACAGGGTGGCGATCATGGGGCGAAAGCGCGCCATGTAGACCTCGAATTCGAGGTGATGCATGACGGCGTCCTCCTCCGACAGACCGACCGATCCGACCTCGGGCTCCGAAAAGATGGCGGTGGGAATGATGCGGTGGTCGACGGCGGTCGGAGTGCCCCTGAATTCGGTCTCGGCGAACGCCGCGCCCTCGCGAACGGCCACCGGCGTCAACGCCGAACGATCGGTGACGTCGCCAACCGCGAAGATCGAATCCACCGAGGACCGCGACCACTCGTCAACCTGGACGGCGGCGCGGGCGTTGCACACCACACCGATGGCATCCAGTCCGAGTTCCCGGGTGTTGGGGGCACGGCCGGTGGCGAACATCACCGCCCCGTAGGTTGCCGAGGCGCCGTGCTCGAATTCGACGTCGATTCCCCCGGGCACCTTGATCAGGCGGCGGGGCTGGGAATTGACCAGGATTTCGATCCCGGAGGCGCGCATCGCCTCACTGAGCCCCTCGCGCAAATCCTGGTCGAAGCCGCGCAGGATCATGTCCCGGCGATAGCTGATCGCAGTTTCCACTCCCAGGCCATTGAATATGCTGGCGAACTCAGCCGCGACGTAGCCGCCCCCGACGACCAGGATGGAGCCGGGAAGCGCCTCCAGACCAAACGCCTCGTTGGAGGTGATCGCCAGTTCCGCCCCTTCGATCTGAGGCACGACGGGATGCCCGCCGGTGGCGATCAGGATGCGGCCGGCGCTCAGGTGCGTGCCGGCGTCGCTGAGGCTCACCGTGTTGCGGTCGGTGAACGTCGCGTGGTCCCTGAAGATCTCCACGCCCGCATCGAGCAGGGCGGATTCATAGGCGGCCTCCAGACGGGCGATCTCCGCATCCTTGTTGGCCACCAGCGTCGGCCAGTCGAAACTGGCCTCGACCGCCCAGCCATAGTCGGCCGCGATCTCGAACAGCGAATCGAAGCGGCTGGCCAGGGCGAACAGCTTCTTGGGCACGCAACCGCGATTGACGCAGGTGCCGCCGAGCCGGGATTCCTCAACCAGCGCCACCCGTGCGCCGTAGAGGGACGACAGACGGGCGGCCCGCACACCGCCGGAACCGCCGCCAATCACGATCAGGTCGTACCGGTTGGACAATGCCGAGTTTTCCGGGCCGGATGAAGTTGCGGCCACGTCGCACAAAAAAAGCCCCCGCACAAGGCGGGGGCCGGAGCCGCTGTTCGAAGTTCGATGCCTAGAACTCATACCCCTCGCCGGCGAGGCTGTCCTTCAGCTTGGTCATGAACTCGTTCGACAGATTGGTCTCGTAGACCTGCAGGGCGAGCTGCAATTCCTGATTGACATCCGTGAGTTGCGAAAGCAGGCGCTTGCCGACATCGGTCTCGTAAAAAGCGATGATCTGGTCGAGTTCCTCGGGTGAGAAGTGGATCGCGTAGATGCGCGCAAACTGGTCGAAGAGCTCGTCCTTGCGACCTTCGTACTCCTGCATGACGCCAACGGCGGCCTCGGCGACCTGATCGGACAGGTCCGGCGACTGAGCGACAAGGGTACGCGTGGCCTGCACCGCTGTGCGGACCACCGCTTCCTCGAAGACCTTCGCGGTATCGGTCAGGTCGACATACTTGCGGGCCAGTGCCAGGTGGTCCGGGGCAATCTCAAGCGCCGGTTGCTCGCTCGCGGCGTCCTGGGCGACGGCGGCCGAACCCATGGCGAGGGCGGCGAAGCCCGCCACAAACAAGGCGCGCATACGACAACGGGTAGACATGGTTGAACCCCTCCCGGCTTCAGTTTTGCTGGCCGACCTTCACCCGGTCAGCCGTTATGAATTCAACGCCGTTTTCGGCGGCGATGTAGGCGGCGTCGCACAATCCGACGAACAAACCGTGCTCGAGCACGCCCGGAACCGCGTCGAGCGCGGCCGCGACGGCTTTTGAATCGGAAATGCGGCCAAAAAAAGCGTCGAGAAGCGGGTGGCCGCCGTCGCTGGTGAACGGCGCACCGGACGCGTCCCGGCGCAAGCGTATTTCATCGCCGGCGCCGTTTGCCCGCATGATCGCGGCAATCGCCCCGCGCACGTATCCCATCCCGAACGCGTCGACCTCGATGGGCAGCGGAAAAGCGCCAAGCGTCCCGACCCGCTTGGAGGCGTCGCCGATCACCACCATCCGGGCCGCCGCGGCGGCGACGATCTTCTCCCGCAACAGGGCGCCGCCGCCGCCCTTGATGAGGTCCATCGCCGGATCGATCTCGTCGATCCCGTCCACCACCAGATCGAGGGCGGGGTGCTCATCCAGGCCGGTCAGCGGCACACCCACCTCCCGCGCCAGCCTCGCGGTCGCCTCGGAGGTCGGCACGCCCACGCATTGGAAGCCTTCGGCGACCTTTTTGCCCAACATGGTAATGAAATGGTGCGCGGTGCTTCCCGAACCCAGTCCAATCGTCATGCCCGGCCGCAATTCGGCCAGCGCGGCCTCGGCCGCTTCGCGCTTCAGATCGTCTTTCAAGGGCCACCTTCGCGGCAGGATTGCGCGGCCTAACCCGCTGCCGCATGGATTCGGCGAATCCACGCCCCGGTGTCAACTCCCCCGCTCACGAAATGGTGAAGTCGCATTCAGCAATCGTTGGCGGCATTCGGGCAACATCACGGCAGAAAAGTGAACGGTCACGCAAGCTCGTCGGTTTTCAGCATCCCGGCGAGCCGCTAAACAGCGAGACTGGCGAGTACAACTTCGGCGTGGAATCGGCAGTATCCGCGCCGGCAATAAAACAGGGACGCGCGATGAGACTTCTCAAGCACGCAGTTGTGGCAGTCGTTGCGGCGGCAATCGCCGTGCTGCCAATAGGCCAGGTCCTGGCGGAGCGCTACTACGATCCGGTCGCCGACCAGTGGGTGACCATCGACGAGGGCGGCAGGCCGATCAACGCCAGCCTGCGCCAGTCGACCCGCAGGGGCGGCGCCACCGCCATCAAGCGCCAGGTCGTGGAGTATTCCTCCAACTACCGGCCGGGCACCATCGTGGTCGAGCAATCGAAATTCCGCCTCTATTTCATTCTGGACGGCGATACGGCGATTTCCTACGGGATCGGCGTCGGCCGCGACGGTTTCCGTTGGTCCGGCACACACCACATCTCCCGCAAGGCGGAGTGGCCCGGGTGGACGCCGCCGCCGGCAATGCGCAAGCGGCAGCCGGAGTTGCCGGCCTACATGCCCGGCGGACCCGGCAATCCGCTCGGCGCGCGGGCCCTCTACATCGGCGCGACGCTCTACCGCCTGCACGGGACATCGGATCCGCGCACGATCGGACACAACGTGTCCTCGGGCTGCATCCGGCTGACCAACGAGGACATCATCGACCTCTACGATCGGGTGAATGTCGGCACCCTGGTGGTCATCAGGCTCTAGCTCCGGCGCGCAATCGAACACGTCATCCTGGCGCTCGGCCGAACCATCGGCCGAGCGCGTTGGCGTGATTTGCGGTTGAACTGCGCGACCCCTAGTGTGCGGCGGATTGCATCGGGGCACCCAATGGCAGGCAGCGATCCCAGACCACTCGTCGACCGATTCGGCCGCACGATCACCTATCTCAGGGTGTCGGTGACCGACCGGTGCGATTTCCGCTGCCAGTACTGCATGGCCGAATCGATGACGTTCCTGCCGAAGCGGGAATTGCTGAGCCTCGAAGAGCTCGACGTCGTCGCCAGCGCCTTCGTCGCCCGCGGGGTTTCCAAGATCCGGCTGACCGGCGGCGAACCACTGGTGCGAAAGGGCGTCCTGTCGCTGGTGACGAGGCTGTCGCGCCACCTGAGCTCGGGCGCCCTGCGCGAATTGACGCTGACCACCAACGGCAGCCAGCTCGACCGCCACGCGGACGCCCTGGCGGCGGCGGGCATCAAACGCGTCAATGTCTCGCTCGACACGCTCGATGCGGCCCGGTTCGCCGAAATCACCCGCCGGGGGCACCTTGAGCAGGTCCTGGCCGGTATCGCGGCGGCCCGCTCGGCCGGCCTTCGGGTCAAGATCAACATGGTGGCGCTCAAGGGGCTCAACGACCGCGAGATCGTGCCCATGATCGAGTGGACGCACTCCCGGGGCATGGATCTCACCCTGATCGAGACCATGCCCATGGGCGCGGTGGACGTCGAGCGGTCCGATCAGTATCTGCCGCTCGCCGAGGTCGAGGCGGCCCTCGCCCGCCGATTCACGCTCGACGCCATCGAGTTCCGAACCGGCGGCCCGGCCCGCTATGTTCGGGTGCGTCAGACAGGTGGGCGGCTGGGGTTCATCACCCCCCTCACCCACAATTTCTGCGAATCCTGCAATCGGGTGCGGCTGACCTGCACCGGGGAGCTCTATCTGTGCCTGGGGCAGAACGACCGGCTCAATCTGCGGGATGTCCTGCGGGCCGACGGCCCGGTGGCGCTCGACGCGGCACTCGACGAGGCGATGGCCATCAAGCCGAAGGGCCACGATTTCATCATCGACCGGGCGCGGGCCGCGCCGGCGGTGGCGCGGCACATGTCGGTGACCGGCGGTTAGGGCCTTTACTCACAAAGGCCCTAATCAGTCCTCGCCGACGTCGAGATAGTCGAGCGGCAGGGCGGTGGTGTATTTGATCTGTTCCATGGCGAAGGACGAACTCACATCTGAAAGTGAGATTTTCGCGATAAGCGCCTGATAGAACTTGTCATACTCTGCGATCGAAGGCACCACGACGCGCAGCAGATAGTCCACCTCTCCGCTCATGCGGTAGAACTCGACCACCTCGGGAAACTCCTTCACCGAGGCGGCGAACTTTTTCAGCCAGGCCTCGTTGTGCTCGGAGGTTCGCACGGCGACGAACACGGTGACCCCGGCGTTGACCTTGGTGGGCTCGAGCACCGCGACCCGGCGCCTGATGATGCCCTCCTCCTCCATTTTCTGGATGCGGCGCCAGCATGGGGTGGTCGACAGTCCCACTTTGCGGCCGATCTCGGCGACCGGCATGGTGGCGTCCCGCTGCAGGATGGCCAGGATCTTGCGGTCTATCTTGTCCAGAGCCATCGTGGCCTCCGCGCAAATGAATTTTAAAATCGTCGGGATATCTACCCGCTTTTGGAAAAATATCCGAACGGTGGCGGCAATCAAGGGCTTTTTCATGCGTCCGGAAACCGCAACCACCACTCAGGGATGCGCATGCGGCGCGGCGCGATTTCGGATTCCGGGGGCGGGCGCCGCTGCGGCGACAGGGCGTCGATCGGGGGTGGCGGGAGGCCCTGGCGGGCGGTCACCTCGCGCATTTCCTAACGAGTAATTAACCGTCCGCTTGCTAGATTCCGGGGCCTATCGCGTGCTGCTGCACGGCGTCGACGATCAGTATCGAGTACCTGGATGCCGCCTGGTTCCCATCAAACGCCAGACTGGATCGGCGCGTGGCACCCGCACGATCGCGCGCGCAACACGCAGCGAACCGTCCTCGACGCCCGGCAGCGGCTCACTTCCAGCACCGGCACCCGCGCGTCATACGACTTCGCGCTGTTGAGCGAATACGTGAATGCCCGGATGTCCGCATCGATGGCGGCGCCGGTCCTGCTTGTCATCCTGTCGCTGGTGGTCAGCCTGTGGGTGCCACTGGTGGCGGCGGTCATGTGGGCGGTCATCGCCGTTCTGGCGCATCTGGGCGTGATCATGGTGTGCCGGCAATTCCGCACCGCGGATCCCGCCAAGTTCGACGCTCAACGCTGGACGAGCACTTTCGTCGTCGCCGAGGCGGCCAATGGCGTGGCGTGGTCGGGAATGGTGCTGCTGACGCTGACCACCGGCGATCCGGAGGTTCTCGTCATCCTGTCGGCCATGCTGCTGGTCGGGATTGCGGTCAACGCCATCTCGACCCGCGCCCTGCCGATCGCGACGCTGATGAGCACGATGCTTCCGACCTTCACGGTCGCGATCAAGCTGTTGTCCACCGGCGGCTCGCTGAACTGGTCGCTGGCCTCGCTGGCGATCGGGGCGGAGCTCTTCTTCTACTTTCTGGCCCGAACCCTGCAACGATCGGAAATCAAGGGGCTCGAGCACCAGGCGGAAAAGGACGCGTTGATCTACGAGCTCGGCGAAGCGAAGGCCATCTCCGACGCAGCGCGGCGGCACGCCGAGCAGGCGAACATCGCCAAGTCGCGGTTCCTGGCCACCATGAGCCATGAACTGCGCACGCCGCTGAACGCGATCATCGGGTTTTCCGAAGTGATGCGTTCGGAGTTGCTCGGCGCGCACACAACGCCGCAATACCGCGACTACGCCAACGACATTCACGCCTCCGGCGAGCACCTTCTCAATCTCATCAACGAGCTTCTCGACCTCTCGCGCATCGAGGCCGGCCGGTACGAGCTCAACGAAGAGGCGGTGAGCCTGGTCGACATCGCCGAGGACTGCCGCCGGATGCTGGAAATTCGCGCCAAGTCCAAGTCGGTGGAGCTGATCACCGACCTCGATCGCTCGCTGCCGCGCATCTGGGGCGACGAGCGGGCCATCCGCCAGGTGGCGCTGAACCTTCTGACGAACGCCATCAAGTTCACGCCGCAATCGGGCAAGGTCCTGTTCTCGATCCAGCGCAGCGCGGACGGTGGGCAGTTGATTTCCGTGCGGGACAACGGACCGGGGATTCCGGAAGAGGAAATCGAGACGGTTCTGTCGTCGTTCGGGCAGGGCTCGCTGGCGCAGAAGACCGCCGAGCAGGGCGCCGGGCTCGGACTGCCGATCGTTCAGAAAATCATGGAACTGCACCAGGGCCGCTTCGACCTGTTTTCCAAGCCCCGCTTCGGCACCGAGGCGATCGCGACCTTCCCGCGGGCGCGGGTGATGGACGCGCTGCGCCCGGTCGCCTACGACAAGCCTGCCAACGGACCGGACATCTTTCCGAGCGCAAGCTAGGCGAGCAGCGCCGCCCGAACCGCCCGTCCGGTCGACCGCCACGCGTTTGACGGCCGCCTGGCGTTGAGTAAGCTGTTGGCCCGAACGCGGTCTTCGGGGCGCCCATGCTACGGCTCATCGTTTTGTCGCTTGTTGTCGTGCTCGTCGCCGCCGGCGGGTTCATCGGCTGGTCTTACTGGTCGTTCAGGCACTCAATCGATGCCGAAGTGGCCGCCCTCGTCGCGGCCGCCGGGGCGAGCCCGGATACGATCACCCAGGCCGATCTGGCGCGCCTTCCGGCGCCCGTCAGCCGCTATCTCAGGGCCAGCGGCGTCGTCGGGCGGCCGGTGCCGTCGATCGTGCGCCTCAAGCAGGTCGGACGGCTGCGGGGTGCGCCGGACGCGGACTGGATGTCCTTCGAGGCCGAGCAGGTTTATTCGACCAACCCGCCGGCCTTTTTGTGGCGGGCGTGGTTTGCCTCGCGGTCGATGCCGATCGTCATGGGCCGCGATGCCTATCTCGACGGCGCCAGCAGCATCGAGATGAGGATGCTTGGTGCGTTTCCCGTGGCCAGCGAGTCCGGCGACGCGCTCATCGAAGCGGGGCTGATGCGCTACCTCAACGAGATCATGTGGTTCCCGCAGGCCTATGTCGGCGACAACGTCACCTGGCGGGCGGTCGACGCACGATCCGCCGAGGTGACCATCTCCGACCGCGGCCACAGCGCGACCGGAACGGTGTTCTTCGACGACGAGGGCCGGCTGATCAATTTCCGGGGCGGGCGCTACAACACCGAGACCGGCAACATCGAGACCTGGGAAACCCCCATCTCCGCCCATGGGGAATTCGACGGCGTCGCGGTTCCCGTCGCCGGCCAGGGCGTGTGGAAGCTCGACAGCGGGGATTTCGCTTATATCGAACTGCGGATCGTCGACATCGCCTACCAGTGAGCGTTCACCCGGCGCGGGTCGCCACCGCCGCGGCTTCGAAGGTCGCCATGTTGGCGTGCAGGTGCAGCGCCGTCTTGACCATCACCATCGCCAACGCCGCACCGGTCCCCTCCCCCAGCCGCATGCCGAGGTCCATGAGCGGCGTCTTTCCCATGGCGGCGAGCGCCTTGGCGTGGGCGTTCTCGGCCGAGACATGCCCGAACAGGCAATGGTCGAGGGCGGCGGGATTGAGCGCATAAAGGACCGCGGAAGCGGCGGTGGCCACGAACCCGTCGACGATCACCGGCACCTTGTTGTGCCGGGCCGCGATGATGGCGCCGGCCATGGCCGCCAGCTCGCGGCCGCCCACCGCGGCAAGGGCTTCGAAGGGCGAGGCGAGCCCGTCTCGGTGCCTTGTCAGCGCGCGATCGACGGCGTCGGCCTTGCGGGTCAGCCCCGCATCGTCGACGCCGGTGCCGCGCCCGACCCAGTCGGCACCCGTCCCGCCGAACAGCGCCGCACACACCGCGGCAGCGACGGTGGTGTTGCCGATGCCCATCTCGCCGACCGCCAGAAGATCCGGCCTGCCGGCGATCGCCTCCATGCCGTAGGCGATGGTCGCGGCGCAGGTGCGCTCGTCCATCGCCGGCTCTTCGGTGATGTCGCCGGTCGGCAAGTCGAGCGCCAGTTCGAACACTCTCAGATTGAACTCATGGAGCTTGCAGATTTGCGCGATCGCGGCCCCGCCGGCGGTGAAGTTGGCGACCATTTGCGCGGTCACCTCCGGCGGATAGGCGGAGACCCCCTGTCGGGTGACGCCGTGATTGCCCGCGAAGATCGCCACCATGGGATTGACGAGTTCGGGCTCGGGGTTTTCCTGCCAGCGGGCGACGAACCGCACCAGCTCCTCGAGCCGACCGAGCGAGCCGGCCGGTTTGGTGAGGGTCAGATCGCGCGATCTGACCGCGCTTTCCGCTTCGGCACTGCCGGTCGGCAGGTCGGCGAGCAGGCGCTCGAAATCGGCGAAAGCGTCCGGAGCCGGGGAATGGGGCATGACACGAACCGCGGCGCGGCGATAAAAGACCGGCACTTCTAGCCCCAAGCCCTGTCGAATCGCAAACCGCCGGTGAAACGCACGTGAACGAGGACCATTCCGAGCACCGTCCGGCGCCGCCCGCCGATCCGATCGAGTCGGTGAGAATGGCGCTTCGGTTCTTTTCGCGACTGCCCATCGGTGGCATGGACCGGCCGGACCTCGACCGCATCGCCCCCTGGGTCCCGGTTGCCGGTATCGCGATCGGCATCCTCCCGGCCCTGATGCTGGCAACCCTGGTGCTCCTGGGCGTGCCGGCCTTGTTCGCGGCGGCGGTGGCGGTCGCGGCATGGGTCATCGCGACCGGGGCGATGGCCGAGGACGGGCTGGCCGACGCCATGGACGGGTTGTTCGGGGGGGCCGACCGGCAGCGGCGCCTGGACATTCTGAAAGATCCCCGTCACGGCACCTATGGCGTCTCGGCCCTGGTGCTGAGCTTCATCATGCGGGTTTCGGCGCTGGCGAGTTTGGCTTTCACCCATCCCGTCACCGGCGCATTGGCCTGGCTGGGAATCGGCATCGCCGCCCGGTCGTTGGCGCTGTGGCTGCCGGCGACGATGAGCGCGGCGCGGCCCGACGGCGCGGCAGCGAGCGCCGGCGGCGTCACACTGACCCGGTTCGCCACCGGGGCGGCGATCGCGGCGATCCTCGGCGGCGGCGCCGTCGCGCCGCTTGCCGGCCTGGTCGGCGCGCTCCTGGGCCTGGCGATCATGGGCGCCGCGATTCTGGGCTGGCGGGCCGTCTGCCACGTTCTGGTGGGCGGCTACACCGGCGATCTGATCGGGGCGGGACAGCTCATTCTTGAAATCGCCGCGCTGGGCCTCTTTATGCTCTGGGTGAGCTAGGAAGGGGCCGCCCATGGTTTTCATCGGGCTGGCGATCATCATCGCCGGGTTGCTGGCGCTGCTGATCGCGAGCGATGCCGGCACCCTGGTCGGGCTCGATCAGACGCAGTTCGGCCAGCTCGTGTTTCTGCTGATGGTGCTGGTGGTGGTCGCCGGCGGCGTGTTCGGCCGGCGCGTCCCGTTCAGACAGATGCTGACGGGGATCGCCATGTGGGTGGCGGTTTTCGCGGTGGCGATCCTCGCCTATTCGTATCGCTTCGAGTTCCAGCAGATCGGGGCGCGGATGCTGGGCGAGCTGACGCCCGGCCTTGCGCAGTCCGTGGACGGCACGACGGTCGGGGTTCGCCGCTCCCGCGATGGGTCTTTCCATCTCGCGGGCGAGATCAACGGCGCCGAAGTGAGGTTCATCTTCGACACCGGCGCGAGCGCGGTCGTGTTGAGCGCCGAGGACGCGAGCGAGGCCGGAATCGACGTCAAGTCGCTGCGCTTCACGGTGCCGGTGCAGACCGCCAACGGCACCAGCAAAGCGGCCCTGGTGGTGCTCGACGAGATTGCCGTGGGCGGCATCGTCAGGCGGCGCATTCAGGGGTTCGTCGCCGAACCCGGTTCGCTCGACGAATCGCTTCTCGGAATGACTTTCCTGGAAACGCTGCAATCGTATGGGGTGGCGCGGGACCGGCTGGAGCTCAACGGCTGAGACGCCGCTTTGCGGGCCGGTGCGCGTCCCGCCGGGGGCGCCTTCAGGCCGCCTCGCGTTCCCGCCGGGCTGGACCCAGATGCGAAAACGCGCGCTCGACAAGCTCCGGCCCGGCGCCGTCGCGGCCCGCCTCAACGCTGAGGAGGCGCCGGAATTCCCTGGCCCCGGGCCGCCCATGGGCGAGGCCCAGAAGATGCCGGGTGATGCGGCGCAGCGGGAGGTCGGCGCTGACCAGCCTTTCGGCGTAAGCGACCACGCCCGAAGCCACCTCCTGCATCGCGGGCGGCGGCGTGAGCGCGCCGAAGATGTCGCGGTCGACCCGGGCCAGCATCGCCGGGCGGTGGTAGGCGGCACGCCCCACCATCACCCCATCGACGTGCCCGAGATGGGTCTCGGCGTCCGCCAGCGTCTCGACGCCGCCATTGACGATCACCGGCAGCGGCGCGAGGCGCTCCCGAAGCCGGTACACGCGCTCAGGATCGAGCGGCGGCACATGGCGGTTTTCGGCCGGCGACAGGCCCTGCAGCCAGGCCTTGCGGGCGTGCACATAGAGCGCGTCGATGCCGGCGGCGACGAGCCGGTCGGCGAACGCGTCGAGATCGCGGTCGGTGTCCTGATCATCGATGCCGATGCGACACTTGACCGTCACCGGCAGCGCCGTCGCCGCCTTCATCGCGGCGACCGACGCCGCCACGGCTTCCGGCTCGGCCATCAGGCACGCCCCGAAGCGCCCTGAATGCACCCGATCGGAGGGGCAGCCGACATTGAGGTTGACCTCGTCATATCCGTAGCGCTCGCACAGCGAAGCGGCGGCGGCCAGTTCGTCCGGCTCGGCGCCGCCGAGCTGGGCGGCGACAGGGTGCTCGATCGCGTCGAACTCAAGCAGGTGGGTCGCCCGGCCGCGCACCAGTGCGGTGCTGACGATCATCTCGGTGAACAACAGGGCGCGCCGCGTCAGCAGCCGGAAGAAATACCGGCAGTGACGGTCGGTGACGTTCATCATCGGCGCCACCGCAAACCGGCGGGCGCTTGCAATGGCGGTCGGCTCCTGCATGGCGCGCCTGATCGCACGGCCGCCGGGTGCAATGCAAGGGCGACGAGAGCGGGGCCGCCCGGGCCTAGTCTTCGCGCATCACCGCGAAGTTGAAGTCCGACGTGCCCAACGAATTGGTGAGCTTGAGCCACAGGGGCAGGATCATTTCCATTCCGCGCGCCGCGGTCAGATCCCCCAGATCGATGATGTCCTGCCAGCCGAACGATTCCAGAAGCGCCCGGACATCGGCCTTGGCATCGCGGTCATTGCCGCACAAGAACACCGAATGCGTGCCCGGCGCGCGGCCGGGCTCGACCATCACCGCACAGTTCATGCCGTTGAGGGTCTTGACGACCTTCGCGGAGTGGAACCGCCGCTGAATGCTCTCCGCCAGGGAATCGGTGTTGACGATCGACAGGGACAGCTCGCCTTCGGTGAACACCAACGGATTGGAGACGTCCATCAGCACCTTGCCGGCCAGGTTGCCGGCACCGGCCTGGCGCAGCGCCTCGACCGAAACCGAGCCCTTTGTGCAGTTGATGACCAACTCGCCATGCGCGGCGGCGTCCGCAAAGTCACCCGCCTTGCCGCCTGTCTCCTCCGCCCAGCCGAGGGCCGTCTCGTTGTCCTTCTTGCGCGCCCCCATCATGACATCGTGGCCAAGTGCGGCCAGCTTGGTCGCCAGCGTCCGCCCGACGATGCCGGTGCCCAATACGCC
>Ga0315550_1001004_pt1 | contig 17412 bp, 9 predicted proteins | sample SalMarSW160190MG_2_FD_203100 | JGI IMG/M metagenome (GOLD analysis project Ga0315550, IMG submission 203100) | Salt marsh sediment microbial communities from the Plum Island Ecosystem LTER, Massachusetts, United States - Salt Marsh Sediment SW1601-90 ... | reverse complement strand
CCGGGTTAGGAACGTGGTAGACCAGGAAATCAAACCAGAACTGGAGAATGTTGATGGAATTGCCAATGTAGAGGTGTTTGGCGGGAGAGAAAAATCGATCGAGATTATCCTGGATGAAGAGGCATGCAGAGCCCATGGAATCTCTCCGTCACGGGTTAGGAATCTGCTTTCTCAGAGCACCAAAACCAAAACCTTTGTAGGGGATGTGGTCGAGAATAACCGCCGGTATTTCGTGAATGTTACAGCAGAGTATCTTGAGATAGATGATATTCAAAACCTCGTAGTGGATGGCAGGGGCCCCATCTTGCTAAAAGACGTTGCTGAGATCTTCTTTGGTGTTAAAGAAGAATCTTCCTATAGCCGGGTCAACGGAAAAGAAGCCGTTACCATCCAGCTCGTCAGGGACCTGCAGGTGAATATGATCGATCTTTCCCACAGAACCAGTGAGGTTATTGAAAAACTCAACCATGATCTGCGCTCAAAAGATATTGAAATTGTTATCCAGAATAATATGGCAGAGACCATGGAGGAGAATATCAACCTCATCATCCGGCTTGCTCTCATTGGAGGATTGCTGGCCATCTGTTTACTCTGGATCTTCCTTAAAAACCTCCGGTTGGTGGTTACCGTTGCCCTTGCCATTCCCATATCTGTATTTACGGCATTTAACTTCTTTTATGCTTTTAACATTTCAATAAACAGCTTAACCCTGGTGGGAATGGCCCTTGCCATTGGTATGCTATTGGATAACAGTGTAGTTGTGCTGGAAAATATATACCGTATCGCAACCAGGAAAAAAGATGTTGACAAAATAGTGCTACAGGGGACAAAGGAAGTATGGCGTTCGGTTTTTGCTGGAACCCTTACCACGATGGCGGTTTTTCTGCCCTTCCTTTTTGCATCGAACTTTCTTGTAAGCCTGCTGGGGAAACACGTGGGTGTCTCGATCATCTCAACGTTGGGCGTCTCCCTTCTGGTAGCCCTTCTGCTTATTCCGATGACATCCCACTTCTTCCTTAAAAAAAGATTGCAGAAAGGGAAGTTGAGGTTCCAGACCTTATCGTCAGATAACCGGCTGGTAAGGATCTATATTGTTTTGCTTAAAGCCTGTATGCGTTTTCCTGCAAGAACGATCATCGGAGCTGTTTTCCTCTTTTTCATTGCGGTTTTTATTAGCCTGGCAATAAGCATCAGTTCCATGCAGGAAGTGGATACACCGGAATTTAACCTCTATGTAACCATGCCGGGTGGTGCTACCCTGGAAACAACCAACCATATCGTGGAGCAGATTGAAGAAAACATCGAGACCCTGGAAGAGAAAGGTGATGTTATCAGTAAGGTGTATGAGGAGGAGGCCGTTGTGACCATCAATTTGCAGGAAGATTATGAGAAAATCGGTGAACGGACTTTGGCTCAGATAAAACGGGAGATACAGGACCGGGTTAGTGATATCCGGGCTGCTGAAATATCATTAGACAGACCCTCTTCAGGGTATGGCGGTGGGGGTATGACAGGTGGAGATCCGGGTGGCGGATTCGAACGGTTGCTTGGCATCGGCACAGAGGAGGAAAAGGTGTTGATCAAGGGACAGGATTTTGAACGCATGCGGAATGTCGCCGAAGATGTCAGGTACTTCCTGGAAAGTCTCTCTTCAATAAACTCCGCATCCATGAGCATTGCCGATAACCGGCCGGAGATCCATATCACCTTCGACCAGCATATCCTGAGTCAATATGGTATATCCCTGGCTTCAATCGCAAATGAACTAAATTCTTTCCAGAGCGAATTTTCATCCGGTATTACTTTCAAACAAGGGACTGAGGAATACGATATCATCATTAAAAACAGGGCTGAGGAGGAGACACAACCCATGACCATGGATGACCTGAAGCAACTTTCAATACAGGGGGCAAGCGGCAGCAGCTATGAGCTGGAAAACCTGGGGGATATAATCTATGCAACGGGTAACAGTGAAATAAACCGGGTGAACCAGGAAAAACAGATTGAGGTACGTTACCAGTTGATTCCGGAAGTGCTGAACTCAAAATCGCTTCTTACTGCTGCAAGACTCGAAATCGACCAGATGGTTGCTGCTATGCCTATTCCTGCAGGAGTGGCGATTGAGGTGTTTCACGAGGAGAATGAATTGAAGGATTTCTATTTCCTGATTCTCGCGGCAATCATATTGATTTACATGATAATGGCAGCCGTATTTGAATCCTTATCAACTCCCGTGGTCTTAATGTTCTCTATTCCCCTTGCTGCCATCGGATCCCTCATTGCCCTGATCCTGACAGGGAACTCCCTCTTTAATGCAAATACACTCACGGGATTTCTGATCCTGCTGGGGGTGGTGGTGAATAACGGTATTATACTGATCGATTATTCCAGGATCCTCCGGCAGCAGGGATTTAACCGGTCCAGAGCCCTCATGATGGCAGGGCTGGCACGCATCAGACCCATCTTGATTACTGCAGTCACCACCATTGTAGCTATGCTTCCCCTTGCCATGGGGAAGGCAGAATACGTAACATCCATCGGAGCTCCGTTTGCCATAACGGTGATCGGAGGATTATCGCTGAGTACCCTGCTTACACTGCTGTTTATTCCAACGTTTAATACCGGACTCTCCAATGCCCTGACCTGGCTGAATAACCTGGATTGGAAAGAGAAAACAATACAACTTGTTGTATTTGCACTGTTTGTCGCGCTCATTTTCCTTCGGATTGACCGGTTTGTTATGAAGCTTCTTTGCCTGTTTTTGATCATCATATTGATACCGGGACTAACCTATTTTGTAAAAACAAGCCTCCGACAGGCAAAATCAAAACTTATAGAAGAGAGAGATCCGATATTGATAAAAATCCGAAGCCTGGTTAAAGTGTATGACAGGGATAGCCGATTTATCAGGGAATGGAAGGCTGCACAGCGAAAAAGAACAGCCACAGATGGAGAAGAACCAATGACCCGAAGACGGTTATTTGAAGATCTGATCTGGCAGTTGCCCCTCTTAGGCTTCCTTCTCTATTTCACCTATTTTTACCTGAAGAGCAAATTCTGGTTTTTTGTAATGCCTCATATTATCTTCCTTTTCTTCTTCCCGGTTTGGAAACCGGTAAGCATCTTTTTACAGGGACACTTGAAGGAGAAGAAAAAAGCATTTATTAAACGAATTCAGAATGTTTTTTTAAAGCTGATTTACTGGGGCTTTCCGATGCTGAACCTGGTTCTTTTCCAATTACGGTGGGATAACCTCATCCTGGTTGTTTTTATCGCAATCTTCTGGTACCTGGTGCTGGGCATTTATGCCATTTCCGATAAGATCCACCGGGAAGAAATCAATATTTACAGATTGACCGGTAAATTCAAACGGTTCAGAACCAGTCTGTACAGGGTGGTGGTTGCCATACCACTGATTGGGCGGAGGAGGAAGCCTTTTCGTGCTCTCGGAGGAGTAACCCTTGAAATTGGAAAGGGAATGTTCGGATTGCTTGGACCGAATGGTGCCGGGAAAACAACCCTCATGAGAATTATTTGTGGGATCCTGGAACAAAGCTATGGCAAAGTGACTATCAATGGATTTGATACCCTGGAAAAGAGAGAAGAACTGCAGGGACTGATTGGATACCTGCCACAGGAATTCGGCATGTATGAAAACATGACGGCATACGAATTTTTGAACTACCAGGCAATGCTTAAAAACCTCATTGACAAAGAGAAAAGAGAAGAAATGGTGAATCATGTTCTCTCGTCAGTCCATATGGAAGGGCACAAGCATGAAAAGATCTCCTCTTATTCCGGCGGTATGAAACAGCGAATCGGTATCGCACAGATCCTGTTGCACCTGCCACGAATACTGGTGGTGGATGAACCGACTGCCGGATTGGATCCGAGGGAAAGGATCCGGTTCCGAAACCTGCTGGTGGAGCTTAGCCGGGAAAGGGTAGTCGTCTTTTCAACCCATATCATTGAAGATATTGCCAGTTCATGCAATATGGTCGCCGTGCTGGACCACGGGAAGCTGAAATACCTTGGTGAACCATCAAAAATGGCAAAGATTGCAGAAGGACACGTCTGGCAATTCCAGGTTTCAGCAGAAGCATTTCACCAGTTGCAGCAAGAACTGCTGATCGTTCATCACATGCAGGATGGCGATCAGATCAGGGTCAGATGTGTCGCCGAGAAAGCACCGGTGCCGGAAGCGAAACCGGTGAAAGCCCTGCTGGAGGATTCATACCTTTACCTTCTGAAAGGGAACAATAAAGGCTAAATACGATATCGATGAATTGGAGTAAAAAAGTAGCAAATGGTATCATCCTGCTGGTAAAAATGATCCGGTATAACCTGAAGATCGTTTTTGCCAATAAATTCCTCTATTTTCTACTCGCCGCATTCGCATTTTTTGTTCTGGTTACAGTTATTGACCTCTTTTCCGGAACCGGTGCTACCATTGAGGGGGTCTATTATTTATTGCTGTTCCCGGGAATATTGCTGATCTTCTATCCCACAGCCTTCGGCATACAGAATGATGAAGATTCCAGAATGCTTGAAATTATTTTTGGTATTCCAAATTACCGGTACAAAGTATGGCTGGTGCGCCTGGCATTGATCTATCTCATCGTCTTTTTGCTGTTGCTTGCACTGGGATTACTCAGCTCATTTGCACTGGTCAGGATCCCGGTTTTCGAAATGTCATTCCAGCTCATGTTTCCGATATTCTTTATCGGAAGCCTTGCCTTTATGCTTTCAACATTGATAAAGAATGGAAATGGTACTGCGGTAGTCATGGTCGTGATCGGAGTTGGATTTCTCATAGCTGCTGAGCCTCTCGAAGATAGTGCATGGAATATTTTTCTCAATCCCTTCGACCTGCCCGGGGATATGAATCAGGTCATATGGGCTGAAGTTTCCATGAAAAACCGCCTTTACCTTCTGACAGGAATGATCCTTGCCAACCTGTATGGCCTCTATAACCTCCAGGCCAGGGAGAAGTTTGTATAATTAATGCCTCAAATGTCTTAAATTAGCAAATGCCTCAAGTTTGTAAATGGGGTAAAACAAACACTTTGTCCTTACTGGACATCCTATTCTGATTATATATATCCAATAAAAGAAATCCTTATTCTTTACTACTTGCTTCTTTTTTTCAGAAAAATTTGAGGAATTCCTGCCATTTAAGGCATTTGAGGCATTCAATTTGTTAATTATCCTGTTGATTACTTTTTATTTAGCTCGAAAATGGCATAATGAATTTTCATAATTTTACGATGGGATGTTTGGAAATCCGCGGACGGGAAGGAAAGAAATAACATGGAGGAGAAAAAACAGCTGTTAAACGGATTGTTAGGGATCATTTTTTTTGCCTGTAGCACTTTCTCTTTAGGAGCTCAGGATAGTTATACTTTGGTGAAAGCCCAAAAGGGAGAAGGGATTTATTCCCTGTTAGCCCGGAATAATCTTGCGCCTGCAAAATACTTTGATGAGTTTGTTGATCTCAATGCCACATCACTGGGCAAAAACAATACCCTTATAGAAGGGAAGAATTATAAGATACCGGTGGTGAGTGAAGTAGGCCGGTATCCTATCTTCGGGAAAGAGTATGAACTGGTGGAACGGAAAGATAATCAGCTGGCAGGTGCGGTTTTTTATCTTGTTAGCGGGCACGGAGGGCCGGATTGGGGAGCCAATGTGAAGATTGGGAGCCGAACGGTTTGTGAAGATGAATATGCGTATGATATTACGCTACGGCTCGCCAGGAGATTAATTGAACACGGAGCACTTGTGTACATGATCACCCGGGATAACAATGACGGTATACGAAATGAAGAATACCTGAAGCCGGATCGGGATGAGACCTGTTACCCGAATCATAAGATTCCGGCAAAACAGACGACAAGATTGAGACAGAGAGCATCCGCCATAAACCAGCTATATCGAAAAAACAGATCAAGATCATACCAGCGGGTAATCGTTATTCATCTCGATTCGCAATCCAAAAGCAGCAATATCGATGTCTATTTTTACCACCATCCAAATAGCATAGCCGGAAAACAACTCTCGATAACCCTTCAGCAAACACTGAAAAAGAAATATCAGATCCATCAGCCATCCAGGGGATATACCGGAACCGTCGGAACAAGGAACTTATACATGTTAAAAAAGACGACACCCGTTACTACCTTCATTGAGTTGGGAAACATAAGAAATTACCGGGACCAGGTGAGGTTTTTAAAAGAAAACAACCGGCAGGCACTGGCAAACTGGCTTACCGAGGGATTGATTCAGGATTATCGGTCACACCGAAACTGACGTCTTAAAAACAATGAATTCGTCAATGATATACCAATTTTATGAAAATAGTAACAATATTTTTATTTAAAGGAGCAACCTTTTGGTTGAATTATGCATCATTGGAGTGAGGGGTTAGTGTTGAAATGAGCAAAATTTGCAAGTCGGAATGTGAACATTTCTCCGGCTTGCAAATTTGATCAAAAATTTTTATTAGAAAAGGAGGATGTTTTTATGGAAGAAAAGAAACAAATAAGACTGGACGAGATCAATAATCCTACCAAGCAGGAAATTATTAAAATACTGCAGGAGAATGATCTTTGTTCATTGGGTCAGATCATTAAGAGGCTATCCATATCCTACTCTGCAGGATTGAAGTACATTCTGGAGTTGAAAAAAGATGGGATTATCGATAATAACCTGATGCCTCCCTATTTTAATCTGGCCAGCAAGGTGCTCTGATCCTTCTGTTTAGAAGGTCTATATAAAAGAACCCTGGAGTTTATATAACTTCAGGGTTATTTTTTTTAATCTTCAGAAAAGATATTTGATTACAAGTTCATTACCATCAAGGCAACTTCATTTAAACAGTTTACCTGTTTGGGTAGATCGGTTCGATTCACTCTTCTGCGGGAGCATATTTGCTCTGGCAGGCCCAGGTGATCCCTCGTTTCATGATCTCGAGGGCTTCCGGTACAGAAAAATCGCTGGAGACATGCCCGAGTGATGAATAGAAGACCCGGCCCTTACCGTACATCTTTTTCCATACAACCGGCATCACGCATCCCTCGATCCAGGAAGCATGTTTATTACTGAAAGTGGTGGTTGCCAGTACTTTCACGTTAGGATCCACGTGCATATAGTACTGCTCGGAGTGCATATCAAAATCGGGAAGATCCCTGGTAACCGGATCGTCATGATTGGTAATATTTACCCTGTAATCAATTACCCCTCCCGGATGTGCAACCCATTGACCACCGACCATAAACTGGTACTCGGTATTCTGGCGAAAAGAATCCCCCAGTCCACCATGCCATCCTGCCAGTCCAATCCCTCCTTTTACCGCATTCAGCAACGCCCTTTCCTGTTCACCGGTAATGGTGCCCATGGTATAGACCTGAATGATCAGATCCACCCCATCCATCAACTCCTTATCAAGGTAAGCATCCAGGGTATTGGATACGGTCACTTCAGCCCCCATCTCCTCAAGCCAGGGCTGGAAGATATCGACACACTGTTTCGGTTCATGGCCGTCCCATCCACCCCACACCATCAACACTTTTTTCCCCCGCAGGGTCTCTTCCACGGGTGTTGATATACAGGAAAAAGTTGTTTCTGTGGCGAACAGGATCACCAGGCTTAACAATACCGGTTTGTACATGATAACTCCTTTTTTCATTATTTATCAATTAATGGTATGTAACATGTATTTTACGTGGAAATTAATAAAAAAACCAGGTTCCTCAATACAAACCTGATAAAATCTAAGCTTAATTCAATTTCAATAAGCACCGGACACCTGTGTAAGGAAGTTATTAGGTTATTGGTTACTAGGTTATTGAGTACATTGGAGCTAATAAATCAATGGCATAACTTATATACTTCTTTTAAATTCGCAATTACTCGCCATGCTTTCAGCATGCCTCATGAGACCGCTACGCTCAGTTCGCAATCCACAATTTCTCACTTCTCACACCTCATCTCTCATCTCTTACCCAGCACCTGATATTACAGTTTGTCACTGATTTCCAATAACTTCTCAATCATCTTCTTCATCTCATCGATCTCCTGCTGCTGGCTTTCGATCATCTTCTGCTGCTCCTTTACGGCATTCACCAGTGCGACATTGACAGCATGCATGTTAAAGTCAAGGTATCCGTCTTCTCCTTCATTTACTGCTTCCGGGAAAATATCTTTCACATCCTGGGCGACAAAACCAATATACTCCTCAGAGGAGGGCAGATTTCTCGGGTTGCCAGCTTTGTAATTAAAAGTTACAGGTTTTAACTGGAGTATTTCTGCCAGACCTTTGTGATAATCGTTATGAATATCTTTTAACCGGCGGTCTGAACTGACACTCCAGGATCCACCTCCGGTCTTGGCAGCCGTTCCTATTACCTCCAGAGTAAATCCCGGTGTTGTTGTTCCAATCCCAACATTTCCATCTTCACGGATATAGAGCAGGGAGTTATCATCTGAAACAAAATGGGCAACCGTTGAACCTGTTCCACTATGATTTCCTGCATCGACCAGTAATCCACTGCCACCGGTAGCACTGTTTTCTATACCAACAGCATAACCCCCATCACTGATTCTCCAGTTAACCCCGTAAACCGAACTGCTCTTCGCACCGTCAGAAGCCAGTGTTGCATTGTTGCATAACGAAGTTACAGGAGCTGTGGTCCCGATACCTACCCGACTATTATATAGAGTCATGGTCAGGTTATCCTCAACATCAAAGTGAAGCTTTGTATCGCCCAGAAGGTTTTCGAGATAGATCAATCCATCAAAATCTTCGGCTTGATTATCGGTGGTGAACTGAAGATAGGCATTTCCTGTTTCACCTCCGTCATTATCACTATCGGCAGCAATCCTGAGCCAGGCATCCCCGGTATTGGAAATTTCAAGCTGCCTGCCGGGGGAAGCAGTACCAATTCCCACACTGGCATTCAGGTTCAGGATCTTATTGTCAAATTCACCGTATATCAGGAGGCTGTCATTGACTGCACCGTTGGCGATGTATAATTTGCTCGAACCGGTCTCGTTATACCCGGCACGGTTTCCAAGGAATACGTTGTAATTACCGGCCTGGTTATTGAATCCGCTCTGAAAGCCTGTCGCTGTATTTCTCTGCCCACTGCTGATTTTGCTTCCACTATCGAATCCGAGGTAGGTATTTCCATGGCCCGTTATGTCTGTGCTGCCCAGGCCGGCATATCCGCCGATAAATACGTTATTGCTCCCGGTTGTATTATAAAAGCCACTGTAGGCACCGATAAACGTATTGTCATTTCCTGTCAGGTTAAAAGATGCACTGGCATTTCCGACAAAAGTATTTCGTTCGCCGATAGTATTGCGCATCCCGCTGTTGTTTCCGTAGAAAGTATTTCTGCTACCGGTCGTGTTAAAATAGCCACTTATATTACCAAAGAAACAGTTAAAAAACCCATTGGTATTTGAATAACCTGCTTTGCATCCTGTGAATGTATTGAAGCTGCCGAGCCGGTCAACATCCGGATCAGGACCGCCCAGGTTTTGATACCCCGATCTGTACCCGATGAATGTATTGTATATTCCGGTTGTATTGTCGTATCCGCTCTGATAACCCAGGAAGATATTGTTTTTCCCTGTGGTATTTTGTAATCCGCTCTGGTAACCGATAAACGAGTTGTAGTTTCCGGTGGAGTTTGATTTACCGCTTTCATGACCGATGAAATAATTCTGAACGGTCAGGTCCATCAGGTTTTGTGCTATACCGCTTTCAATGTTGGCGATACTGAATCCTGCGGTGGAATCCCTGACAAACACCCGGGTACTATCGTCGGTCACCCGGAAATATTCTGTTCCGGTACCTTTTACCGGACTGTACCCTCCGATGGCAAATCCCCCTTTTGTTCCTTTGACCAGTTCATCGTTGATATAGACCCTCACACTGTCGGGTGTAACGCGAAGGTATTCATTGGTTATTCCTTTTGTCAGAGGACTGAATCCACCCACAGCAAATCCCCCCTTGGTTCCCTTGGTAGCCGATTCCTCGACATAGATTCTTACTCCTTCGGGATACACAGCAAAGACCGTCTGTCCATCCTGTCGTTTCACCTCAAACAGTGGTTCATCGGGCACTTCAAGACCGTCACCCTGTACTTCAAGTTTTCCTTGCGGTGATGTAGTTCCAATTCCGACATTGCCGACCAGGTAGTAGATGGTGTCTCCATTCTCCAGCCAGTAGTTTGTGTTATCCATGTATCCTGAAAGATCAATGTTATTCGCTCCATTGTCGATGGTCAGGATATTTCCCGACAGGTGCAGGTCCTGGTCATCGCTTGCCGGTTCACCTTCCGGTCCTTTACAATCTTCGGCATTCCAAAATCCGTCATCATTCACATCCTCTTCCGGGTCATTGATCCCGTTTTCATTCAGGTCCCAGCAATCGATCCCTTTTGGACCGATCGGTCCCTGGATACCCTGTGGACCCTCATTTCCCTCTTCTGCAAACAGGGCAAAGGGAACGGATAACATCTCTGACGTACCCATCGGGATAAAGGAGGCATCCACTTTTATGGCTACCTCCAGGTAGTGTGTCCCTGTACTCCAGTCGACATCACTGAAGGTCGCTGCCGAACCCGAACCTGCTGTAGCTTCCGGATCCCCGATCTTCAGGGTAAAGAGTCCGAACTCGTTGGTCGTTACCGTATGGGTCTCTTCCCATACCAGGGTGCCACTCCCGCTCCCGGCATGGATCCCAATCTTTACATCTATCGTTTGTGTAGCAAGCAGTGATCCATCCGCATCCCGGGCTACTGCCTGGTAATTGAAACCCTGTGGTGCCTGAGAAAAGAGAGTGAGCAGTGAGTAGTGAACAGTGAGCAGAAAAAAAATCAGTCGTTTCATGATGTATATATTTGATGAAATCAGAGATTTTTGGGTCTAGCAATAAATAAAGATATTGAATATCACTATTGGAATCAAGTGTTTCAACAATAAACTACGGATTTACATGGGGTAAAATATCGAATCTACGTAATGTTAACTCAGCATCAATCCGATTTTCTTCTCAATGGTTATCTTGAATTCATCGCAACAGGCGGTGACATGGATAAAATAGGTGTCGGGGGGTGTGAATTTCAATTCAAATTCTGCCGGTTTATCATGTTCCGGACACTTTATTTCGGATATGCTGGAAGAGATGATGGAGGCATAGGTATTCGCCATTGCTGGTTTGGGTTTCCCATCCGGGTTCTTGAAGACGATCTTTAGCATGGCATAGGAGATATAATATTTGCAAGTTAATTGAAAATATCGATAAAACCTATGAAGGCAGAAATCATTTGATGTGAAACGATTTTAAAGTTAAAACTAAAAGTTTGCCTTGGAGTATCAGGCTAAGGCTTCTGCCTACGCCAAGGCTTCGGCAGACGATGGAGGCAAGGGCTTCCACCTTCGCTGAAGCTACGGTGGGAAATAAAGATTGACGAGTTGAAAAAGAAAACTCAACGGTATACCTGGCTGGGAGCGAAATACAGCAGCCTTGATTAGTGGGAAGGTTATTCATGGTCCGGAATGCACCAGGCAACTATTCATGCAATTCCCAACGTTTTCGTTGTTCGTCATTCGTGCTATCTTCACCACGTTATCAACTAACGGTTAGAAAGACCCGTCAGGGTTTGCCAAATCTGACGGTGTCTGTGAATTATATGCCCGAATTATTTTTGGATTTGGAAATATTTTGTTCTTCACCGGTGAAGGCCAGAGAGCACTGAATCTGATGAATGAAAGCCTGTCCGTCTGGCGTCAATTTAATAATCTCTGGGAGCAAGCTATTGTTCTGAGAGAAATAAGTATTCTTTATCATAGCATTGAAGATCATAAAAGGGGTGCCAAATGCAGCGAACAAAGTCTGGAAATTGCAAGGGAAATTGAAAAAGCCGGATTAATTAATTTCTGTCTGGGCTATGTATGTTTGTCACTTATTTTCATAAAAGAATATGAACGAGCAAAACCACTTCCGGACAGGCAAGATGGGCCAAGTCGATCCGCCTGGATGCTTGGTGTCCATGACGTTCACTACGCTTAGCCAGGGTCTTCGACCATGACACTCCTCATCAAACTGTCCTTATTATCGCATCTGATTTAATCATCAGGAAAGCAGCATAAAGCGGGAGATTGATGAAATCATTCTTCTCAATGAAATTTCTGGGTGATATCCGAATGACAAATGTTGGCTGGTATTTCTGTGCATAACTTCTGAGACTTTTCAGGTTTCTGCTTAAACCGCTTTTGACTTCAACCGGAAAGATTTCATTACCCGATTGGATGATGAAATCAACCTCAGCATCACTTTTCGATTTCCAGTAAAACAAATCCTTATTGCCCGATGCAATCAGTTCGGTTGCCACAAAATTTTCGATAAAAGCACCCTTGTATTCTTTAAATAGGTCAGTTGGTTTAAGAATTATATCCGGGGTAAGATTTAACATGGCTCCCAATATTCCGGTGTCGAGTACATAAACTTTAAATTTTGAATAATCAGCAAAGCCGGAGAGTGGCATTTTGGGAGTGTTTACCTGATACGCTATGTGAATCAATCCGGCTTTTTTAAGCCATTCAAAGGTCTGCTCATAATTAGCTGCCCGTGCTTTTTTACGCACGTCACTGTACTTGAATTTTTTATTTTCTTTTGCCAGCTGGTAAGGAATGGATTGCCATAGTTCAGAGGTTTTTATTGCTTGCACTGCACCGGTATACTTTGAAAAATCTCTTTTGAATGCTTCAAGGACTTCGACCTGGATTTTCCTTACGGAGGAAATATCTTCATGATCCAGATAATCCTGTAACACCTCAGGCATACCTCCCAGAAACAGGTACATTTTTAAATGATTCAGTAATTTGTCATGCAATATGTTTGGGAATGCCTCAACCGAATTTGTGGTTATCAGTTTGTCAGCTAGAAGCTCTTCTCCAAAAGCTATCAGGTACTCGGTGAAGTTCATCGGGAACATGGTCATAAAATTGACCTTACCCACCGGGAAACTGCGCTGTTTTCCCACACTGATTCCGAGCAGTGATCCGGCAGCAATAATATGGTATTCCGGGGTTTGCTCACAAAAGTATTTCAGGGAGGTGAGCACTTCCTGCACAGCCTGAATTTCATCGAAAAAAATGAGTGTATTGTCAGGTACAACTTTTTTCCCGATATAAAGACTGATATTATTGATTATATGTTGAGGATTCAAACTTCCCTGGAAGAGAGATTTTAAGTCTGGGTCCTGTTCAAAGTTCAGATAAACGAAATCGGGGTATTCATTGTTCCCAAATTCATTGACCAGGAAAGTCTTACCCACTTGACGCGCTCCCTGCAACAACAGCGGCTTACGATTCCGACTGTTTTTCCACAATAACAGATCTTTATATAGGGCTCGTTTCATCATTTATCTCCTAAAAAGTGTAACAAATATACAAAGTTATCTCCCAAAAAGTGCACGTTTATCTTAATATTACTCCATAAAAATGTATAAATCTTATAAATTTATCCCCCAAAGTCTGATCCGACAATTGGAGGATCAGAATAGGGGGAGGAAAATTTTCGCTGGTCGTCTTATGGTTACGGGCATCGTGACCCTGCCCGTCCTTGCCTGTAGCAGTCAGGCCGGTCAGTCAGGCGAATACCGTTAAACGAATAATACTCACCGGGTGACTGGCAAGAGCAAAAGTCACCCGGTGAGTGGACTTCTGATTTTTATAATAGCAGGATTTAATTAAATTTACTCCAGACTGAACATTCTACTAAAGCGTTTGAAATCTGGCCCATGAAAAACATACTGTTAAGAATAACGATTTTGCTGTTTTTTCTTCCCTCTGCCGGCTTGGCTCAGGATAGGAAACAGCCTTTCATACCCCGCCATGCAGGGAGCTTTTTTGATACGGGCTACATCCTGGAAGACCGCAACGGGGATAGCATTACCGATTATATCCAGTGCACCCTGGTTCTTCCCCAGAATCCTTCTGAATCGGAAATAGCATGTGCTGCCAACATCGCGGCACGACTCGGATACGAAACCACCTCGGCGGATTTTAACCGGCTCGGTTATGATTCGGAAAAGAGAGCCTTTTATGACAAGCCGGTTATCATCATCGGTTCACGAAACAGGCTGACCAACAAGTCCGACGAACTCAAGAACCGTGTCGGAAACGGATTAAAACCGGGACAGGGAGATATCTGTTTTTTCAAACCTAACGGCTTCTTCAGAAGAGGCGGAGTCGCAATAACCGGCTATGATGCAACCGGACTGCTGGCTTCTGCAAACTACTTTGCAGGTCGCTTCCCGGAAATCTGGAACCTGGATGGAAAGAAATTTTCAGATGTTCATACACAGTTTAGCGAGTTTTTCGCAGGAAGAAATTGTACTCAGCAGGAGATCTTTTCCTCACGGATTGTGATTGATGCAGACAGTCCGGGTGTTACCAAACTGGTTCTGCACATCGATTTTCCCGATTGTGCAAACCTTGATTCAGCGAAACTTGCGTTGATGTGGAAAAAGAAAGATGAACCATATAGGGGGAATAGCAAAAACGACTCTATTCCGGAGAAAAAAGTCGATCGGGCGGCACTTGATTTTTCAGGACTCCACCGGATTGAGATTGATCTTCAGTGTCCCGGTAAACGTGAGGTCATCGATCTGTTGCCCGAGAAGGAGTGGGCAATGGAGCAACCCGTTTCAAATCCCGCTGCTACCGCATCAGATTTCCCACTCTCCCAGATGTATACCATAACCGGCCTGTTTTCAGACAACAACAGGGATTATGTGCCGGATCATGTGAATGCATACCTTTCCCTGGACGGAGAGGATGCAGCACAGGGGGTGATCGATCTTTCCTTTCGTACCGGGCTCGAAACAGCAGGAATGCGGTTACCCTTTGTGATCGTTGCCGGAGAAGAGGAACACCCTGAAAAATCCGGATTTCCAATACTTTTTGGCAGAGACCACTATTCCATCAAAAAGCTGGAAAAAGAGGAACGGATCCATGGAGTTTCATCGGAGCCGGGGATCGGGTTCATTCAGTTTATCCCGGAAGCATTTCATAAAAGTCATGCCATGGTCATCAGCGGAACCGATCCGGATGGACTGGAATCGGTTTCAGATTACCTCTCAAGGCGAATGCCTTACCTCTGGGAATACGGGAAAGGGAATTACCTCCTGGAGGACATCGAAGAGGATGTCAGGAAATTTTTCCAGGTGAAAAATGCTCCCGGTCAGGCAACGATGGCAATCCATAAACTGAGGACCTGGCTGGACCGGATAGCAGATAAAAAGATTGAATCCCTGAACATTGAACTGGCATTGAAGGAGGCACCGGAAGAATTAACGGGTTTTACTGAAGACCTGGTAAAAGAATACTTCCCGAAAGCAGCAGTAGATGTTGAACTGTTCACCACCGGATTTGGAGTCGGGAAAACAATTTTTGAGGAGAACGTTGAGATCCCCTGGGAGGTGGATGAGTTCTGGAGCCTGTTCAGGGACGAGGCATTGCCTGAACTGGATAACGGAACCCGGGGGATTATAGAAGTGCGGGTGAGTGAATCGCCTGAAGTGCGTGAGCAAATAAAACAGCAGATCAAAAACGAATTGAATGCAAACGGGATCGATCCGGCATCGTTCGAAATCGTAGTGCTGTCAGCCTATAAACAGGGATTCAGCTGGCTGCATGATTATATCCTGCCAAAAATCAGGGAGAGGGACATCGGTGAGATTGCCATCACCTACCATACCCTGAAAGAATCGGATGAAGTACGCTGGCAAACCGTAAACGCCAACACCCGCTGGTTGCAGGAGATCTTCCCGATCGATACTATCCTTGCCCGGGAACTGAACATGCCGGCTTCAAAAATCACATTTCACCGGCAGGTAGAGAAGGATCCGATCTACACAGTAACCGTTACTGACCCGGAAGGCAAGTTCATTCTTGAGGAGTCGTTTGATCCGAAGTATGTGATCCGCCCCTTCTTTGATCTCTTTCCGGAGTATGAATCGGTCAGGGTAACCACCGGGTGGGTCTTTGTACAGAACGGAGACAGGGTGATCCTGGATAAACGGATCAAAACGGATCCTGAAAAATTCTGGGATCATCTGCAATCGGAAACCTACCGAAAAATTATCGAGTACGTAATGGATGTACAGGATGGCAAACCATCGGTTCTGAATGCACCCTATTTCGATGAATTGAAGGTTGAGCTTACGTTGAGTGAACCCAATTACCGGCTCGGTATCGACGAAGAGGTAATATCCTCCACGGATGCCCTTCACGAAGACATCATGTTCCACACGCTGGCGCTCTTTAACCGGATCGGGGGCAGATACGGTGTCGGGGGACTGCCTTATCCGGGCAGAATATTGCCATTGCTGAAACCACCGGTTGATGGGAAACCGGGTTCCGTAAGGATAACCTTTACCGGAAAGGAAAAAGCTACCCCGGAAGCGTTTCTTTCCTATAAAGAAGCGGACCATGAGGTGGTTACCCAACGGTATACGCTGGTGCCAATGGATGTTAAAACGCCCCTTCTGCGTGGGATCGAGCTGAAACACGGCATGGAAGGAATTAACAAACTGTTGTTCGATGTGGTGGCAACCGATTCAGTGGACCGGTATGAAGAGTTTAAAGCAAGAGGATCGGAAATACAGATTGACCTCGCATTCATACCCGTTGAGAAGTTAACCGCTATGGTGAATATACTTGGAAAACTTCAGCAGAAAGGAATGTATGGTGAAGCGTTGAGTTATGATAAAGTAACCGAGCTGATGTTCCGGGTTACCCTTGAAGACAGCATCAAATATTCAAGACTGGTTACACTGAAACAGAATTCCACCATGGTGGATACGGATAAAAACGCATTGCCGGCCATCACCATTGCCTCGGATGTCGGACAGATCATCCAGTGGAACAGGCCCATGCCCCCCGGTGAGGTGGCTATTGACCTGTCTATTCTGAACCGGTTTCCCGAGATCAATGCCTATTACATGGCAACATCCTTCCTCGGACAAAATGTGTATGCTGCCGATATCCTGTTACCTGTCGATGGGAAATACATCTCCCAGGCAAAGCTCAATGCCCTGAAGCCGACACTGATGCTCATTGGCCGGGTTCATGGGAATGAAGTCTCCAGCACCAGCCATCAGTTGAAACTGGCGGAATTGTGTGCCACCGATACAGCCTATCGCAAATTCCTGAAAAAGGTGAACCTGGTGATTTACCCCATGGTTAATCCGGATGGTGCCCAAACGGCTTACGAAATGTTCCTGGAGAATCCCGGTTTTATGCTGCATGCCGGCCGGTATGGTGCACTCGGTTACGACGTGCCAAGGGGAGGCAGAAATGCGGATCATATCTATCCGGAAGCGGGAGCGGTAG
>Ga0315550_1001002_pt1 | contig 17428 bp, 19 predicted proteins | sample SalMarSW160190MG_2_FD_203100 | JGI IMG/M metagenome (GOLD analysis project Ga0315550, IMG submission 203100) | Salt marsh sediment microbial communities from the Plum Island Ecosystem LTER, Massachusetts, United States - Salt Marsh Sediment SW1601-90 ... | reverse complement strand
TCCAGCACGGGCACATCTAAGATTTACGAGTATAAGATGATGATAGACATCCAGCGGAACCGTCCCCTCATCTTGGATCGTAAGACCCGGAGAAACAAGGAGCAGTGGCGTGGAACCATCGTTGAATTTTCGTTGGAAGGGGACTACTTAAGGGCCATGTCTAAGATTCTGGAATACTTGAAACAGACTGCCCTAGTGACACCCTACGCAGACATCCGATTCGTTGATCCTAAAGGCCGATTATACCTGTTCAGTCGAGCCACAAAAAAGATGCCGCCTCCACCAACAGAAACTTTGGCTCACCCCTACGGAGTGGATGTTGAAACGATTCAGCGTCTCATACGAATCACCGATTGCCGAAACCTGTTGGACTTCATGCGGAAACACTTTCACCGCGTCGGGCAAGGCACTTCCTTAAGTTTTTTGGAATTCGCGGGGTTCATCAAAACAGCTAATCCGCAGAGGCTGAAACCCGAAGACGTTACTAGGCTTGTAGAGACAATCAAGAAATCTAAGAAATTTAGGAAAGTTTTTGGTAAAGTAAGTGAAGAAAACATCAAAGCTTCATTGAAGAAAACCAAGTCTCAAGACATGCTTAATTTTATGAAAGCCAGCTTCCCGAATGTTGACAGGACCATTATTCTTCGTCTGCTTTCAGCCGCTGGTTTTGTGAGAACAAAAAACCCGAGGAAACTCCGTCCCGACGAGATTGTGAGGCTTGTTCGGATGATGAAGAAATATCCTGATTTCCTTCCTCCGGATGCGAGTTGTCTGTCTCCTTTGGGGGAGGAATTGTTGAGAACTGGGATTCTCAAGGAACTGAAGCCGGAGTTCATAGCGGTTTGTCAAAGGAAGCCCTCCACATATGCGGGTCACCCCTTCATCGTGGAGACGGCTATAGCGTATGGAGGAGAAATTCCGAAGAAGGATGATTTCGTTGTTTATCGGTTTGCTAACAGGATTCCGCTGTTGTATGATGAAGCCAGTGACGTTTCGGTGAGGGTAATCCGGGCTATCAACTGGAGAAGATACAAGGTTATCTCTGGTATGCCAGTAGCCATTTTAGTTCATGTGTGCAGCACGAAGGTTCCCTACAAAACCGTTGGCAAAGAGTTCATTGCGGACAGACCAGAGGTGAGAAACGAAATTCTGAATGGCATCCGCGAGGTGGCTCGTCGATTACAGACGTTTTTGGCGAAGCGGGAACATGTGGCGAAGGAGAGGAGACGTCTGTCGGTTTTCTCCAAGTATCTGCCTAAGATAGCCAGGTTTTCTACGGAGTTGGCTGGAAAGAAGGAAGAACCAGACATTGAATTGTTGTTGAGGAGTGTGAGTAAATTTGAAGAGAAAGGAGACTGAGAGTTCAGCTAAAGAGACGCGGAAAGAGATTTTGAAGGATCTGAAGGGGTTTGGTAGGAAACTTTATCATCAAATGGAATTGGGTAAGTTTCCTTGGGTGGAGATGCCGAGTCGATCTACCGAAAACATTTTCTACAGTCCTGATGTGCGGCAGTATATTCTTGGGGAAAGGAGTGTTAAGCGTAGTGCTCGGAATATTCGGCACATCAGGCCGTTCACTCAGATGGTTTGGGCTGGTTTCTTCGCCAGCGAACTTGTGAAGAACCGGAAAACTTCGACTCTCAGGGATGTCTATTATTCGGCTCAAGCATATGAAATGTCTTTTAAGGATCAGCCGGAGTCCAACAACATCATCACTGACTTGGAGACGGCTACGGGTTTCGCTAGAGAGGATTTTAATGTCTTTCCTGAGGAGCGTTCAGCCATTTTCGGTGACTTAACCATTGAATATACTGTTCCTGGCTATGAGGGAAAACAGTTGAACCTGATGTCTCATCCTGACGGGGTTATGATTGGTCCATCCGTTGTTTCCTCGGAGTTCGCTAAGAATGGGTGTGACAAGGTTATTGCCATCGAGAAGGGTGGTTTGTTCACTCGGTTTATTGAGGAGCGGGTTCACAAGAAGTTTAATGCTCTTCTTGTTTTGACTGCTGGTCAGGCGCCTCGGGCGACTAGGCACTTCCTTAACCGGTTGAATAGGGAGTTGGAGCTTCCGGTATTTATTTTCACTGATGGGGATCCGTGGGGGATGCACATTGCCATGGTTATCATTTCAGGTTCAGCAAACGCGGCTCATCTTAGGGAATTAACTACGCCTGATGCTAAATGGAGCGGTGTCTATGCTACGGATGTTGTTGACTATAAGCTGCCCAGTGATCCTTTGACGGCTGTGGATATTAAGCGGCTTCACGAGTTAGAGAGGGACCCCAGATACAAGGGAGACCTGTGGAAGAGGGAGATCAAGACGTTCCTGAAGATTAAGAAGAAGGCAGAGCAAGAGGCTTTCAGCAGATATGGTTTAACTTATATTGTTGACAAGTATTTGCCAGCGAAACTGGAAGAAATGGCTGATTAGGCTCTTTAGCTTTAAATGAGCTTGATTTGAGCTTTTCTTCTTGAGTAATCTTTGGGTAATCATGAAGCGCGCGCTCATAACAAGTTTATTGCAAATGTGATTGACTAGTATAGAGCGAGGTAGAGAGAAGGAGTTGGAGAGAGCGTTGTTGGGTTTGGGGTTAAATTTTAACCTTTCTCGCTAAAGAAACAAGCAAACGCGAATCACAAATCGTAATTTCCCATAAATCCGTTAAGATAATATGATAAACCATATGTTCAACATCAACACCTTTTTGTTTGGTAGATGCTGAATTGAAAACGAGCTGGAAAACGATTGTAAGTTTAGTATTACCCTGTGTACTATTTCTTGGGTTCGCTATCCCACATAATATCGCATTAGCAAAATCTTCAACAAAATGGATCAGGACTTTTGATGGAACAAGTGATGATGAATTCTTTTCAGTAATTGAGTGTAACGATTTTGGTTATTTTCTTGCAGGCACTACTAATTCTTCGGGTTTTAGTCAATATGATGGATGGTTAATTAAAACCGATTCTTCGGGGGTTATGGAATGGAACCGAACTTATGGTGGCTTGTTAAATGATGGATTCTATTCTTTGGTGAATACCAGTGATGGAGGATATACTTTAGCTGGTTATACAAATTCTTCTGGTTTTGGAAAAGAGGATGTTTGGTTGGTTAAAGTTGATTCTCAAGGCAACATGGATTGGAACCGGACATTCGGAGGACCTGAAAGTGATTTCGGTAGATCATTGGTTTATTGCAGTGATGGCGGTTACTTGTTAGCTTGCGAGACTAACTCTTCTAGTTCAAAAGATAATGATATTTGGGTGATCAAAACTGATACAACAGGAAACATGCTTTGGAACCAAACTTACGGAAAAACAGGCTACCAATATGTTTCTACTATTATTGAGACTAATGATGGCGGTTATGTTTTAGCTTGTAGTACAAGCTCGTTCGGTTCTGGATATACAGATGCTTGGCTGATTAAAATTAATTCAATTGGGAACATGGAATGGAACCAAACCTATGGAGGATTAAAAAACGAATTTGCGAATTCATTAGTTACAACAGATGACGGAGGCTATTGCTTTGCTGGAAGTACAAGCTCATTTGGTGTTAGTAGAACAGATGTCTGGTTAGTAAAAGTTAACTCTGTGGGAAATTTAAAGTGGCAGCAAACCTATGGAGGACTCTTGTTGGAATATTGTGATTCATTAGTTGTTACAAATGATGGAGGTTATTTATTAGGTTATATTGAACAGCCACCTTTTTTTGGTGACTTTGGTGAGGGAAAATTCTGTTTAGCAAAGGTTAATACAGTTGGAAAGATGGAGTGGAATCAAACCATGGGGATATCTGCTCCTCATAGTAAAATTTCCTTACTGTCTACTAGTGATGAAAATTTCATTATGGCAGGTAGTACCATAGATAACGCTGGTACTAAGGATTTTTGGTTTACAAAATTCAGTAAAACTGAGACTGGAATAGATTGCCAACTCTGTCTATTACTAACAATATTTTTGATTTTATTGGTTATTGGCATTTTCCTCCACAGGAAAAGAATAAATCGACCATGAAAAAAGAATCGAAACGCGTGTTTTTTGCGCGTGGGTGAGTGACTGAGTGTTTTTCTTATGTGTGAGATGTGAGTGATATCTAAGTAGTTAAGAGAAAAGAGAGTAGGAGGGTTTAGGGGAGTATTAGTTAGTATGTTTGGGTTTGGGGGTTAAAATTTAACCTTTTTCCCCTTCTTCTCGTCCTATCTAATCCTTTCTCTCTATCTTCCTACCTTCACAGAATACACAAAACCAAATACTAAAAAACTCACACAATATTGGTCAATTTTTCTTGACCCAGTTTAGTTACAACATGTCAAGGTTTCTTGACAAAAACACTTTAATTTTCAATTTCCCTGATAATTAGTGGGTTAAAAAGTGGGAGTTCCACCAAAAGGTTTCGTTCTGTCACTGATTCTTTGTTTTTTTGTCTCAGCTTTTTCTGTTGGTGTTGCTTTTTCATCTTCAGAGAATTGGAATTGGATTGAAGTGGCAAGAATTACTGGAGACACTTATAACTTGTATGAAACGGAGCCTTTCAATATCAGTTCTTCTGTTTCTGTTTGGCGAATTGTATGGGAATACAAGCCTAGAACCGATGTTCCCGAAGATCGAACAGGTATAACAATCAATCTTTATACTGGAGTTTCAGGCGATCATAAACTCATCGAAATATCTCGTACGGGAATACACAATGGTAATGAGCAAACCAGGTACTTTCATGAGCAAGGTGTTTTCCGTTTGAAAATAAGCAGTAACACACAAAATTTCACGGTAAGAATTGAACAAAGCATGGGCTATATCCCCGAGCCTCCCACGGATAATTGGGTTGAAGTGACAAGATTCATTGGTACTAAGGGATTTACGACAGACGTTTTTGGGTGTGACCACATTGAATGGCGAATCAGGTGGGAATTTGATCCGGGACATTGGCATTTTGCTGATCTGCATACCTTACAGGTAACTACATACAAAGAAGGAGAATCTACCAATTATTTCAATCAAATACGTGAGCCTCCAAGTGGAAACCTAAGTGGCGTTGAATTGCTTAACCAAAGCGGAACATTCTACCTAGAAATTAGTACTGGTCTAATAGATAGTTACACAATCATCGTTGAAGAAAACATAGATTCTATCCCAGAGTTTCCATCATGGATCATCCTGCCATTGTTCTTGACTGCAACTTTATTTGCTTTAATCATCAAAAAGAGGCTATTCCATCCACGCTCATAAGAATCGTAACGTTTTATTTAACGTTCATATTTACAAATATTGGTTTTTACCTTAGATTAGTCTCCTAATAATACTTCATTGTTGAAAACTAGCTTTTTCCTGTTTTTCCAAGCAAGAATATGATTTGCTGTCCAAATCCCGAGCATAGTAGTATCCTAATAACAGAAGATTGTTGAAAACAGCCTTTTTTCAGAAAAACCAAGAGAACTAGATTCCTAGGATAATTAGCCATATGTTTAGGTAGATTATTGCGCCGATTGAGGAGATTAGGGTTAGCGATGCTATGGTTTCTTTGTAGAAGCTATATCGTTCGCTGAGGACTGAAAGAGAAACGGCAACGGGCATCCCATGCATAAGCACCAGCACTGAATGTTCCATGGAGGGCAGATTGAATAGCGTTAGAGTTGCCAAAGCTAATGTGGGCAAGAAAACTATCCGCAGGAGACTTAACCCAAAAGCCTTCGTTAGGTTAGCGTATTTCTTTCCGTACAGAAAAGCTCCTAACATAAAAACGGCTACCGCGGATGTGGTGCCTCCCAGCATATGCAAAAAGGTGGCTACTGGAGAAGGAGGCTCCACTCCAACAATGGATATCAGGATGCCTGCCACGATCGATAGAATTAAAGGGTTTTTTACAAGCCTTGCAGCAACATGTTTCAGCCCCTCCATCTTCGCTGATTCTCCAAGCCTATACAACTCAAGAACCGTGATGGAGACCGCAATCGCTGCGATACCGATGGAAGCCGCCGCTAAAGTGGCTAAAAGTTCGCTCTGTTCTGAGGGAAAAAGGTTAAAATTTAACCCACAATAACGGTAATTAACATCTAAGACTGCAATTTCTTCCAATACTTACCCCCCATTTGTTAGAGATTTGTTTCCTTAAATCTTTAGTACAACCTGAAGACATCTGTTAGCATTGGTTCCTAGTTTAGTGTAGGGGGTGAAAAAATGGTTTTCGAGTTAAGATTCATGGAGGGTGGTGCTCTAGTAGAATCTTGGAATAAGACGGATTTTATTCCGCAAAGAGATACCGTTGTGAAATTGAAAAATGGGATTAGTTATAAAGTGAAAGGGGTAGTGATTCATAGACCACCAAAAGGGTACCTCCGTTTATCACTTTCAGTAATTGTTGAAGCTACCGTTACTAAAGAAGAGTGAAGTTCCCTAAATTTCCACAAGCATTCATCAACCATTAGAATATTAAGATAAACGCCTCAGTTTAGCATGGTTTGCCCCAGTTGATTCTTTCCCATAATCGTTCATGGATGTAGTATAGGAATATTTGGATTGTGTGGAACGTAACTGAAATGAAAGTTGTTTGAACCAAATCGCCTGTGGCATACCATGTTATTGTCAACAGAACTATGAAGGCTGTTATCCTATACGTTGTGCTCTTGATTAAGCTTCTTAACTTTTTATCCAACTCTTATCCCCCTGTCACTTCGTCTCAGGTTGCAAATAATTTTTATCGCAAATTAGTGGGTGAGCAAAAACCAGTTACTGCCAGTTTATCGAAAGAAGGGTTTTGGCTGTGTTTTCAACTTAGATTTGCAGTGTGTTATTTCGAATTTTTATGTACTATCTTTTATGTGTCTAGATAGAATTAGACTATTCGGTTACCGAACAAAAACTAATAATGTAACTTAATGTAACTAAATTAAATTCATATTTTGATTTGGGAAGCGTTGTTGATGGGGAATCGTTCAGATGTGAAGAAAGGTAAACTGATGAGTCTTCTTTTGGAGTATTTGAGGGATTCTAATAGAAGCGATAGGCAAATAGCTAAGGTGTTGGGGGTTTCGCAACCAACTGTATCCAGGATGAGAAGTAGACTATTAGAAGAGGGTCTGGTGAGACATTTTTCTGCAATTCCAGATTTTGCTAAAATGGGCTACGAGATTATGGCGTTTTCTTTTGTTAAATTTAATATGGAGCAGGTAACGGAAATTGAGGAGAAAACAAAAGAATGGATGCAAAGCCATCCTGAAATCATATTCAGTTCAAGGGCTGAAGGCATGGGAATGGATACTGTAACTGTGTCTCTGCACAAAAACTACGCGGAATATATGAATTTTCTCATAGAAAACAAGAAGAAATGGAGAAAGTTCATGGCTGAGGCGCAGTACATCCTTGTTGACCTTGGAGGAGATGTCGCTAAACCTTTATCGTTTAAGTATTTGGCAGAAAAAAGGAAAAATAGAAGAGACTAGCACCTAGTTTGATATGTTTTGTCATTTCTTGTCTGCATTCGTTTGGATGATGTGATTTTCTTTATTTTCCTTCTCGCCATCAAACTGTAACGTTAACTGATCTCTTGATAAACAGCTGATCTTTACAGTTAATACTACTGATTTTGTTTGGATTTTAGCAAGATTTATTACCTTCATCTGTTCTTCTTGGGAAGAGTAGTACCCCAATCTAAAACTAGCTTTATCTCCCCCTGATGGCTCAGTTTTATTTTGGTTGGGGTACTGCTTTCTATTCCTCTATTCTTTCAAGCAGGCGTGGTACACGCGAGAATTGCAGTGGAATGAGAGCGGAAAAAAATCTGGATCTGATGAGGAAACATGGCATAAAGCCTGAATGTGAAGTTTAATAGTTGGCTGTTGGGCGCGTTTGCAGAAATCGAGGACAATTAGTTTCGAGAAGTTTGAGTGGCGTGAATGTTCAACCACTTTGTCCGGATGGTTAGGCCAATTAAGGTGGTTGTATTCACGCTCACGCATACGGCGGCCTCGACGTAGCACAGGAGAATTAAATGGTTGTGTAAGCGATATATAAAGCTATGGATGGCTTATCCATCCCGAAACTTTAACCACTACAATGGTGAACAACGTAGACACGACGCGACAAAATTGATGGAGATAGTCCAGAGAAGATTGAATGGTGATCTAAACGTGAGGTCGACTTGATTAGCACACGAAAAGTAATTTCTGCAGAGATAAACGTTTTATTGTGAATGTCTGGGAAGAAAATAAGGCTGTTTTTCTGTTGTGCCGTTTCCCTCAAAAATAGTCCTGATGCTGTAAAATTAAGCCTGAACTGATTTGGTGTATACGTAATCTTTTTCGTAAAGCGTTAATATCTTTAATGCGGAATAATTGTTGTTGTAGAGGTTAAAAAGTTGTTTCTGAGGGGAAAGAGGAAATTAAAGGTGGATTTGGGTGAATTGGAGAATGAACGTGAATCATTGTCCAGTTTCCTGCGTTCTAAACTCAAGGCTGACGTCACTTTAAGGGGCAATAAAATCTTTGTAGATTCCGATTTTTCTTCCTCAAGCGAGCTGAAGAGGCTGGTGAACAAGTTTGTTTATCACCGAAATCTGAATCATAAGTATTGGGTTGCGCTGGAAAATGGTGTCGTGAAAATCAACAAGCTTAAGCGTTCCGAGAAAAAGGAAAAACAGAAGAAAGGAACTACCCCTTCAACAATTAAGCATGGTTGGTAGGAAAGAAAAAAATAGTTGAGTGCGGTCAGGAATATGTCTTGCCGAACATGTCAAATGCTGATTTAGTTTTCAGAGCGAAAGTCGTTTACTTGATTCTCTCCAAAGACACTGAGAAAGCTCTTGAAATGCTGAGCCAACACTATAAGGTTGTGAAGCCGAAACTTAAGGTTGGCATGCCGAAACGGTACTCAAAGAACCCTGCCTGTTACGTAGCCAAGAACAGAACCATTCATGTTTCCCGCAGGGAGATCCTGTGGAATCCGCATATAATTCTCCACGAGTTCTATCATCACCTCAGAAGAGTCACAGACGCACAGGGAGGCATAGAAAAATACGCCGACAAATTCGCGAAGAACTATTTAGAAGCTTACCGAAAAACAACAACACACAAAAAATAAAGGATTTTCATGGTTTAATGAGGCGTGTCTGGTTTGGATAAAGAGATTTTTGTTGAGCGGGCGATTGTGGACAGCATTTTAAGTTATGCGCAGATGTTTCATCCCAGAGAATCGATTCTTCTTCTGAAAGGCAAAATAGACAAAAAGAAAATAGTGATTAATGATGTTCAGATTCCGCCGTTGGCAACTCATGGAAACACCTTTTCCGCTTTTCCCTTACATACGCTTCCAATCGATTTCTCAGTCATAGGAGTTGCCCATTCCCACCCATCAGGCGCTCTCCGTCCCTCCATTGCAGACCTGAACCAGTTTTATGGCAGAATAATGCTCATAACCGCCTACCCCTACCAATCAGAACAGAACATGATAATACTTGACCGCGAAGGAAAACCGCTAAAATACGCAATCATTTGAAACATTTTCCCATCAACAACTAAATAGAAAGATTATAGCTTCAACAGAGAACGGAATTCTCAAGGCTCTCGGAATACACTATATTCCGACGGAAGAAAGAAAATGATCTTAGCGATTAAAATTTTTTTTGTTATTTTTTATAGTTGCTGGCAACACAATAATTGCCCTACGAACATTTCCTTGAGGTGGATTCAATTCATTAGGCATAATTGCTATTATGCCACCTTGATCAACTGTTGGCTCAGGTGATCTGAGGTTAATTACACAAGAATTATTATCAGACACAATTGCCCGCCTCACTTAAACTGACCCATTTTCCAGTCTTAAACTTTACTATTTTTGGAACCACGGATTGATGAGGCCTAATACTTATAGGTTGAGCCATGCCGGGTAGTCGCAGTTGAATAGGCTGAACAACACCCATCGCGATATCTATATTTCTTACGAAACATTCAGTAGATTTTTCGCTTTCAATTATTGCGTGATTCACAGTGACATGAACTGGGTCAGTATTTGTTCCATAGATTTCCTCTGGATCAAAAGGTTCTTCCAATTTAAGTTCTTCCACATAATCCTTTTGGAGATCAAGCATGAGTTTTTCAAGTTTTGGATCTAAATTTTGAGCCACTTTCAGGCCTATCTGTTTTGCTCGTTGTCTATTAATTGGATAATAGTGGCTATATGTTTCAGTTAGTTCATGTTTTATCATATCAATCTTGGCTTGATCTTTAATTTCATTCATATGGCGCGTTAGTAATTCTCCAGAGAGTAGACGAATTTCATTATAAGCTCGATTTACATTACCTAACGCAAGAGGGTGAGATTTTTCGGCTAATACTCGAAAAGTCTCGAGTTTACTAGTTTCACTAATTAGGCCTGCTTTGTTTTGGGCTAGATCTAAGAATCCAAAAACGTCTTCTACACTTATTGGTTTAGGAAGTCCTGCTTTACTCTCGGGATTGAAGGGAGACGTGACTGACGGATCTACAGGACTTAATTCACCAAGTTTTGTCATTACAATTTCATCTGCAGCTAGCGCAATGAGAGTCCCTGCACTATGGCAACGGTGGGCTACTAAAACACTAAATGTCTTACAATAAGAACAAAATAATTTTGCTATTCCGAATCCTGCATTAGTCGAACCTCCACGAGTGTAAAGGAAGAGATCAATCTTATCTGTTTCACCTAACGACTCTAGATGCTTGTGTAATGGTCTAATAGCATCATCTGCAACTCGAAACGGAGGTAGATTGCCTGAGCGATCTGAAGTAAAAAATGAAATTAGCTTAGAACCTCTTATTTTTTGAATTTCCTTAATTATATGAAGACGTTTTTTACGGCCCACAGAATGCCCCCTTAGAAGTCGGTTATCTTTATTTATCTATTTGTTATATAACTATTGACTTTTTTACGATTTTTGGTGAAAACGTGGATACCGTTGATTTAGCTGTGCTTTGCGAAAACAAACTCATTTTGACATTATATAAAATCCTATGCTAACCTCAGATATATTAAAATAAGTCTTGGGACTGTAAAGTTAAGCCTTGAGGGTTTTGGCATGAGCGAGGATGTGCCCGTAGGATTAGCAGTCGCCGAGAAATTATTCGGGTTGATACTCATCATCATAGGCGCAATAGTTGCATACTACTCAATTAATCCCCCAGCAGGCGACATCAGCCAGTTTTCAGGCATGTTCACAGCCGCTGGCTTGGTAATCGTAGCGGTAGGAATCTTTCTGGTTATAGCCAAAACCGAATAATCAAACACCCCAGCCGTCATATTAGGCTCCTAATAATACTTCATTGTTGAAAACAGTACTTTTTCAGGAAACGAGAAGGCAAGAGAAAACAATCCAAAAAGTTAAGTTCTGCTAAAATAACCATGATGGACTGGAGAAATTGGCTTTGCTTGCCTATATCCTGATTACAGTGAAGTCGGGTTCAGAGAGGGACTTCTTAAAAGAAATCTCCGAATTCAAAGAAGTTGTAGAAGCAAACCTCGTCATTGGAGAAAACGACATCGTCATAAAAATAAACGTCAAAGACATATCTCAACTGGACAACTTCTTAACAGACAAACTCCGAGTACTACCAGACGTCTTCCTCACAACAACCATGATAATAACCGAACAATTCAAAACAAAACAAGCATAACGCACTCTCGACTTTTCACAGTCACGTCAACTTGAAAGTTTTCCTATCTGCTCCAAAACATATCGACGTATTTCCTTAGGTCTTGGCAACTCTGCAACAATTTTTCCCCCTTCTATCAGGGGTTTCAGCATCGGCTCTGTTTCGCCTCCACACTCTACACATTCAGGTTTAGGCGAATTGAAGGGAAGCACAACGTCAACTAAGCATTCTGGGCATCTCCAAACTTGCTTCTTCCCCCCCAGCTTACCTCGTTTAGCCACGAGCCTGCCTTCAAGCTCAATGATGTCCATGGCAAAGTTCACTGTGGGCGCGTTGCTGACAGCGGTTCCTACGCCGAAAGCCTCTGCTCCAGCCTCGCTCAGAACTTTAACCTTTTCCTCGTCAAGGCCTCCCGAAACAAAAATCTTAACATTTTTGTAGCCTCTCACATCCAGTTCCCAACGAACCTCTCGGATAATCTCAACAAAGTTTCCCTTCCTCGACCCCGGAGTGTCCAATCTTACGCCATACAGCCGATCCTTCAAGGCTTCAGCAGCCATTATCGACTCAATCTTCTCATCATAATATGTGTCCACCAATGCAACTCTGGGAACATCCGAAGATATGATCTCATCAAAAGCCTTCCATGCTTCAACCTGATTTTCAAACATAATTATGAGAGCGTGAGGCATCGTTCCCATAGGCTTCTCTCCGATAATTTCGGCTCCCTTGAGGCTGGATACACCATCAAAACCCCCTATGTATGCAGCTCGGTCAAGCATAGGAGACAAAGCCGGATGCATACGGCGAATCCCGAAAGCCACAACAGCCTTTTCTCCTGCAGCCTTCTTTATCCTAGCAGCTCGGCTAGCCGCTCCAGAAGCCTGACAGATAAGCCCCAGCATAGGAGTCTCCAGTAGGCAATATTCTCCGTAAGGGCCGTCAATGAACATAACCGGTTCTCTAACGCCCCTGTAATCTGCTGGGTAGAAGATGCTTCCCTCAGGCATAGCATAAACATCCACTGGCACGCCTTCAAACAGATGAGCTACCTCCTCGATTCCGCAGAGGACGCCCCAAGGCCATCCATCCGGAAGATTGCTGGACGTAACCTCTGCTAGAGCATTGAGCCTATCCAGTTTTTTCGCTTCAATAATCTGTTTGGTTCTAGAAAAGTAAACGTCTGTAGTCAGACCACTTTTAATCTCTTCATCGGTGGCGTGATGAAAAACTCGCATAGCACTTCCCTCCAAAAATCACACTGCACGATACATCAACCATTAAAGTTCAGTGCTTAAATTTTTTCGGTAAACCCTTGCAACTCCACAAGTGTTGAACAAACTCAACATGACAAATCTTTCACTCAGTTAACCTCAGGGATAATCTGCATCTCAAACTATTGCCCTCAGAAGATGTACGTAGCCTACTTCTATGAGCGCGGCTACAAAGAAAATCGTGTATATCGCCGCGAGGGCTTTCATGGTCATCTTTCTTTTCAGCGTTTTTTCTATGGTTTGGAATATTCCATATCCTTCGATGATGGCGTTTGGAGTGCTTAAAAGAATGACAAGAGCCAGAGTGTCTACAAAAACCTGACCGTAAACTAGCATGCTTGCCCTGAGAATGCTAATAAAAATAATCATTAGCGTAAAAACAAACGCAAATATACGTGGGTTATGAAGAACCACATATTCTATCTTCCTTTGAGGCATGAAGTTCAAGACAAGTCCAACATAGAAAGTCATTCCAAGCAGAATAAGAGAGACAACCAAAACATTATGAACAAAAACAAACAAAACAGCCAAGGGCGGATTCGAAAAAACGTCTCCTAAACTTCCGAAAAAAGAACTGTTCTCTACGTAAGCAAAAACCAATAACAAGAGAAAAACTAAACCGAGAATAATTGTTCTTTTTTTATGATTCACTGCTTTGTCTCCTTAATGATTGAAACTAAACTAAAAGATTAAGGGAATAGGCAACCACCTGAAAAGTATTGTTGAAAATCCTAGGAGCATATTCAAAATAACTAGAATAACTACTGCAACGATCACTGACGTTAATCCCACGGCGATGGACCCTAACCAGCCTGTTTCATAGTAATGTCTAACTAAAAGCAACCAAGCGATCAGAGAGAGAACCATCGCGACCTCTAGGCTAAAAACCGAAAGGCAGACAATCAAAACAAGGGTTCCGAGAACAGAGATTGCAAAGGCATCCTTGAAGCTGGCTCTACTTCTTCCAACCACAACATTGCCTGCCAGATAAAAGACGACAGACAGGACAGCAAAGATTATGGCAAAAGAGATTATGAAAAAAAGAAGCTCAGTCAATCCAGATGGCTGAAGTAAAGTTTCCACCATGAGGGCGGCAATAGAAGTAGTCAACATAAGGAATCACCAAGATATCCTACGAATACCTCAGGCTTCCAAATAAAGAATTTGTTAGCCCCCATTCGGTTTTACCAAATTAAATCTCTGACCAAAAATAACACCTTACGAAGTTAATCCGGCGCCAAACTTTAACATAAAACCTCCATTTCAATTCTCGGAAAAGGGTAACTCTTTAAAGGAGGGTGATTCCAGAAATAGAATCCCATTTAAGAGGACGCTGAATTTATGAAATTGCAAAGCCCTGCTATCATAGGAGTTGGCAGGACAAAGTTTGGAGAGCATTACGAGAGAGATCCAGAATCTCTAATAGAGGAGGCTGGACTTCAGGCTCTGGATTCTGCGGGCATAACACGAAAAGATTTGGATGCCTGCTACCTTTCAGATTATTTCATTCAAGTCACAAACAAAATCGGGTTAGAAGAAGGCTTCTTTTCTGAGCTTCTGGAGCTTCATGTTCCCATGGAAAAAACAAGATCCTTCAGCTCCGCCCTCCTCAATGCCTGCCACGGAGTTCAATCAGGAAAATATAACCTCGTCCTAGTGGGCGGGATGGAGAAAATGACTGACCGCTGGGACAAAATCAGAGACGACCTCATGCTCCTAGAAGACCCATGGAGCTACTACGCAGGATGCACACCCGAAGCAAACCACGAACTTCTCCTCCAAGGCTACATAAAAAAATACGGAATCTCCGGAAAGCAAACCGAAAAACTCTACACGGCTCTGGCTAAGATATCCGTCAAAAACCACAAAAACGCCACAGAGAACCCCAACGCCCAATACAAGCGTGCCATAACCCTGGACATGGTATTTAAGGCACGGACCTCAGCTTGCAAGCCCTTGGGACTCTATGACTTTGCCCCCATCTCTGACGGAGCCTCAGCCTTGATTCTTGCAAGTCCAGAGGCAGCCAAACGCTGTTCAGATATTTCTGTTCAGGTCTTGGGTTCCTCTTCAGCCACTGACTACATCACCTTTCCCTCACGAGAGGACAGAACCGGATTCATAGCCAGCACTTTAGCTATGCATGCAGCTCTCAAACAGTCCAAAGTTGACATAAACGACATCCAGATAGCCGAGCTCTACGATCAATCAACGCTCTTAGAGATGATATCTCTAGAAGACTTGGGCTTCTCCAAGAGAGGAAAAGCTTGGCTTGACATCTACAATAGCTGCAACGAATCTTGTGGCTTCTACGAAATCGAGGGAAGAAAGCTCTTCGTAAACAGGAACGGAGGTCTCAAGGCTGACGGGAATCCCTTGGGAGCCACTGGAGGAGCGCAAATCTTTGAGGTCTTTAAGCAGCTCAGGGGAGAAGCTGGGAGCCGACAGGTGGAAGTGAACGGAGACGTGCCTAAACTGGGTTGTGTCTCAGAGTTGGAGGGTTTCGGCACAAAAGCATACATACACATTTTGGGGAGGAATTAAGATGAGCAGCGAACCTATCGAAAGGAGAGTCTCCTACATAGGGGACAGACTGAGAGGTAGCCAGTGTACTCTCTGCGGAAAAGAATACTTCAGAGGCAAAAATTACTGCGGTAACTGTGGAAGAAAGAGCTTCGGAAAGATGAAGGATATAGACTTCTTCTATGATCAGGGTAACTTGGAAGTCTCCACTCTCGTTAGCCAACCCACTAACAAGTTCGTCAAGATGGGTTCATACGTTTACGGAATTGTTTCATTTCACGATGGAAAAACTAGGGTCCCGGGAAGACTAACTGATATCCTGATCGAAAACGGAGAAGATAACCTCTCCTGTTTTGATGGAAAAAACGTTGTCCCACGGTTTAGAAGAAGATACGCCGTAGGGGAAAGCGACATTATTCCAACCATCTCCCTTGCCTTCACCCTTACGGATGGCTACTACCCACACCAAAAATACGAGATTACGAAACCACAGAAAGAATACGAGACCCCTGGAATAGTTGGATACGGCGTCTACACCTCAAAATTCAGGATCAAAGAGGGAAATATTGAAAGGTCTGTACCTTTCATCGACGAAGACGCTGTCACCGCAGCAGTAGAAGCTGGAAAAATGGCTTTGATTCATTCCGGAGTAGACAAATCCTTAATCGGTAAGGTTTACGTCGGCTCAGAATCAAACCCCTACGCTGTTAACCCCATCGCCTCCAAAGTAGCCCAAGTTCTGAAACTGGGTAAAGAAGAAAAACATGACGGAATACAAGGAGTAGACGCCATCGACACCGAGTTTGCATGCAAAGCAGCCACAAGCATGTTCAAGGACGCGGCGTCTTTAGTGTATTATCCAAAAACTAACACAACCTACGCCATGGCTATAGGAGCGGACAACTCTCAAGCTGCCCCCAGAAACGAAGTTGGAGGAGAGCTGGATCTTTTCGTGGGTTTTGGCGGCTCCGCATTCATCTTCGGCATGCACGACGTGTTAGCTGAAATTGAAGGATGGTACTCCTGCACCTCAGATACGCCGGACTTTTGGAGAAGAGACTTGGAAGCTTACCCCAGACATGGAGGCAGATTCACCGGCGAACCGGCTTACTTCAAACACGTCCTAAAAGCCTGCAGGACACTCTTGAAGCAACTGAATCTCCAAGTGGATGATATTGATTACTTTGTTCCTCACCAGCCAAACATTGGTTTTCCAGTCAAAGTTGCACGCCAACTAGGATTCAAGGAGAAGCAATATGCGCCGAGCCTAAAAGTTGCCAAGTTCGGCAACACATATTCTGGCTCTTCCCCTATCGGTTTGGCGGCTGTTCTAGATGTTGCTAAACCGAATGAACGGATAGTTCTTGTCAGTTACGGCTCTGGGGCTGGAAGCGATGCATACTCATTCATGACCACCAGTCAGATAGTGGAGAAGAGGCAGCGGCAGAAGTTTACGGTTCGCCATCAGATTGAAAACGAGAACTTAGAATATGTAGATTACAACACTTACAGAAGGCTTAAGCAAGGACTCTGAAGCCAAGGTCTCTCTTCGTTGAGAGTTTGTTGCGAAGATTTTTGATCTGTATTTTTGTTCATCTGCTACATGATAACGTTTATTACATATTAATACATAATAAACATATACCATCGAAAAAACACGCGGACCCAAAAATGAACCTAAATAAACATCTAGATTCTCAATACGCATTCTGCCTTCATAACACTTTCAAAGCAAAACTCCCGAAACAACTCTCAGAAGCAATCTTCTCATGATAACCGCATAGGGCAAAAACGAGGTGTGCATAAATGGTCGTAAAAAGAGGAATATCTGTATGGATAGCTGCATTCGCAACTTTCTTAGCGATCTTAAGTTCTTTTGCCATGGCCGTCCTATTGGTAAACGAGGGAGCGGGTTCCATTGTAAGACCTTACATCCTAGGCGGCATATTCGGCGATCTCAGCGCAGAGACCTACTTATGGATATCCGTAACTACAACCTTCATCTTT
>Ga0315550_1001001_pt1 | contig 17431 bp, 19 predicted proteins | sample SalMarSW160190MG_2_FD_203100 | JGI IMG/M metagenome (GOLD analysis project Ga0315550, IMG submission 203100) | Salt marsh sediment microbial communities from the Plum Island Ecosystem LTER, Massachusetts, United States - Salt Marsh Sediment SW1601-90 ... | reverse complement strand
TTTATAAAGATGCACCGGCGCCGTATATTTTTAATTTAAATAATATATAATAATATATATAAAAATACAGCCGGGATACGGAATAAAAAAAGTTTTATAGGATATCGATCAGGCTGTAGATAATTAATATTTAAGGAGGATGTTTGAGTGTTTAAGTCGTCCATAAAACTGTTTAAAATATTTGGAATAGAGATCAGGCTTGATTACAGCTGGTTTATAATATTTGCATTATTTACCTATTATTTTGGATTTTATTATTTTCCCTCATTTCTTCCGGGATTAAACAAGGGTCTGCTGGCCTTAATTACTATTATTACTGTGGTCCTTTTCTTCCTGTCGGTGTTGATACATGAGATTAGTCATTCTGTAGTTGCCATAAGGAAAGGTACGCCCGTAGAAAGGATAACACTTTTTTTATTTGGAGGAATGGCACAGATAGAGAAAGAGCCGGAAACTCCCTATAGTGAATTTATTATGGCCATTGCCGGTCCCGCTGCAAGTTTTATCCTGGCAGCAGTATTTGGGGCAATATGGTTCTTTACCAGAAATATCGATCCCATAGGGGTGCCGGTCGGGTATCTTGCCATTATCAATATTATACTTGGAGTTTTTAATTTGCTTCCGGGCTATCCTCTTGACGGTGGAAGAGTTCTGAGGTCCATAATATGGAAGGTTACAGGGAACCTGAAACGTGCAACTTTTATAGCGTCTACGGCAGGTAGGGTACTGGGATTTATGATCATAGCAGTCGGTATCTACTTCATTTTTACCGGTAATTTCCTAAATGGGATATGGCTTTCTTTTATAGGATGGTTCCTTCAGTCATCAGCTCAAAGGGGTTACAGGCAGGTTATTTTTGAGACTTCCATCAGGGGGATTAAAGTGGGCAGCGTTATGAACGAGAATATAGTATATGTTGTTAAGGACATTACCATACAGGATCTGGTGGATGATTATTTTATGAGGTATAGATTCGGAAGATTTCCGGTAATAGAAGATGAAGAAACTCAGAAGTTTATAGGTATAATATCCTTACATGATGTCAAAGGCATTCCAAGAAATGAGTGGCCCGCAGTCAGAGTGGGAGAGATAGTTAAAGCGGTTTCAGAAAGTGAGAAGGCGGCTGTTTCTATGGAAATATCCGAGGCTATCAAGAAGATGAGTAAAAATAATCTGAGCCACCTGGTAGTGATGTCAGGGGACAGATTAAGAGGGATTATCACCAAAAGCGATGTTATGAGTTTTATAAAAATCCGCTCAGAATTTCACTGATTTTTTAAAATATCAGATTTACAGAGCAAAACCAATCCTGTATCATCAAAAGTTATAATAAAAAGGGAGCCATATTTTCTTAAAATCCCGGGATGCAGAAAGAAAAACAAACATGGATGAATATAAACTATTTAAGGACTATAAAAGTAAAATAAAAGATGATTTAAAAGATTTGAAGGTCATATATACGGATCTTGACGGAACCCTGTTTAATGATAGGGGATGTCTCATTAAAGACGACGGGGGCAATTATTATTTTGATGCGGTCAGACTGCTGCCAGCCGTGGCAAAAAAAAACTGGGATATGGTCCTGGCATCGGGAAGGAATAAATCTATATTAAAATATAACGCACAGATTATTGGCCTTAAAAATTATATTTCGGAACTCGGTGCCGAGGTGATTTATAACCTGGGGGAGAAAGCTTATACTACCTTTAACCGGCAGGAGATGAAGTATGATCTGACCTATGGTGGGAAGGATTTAATAGAAATAATAAAGTTATTTAAAAGCAGTTTTCCGGGAAGGATAGAAAGCAGGATGGACTGGAGCAGGTACAGGACCTATAATGCCCTGTTTTTTGGAGAGATAGATCTGAACAGGGCAAACAAGCTGCTTGAAGAGGAGGGATATGAAAAGCTGGTTATGGTGGACAACGGTTTATCGGCGCTGGAGGATCTGGACCTGGATATAAAAAGGCTGCATATTTATAATCTGAAGCTCAGGGGTGTCAATAAGGCAAGAGGAGTAAGATTTGATAAAAAAATTAGAAATTTCAGTACCGACAGTTGTATTGCGCTGGGTGATTCCAGAGAAGATTTAAAAATGGCGGATGAAGTTAAATATTTTTTTCTTATGAGAAATGCACTGGAACATAAAGAGATAATACTGGACGAATTTAAAAGGCACAATAATATTTATATCTCCGATGGAGATATGAATAAGGGCTGGGCAGAAGTTATAGGGTATCTGGTAGATTGATTTAAAATCTTTTAATTCTTTTTTTGACTCTTTTATCTATTGCCATTATATTCAATATGAGTGTTAAATAGTTTATAATAAAGAAGTAAATAAAATAATAGAGGATGTATGAACAATGAAGAAGAACAATAGAACAGTTGGAAAAGACCTGGCAGAAATCTTAATAATTGGTTTGATTTCAGGGTTTTCAGGATTTATATTAGGATTATTATTTGCACCCAAGTCCGGATTAAAAACCAGAAAGATATTAACAGCAAAACTAAAGGATGTAATAGACAGGGGAAAATTTGCTCTGGTTGAAGCAAAGGTTTTAAGCGAGGAATTATTGGATAAAGGCAAGGAAACAGTAGTTAAAGTATCCTCTAAAATTAGAAGTAAGGACCAGAAAGAGATACAGTGCTAATTTAGCATTACCGCCTGCCTTTATCTGTTGACAATGATTTTTTACTATAGTAGACTTTACGTTTGCTAATTTAATCGTTCAGCTAATGGTTACGGTAGCTTGAGTTTTTTTAATATTAAATTGGCAGGGGCCGTTAGCTCAGTTGGTAGAGCACCGGACTTTTAATCCGGGTGTCGAAGGTTCGAATCCTTCACGGCTCACCAACTAGAGGCCTGTTCGTCTAGTGGTTAGGACAGTAGGTTTTCAACCTACCAACAGGAGTTCAATTCTCCTACAGGCTACCATTAGATTAGGGCGTTTAGCTCAGCTGGGAGAGCACCTGCCTTACAAGCAGGGGGTCGCAGGTTCAAGCCCTGCAACGCCCACCATACTTTTTGGGGATATGGAGCTGTCGTCTAGCGGTTTAGGACACATGCCTGTCACGCATGAGATCGCGGGTTCAAATCCCGTCAGCTCCGCCAGTTTTGGCTGAAGGTCGGCGAGATAGCTCAGTTGGTAGAGCAGTGGACTGAAAATCCATGTGTCCGCAGTTCAATTCTGCGTCTCGCCACCATACTAATAGGGGCCAGGCTTAGAATTAAAATATCCAATAATATCCGCTTAAAATGGCTTGCTTACACTATGATTACTTATGTAAAACGACATATGTTATAATTTTTTAAAAGCTGTTTAATTTTATAGAACCGGATTTTTAATAATGCCTTACCAAATATTATTGTATATATCTGCTGCAGCAATCCTGGTTTTGATTGGGATTCTGATTATATATGCATTAAAAATTAAAGATATCAGCCGCAAGCTTTCAGAATCAATAAAATCAATATTATCGAGCCTTTGCTCCATAAAAGGTATTGAGAAAAGGAACTCAAGGGTGCAGGATGCGGATATTATGGAATCCAGGGAAAAGCAGGGTAACAGTGATATATTGAAAATTATAGACCTTATTAAAGAAAGCGTAGAGAAGGAATCCGGGCTGGTTGATTTAATCCTGGATAATATACAGCAGGGAGTAATGGTAATTGACGGCGAAAGGAAGATAGAAAGAATCAATAAAGGCCTTCTGAATCTCTTTTATCTTAACAGGGAAAATGTTTTGGGCAGTAAAACAATTATAATCCTTAAAAATGAGAAACTTGAAAAACTGATTGACGGCGCATTTAACGGACACCTGCCCCTGAAAAGCAATTTAATATTTTACGGAGACGAAGAAAAGTATCTTGAGGTCGAGGTCATTCCGCTCATTTTAACCGGGTATGACAAAAAAGGGACCGGAGATATTGAGCTTTTAATATTTTTCAGGAATATAACCCAGGAAGTAGAATTCTCAAAGCTGAGGAGCCAGTTTGTGGCCAATATATCTCATGAAATGAGGACCCCGCTTACTTCAATAGGCGGGTACCTTGAAACAGTCCTAAACGATAATTCAATAAGCCAAAAAAAGGTGAAAAGCTACCTATCAAGGAGCCTGGAGGAAGTAAACAAGCTTAGCTGCCTGATTAAAGATGTTTTAAATTTGTCCAATATAGAATATAAGAGAAACGTATTATTTGAGAAAGAATATAATCTTGTGGATATAATAGAGGAAGTCATAGGATCTCTTTCTTTTCTGGCAAAGCAGAATGATATCGAAATGAACTTTAAATTTAGCAATGATCCGATTAACTGCCGGACCGATGAAGAAGTTTTTAAACAGATGGTCGGAAATATAATTGAAAATTCCATATTTTATGCCGGGGAAGGCGCCAGTTTGAACATAGATATCAAAGAAGATGCCGAAAGAATCCTGCTCACATTTACCGATGATGGAGTTGGGATCGGAAGCGATGAGCTCCCCTATATTTTCCAGAGGTTTTACAGGGGTGCAAGTCACAAGTCTTCAAAACGGATTGGCTCGGGGCTCGGCCTTTCTATTGTAAAACATACCATAGACCTTCATAAGGGAGAGATAAATGTTACCAGTATTCCGCACAAGGAGACTAAGTTCAGTATAGTTTTACCCAAAAAATGATAAAATATTAGATTTGTAAGAATCTGTTATGCTATGAAAAAGGAAATTTTTATTGTAGATGACGAAGAAAATATTTTAGAAATTCTGGAATATAATCTGGTTAAAGATGGTTATGGGGTCAGAAGCTTTAAAAGGGGAAAGGATTTTCTGGAATATTTTGCCAGAAAAAAGCCCGATCTGGTTGTACTGGATCTGATGCTCCCCGATATAGACGGTTTTGATATTTGCAGGGAAATTAAGAGGGAGACCAATGTGCCTGTAATTATCCTGAGCGCCAAAAGTGAGGAGTTTGATAAAGTTTTAGGATTGGAACTGGGGGCAGATGATTATATGGTAAAACCTTTTGGAGTGAGGGAGCTTGTGGCCAGGGTAAAAAATATTTTAAAAAGAGCCGGGAGCGGATCAAACATAAATCCTGACGGGGAACTCAAACAAAAGTTTATTTTTAAGGAAATGGAACTGGAAATCGATGGAGCAAGACACGAGATACTGCTTGACCATAATCAGATTGATCTGAATCCAAAGGAATTTAAAATTATTTCATTGCTGCTGGGAAATATGGACAATCTCGTTCCGCGTAAGGAATTGATAAGAGTGGTATGGGGAGATGATTATTATGGAGATACAAGAACACTGGATGTCCATATAAGAAGAATAAGGGAGAAAATGTCCTATAAGGAATTTAGCAGGAAATTTATAAAGACGGTCCACGGATATGGGTATAAGATAACCGGTAATATTTAATATATTTTTAATATTTATTTAATTCTTTCTTAAGAAAAATTTATTTCTATGTGATAAACTTTTCATATTATTAAAAATATCGGTCAAGGGGTTGAAAATGAGAAAGACATTCCACCAGAAACTGGATGAGATTACGGAGGATGTTTTAGCCATGGGGAGCCTGGTGCAGGAAGCAGTATATAATTCAATAAAAGCCTTTGTCGAGATGAATACGGAACTGGCGCAGGAAATAGTGGAAAAAGATGAAAAAATTAATGAATATGATATTTTGATTGAGGAAAAGTGCATTATTCTTCAGGCAGAACATCAGCCGGTTGCAGTGGACCTGAGGTATTTGCATTCCGTGAGCATAATTATAAAGTATCTGGAAAGAATCGGCGATCTTTCGGTAAATATCTCTAAAATTGTAAAAAGGCTGGCTAAAGAAAAAAAGAAATATCTTGATAGAGAAACCGTGGATCTGCTGATTGAGATGGGAAATCTGGTTAAACCGGAATTAAACAGAGCCCTTGAGTCCTTTAAAAATAAAGATATAAAATTGGCCGCAAAACTGGGAAAATCCGACGATATGGTGGACGATATCCAGAAAATGATTTTTAGGAGATTGTTTACTTCCCATATGAGCGAGGAAAATATAAAATTTGTTACCAATATTGTGCTGGCAAGCAGATATCTTGAGAGAATAGGCGACCAGTCTGTAAATATAGGCGAAAGGGTTCTGTATTTTCTGAGCGGCGATTACAAAGTCTTCCATGACGGCATATAGCCGCGAAATTATAAAAAAGAATCATAATAAGTATAATATTAAAAGATAAACCCACTTTTTCTACAGTAAGTATCCTGAAGTTAAAGCTGGTTACACCCTTGAATTTGATTTAATAAAGTCAATAAGCTCATCAACCTGTGCAAAAGCCAGGCAGGTTACCGTATCGGCGCCTCCATAGTAAATTGCTATTCGTCCGGTTGGGGCATCGCACAATGCGGCACACGGGAACGCTACATTGGGCACATCCCCGACGCATTCGTATATTTCCTGGGGCGAGAGCAAATAAGGCTCGGTCCTGTAGAGAACCTTCCAGGGTTCTTTAATATCCAGCAATGCCGCACCCATGCTGTATACAAATCCGTTGCAGGAAGTCAATACGCCGTGGTATATAAGAAGCCAGCCTTCTGTGGTCTCGATTGGCGTTGGGCCCGCTCCTACCTTAGTGGCCTGCCACCCGTAGGTAGTGGACATAACATGACGGTGCCTGCCCCAGTGACACATATCGGGACTTTCACTGTAGAAAATGTCCCCAAAGGGTGTATGTCCATTATCGCTGGGACGGCTGAGCATGGCATATTTACCTTTTATTTTTCTGGGAAACAATACCCCGTTTCTGTTAAAAGGCAGTAATGCGTTTTCCAGCTGGTAGAATTCCTTGAAGTCATAGGTGTATGCGACACCTATGGCAGGGCCGTGGTACCAGTTGCACCATGTAACATAATACCTGTCTTCAATCCAGCATACGCGGGGATCATAACCGTAAACAAAATTACCTATTTCAGGATTATCACAGATAAAAGATATGTGTTTATTTTCTAATTTCCAGCTGATGCCATCTTTGCTCCTGCCGCTGTGAAGCAGCTGGTTTCGGGTGCGGTCATCGCAGCGGAAAACTCCCGCAAATTCTCCGTTAAACGGCACAACGGCACTATTAAAGATACTGTTGGAAGACGGTATGAGGTCTCTTGGTATAATAGGGTTTTTTTCATAACGCCATACCACATATCTATAACCTTTGGGTTTTTCCATCCATGGAATATTAGGTAATGCGGGGCCAATGATTGTTTGTTTGTTCTGATTCATTATCCTCCTTACTGACGGTTTTAATTATAAATATCTATTTGCTTAAGAACTAAGAATATGACCTAGTCTTTCTCTTACTTCAATACATGCACGCGCATTGTGATAGGGGCACTTCCACAGGCCAACTTTTTCCAGCTGCTGATTTGTATTTCTATTACTGTCAACGGCCCATATCCATTCACCGTAACGCTTATCAATAATATACTTTTTTACAAAGTCCCAGCTATTCAGAGATGCCTGTAAGAACCGTTCCTCTCCGCTTATTTGATAAGCATTTAAGAAGCCGATCATTGCTTCAGCCTGCGGCCACCAATCGCTATTGAAGTGAATTACACCTTTCGGATTTCCTTCATACCACAGGCCGCCGTCGGGAGCAAGACCCTGCTTATAAGTAACATCGGCCATTGTAATGGCCAGTTTCTTGATATCCTTCAGAAGGGATTCTCCGCCCAGAACCTCTGCTGCTTCTACCAGCAGCCAGCTTCCCTCGATGTCGTGCCCATAGGAGATAATGTCAGAGAGTTCCTTCCAATTCTTATCAAAAAACAATTTAAAGTGATAGCTGGAGGGATCTACGATATATTTTACGACTGTCTTTATAAGGTTTTCAAGCTGGCCGGACAGGTCCTGGTTTTTCCAGTACCTCAGGAAATTGGTATATGCTTCTAAAATATGGAGATTTGTATTCATGGTCTTGGGGGCATTCATATCTCCTTTGCCCAGGCGCATATCTTCGGCAAGGGACCAGTCGCGATTGCATGCGTCGTAGTAACCACCGTGTTGTTTTTCAAATCCGAATTTTTCTATTAAATTAAAAATATCTTTTGCGAGCTGAAGGGCTTCATCGGAACGGGCGGCATGATAAAACTCCGCCAGGGCATATACGGCGAAAGCCTGGGCATATATTTGTTTTTTCATTTCCAGGGGGCTTCCTTTATGGTCTATTTTCCAGTATACACCACCAAATTTTTTATCCACAAAATAATCAACCAGGTATTGATACGCCCGCCTGGCATTATCCAGGTAAAGTTTATCTCCAAAGACGGAATAGGAGCAGGCAAAGGTCCATAGGATCCTGGAACAGAGGACCGAACCTTTTGGGGCCGAAGGCTCTATGGTCAGATCATTTAAAATTAGCCCGTAAAATCCTCCATTCTCTTCATCCGGTACTTTATTGGCCCAGAAGGGAAGAATATTTGTCCTGATTTCGGCTTCCACCTCGGATCGGTATTTTCTCAGCTCATCTGAGTTCATAGCCACCTCTGCTGCTCAGTTTTTATTATTTTTACGGTGTTGCCGGGTTTTCCCGATCCCGCCGGCCGTATTCAATAAGAGGTATGATAAGCGGTACCGGAAAATTAACCGGATGCCAGTTCTGTCAGCTGTCTGATCTGGTTTCCGGTCCCAATGGCAATTATTCTTTGCCCCGATTTCATATCTGTGTTTCCGCTCGCCTTTTTAACCGAGATTTTTTCTCCCTTTTCAATAACAGATATTACAAGAGCCTCGATTCTATATTTTTTTCCGGCCTCACTTAAAGTTATATTATCTATTCTGCTGTCCGGTTTAATCTCAATCTCCGCAAGCCTGATCTCATCTTCTTCCGTTTTCATTATGGTATCCAGAAAATCGCATATTGAGGGCTGAAGGGCCATTGCGGCCATTCTCCTCCCCCCGATTAACTGAGGAGAGACTACCCTGTCAGCACCCGCTTTTTCCAGTTTGCTGATAGTCTCCTGGACGGTTGCCCTGGCTATAATGAATATGGAAGGATTTAAAGATTTGGCCGAAAGGGTAATATAAACATTTTCCGAATCAGTATCCAGTGCGGCAAAAAGGCATCTGGCTCTGGTTATCTGTGTTTCCAGCAGCGTTTCATCGCTGGATGCATTACCCTGAACGTACAGCCAGTTATTCTGCCTGGCTATCTCAATGGGTCCATCAGCATTATCAACTATTATAAATTCGATTTTATTGCCGGCCAGTTCATGTGCAATTTCAAGTCCTACTCTGCCCAGACCGCAAATTATGTAATGGTCTTTTAGTTTTAATATCATTTTTATCTTCCTTCTCTTTTCAATTCTTCCTAACAAAAATTCGGTTAATATAAAGTCGATTAAATTGATTAGAATATAAGCAGCAGTACCGGTACCAACTATAATCAGCAGGATTGTAAATATGGTTCCCGCGGTTGACAGTTCTTTTACCAGGCCGTAGCCAACCGTGGTTATGGTAATGGTGGTCATAAAAAGTGAATCAAGAAAGTTAAGATCCTCAATTATCATGTACCCGAGGGAGCCAAGGAAATAAACTAAGATAAGAATAATAATTGAGATAATGATTCTTTTCGGAAATTGGGGTAAATTTTTAAACTTCATACTTCAAATTCTGACCTAATATTGATTTTTTTTCAAGTTTGGGGTTTATTTGACTGATAATAATTATTATTATATAATAATTAAAACTATTTTAAAATAATTAATATTATGGAATTTTTTAACGGGTTATGCAAAAAAAACAATTTAAGGGTCACACCTCAGAGGAGTTTGATTTATAAAGAGTTAGTGGGATCAAAGGATCACCCCAGCGTAGAGATTTTATACAGGAAGGTGAAAAAAAAATTCCCTGCCATTTCTTTTGATACAGTTTATAGAACTCTTTTGACTTTCTCTAAGATAGGAATTGCGGATATACTGACCATCCCCGGTGAACCGAAGAGATTTGACGGGGATAGGAAAAGACATTATCACTTCAGATGCATAAAATGCGGTAATATCATAGATATCCACGACAGTTCCTATAGCATAGACATACCCAGGAGTATAAGTACAAAGTTTAATGTACTGGACTCCAAAATTATTTTTGAAGGTATATGTGATAAGTGTAAGGAAGATAAATAATATAAAAATAAATACAGGGGAGGAGAAATATGAATGGAAATAAGACTTTAAAAAATCTTGCCGAAGCTTTTGCCGGTGAATCACAGGCAAATAGAAAATATCTTGCTTTTGCAAAAAAGGCGGACAGGGATGGCTACTCACAGGAGGCAAAACTATTTAGAGCTGCTGCCAGCGCTGAAACGGTCCATGCCCATAATCACCTGAAAGCAATGGGTGGAATAAAATCTACGGAAGAAAACTTAAATGAAGCAGTAAGCGGAGAAACTTTTGAATTTGAGAAAATGTATCCCGGCATGATAGAGGATGCAAAAAATGAAAATGAAGATGAGGCAAGGATAAGTTTTGTTTTTGCCAATAAGGTCGAACAGATTCACGCTGATCTTTATAAAAAATATCTGAATAATCTCGGCAAAAATGAGGATACTGCCATATTTGTGTGCCAGATATGCGGAAATACAGTGGAAGGTAACGCACCGGATAAATGTCCTGTTTGCGGGAATCCAAAAGAGATGTTTAAAGAAATAAAGTAAAATTTCGAACTAAAAAAGTGGAGGAACAGATCAAAGGGACTCTTTTTATTTGTGCAACTCCCATTGGTAATCTGGAGGATGTCAGCTTCAGGCTCAAAAGAATACTGGGGGAAGCGGACCTGATTGCTGCAGAGGATACCAGGACCATAAGGAAACTGCTAGGCAGATATGATATTCCAAATAAAAGTATTATAAGTTATCATGATTTCAGTAAAATAAACCGCATTAACTATATCACCGATAAACTGGAAGAAGGGCAAAATGTTGCCCTGGTTTCAGAATCGGGTATGCCTGCTATTCAGGATCCCGGTTTTAAGCTGGTAAACAGATGTATTGAAAAGGATATTCCTCTTACCGTAATACCAGGTCCAAGCGCTGCCGTAAGCGCACTGGTTCTTTCGGGACTGCCTACGGACAGTTTTTTATTTGTGGGTTTTCTTCCCAGAGCGAAATCCAGGAGAAAAAACAAACTTCTGGAACTGGCCGCTTATCCCCATACCCTTATATTCTATGAGTCGCCTAAGAGGATAGAAACGCTGACGCAGGAGCTTATACAAAAATTCGGCGACAGGAAAGCGGGTCTGATAAGGGAAATTACCAAAGTATATGAGCAGTCAATAAGAGGCAGCTTAAGCGAGATCAATGCCCGGCTTAAAGTAAAAAAAGTAAAGGGAGAAGTCGTACTTGTAGTTGGTGGTTACAGGAAAGAGTTAATTAAAAGCTATACTTCAGAAGAGATAGCCGGACAGCTGATAAGCCTGCTCAAACAGGGCATTTCCAAAAAGAGCTCCTTAAAGATTTTATTGTCCAGGTATGACATAGACAGGCAAAAATTGTATAATATTGCAACGAAAATTTAAGCCGGAGAAACACAGCCTACGAAAGGCAAAAGGGATAAAAAGGATAATATAATATGACCGGAGAGAAATTTTATATCACAACTGCAATCCCGTATATGAATGCAAAACTGCACCTGGGCCAGATCTACGAGTTTATACTGGCAGATATAGTGGCCAGGTTTAAAAGACTTACGGGCAGGGATACCTTCTTTTTAACCGGGTCCGACGAGCATGGTCAGAAAATAAATAAAAGTGCTGAAGAAAAAGAGATTTCTCCAAAAGCTTATGTGGATGAGATGGTCGGGGACATGAAAAGGCTTCTGGAATTATATAATATCAGCAATGACAGCTATATAAGGACCACTGACAGCAGGCATGAAGAAATAGTCCGGAACATACTGATAAAATTAAAAAACAAAGGCGATCTTTATAAAAGTACATACGAAGGTAAATACTGTACTCCCTGTGAGACATTCCTGCTTGATTCCCAGCTGGTGGAAGGTAAATGCCCGCAGTGCAGCAGGGAAGTGGAATTTGTAAAAGAAGAAAATTATTTTTTTAAACTTTCCGAATATGAAGATAGGATCATAAGCCATATTGAGGAAAATCCGGATTTTATAATCCCCGAAACCAGAAAAAACGAGGTGCTGGGGATCTTAAAGCAGGGGCTCAAGGATATAAGCATTTCCAGAACTGCGGTGAAATGGGGAATCTCACTGCCTTTTGACCAGGGCCATTATTGTTATGTGTGGGTAGATGCCCTTATAAATTATATTTCTGCCCTGGGCTATGGTTCCGATGAGCCGGATTTGTTTAACCGTTACTGGCCGGCGGATCAGCACCATATAGGAAAGGATATCCTGAAGTTCCATGCTATAATCTGGCCCGCTATGCTGATGTCTCTGGAAATCGAGCTTCCAAAACATATTGTGATTCACGGCTGGCTTATGATGGGAAGCGAGAAATTATCGAAATCCAAGGGAATTACCCTGGATCCCGATGACTTAGCGGACAAGTACGGTGTGGACGGTATAAGATATTTTCTGACCAGGGAGATATCATTCGGACAGGACGGTTCTTTTACCGATGACGCCTTTATTAAAAGATATAATTCTGATCTGAGCAACGATATCGGAAATCTGGTTTCAAGAACCCTGGCTATGATAAAAAAATACAGGGACGGCATGATCCCTAAAAGAGTTTTGAGTCCTGCTTTTGAAAAAAAATGGGATGGAGTCAAAGCCGAGGCAGTAAGGGACATAGACAGCTTCAAATTCTCTGAATGTCTTATAGCATTATGGGAGTTTATAAATATGGCCAATAAGCATATCGAGGACAGCCAGCCCTGGAACCTGGCAAAAGGGGAGGGTGAGGACGATCATCGGAAGCTGGATGCCGTATTATATGAAGTAATAGAAGTAATAAGGTTGTCTGCCGTAATGCTTTTACCTTTTATGCCGGAAACCTGCGGCAAGATATTCATCCAGCTGGGTATAAAAAAAGATATTGAAAAAATCACAATTGAGGTTGACGGAACCTGGGGTAGATTCGAAGGCGGGACCAAAATAGGAGAAAGGGAAATACTGTTCCCCAGGATAGATGAGGATAAATGATATTATGTATTTTATAGATACGCATGCCCATATAGATATGCTAAAAAATCTTAAACCGGCGGAAGCAGTGGCAAGATCCAGAGAAGAGGGTGTAAAATATATAATAAATGTGGGTTCAAGCATCAAGGGCAGCAGGAAATCGGTAGAATTTGCTCAAAAATTCGAAAATGTATTTGCCAGTGTGGGCATACATCCTCACTACGTTAAAGATTTCGGCAAAGAGGAAATAAAAATCCTTGAATCACTTATATGCGGGAAGCAAGATGCCGCAGGTGGGAACGAATGTAAAAGATACGGCAAGGTTGTGGCGGTAGGCGAGACCGGTTTTGACTTTTATAGAAACTTAAGCCCCAGACTGGATATGGAAAGAGCGTTTGCATCACAAATCGAACTGGCCTTAAAATATGACATACCGGTAATAATTCATGACAGGGATGCCCACAGGCAGACGCTGGAAGTGGTAAAAAAATACAGCAGCAGTAAAAATTTCAGGGCCGTGGTCCATTGCTTTTCCGGTGATGCCGCTTTTGCAATGGAGTGCCTGGATCTTGGACTATATATTTCCTTTACCGGTGTGATTACATTTCCCAATGCCGGAGATGTGCTGAAAGCGGTTGAAAAGATACCAATGGAGCGTTTATTCATAGAGACCGATTCACCTTTTCTGGCTCCTCAGGCAGAGAGGGGCAAGGAGAACTTTCCCGGATATGTGAAGCATATTGCCCAAAAAATTGCGGAAATCAAGAATTTAAGTATTGAAGAAGTTGCGGATATCACTTCAAAAAATGCACAAAAGTTCTTTTCTATAAATTAAACTTAAAATAAAAATGCACTCTTATATCAGCTCACCGGGCAGGACAATTCAGATTTTAAATAAATATAAAATAAAACTCAGGAAGAATCTGGGGCAGAATTTTTTAATTGACACCAACAGCGCCAGAAAGATAGCTTCCTGCGCAGGTATAAATTCGGATGATGTGATTCTTGAAATAGGAAGCGGAATAGGGAGCCTTACTGAAATTTTACTGGCCACAGCAAAAAAGGTTATCTGCGTCGAAGTGGATAACCTGATGATAAAGGTATTTAGGGATATATTTGAAGACAAAATCGGTAAAGAGGTACAGCTTATAAGCTCTGATGCCCTAAAAATTGACTATAGCGAAATTGGACTTAAATACGGTATAAATAAGATGGTCTCAAATCTGCCCTATAGTATTGCGGCACCCCTGATACTTAAAATTCTTACGGAATCAGAAAATATAAAGGCACTGTTTGCAACCATACAAAAGGATATAGTCCTGAGATTGCTCGCTTTGCCGGGAGATAAAAATTACAGTTCTTATACCGTAAAAGCCAAATTTTTAGCTGATTTTAGTCTTTGCTTTAACATTTCAAGAAATTGTTTTATGCCCAGGCCCTTTGTCGATTCGGCAGTGGTCAGGGCGGACAGGAAGGATACGAGTGTTTTAACCGGCAAAAAATTTAACACACCTGGTTTTTTTAACTTTGTAAACAGCTGCTTTCTGCACAGAAGAAAAAAGCTGGTCAATTCATTGTTTCAGGATGACTGCAAGTATAAATTGGAAACGGTAACAGGATTACTATCAGATATGGGACGAGGCAAAGATGTAAGGGCGCAGGAACTGGACCTAAAAGATTATGTCTATTTGTATAAAAAACTTAATATGTAATATAAGGCATTTATGTTATCATATAGCAAAATGAATTCGAAAAATACTTTGAAGCTAAGGGCTTCGGGAAAAATAAACCTTTATCTGAATGTTGCAAAGAACGGCAGGACCGACGGTTTTCATGAAATAAAATCCATAATGCAGAGTATAAGCCTTTCCGATGAACTAACCTTTAAGATTTCAAAGAGCAAGGATAATCATAGCTCAGATAATAAAAACGGGATCTATATCACCTGTAATAATGAGGACATACCCCTTGATGAGAAAAATCTGGTGCACAAAGCCGCAGCATTAATCCTGGATAATTATAACCTGAGAAATAAATATTCTGTCAGTATCAATATAGAAAAACATATCCCGGTGTGTGCGGGGCTTGCGGGAGGCAGCACCAATGCAGCGGCGACCCTGGTCGCACTGAACAGGCTGTTCGGCCTGAACATAGAAATGCCTATCCTTATGTATCTGGCAGGCGAGGTGGGGTCCGATGTTCCTTTCTGTATCAAAGGAGGTACGATCCTTGCCGAGGGCAGGGGAGAGAAACTGTCCCAGCTGCCCGGTTTGCCTTTTTACTGGATAATACTTGCAACCAACGGGGGGAAGTTCCTCTCAAAAGATGTATACGGGAAGTTTGATCTGCTGGGAGTGGAAAATAAATCAATACATAAGGAACTGGTAAATAATATTACCGAAAAGAAATTTAGCAGCTTTTTTAAAAAGCTTAAGAACGATCTGGAAGAGATAGTAGTAATTGAAGATAAAGACATACTGACAGTAAAAGAAAAAGCATCTGAACTGGGAGCCATTGCCACTCAGATGACCGGCAGCGGCCCCACCGTATTTGCGTTTTGCGATGACTTAAAAACGGCAACCAGTATCTATAAAGGCTTAAAACCGTTATCCACAGGGATATTCCTGTCCCACACCACATACAACAGCTTAACCATTTATAATTGATATCCGGGTTATACTTACCAGGATCCAATAAAATAACCACAGCCGGGGTTTGAATTTTATAAGAATCTAATATAAAATTTATTAACCTTTTTGGGGAGTAGCCAAGCGGTAAGGCAACGGGTTTTGGACCCGTGATCGGAGGTTCAAATCCTCCCTCCCCAGCCAATCCGAACGAATACCCGCTAAAACCCCTTCATTACCCTCATTACGGTGGCCTTTTTTAGGAATGAAATTATACAAATACTCAGGATCGCAGTTTGTACTCTCACATGAATTTATCAGCCGATTTGGTTCGAAGTTTCTGAATGGTTTCTTAGCGATTGAAGATGACTATATAAACCAATGGTTCTCAGGTAGAGATATTCGGCATTTTGAGCCCGTCGATTTTCCCTATGGATCAGTTGTTGTGATCAGGGATTTAAGCAGCAGGATTCTTGGCGGTGGAAAAATACTTTCTTACCGCATTCGCAACCTTCTGCCACAAAGGCTGGTGGATTTATTTGATTATCGGTACATCGAAATTTAAATAATTTGTCGTAGTTTTACTCAAATCTGAATAATATCCTCGATACTCTACTGGTAAGAGCTCTGCCATTTGATACATTATCTCATCTGCAATCAACTGGCGTTCTTCTTTATCTGGATAGGTACTGCTTGGGCAAATCATGAATGGCGCGCCAACCTGTATTGTGATCTTTGTTCTGCGCAGCTTTTTGATGTTCTCAAAAAACTTTTCCCCACCATATTGAACAATAGGCATAATCGTAGCTTTACTTTTCAAGGCAATGACCACCACACCAGCGTGTGCCTGGATCAACCGCCCATCGTTTGTACGTGTTCCCTCAGGTGCAATTACAAAAAAATGTCCCTGATTGAGAACATCGACTGCTTTTTTTAAAGCTTGAAAATCAGCAGTACCTCGATCAACCGGAATGGACCCCCAAGTATTAAATAGGAATCTTAAAAAGGGGGTATCAAATGCCTCCTTTTTAACCAAAAAATAGATCTTACGAGGGTATGAAAAGGTCAAAGCTGCCAGCACGTCTAAAAAGTTTATGTGATTACCAATCAATATCATTGGACCCTGAAACGGTACAGCCTTTAATGATTCTTTGTTTACATTACATATCACAAATAATACAAACCTCATAAAAAGGCTGGTTAGAAATTTAATCATTAATTATCAGTCTCCAACTATTAAATCAATCTGCTTTGTGAATATTTTTGCAGACAAACAATCTCCCTTTTCACAAATCGTTTCTCCATCAGCATGCACTGGAAGACTTCCTTTCAACGCGGTGATTTCAATACTGCTAGTCAATGGCATTTTAACAGAAGGGTGACCTTCTTGTGTACCAGCCATGATCCTGGCCATTAATTTGATAACACCAATTCTGCTTATCTGATCAACGATCATTAAACTAAACAATCCGTCATCAGGTTTCGATAAGGGAGTCATTTTAAATGAAGTACCCATCCGCCACCCATTCATAACTGATATGATCAGACATTGTTGCTCAAAAGTGTCATTATCAAGTTTGATCCTCAATGTTGGAGCTTTGAAATACAAAAATATCGTTTTTATCGCAGCAATCAAATAACCTGGCGTTCCTGAGAGGAAGGCAGGTAATTTTGCTGCTTCAAAACCT
>Ga0315550_1000998_pt1 | contig 17463 bp, 11 predicted proteins | sample SalMarSW160190MG_2_FD_203100 | JGI IMG/M metagenome (GOLD analysis project Ga0315550, IMG submission 203100) | Salt marsh sediment microbial communities from the Plum Island Ecosystem LTER, Massachusetts, United States - Salt Marsh Sediment SW1601-90 ... | reverse complement strand
GACCGATCAACTGATTCGTCTGATGATAGGCCACAACCTGAGCGACAAGTTTCCCCAACGTCACACCTCGCTCGGTCCCGAGATCCTCAGGGCAGAAGGGCTGACGCGCTACGGCACCTTCGAAGACGTCTCGTTCAGCCTTCATGCCGGCGAGATCGTGGGGATCACGGGCCTGATGGGGTCCGGCTGCATGGCATTGGCACAGGCTATCTTTGGCCTCACGCCTCTGGACGAGGGCACCATCTACGTAGATGGCCGTCCTGTAACCATAGATTCGCCACAGGAGGCCATCGCTCTGGGCATCGGTCTGCTGACGGAGAAGCGCGAGCGCCAGGGGTTGATCTTGGACATGAGTACCTTGGAGAACATCACCCTGGCTGCCCTGCAATACACCTGGCAGGATTCTTTGCTCAATTTCGAAACCGAGCAGGACCTGGCCGAGCACTACATTGAGCGTCTCAACATCAAGCCGCCCAGCACCGAATGTCCCACGCGATTCCTCTCCAGTGGGATGCAACAAAAGGTCATCCTCTCTCGCTGGTTGGCGACCAACTCCCGTGTGCTCATTTTCAACCAACCCACCCGCGGTGTCGACGTGGGCAGCAAAATCGAGATCTATCGTTTCATGGCTGACCTGGCCGAACAGGGGGTGGCCATCATCATCGCTGGCTCCGACCTGTCCGAGATCCTGGGGATGTGCGACCGCATCTTGGTGTTATACGAGGGACTGCCGGTAGCCCTGTTGCGTGCAAGCGAGACGACTGCCGAAGCTGTGACCGCCTATGCTAATGGAGGGGCCCATCTGTGAGGAGGCAAGCCCAAATCTCGAGCGGGCTCGTCGTTGCACTCATTTTGACGAGCGTGGCATTGGTCAGTTGTGCTGTTGGACCTAGTTCCGCGACCAAGACGGCGGGAGATGTAGGAACCCCTGGGATTCGCGTGGCCATTGTGCCACCTGGTTTCACCAGCCCGTTCCACGTGGCCATCAAAGACGGCGCGATTACAGAGGCCTCGAAACGCGGCTGGGAGATAGATGTCGTGGCCGCCGAGCGGGAAGGCGACTTTGCCGGGCAGGTGGCCGTGGTCGAGCAAGAGGTCCGCAAGGGAGTCGACGCCATCGCCATCAACCCCATCGACGCCAAGGCGATCGTCACTGCCGTCAGGGCGGCGAACGAGGCGGATATTCCGGTCTTTATGCACAACCTGATCACGCCCGTGGACAAGGGTGAGGTCGTCGAGTACATCGGCTACGATCAATGGAGCGGTGCGGCCAATCTGGCCAAGTACACGTGTGACTTGTTGGGCGGCGAGGGCGAAGTCTTTATCCTGACGGGCATTCCGGGCTTTCACGCCAATCGCCGCACGCAGGGCTACGCGTGGGGCTTGGAGCAGTGGTGTCCGGACGTCAAGGTAGTGGGCGAACAGACGGCCGAATGGGAGCGTGAGAAGGCGGTCAACATCGCCACCATGGCTCTGCAGCAGCGTCCCGAGATCAATCTGTTCTATGGCAACTCGGACGAGATGGGCATCGGCGCCTGCATCGCCGCCGAAAAGATGGGGCGCAGAGTCAACGAGGATATCTGGTGCATCAGCATCGATGGCAACGACGTCACCCTCGATTTGATCGAGGAGGGCAAGACCACGGCCACCCTCGGCGTGTACCCCAACTCGATGGCCCGGGTGGTCATCCAGCAGATGGAAAAAGTTTTGAATGGAGAAGAGGTTCCCTACATCCTGGAGACGCCCTCCATCGTGGTGGATGCCACCAACGTCGGTGACTATCGCTCTGGTGCGACTTGGGCAGAGCCCCAGCCGGGCTTCCCAGAACTGGACAACGGTCTGCCGTCGGGAGAGTACGCAGAACAATAGGTATTCTTACTCAAGCATTTGCAAAGATGGATGAATATACTCAGCCAGAATTCACTCGATCAGCCCTACTCACAATTGATACCCAGTGCGATTTCACTTTGCCAGATGCTCCAGCGGTCGTTCCAGGGACCTTCGGCATTGTTCCCAATGTGCGACGTCTTGCTCTGGCGTATCGTCAACACAAGTTGCCGATAGTGCACATAGTTCGTTTGTACTTACCCGACGGGTCAAATGTCGATGCTTGCCGCCGTTCTCTTATCGAGTCGGGTGTCCAGATTGTAAGCCCCGACAGCGAGGGCGCGGAGCTTATGGCTGACCTCAAGCCATCGCCTGAAATCCGCCTTAACTCCGCAGCACTCCTTAATGGACAGGTTCAGCCCTTTGGCGAACACGAGTGGGCACTGTACAAGTCGCGCTGGGGCGCATTCTACAAAACCTGCTTGGAGGACCATCTCAGAGCCCTGAAGGTGAACACAATCGTTGTGACGGGCTGTAATTTTCCCAACTGCCCACGCGCCACAATCTACGAGGCAAGCGAGCGGGACTTTCGCGTGGCTTTGGTTGACGATGCTGTATCTGGGCTGTACGATTGGGGTCGTGAAGAGTTGAGGAGAATCGGTGTTTCGCTGTTGAGCACGAACGATCTCATATCCATCATCTTGGAAAGATAAAAGATAACGGTCGCTATAAAAGGGCATGCCCGGCGGGTGCCGGGCATGCCCTTGCGAAAGGAGGGTAACTATCTAAATAATACCATACCTTTCAAAAATCGTCAAGTGTTTCGCGGATGTTTTTCCGGTTTTTAAGCCTTCTCTGAATCGCCATCACGTCCCTGCGAGAGAAAGCGGCGGGTCAAGGGAAAATTCCTCTCCTCCAGCACGATGGTGGTGTCTGATTTGGTCAGCCCTGGCAGCGCGCCCACTTTGTCAAAGATAACCTCTTTGAGATGCTCCACATCATTGACATAAACTGTGATGAGTTGGTCCGTCTCACCCGTCACGATCTGCACGCGGGTGATTTCGGGAAACGCGATGGCCTCGGAGCAAAAGTCCTCCAGGGAGACGCTCTGCGCTCGCCCTGCCTGGATGATGGCCTTGATCCCCAGGCCCAGCTTCTCTGGGTTGATGACGGCCATGTAGCCCAGGATCACGCCGTTCTCTTCCAGCCCGCGCAGGCGGTCGCGGATGGTCGAGTTGGGGCTATCGAGGCGTCTAGCCAGTTCGGAGATGGGGATTCTGGCGTTTTGTTCCATTTCGGCCAGGATGGCCAGATCGAGATCATCTAGTGCGTTCATAGATCCCCTCTTGATAATTCGCGGCAAGCTTGCGTCAATTCCGATGTGCTGGCGTTGACAGGCGCGAATTTCCGCGATATAATTGTAATAGATCTAATCTCCCGTCAATTTGCATTGTACATCACTGCTGCCATCTGTGCAAGTTTTAGAGGGGGAGGTGGCCGAGATGAAAACGCAGGATTACATTCGCTTGGAGAACAAGTACGGGGCCATGAACTACCGGCCTCTGGATGTCGTCCTCACCCGGGGGCGAGGCATCTGGGTGTGGGACGTGGAGGGAAACAGGTACCTGGATTTCCTGGCTGCCTATTCGGCGGTGAACCAGGGCCACTGCCATCCCAAAATCCTGGCCACGCTGCGGGAGCAGGCCGAACGGCTCACGCTGACCTCGCGCGCTTTTCGCAATGACCAACTGGGATCCTTTTATAAGGAACTGTGTGAGCTGACTAACTCCCACATGGTGCTGCCGATGAACAGTGGGGCGGAGGCGGTCGAGTCCTGCATCAAGGCCGTCAGAAAGTGGGGCTATCGAGAGAAGGGCATTCCCGAGGGTCAGGCGGAGGTCGTCGTCTGCGCCAACAACTTTCACGGCCGGACGATCACCATCGTCGGATTCAGCACAGAGCCCCAGTATCGCGACGGTTACGCGCCCTTCACGCCGGGTTTCAAGATCATCCCCTTCGGCGATGCGCAGGCCTTGGAGGACGCCATCACGCCCTACACGGTGGCCTTTATGGTCGAGCCGATCCAGGGAGAGGCGGGTATCATCATCCCGCCCGAGGGGTACCTGCGCGACGTGCGCCGCATTTGCACCGAGCACGACATCGCCATGATCACCGACGAAATCCAGACCGGCCTGGGGCGCACGGGCAGGATGCTGGCCGAGGAGCACGAGGGGATCGAGGCTGATCTGACGCTCATTGGCAAGGCGCTATCGGGCGGGTTCTACCCGGTCTCTGCAGTGCTTTCGAACAAGGAGGTGCTGGGGGTCTTTCAGCCGGGGGATCACGGTTCCACCTTTGGGGGAAATCCCCTGGGATGTGCGGTGGCCCGGACGGCGATCAAAGTGCTCGTCGAGGAGGGGATGATCGAGAACGCAGTCGTGATGGGTGAGTACCTGCTGGGGCGGCTGAGCAGGATCGAAAGCCCGTACATCAAGGAGGTCCGGGGCAAGGGATTGATGATCGGCGTGGAGTTGCACGCAGAGGCCGGTGGCGCACGGCGCTTTTGCGAGGCGCTGATGACCAAGGGGCTGTTGTGCAAAGAGACCCACAAGCATGTGATTCGCTTCGCGCCGCCGCTCATCATCCAGAAAGAAGACATTGACTGGGCCTTTGAGCGGATCGAGGCGGTATTGACCGCTTAAGTATCGCAGGAGGTCATCGCGTGACAAAATGCCGTGTGCTGATTATGGGCGCCGCCGGGCGCGATTTCCACGACTTTAACGTCTACTTTCGCGGAAATCCCGACTACCACGTGGTCGCCTTCACGGGGACCCAAATTCCTCACATCACGGAGCGCGTGTATCCCCCGGAATTGGCCGGATCCGGGTATCCTGATGGGATTCCCATCCACTTAGAGAGCGAGCTGGTGCGCCTGATTCGGGACCAGGACGTGGATCAGGTGGTTTTCGCCTATTCCGACGTCTCTCACGAGTACGTGATGCACCGGGCATCGGAGGTGCTGGCGGCGGGGGCTGACTTTCGGTTGATGGGCACTGGCACGACGATGCTGCAATCCGCCAGGCCAGTGGTGGCGGTGTGCGCCGGGCGTACGGGCAGTGGCAAGAGCCAGACCACGCGCCGCATCTGTGACCTGCTGCGTGAGAAGGGCAAGCGGATCGTGGTGGTGCGCCACCCGATGCCCTACGGTGACCTGGTGAGCCAGGCCTGTCAGCGCTTTGCCACCTATGATGATTTGGAGCGGCACCGGTGCACCATCGAGGAGCGGGAGGAGTACGAGCCCCTCATCGACCGAGGAGTGATCGTCTACGCCGGTGTGGACTATGGGCGCATTCTGCATGAGGCAGAGCGGGAGACAGACGTGATCGTTTGGGATGGTGGAAACAACGACCTGCCGTTCTACAAGCCCGATCTGCACGTCGTGGTGGTCGACCCGCACCGTCCGGGGCACGAGCTGCGCTATCACCCCGGCGAGGCCAACGTGCGCGCGGCTGACGTGGTGGTGATCAACAAGGTCGATACGGCGGATGGAGCGAACATCGACGCAGTGCGCAACAACGTATCTGGCGTGAATCCCGGCGCGATGGTCATCGAGGCAGCGTCGCCCATCTTTGTTGAAGAGAGCAGTGCTATTCGCGGCAAGCGTGTATTGGTCGTGGAGGATGGGCCCACGCTGACCCACGGGGAGATGGCGTACGGGGCCGGCGTGGTGGCGGCGCGTCGTTTTGGAGCGGCCGAAATCGTGGACCCTCGTCCCTACGCGGCGGGCTCGATCCTAGAGACCTACGAAAAGTACCCCACGACCGGCAACGTGTTGCCGGCGATGGGGTACGGCCAAGAGCAGGTGGACGAGTTAGAGCAGACGATCGACAACACGCCGTGTGACCTGGTTCTCATCGCCACGCCCATCGACCTGCGCCGGGTAGTGACGATAGACAAGCCTTGCCAGCGGGTGCGCTACGAGATGCAAGAGATTGGCCGGCCCGACCTGACGGACGTGTTGGAGCCAGTCCTCTCGGCCATTTGAACTCTTGGCGATATTGTGCTATCATATCCTCAGCACGGTTTTGTGCTTCAAATCCACGTTTGAATCTCGGGCGAGAGGAGGGGAGCCGTGGCCTGCCCCTGTTGCCAAGTACGGCCAGCTGCTCCCCCCCAGGATATGGAGGGGCTGATATGAGCGCTGCTGGCGGCAAATGTATTCCTCGGTGGATCAACATCTCATTCTCCCTTTTCGTCCTGGGCGTGTGTCTGTTCTACACCTATGCAGCCGTATACCTGGCGCCATATCCTGGTTTTGAGTGGGGATCTGGCGATGAGGTGGCATCTATCGACCCGTGCCACGTGCGCCAGGCTTTGTGCGAGGCCAATCGAGGTGCCTTGCAGGCGGGGGATAGGATACTTGCCGTTGATGGCTTGGACTTTGATCAAATCTCGGGGAACTTGCACGAGGTTCCTTTGGGTGAATATCTCTCCGGCGACTCGATATCTATCACGCTGCTTAGGGATGGACAAGAGCAGACGGTCGATTGGCTGATCGTGGGACCCTCCACCGAAGGCCGAGCCTATCGTTTGTTCATCCTGCTGCTTTTCTTTGTTCCCTTTTGGCTGAACGGAACCCTGGTTTTATTCGTCTTGGAGCCGCGCGGCCGGTCGCGCCTCACCTGTTTGTTGCTGGCTTCGTTCAACTATTTGACGGCGATCTGGCTGACGACGGGCGCCTATGCCGGTACGCACGTGATGTGCAGTCACTTGGTGGAACATGCCCTGAGCTGGTTCCTGGTGCCCATATATCTCCATTTCCACCTCGTCGCCCCTAGTCCTATTATCCGGCGCAAGTGGCATTACGTGCTGGGACCTGTATATACCGTCGCTGTCGTTTTGGCCTCGCTAGAGCTTTTTCAGTTGCTGCCGGTCACAGCTTTCGGCCTGGCGGTTTTGCTAGCGTTTATTTCGAGTCTGGGGACATTGATTCTTCGGCTCATTTTCAAGCCTTCCCCCGAAGACAGGCGGACGGCGATTTTGATGCTCGTTGGGATCACTATTTCGTTTGGCCCCTCGGTCTTTTTGGTGATTATTCCAAATCTGCTGCAGGTCTCCCGGTCAATGTGGGTATCTGTTGTCTCCTGGCTCGCTATACCCCTTTTGCCATTCTTTTACGTTTATGCGATCTTTAAGCGCTACCTGGGTTCCTTCGAGGCGCGTTTCAGGCGCGGACTGGGTTTTTACAGCTTTCTCCTGCTTTACGTAACGGCTATGGCAGCAGTTTTCTATCTTGGAAGTTACCTGCTGAGCTCCATAGGAGAGTGGGATGCTTTTATAGTGGCGATGTGGACCTTGTTCGGCGTGGCTGCGGTGCCCCTGTACGCCCTATTCCAAAAATCATTTGGGTGGCTGGCCTATGGTGTCACGTATGATCTGTCCGATATGCTGCACGCTTTCTCTACGCAGGTCCAGGCTGTCGTGGGGAGCAAGGAATGGATGCGTGTGTTGGCCGATGTGCTTGATTTCCGTTTGCTCATTCACCAATCGGCGCTTTGTCTTTTCACCGATGGGGAGCCTGAGTTAGTCTATACCCACGGCGTCGATTCAGGTGAGATGCTGATGGCGTGCCAGAATGCGCAGCAGGCGTTGGAGGATGCCGGGCGGTATCGGCCAGTTGCTGAGGATTCCGAGGATGAATTCGACTGGGTTCGAATGGCGATTCCGTTGCGGATCAGGGGAAAGACAATCGGCGTCTGGTTGTTTGGGCAGCGCGACCCAGACAGCTATTATTCGGAGAACGACATCGAGCTTTTGACTGCATTGGCCAGCCAGGCGGCGGTGATCGTCGAGAACGACCGTCTGTATAACAAGGCGCTACAAGAGATCGCCGAGCGGGTCCAGATGGAAAAGTCCCTCCGTGAAAGCGAGGAAAAGCTACGAGCGATTCTGAATGCCACGACTGAAACGGTGATACTGTTGGATGATCAGGGCATCATACTTTCTCTCAACCAGACGGCGGCTCAGCGGCTCGGCTTGGAAGTGGATGCGATTGTCGGCCGGCGTGGACCTGATCTAGTTGCGCGAGGAATGCTCTCGACCGAACTACTTGATTCTCGAATAGCGAACGTTGATCAGGTCTTTCGTTCGGGCAAGCCCATTCAGTTCGAGGATGAGCGTGATGAGACTATTTACGATACAAATGTCTATCCGATTTTCGACGTGGATGGGAGAGTTAGACGTGTAGCCATTTTCGCTCGTGACGTTACCGCGCGTAGACAGGGGGAGCAGCAAGCGATCCAAGTCCAGCGTTTAGCTGCGATGGGACAAATTGCCGGCACGTTGGCTCACGAGATCAACAACCCGCTACAGGCCATCCGCAGTACGCTCGAGATGCTGGTGGATTTCGATCTAGGGTCAGACCAGAGCAGAGAGCTCTTGAGTGTCGCCATTGAGGAGATCCAATACCTGGCTCGGGTCACTCATGGCGTCCTCAAGTTCACCCAGTCCACCCAGGAAGATTTCCGCCAGGTATCCGCTACCGAGTTGCTGCAGAAGGCGTTAGTGCTGGCAAGTGAGCGGCTGGAATCGGCTCGCATCCAGGTGGTGACTTCGTTCCCCGCTCAGCCAGTCTTTATATTCGCTGCGCCGGACCAGATTGTGCAGGCCTTTTTCAGCTTGATCGCCAATGCGGTCGAGACTATGCCGAGCGGTGGGCGTCTGGATGTCGCCGTTAGTGCCAATGGGGACATGGCCAATCTCTCTTTTTCTAGCAGCGGGGCTTTTCTCGTGCCGGATCAGATTGAGCACCTATTTGATCCATTTTTCGCACAAGAGGTGGGGAATGCCGGATTGGGGTTGTGGATTAGCCGAGGCATCGTTGAGCGGCACCGGGGGACAATCTCGGTACGGAATTTGGAAGGCGGTCGGGGTATGGCGTTTAAGGTCGCTCTGCCCTTGCATCCGCGACTGGGGTAGGGCGTGAGCTTGGAAGGGGATGTGCCCATTCGCAGTGCCGAGATAGCATTGCACGTTCGTGGATTATGTGTTACACTTATAATCAGAGCAGGAATGCCTATCTTCAATCTCGACAGGAGGGACACGCGATCTAACAGCGAGACGGACCTAGTCGTGTGAGCAAAGAAGACAAATCAACGGTCTATCCAGAGGCAAGAATCCTTTTCGTGGACGACGACGTCCAGGTCAGAAAGACCTTGGCGTGCTTGCTCAAACTGCTGGGCTATCACGTGGATGAAGCTTCTTTTGGGGAGCAAGCCTTGCAGTTGCTGGAGTGCGCGCCGTATGACGTGGCGATTCTGGATATTCTCATGCCTGGGGGCATGGATGGCGTCGAGGTCATGCATCGTGCCCGCCAAATGTGCCCCGACTTGGCTATCATTTTTCTCACTGGTCATGGGGCGGTTGAAAGCGCCGCTGAGGCTGTTAGGTCACACGCAGCGGATTATCTCCTCAAGCCGGTCAGTAATCGCGACCTCGCTGCTGCGGTCGCCCGGGCGTTGCAGCGGCATCCCAGGCGAGATCAATCGCAAACGCCCGTCACTTCGGAGCAGTTTTTGGAGTTTGGGGGCGTTACACTGGATCAAAAACGCCGGATGCTTATCGTCACGGGGCGGGAGGATATTGGTGAGTTCAGCGTCAGGATTACGGGCAGCGAGTCAGCCATACTCGCTTGCTTGATGCAGCGACCTGGTGTCGCGGTTTCCTGCCAGCAGTTGGCCCAGGAGGCCCTGGGTTACTCCGTGGGTGATGAGGAGGCTTCTGCTATCGTCCGTCCGCACATCAGCCGCTTGCGAAGAAAAATTGAGCCTGACCCGGCCCAACCTCGCCTGATCCACACTGTACGCGGCAGGCGTTACCTCTTTAACCCGCATTCGTCTGTGCCCTCTGATACCTAGAATGCCGTCTCTCTGGCGGTGTTACACCGGTACCCCAAGAATCTATTGCGAAAACTGCAACAATGATTGCAACACTAGAATGGGCATTTTTGTGATATACTATATGCACGAGCCTACGTGGGCTTGGCGAAAGGGGGAGCGGGGAAGCGCAAGCCAAGCCCGTTGCTCACGTGGGCTATATTTTTGATACAAGGCTTTGGAGAGCAAAATCCGAAGCCTTTTTTCTAGCCACCGGTTGTCATTGACCGTTGCGGGCGAGCACAAGGCGCTGGTCTTGCCATGACACGCGTGGAAGGGGGGAAGATGAAGTCAAAGTGGATTACGCACAAAGGCAAGCGGATTTTCTTTGTCGATCTCTTGGGCTTTGGGCGTCAATCCGCTGCCTTACGAGAGGAGTTGATGCAGGCAGAGGCAGTAGCCTACCAGCAACCTGGGGGCTCTCTGCTGGTTCTAACCGACGTTCGAGATACAATCCTGTCCTCTGAAGTGATGGATTTTGTCAAGGAAAGCTCTGCTCGGGCGACGAAGCACGTTCGCAAGGAAGCCATCATTGGGATAACGGGCATTCGCCAAGTGCTGCTTGATGCGGTCAGCCGGTTCTCGGGGCAGCAGTTTGCCACGTTTGACGACGTCGAAGCGGCCAAGGATTGGCTGGTGGACGATGATTCATAGGGATCATTGATCGTCCTCTGCTGTGCGACCTAGGACGTCTCGAAGCGGCTTTCTCAGATCTGTGGGGATGGTGACGATCATTTTCCCATCTACCGTCGCCTCTACGAGTAAGCCTCGCACACGCAGATTCCCCATCACGCTCTCCGGCTCGTGCCAGTTCCAGTAGGGCGATTCGTCCAGATCGTTGTCGTACGCCGCGTCAAAGTCCGACCACGGCATCGTGCCACTTTGGTCGAGCACGCGCTGCAATGTCGTGCGCGCTTCGTCCGATAACCCGTCTACCACCAGTGACAAGCTGTGTGGGTCCGCGAGGGCCTTGATGATCTCCTCGACTAGCTTCGCTTTGTGATAGGCCGACCAGCCGCCCCAGGGTATGACTGCGCGCCCCATGCCCGTGAGGGCGTCTTTGGTGTACAACGGAAGCGCTTCAGACAGAGTCAGGTTCGGGGTGGTGAGTTTCGCCTGAAGCTTGGCCCGCTTGGCCGCATCCCGTCGATACATCCTCTCCTGCCAACTGCTAAAGTCCTTTTCCAGGAGCCTAATCATGCCGAGGCGATCCAGTAGATCCTGGGCCAGTTCGTATTCCGGCCAGATTTCCAGCGCCGTTTCCAATGCGTTGCGGGCAGCGTCGTACTCTTCCTGCGCGATCGAAATGCGCGCTTGAGTGTAATGGTAGAACGCCATCTCTTGCACGCTGAAAGTGGTCGCGTCGGCCAGTGGCTTGAGCATCTCGATTGCACCGTCGACGTCGTCTTCTTCCAGGAAGTAAGAGGCCAGGTTGCAGCGCGGAAAGGCGTAGAGTGGATCGATGTCGAGCGCCGCGCGGAACATCTCCCGCGCCTGGTCGTGTTTGTCTTGACGGGCGTAGAGCGTAGCCAGGTTGTTGTACGCCTCCTTGGCCTGAGGCTCCAGCTCAATGGCGCGTCGGAAGAGGGGTTCGGCCTCTGCATATTTGTCTTCACGAAAGGCGTCCAGGGCCTGCTCGAGCAGCGTGACCACCTCATCGGCGTATAGACACTCCCTTTCAGGCACGACCTCGTACTTGCGCCACTGGACCTCGCGCCACTCTCCGTTCAGCCAGATGCGTATGACCTCGTCAGAACCGAGGACTCCGGCTTCGGACAAATGCGATAGGGCCTCCATACGAGAATCTTCGTCCCCCGCCCGGCTCAGGCCGAAGCGGCGCAGCGCGGCGTGCGCTTCGGGCGTCCCGATGGTATCCAGCAGGGCTATCCCCACGTCTGGCTGCATCTCCTCCCAGATGAGCTTTTCGGCAAAGCGCACGACCTGGGGAAAGCGCTGGGCAAAGCCGGCAACCTGCTGGCGAAAGTCGTCTTCTGGCATCTCGTCGTGCTGCACCAGCAGATCGGTGAACGCCTCGAACTCGGCGTGGGGCATGAGGTCGGGTATAGGGTCGTACGAGTATCGCTCGGTCCATCCCAGCCCGGGCTTTTTGGCCTTCAGCGCGCGCAGGTAGATGTCCGCCCCAGGTTCGAACCTTCGGATCTCGTTGAACCGGCGCCTGGCGCGCTTGAGGCGGCCCAGGTTCGCCTCGGCGACGGCGAGGAGTAACTGGACTTTTACTTCTAGGCCAGGAGCAAGGTCGTCCATTGCTCCTTCCTCTTCCAGGGGAGCCAGCAATTCGTAGACACTCTCGTCCTCGTCCAGGGCGGCGGCTGCCTCGGTCATCTTGACCCGCAGGTCGGGTTGATCCGGCGTGAGGGCCTTCAATTGCGCCCACAGGGTGCGCGCTTCTTCTTCCCCGCCGCTCCAGGTCAGAAAGCGGATGGCGTTGGCCAAGGCGTGGATATTGTCAGGGGCTGAGGCGATCACGCGGCGCTCGACCTCGATGGCGGCCTCGGGCTGGCCGGCGTAGAACAGGGCCTGCGCCAGGTTGTTGTTGGGCGGCGGCCAATCGCCCAGGATTTCGACCGCCCGCCGGTTGGCCGCGATGCTGGCTTCAAAATCATTCTGTCCCAGTTCGATCTGTCCCTCTTCCCATTCATAGAGGCCTTTTTCGGCTTTTTTGAGCGGCAGTCCCGCGCCATCGGCGAGTTCGGCCAGGTGTTGCTCTGTCAGTTGGATCCACTCCAGAATGCGGGGCTGACTCTCCTTGTCAAAATCCTCCTTGGGCATGCGGCGCAGGGCGCGCAGGGTGTGCGCGGGCAAGCCGGCGGTCGTATAGAGTATGGCCAGTGGCTGCCAGTAGCCCAGATCGTGGCTTAGCGCCTTGGCGCGCTCGTACCGGCGGATTGCCTCCCAGATACGCCCGCTCTCGGCGTAGGCGTATCCCAAAAAGTAGTGCATCTCGGGCACGCGCTCGTGCGCAGCCAACAGCGGCTCCAGCAGGGCGGTGGCTTCATCTGGCCTGCCGCGCTCAATCAGGCGCTCGGCTCTCTCGAAAGTGGGCGCCAACTGCTTCCGCGCCCGGCGTACCCGGCCGGGGGAGTCTTTGACGGATTTGCGTCTCTTGATTTTGCGTGGGCTCAAGGAACACCTCCTGGGTGAGTATGTCAGCGGTTATAGGTTCTCGATCTCCACCGGTTCCACCGGTTCGGCCAGCTCGAAGTCAAAGATGCGCGAGTAAAAGTACAGCTCGGCGTCCAAGGAGCGCTTGATGTTCTCAGCGCGGCGAAAGCCGTGTTGCTCTCCCTCGAAAGGCAGGTAGGCCACGGGCACGCCCTTCCTGCGCAGTGCATCGACCATCTTTTGTGCCTGATTGGGCGGCACGACCTGATCCTCCAGCCCCTGGAAAAAGATCACCGGACAGGAGAGGCGATCGGTGAAATTGATTGGCGAGCGCGCCACGTACAGCGCGCGCTCTTCCGGGTATGGCCCGACCAACCGGTCAAGGTAGCGCGATTCGAACTTGTGGGTCTCTTTCGCCAGCGCCTCCAGGTCGCCGACTCCAAAGTAGCTGGCGCCGGCCTTGAAGACGTCGCGGAAGGTCAGGGCGCTCAGGGTTGTGTAGCCGCCCGCGCTACCGCCGCGGATGATCAACCGGTCGCCGTCCACCTCGCCGCGCTCGGCCAGACAGCAGGCGCCGTTGGTGCAGTCGTCCACGTCGACCACGCCCCATTGGCCCTGCAGCCGCTGGCGGTAGGCGCGCCCGTAGCCGGTGCTGCCGCCATAGTTCACGTCGAGGACGGCAAAGCCGTGGCTCGTCCAATACTGCACGCCCAATCGGAACGTGCTGGAGGTCGTCCCCGTCGGTCCGCCGTGGCTAAAGACCAGCAGTGGTGGGAGTTCGTCAGGCGGTGCGGCATAGTCGCGGTTCCGAGGCGGGTAGAAGAAGGCGTGGGCGGTCAGTCTGTTCTCGGTGGGGAACTCGACGGCCTGTGGCGGCGAGAGGTAGCCGGGGTCGATCGCGACCGTGCTCGAGCGGCGCAGCACCTCGACCTGCCCCGTGGCGAGATCGAGCTGGACGATGGACGTCGGCTCGGTGGGCGAGCCGGCGTGGAAGATGGCCCGGCCCGGCGCGGTGTGAACCTCCGAGATCGAGGTGTACGGTGTTTCGATGGCTTCAAGTTCTCGAGTTTCCGTATCGAGGCTGGCCAGCTGCCAGATCCCCTGCTGTGCGTAGGCGCAGATGATGCGCCGCGCCGACTCGAACGCATAGGTGCGCATGCCGAACACCCACTGTGGCCGTCCGAACTCGGCCTCCATCTCGACCAGCGGTTCGATCCGTCCATCGCGCAGGCGGTAGGGGTTCCACCAGCCCGTCCGGTCGGAGACAAAATACAGCGTGCCGTCGGGCGACCACTGGGGCTGAAAGATCGACTCGTCGGCGCCGCCAGCGACGCGCTCGGCGTGGTCCAGCGAGCCGTCCGGCTGTACCTCTCCGACCCACAGCTCGGTGCCGTCCCACGGCATGTCGGGATGGTTCCACGCCAACCAGGCCAAGCGCGTCCCATCCGGGCTGAGGCGCGGCGCGGCGTAGAAATCGTGACCCGAGACCAGTACTTGGCTCTCGCCGCTTCCGAGGTCGATCGACGCAATGGTGTTGACTGCCTCGTGGTAGGGCTCGGTGTGATCCTCGCGCACGCAGAGAATGCGCTCTCGTTGGCGATCAAGGATACCATCGGCATACCGCAGGGCGACCTCGGGAGTGATTGGCTGGGGCTCTTTCCTGGCGTCCGTGCGGTAGAGCCGCTGATCGGCAAAGTTGGCAAAGTACACGCAGCCGTCGACGACGAGAAAGGCGCTGCCACCGTACTCGTGCACGCGCGTACGGACGTTGAAGGGTGGGGGTGTGAGGTCGCTCGTCTGTCCATCGAGCGTGCGGCGGATGACAACGTTCCGGCCGCCCTCCGCGGGCCGCCCCTCAAGCCAGTAGACGTCCGCGCCGTCGATGGCAACCTGTCCCAGCCCGATTGACTCGGAGACGATCAGGTCGCTGGTGATGGGTGATTTCCAGGAGCCATAGGGTGCGATTTGTCGTGGCATTGTTTTTCTCCTTGGCAAGTTTGCAGGCGATGGGCTTGCGCGAGAGCGCAGTTCGTTGTAGTATTATCTTTGACGCTCCGCAGTATAGGGCAGGTGCGCGGGAGTGTCAAGTTTACCGGTCGGGAGGAAAAGCGCATGGGTGGTTTCGGAAATCTCGGTCTCACGGAGATACTCGTCATCTTGGGCATCTGTGGGCTGTGCCTGTTGCCCGTCGTGGTCGGTGGTATCGCAGCGGTGATCGTTCTCATATCGCGAAAAAAGTAAGCAGTTGTAGCTCTACAGGTGCCTTGGTTTGACAAAACGCCCTTTTCGTGATATGCTTGCGCCCGGTTGCTTTTCAGGAGAAAGCAGTATGGGTAGCGGTTTGCGAAACGCGGCGTTGAAAAAGAAGGGGGACAAGAAGCCAGGCTTCAGGTCTGGATAGGTGTTGTCCCCCTCGATGAGTGTACGACGGCCCTCCAGATCCAAACCAGGCGGGCCGTTTTGTGTGGATGGTACTTGAAGGAGCAGAGACGTGCGTCACGACCGTAGCGCCGATTTGTTGAAGAAGGCCAACAAGAAGCCGGACCTCAGGTCTGGATAGTCGCGTTGGCCTATTCGCCAAGAAGGCAGCCGGCACTCCAGATCGCAACGGAGGTGCCGGCTTTGTGTTTGACGTAGATTTGTAGAGTACACGAAAATCCAAGTCGCCAGGTTCGATATCTTTGTGACTTGGCGTCTTTGCGTGAGAGTGATTCTTCAGATCAGGAGTGGAACATGATAGCCGACAGCCCTTTTCAGTTCAGTCGCTACACACCGCGTGAGCTAGAGATCATCGATACGACGCTGCGCGAGGGGGCGCAGTCGTCGCTGCTGCACGACCATTACAAGTACTTTTTCAACCATCAGGACAAGATGGAGATCGTGCGGGCGCTGATCATCTATGGTGTCAAGTTTATCGAGTTGTTCGCGCCGGTCGTCAGTCCCCAGGAGCGGGACGATCTGGCGGCGATCAAGGCGGTGCGCGACGAACTGGTCACACAGAAGGGCTATACCTTTTTGCTGGCGCACGTTCGATGCCACCCGGCTGACGTCGAGTCGGCCATCGAGGCCGATTTTGACGGGCTGAATTTCTACTTTGGCACCTCGCTTCACGCGCGTAGGAGCAGCCACGGCAAGAATCTGGACCAGATCGTCCACCAGGCCTGTACTCTCATCGAGCAGGTGCGACGGGACCACCCTCACCTGATCGTGCGCTTCAGCGGCGAGGACGCCTTTCGCACGCGGGAGGACGAGCTCTTTCACGTGTACGACGAGATCGCGCCGCTGGTGGACCGGCTGGGCACACCGGATACGGTCGGCGTGGCCACGCCAGCTTCTGTCGTCAGGCGCTTGCAGATTCTGCGTCAGCGATATCCGGACGTCGAACTGGAGGGTCACTTCCACGACGATCGTGGCTTTGCCCTGGTCAACACGTTGGAGGCGGCGAAAAGTGGGATGCGCTACGTCCAGACTTCCTTGCTGGGCATCGGCGAGCGGTCGGGTATCACCTCGATGACGGCGCTGCTGTTCAACCTTTTCATCGACCGAGAGTATGACAAGCTGGAGGGCTACAATCTCAGGGGTTCGTATCCCATCAACGTGATGATGGCCTCCAAGTTAAAGAAGCTGGTGCCTTCAAAGGAGCCCGTCAGCCTGACCAACCGCACGCACACCGCTGGTGTCCACCAGAAGGCGGTCATCAACGAAGGGGTGACTTACGAGGCGCACCCACTGGACCAGTTCGGCGTCAGCGAGTCCGAGATCCTGCTCGGTCCGCTCTGTGGGTGGAACGTAGTCTACTATTTCCTCAAAGAGATCAAGTATTATCAGATCGACGCCTCCACGGCCAAGGAGATCACGCGCGTGTTCAAGGAGCGCGTGTACGGCATCGGCCCTGACCAGTCGCCGGCGCACATCTTGGTCGATATCGCCGAGAAAGAGTTTGGATTGAGCCGTCTGGAGATCCCCGAGCCGTATCGAGATGCAGTGGTGCAGCGACTCAACGGCGGGCTAAAGATCTAGTCGTTTGCCGGAGTGGAGGAGGTGTCGAAGCGGCGGCCCTGGCTTGCAAAGAGCAGCGCGGCAGCCAACCTGCCGATGCCGGACAGAATGAACAGGGTGCAATATCCCCACTGCTCGACGATGACGCCGCCGACTGCCGCTCCAACCGCCAGGGCCACCATCACGACGATCTGGTATAGCGCAGTGTAGCGCGGGCGCAGGTCCTCCGGTGTGATGGCGAGCAGCATGTTAAAGTTGGCCAGGTTGTAGCCCGCCCACAGGAACCCGCCCGCCACGTGAATCGGCACCACGTGCCACGGCGAGCGGGTCAACGCCCATCCCCACGGCAGCAGGGGGATGATCAGCCCGGTGACGAGTTGCACCCTCTGCGCTCCCCATCGGTCGGCCATTGGACCAAACAGGCGTTGCCCGGGTAGCGCGGTCAGTGTGCTGATGGTGCTCAGGACGCCGACGACGTCGGGCGTGGCCCTCAGACTCTCGACGAGATAGACGGTGAAGAATGGGCCGCTTATCATGACGGAAAAGTTCCACAGTGCCGCCGTAGCACAAAAGACCACAA
>Ga0315550_1000996_pt1 | contig 17499 bp, 19 predicted proteins | sample SalMarSW160190MG_2_FD_203100 | JGI IMG/M metagenome (GOLD analysis project Ga0315550, IMG submission 203100) | Salt marsh sediment microbial communities from the Plum Island Ecosystem LTER, Massachusetts, United States - Salt Marsh Sediment SW1601-90 ... | reverse complement strand
TTTTAGACATCTCCAACATTCAAATATTTTAGAGTTTTTTGGTCTTCATTTTTCACAAATTATAAAACTCGAATTGAGAATAAAATAAGTGATTAGGTGAATGTTGAGATGGGATTAGGATGGGATTCTGTTCTAAAAAATATTGCAATCGCCGTTCTAACATTGTCAAGCCTAATTATAGTTGGGTCTGCATTTGCTCAATCAGTATCTAAGCCCTCTGCCCCAGATTTCACCGCAAAAATTGTTGGTGATACTATAGAGGTAACAATCAAGAATCAACCACTTACTTCCTATGAAAACGGTAGCTATCCAAGTCTTTACTATATGTTTAGATTCAAAGACCACTATACAGAGGAAGGTTTCTGGGATTACGACCCAGTATATTTTGTGCTTCCTTCAACTTATGGGGGTTATTACAAGGCATTTGACTCTGATTCCACTGTAGTATCATTGTCTTTAGAGGGTCACCATTTTCCAAGTGGACAAATAGACATTCAAGCAATTGCACTTGCTGGAAATCAATATCCAACTAATATGCAGAATGGAACAGTATACGGATTCGATGGAGTAACAAGCAGTTGGAGCAACTATCAAACATTAACCATCAACGAAAATCTGCCCTCTTCGAACGAACAAAGTGTTTTTCAAACATCAATAAGGATTGCAATCATTGTGGCAGTTGTAGCTGCTGTTATAGTGGGATTATTAGTTTATTTCAAGAAACGCAAACGCTAATGATTCTTCGTGTGTGTTAAGGATTTAATCTAGTCTTTTCTAGAAAATAATTCCATGCTCATTTATAAGCCAATTTAGCTAATTAGTTATTGGAGAAAGTAGAAATCAGAAGTTAGATTTCGGATTGCGGGAGATATCGCCACTAGGGTCTAGTTCCGCCAAACTGAGGGACAAGCCCAAGCATGTCCCGCGCCAATTGATTAACCCTGAAACCACCAATACGCTCCAACGAAACAACCTTTTGGACTCCCTTGTCCTCATTTAACACTCTGATATTTCCTTGTACGAGTCCAACCTTTGGATCAGAAAAAGCATGGTTTGATTTTTCAACAAAATCATGGTCTGGAACGTAATCAGCATCGAAGAATAGATGATTTCGTCTGTGGCTTGTTTCAAAGCTTCATTTAATGCGGCAGCCTTTCCCGTGGCCGAATGCCTATGTAAAGGCTTAATAAAAGCGTACTTCTTTGCAAAATCCTCAATAATCTTCCCAGTGTTGTCAGTGAATCCATCATCAACCACAACAACCTGAAGCTTCTCCTTAGGGTAAGTAAACTCGTCAATCCTTTCAAGAAGCCGTCCAATAACCCTTTCTTCATTATGCGCCGGAACAACAACCGACAAATTCGGTTCCCAATCACCATCCCTCTTGAAAGCATTTTCAGAAGCCCTCCCATAAATTAACGCGATTGCCGTGAAAATATAATGTCGCAAAAGATAAACCACCATAACAAACGCCAATAAAGAGGACACCAAACGAAACGAAAACATAAATTAATACTCTTGTAACCAAAGATTTTTAACTTTATCTCCAACCTAGACCCAACAGGTTTTCCACAGACTCTGCAATGAACCCAAAAGCCCTCCACAGAAATTTCAAAAAAGTCAAAAAAACAATCTCCCCCTCAACAGCAAAACAACCAATCCTAGAGTCAACAAACCATAAGACTAGAACAAATCACAGAAAAAACCAAACACAAAAAACCCATAACAACACACAAACCCACAACATATTATGCTCCAAATAAACAGGTCCTACCAAACCCCACAAAAATTTTTAAAACAAATCGACATCAATCACCCATTGAACAATATACCCACCTTCCTATAGTTGAAACGATTCAATTTATTACGCGCTTATGCAAGACTCTTAACTGTGGCATGATTCATGAAGGCCCTAGTACTCAGCGGCGGTAAAGGAACCAGGCTCCGTCCCTTCACCTTCACCACCGCAAAACAGCTGATTCCAGTAGCCAACAAACCCATATTAGGATACGTCTTAGACCAGATCTCAGAAGCAAAAATAACGGACGTCGGCATAATAATCGCCCCAGAAACTGGAAACGCTGTAAAAAACTACGTAAAAGACGGCTCAACATGGAACATAAACGTAACATACATACAACAAGAACCCTTAGGCTTAGCTCACGCTGTAAAAACCGCCAAAGAATTCCTCGGCAACGAGAACTTCATTATGTGCCTAGGCGACAACCTGCAAGGAGAAGGATTAACCACTTTTGTACAAAAATTCACAAAAGAAAAGATGGATGCTCTGATACTGCTAAAAGCTGTAGAGGATCCGACAAAGTTTGGCGTAGCAACCCTAGATGAAAAAGCCAACATCGTAGAATTGGTTGAAAAACCAAAAGAAACCTCATCAAACCTCGCCATAGTCGGCACCTACATCTTTTCAAGCAACATCTTCAAAGCCATAGAAGCGATAAAGCCCTCATGGAGGGGCGAACTTGAAATCACAGACGCCATACAAGAAATGATAAACATGGGATTCAACGTAAAAGCGGAGACCCTCAACACTTGGTGGCTGGACACTGGAAAAAAGGATGATATTCTAGTTGCCAACGCCAAAATCCTAGACGAATACACAAAACGAGAAATCAAAGGCGTAGCCCAAGAAAGCAAAATTGAAGGAAGAGTCACCATCCAAGAAAACGCAAAAGTAGTCAACTCCACCATTAGAGGACCTTGCGTAATTGGGGACGGCTGCGTTATAGAGAATTCTTTAATTGGACCATACACAAGCATAGGCAACGGAACAAAAATCATTGATAGCTCCATTGAATACTGTGTAATCTTAGAAAATGCTCAGATAACTGGCGTCGATAGGCTGGAAGAGAGCCTAATAGGAAAAAACGCGAAGGTGACCAAAAACCATAGAACCGGGTGCTTGAAACTCAATGTAGGTGACTACTCGGAGGTGGAAATATGAAAGAATATGCCCTTAAGGGAGTAAAAACATACGAAATCAACTTATTGCCTGATGAACGGGGCTTCTTCGCTGAAGCCTTCCGGCAAGACTGGAAAGAATTTTTTGAAGACGAGCAGATAACACAGGCAAACCTGAGCTACAGCTACCCAAACATGGTCAGAGCTTGGCACAAACATTTGAAAGGACAGATAGACCATTTTCTAGTGCTGAAGGGATCCATGAAAATATGTGCGTATGAAGAAACAACAGGGAAAATGGCTGAAGTAATCGCCAGCGGCGAAAAACGTACAATCATAAGAATTCCCGGTAAATATTTGCATGGAACAAAAACTGTCAGCAGCGAACCATCATTAACAGTATACTTCGTCAATAGACTCTATGACTATCAGAATCCAGACGAACATCGCAGACCATGGAACGACCAAACAATAATTCCCACAGAAATAAATGGAAAAAAGAATGATCCTCGCGTCGGCAAACCATGGGACTGGTTCAGAGTCCCCTACAAGTAGGAAAAGAATAAACAATGAATGTCTTAGTAACTGGTGGAGCAGGATACATAGGCTCCGTTATGTCCAGAATCCTATTGGAAAAGGGCTACAACGTAACGTGCCTAGATCGCCTATTCTTCGGAACCGACTCCACAAAAGACATAGCTGACAGAATAAAAATCATCAAAGACGATGTCAGATGGTTCAAGCCAGAAAACCTGAAAAATATAGATGCCGTCTTTGATCTAGCCGCTCTCTCTAACGACTCCAGTGGCGAACTTGAACAACAAAAAACGCTAGACATAAACTATAAGGGAAGAGTTAGAGTAGCTAAACTCGCCAAAAAGTATGGCGTCAAAAAATATGTTTTAGCCAGCACCTGCAGTGTTTACGGTTTCCAAGAAGGGATTATAACCGAAGAATCGGGTTTGAATCCGTTGACTACTTACGCGAAAGCCAACATGATGGCTGAAAAGGAGGTCTTGCCGCTTGCCGACAAATCTTTTTCTGCGACAGTTCTCCGGCAGGCTACGGTTTATGGTTTTTCGTACAGAATGAGGTTTGACTTAGCCATCAACGGAATGGTTCTAGGCTACTATAGAAATGGCAAAATCCCGATCATGAGAGACGGAAAACAGTGGCGCCCCTTCGTAAACGTAAATGACACATCAAAAGCCTTCATCAAAGTCTTAGAAGCAGAACCAGAAGTCGTTAATGGTCAAGTCTTTAACGTAGGCAGCGATGAACAGAACGTGCAAATTTTTGACCTAGCAAAACTCGTGGCAGAAGCATGCAATCTGCCCTTCAACTACGAATGGTACGGCTCCCCCGACACCCGAAGCTATAGGGTAAGCTTCAGCAAGATCAAAGACACCTTACATTTCAAGCCTCAGATCGCAATTAGAAAAGGAGCAAGAAATGTGTTTGATGCACTCAAGGAGGGGAGATTGAATCCGGATGATCCACGGACGATAACTGTCAAGTGGTATAAACATCTTCTAGAGATGCAACAGTTCCTCAAAGACACGGAAATCAACGGAGTAATATTATGAAAATAGCAGTTATAGGCTCAACTGGGCAACTCGGCACAGACCTCATAAAAACACTAAACGATGGACATGAGGTCATAGGTCTAGCCCATAAGGACATCGAAGTAGCAGACTATGACAGCTGCCTTATCCTGAAGGAACAGAGACCAGACATCATCATAAACACCGCGGCCTTCCACAAGACTGATCAATGCGAAGAAGAGCCCTTGAAAGCCTTCTCCGTAAACGCTTTAGGCGCAAGAAACGTGGCATTGGTATCCAAAGAAATAGCCGCTACAACTGTTTTCATCAGCACAGACTACGTTTTCGATGGCTCCAAAAAAGAACCCTACACTGAAAATGATGTTCCCGCCCCAATCAGCACGTACGGAGTATCCAAGCTAGCCAGCGAACACTACACAAGACAAAACCCAAAACACTACATCGTCAGAATAGCAAGTGTATTCGGCAAAGCAGGAGCCAGCGGTAAGGGAGGAAACTTCGTCGAAACAATGATAACAAAAGCAAAGAAAAACGAAACCATCACTGTTATCGACGACATGTGGATGAGCCCCACATACACCAAAGACGCCGCTTCAATCTTGAAAGGAATTTTGGAGTTGCAACTTCCATTTGGAGTATATCATGCCACAAACAAGGGCTACTGTTCATGGTATCAATTTGCTCAAGAGATCTTTCAAATCACAGGTTTGAACCCTACTTTAACGCCTATAAAAACTGAACAGCTGAGCTTGAAGGCTAGAAGACCAAGATTCTCTGCTTTAACAAGCACAAAACTTTCCAGATATAACCTAGAACCACGAGAATGGAAAGAAGCTCTCCGCGCATACCTTATCGAAAAAGGGCACATACAGAGAGACTCTTCGTATTAATTTCGAGAGGAAACCAAGTTTGCATATCGCCCAAATAGGAACAGGACGGGTAGGACGCCCAACAGCCTACACAATAATGTGCGCCGAACTGGCAGACACAATAACCGTTTGTGACACAAAACCGGGTCTGGCAAAAGCCTTCGCCGAAGAACTTAGACATGTAACCGCAAGTCTAAGCTTAGATGTTGAGATCATTGCATGCGAAAGGGACGAAGATGTGGCTGGAGCCGACATAATCTTGGTTTCTGCTGGAAAGCCCAGAACCCCTGGGGTCCAGATGACCAGACGAGACTTGGCGGTCCAAAACGGACAAATAGTAAAATATATTGCGGAGACAACGGCGCCAAACAACCCAGCTGCAAAATATGTTGTGATAACTAACCCTGTTGATGCCATGGCAATGGTCTGCAAAAAATATTCTAAAGCCCAATTCGTGATTAGTACTGGAACTAACCTCGAAACTTTAAGGTTCCGGTCTGGATTAGCCAAAGCGCTCAAAGTACCCGTGTCAACGGTCGAAGGCTATGTTGGGGGAGAACACGGAAAAGGCGCAACCATTCTCTGGTCAACCGTAAAAATCAAGGGTCTCCCATTGAATGAATACTTGAGGTTAAACGATAAGATGCTTATCAAAGACGAAATTAGTTCCTACGTGAAGTCTGTCTCGAAAGTTATCGTAGACAATATTGGAGGCACCGAATTTGGACCAGCAGCCTCATTCAGAGACATAACGAGAGCGGTCGTCAGAAACACGAACGAGGTCTTGCCTGTAGCCACGCCGATGAAATTCGATGGGCTTTCTGAACCAGTGTTTGTTAGCGTTCCTCTTCAACTGGGAAATTCATTTGGTTGCTCTAATTTCAGTTCTCTTTCTTTCCAAGAAAAAAAGGAAATAATGAATGCTGCGGAAGCAATATACCAAACATATAAAACAACTATTGAGGCAATAGAAAAAAACAGCACCCACAAATAACAGTTTTTCTCCTCCTTTTTTATCTTTTTCACGCTGAGAAGATGCGCACGCACAACGCAATTCTTGTTTTGGGTGATAACAATGTCTTCATCGCTACCACCTTCTATGCCAGTGCAATATATGAACAAAATCATAACAATATTGATTGTATGTTTTTAAGGAAAAAGAGCGCTTTAGTTAATTGCAGACGAGCGCGTTTGAAACATGTTGGAAATTGAAGTCTACGAAATAAGGGGAGAGTGTCCTGTTCATAAAGTTGGAGATAGAATAGTGATTGATGGTCCGAGGATGGTTCTAGAAGAGACGGATGCTGTTTGTGTTCATGCTCTTTCCTCTTTGCTACATTATATAGTTGCATTAGAGGAAAGAGCTGACCCTGTAAAATTGGGTTTGTCTAAGCCTGAGGATAGAGAGCACGCGTACATCCAGTGTGTGGATCCTGGAGAGCCATACACTCATGGTGGCACAGTGATCTTTAGGTGCCGAAGAATTGAAAGGGGAAGTTCTGGCAAATGAAAATTTCGATCGTCCTCGGAACTCGACCTGAGATTATAAAAATGTCTCCGATTATTCGTGTATGTGAACTTTTGAGTTTAGATTACTTTATTCTACATACGGGACAACATTACTCTTACACTATGGATCAAGTGTTTTTTGAGCAGCTTGGATTACCTGAAGCGAAATATAATTTGGATGTTGGGTCAGGTAGTCATGCGGAGCAGACTGGCAGGATGCTTATTGGCGCAGAGAAGGTGCTTCAGAAAGAAGAGCCTGATGTTGTTTTGGTTGAGGGTGACACTAACACGGTTCTTGCTGGCGCCTTAGCGGCTGTTAAGTTGGGAATATCGGTTGGGCATGTTGAAGCAGGATTAAGAAGCTATGACCGGGGGATGCCAGAGGAAATCAACAGGATTCTGGCTGATCATTCATCTGATTATCTGTTCGCTCCGACAGAAAAATCGAAGCAGATATTGCTTGGGGAAGGTATTGCTGAAGAAAAAATTTTTGTTACTGGTAACACCGTTGTTGACGCTGTTTTCCAGAATTCAGAGATATCAAAAAGTAAGAGAAATGTTCTGGACGATCTGGGTCTCAATGGTAGTGAGTATTTTTTGGCTACGGTTCATCGGCAAGAAAACGTTGACAATGAAGGGAGACTTCGTGGAATCGTTGAGGGGCTGGAGAAAACAAGGGAACTTGGCTTCGAAGTGGTTTATCCCATTCATCCTAGGGCTAGGAAACGTTTGAAAACGTTTGGGGTGAAGCCGAATAGTTTGAGGCTTGTTGAGCCGTTAGACTATCTGTCTTTCTTGCAGCTTGAAAGCAACGCTAGGCTCGTTCTTACTGATTCTGGCGGGGTTCAAGAAGAAGCTTGCATTTTGGGTGTTCCATGTGTTACTTTGAGAGACAATACTGAGAGGCCTGAAACTTTGGAGGTTGGAGCGAATGTGCTGGCTGGAACCAGTCCCTCTGTGATCGTTGACAAGGTGAAGTTGATGCTTGACCGCCGCAATAGTTGGGAGAATCCGTTTGGCGATGGAGCGGCTGGCGGGCGAATTGTTCGATTGTTGATGGAGAAATTTGCCTAGATCAAGTGTAAAAGTTTTGGTTAAGAAGAATTAGGTTCACTTTTCTTTCTTGAATTATGTTGAAAACGCCTCAAGATTTGGTGTTATATTACTGATCAAGCTTGCTAATTTTGACTGACAAGAAAGTGTTTACTGGGGAACTGTGTCGATTTCTTTTTCCGTCTGTGATTTAAAAATTTTGAGATGTCTCAAAAAAGAGATGTGCTGTTAGGGATATACGTGTGTATTTTCTGCATGTTAATAAGGTAGTAATACATCTTTCATTCCTTCTAGTCTGTGAGGAATCAGAATTGGCTGAAACGGCTGCTCAAAAAGGGAAACAGATGAAGCAGGTGCTGGTAAGCGAACTGGATTTAACCAAAATTGATGGGAACGGGGATTTTCCATGCCCAAATTGCGGGTTTACCATTTCTCCTGAAGATGAATCAGAGGATGTTTACATTATCTTGGAGGAGAAAGTTAGAAACGACACTTTGGAAGAACTGGTGATTCAATGCAATAAGTGTTCAAGCCGAATACGTCTAACTGGTTTTCCTATCCTTGAGATGGAGAACCTCTAAACTAGAATAGTTCCTAGCGAGTGCACGATTTTGCGCGAGCGTCATACTTCAAAGTTGTTTCATGTAGTTTTTAACCGAGTTAACTTTGTCTTTCATGGTTCGCGGCTTGTCCCTTCTGTCGTCTATTATCAGAGTTGACTCAACTCGGAGTATGCCCTTACCCATGAGGGCTTCGTGGGCAGCCTTCACTGCCTCAAAGATGGGCTCTAGGCGGTCTGCCTCCATAACAGTTCCCATAGGGGTAAGTTCACACTTCAAACCTTTTATCTCATTTATTGCCGCTACCGCCGCCGCCACATAACTTCCCATGCTTGTTGACTTAATCCCCACAGGGGCTATGCTAAAATAGGCAATCACTTTGCAGGATTTCATTGAACTCATGTTATCTTCATCTCCCTGGAATGTGTGTAAAGAAATAAGGTGAATAATAAATATCAAGCTTTTCGGGTGATTGCATAAAAAAAGGATTAGGAGAGATTGATTTCGTTGAGTGGTTCTAAGCTTTCCAGATCGTTCATTTTCACTTTGTTGTCCGAGGTCGTGTAGAGAACGTTGTCTATGTAGAGTATTCTTTTGACGTTAAGGTCGTATTCAAACTGGTCCGCGACGTTTTGATGTGTGATTTTGCCTTCAAGTGTGAACCCTTGTTCCAAGGATAGGTCAAAGATGTATGCTCCTTGCCAGTAGCCGCTGTTTCCGTCCCTAATCCCAAACATGTTTGTTGAAACTGGAAGTGCTAGTAGCTGCTTTGGCTTGTCGAAGAGAAACGCTTTGTGATCATATAAGACTGGGGAATCCGAATATTCTGCCTGTACGATATACTTGGCTGTTTCTGTTGGTGCCGTAACGTCTGTGACGTCGAAAAGAGAGAGTTTCACATTGCTGTCCTGTTTGCCTATTCCTATTATGTGGTTTTCGTCGTATGGGTGGAGGTAACCGGAGAAGCCGGGTATTTTCAAGTAGCCCAAGACTTTGGGTGCGGTTGGATTGGCAATGTCTATGACGAAGAAGGGATCAATTTGCCTAAAGGTTACCAGATAACATCTGTCGCCCATGAACCTTGTTGAGTAAATGCTTTCTCCTTTAGCAAGGTCTCCCAGTTTTCCGACAACATTGAGGTTCATGTCCAATATGAAGAGGCTGTTGGTGGAGTCTCCGTTTGTCCAAACTGTTGTCGCTATTCTGAAGAAGCTGTTGTATTCGTCCATGCTGAACTGGTTCAGCACGTAGCCTGAAACCGCTCCTTCAGCCATGACAACTATTTTTTCTTGATCAAGTTTTATCCTGTAAATTAGGGTTTCTTCTCTTGGTTCGTCTCCATTCTCCAGTATAAACCATCTGATGGTGTTTGGAACCACCAAATACATGTTGTTCAGCGAAACGTACATGGTTGTGGAGTATCCTGTTAAGAAGGGTTCATAGGTTGGCTCCTGTGCATCGTTCATGATGTTGACTGCGACGATTGTTGTCAAACGGTAGAAAATGTCTGGAGCATCAATATAGTGTATTTCAGTCGGCTGCACCTCTTTAACGTAGTCGCCTGAGATTGTGGGCAGCATCACTTCCAAATATGTCTCGTTGGAGCTTGGTTGTGTAACTGGCTGATTGACAACAGCGTAAACGTAGTCTCCGATCATTCTTGAACCTGAGAGTGTGCCGTTAACTATTACGGTCTTGGATAGGACAGGGTTGGCTCTGTTGGTTATGTCATAGACTTTGACAAACATTTCGTCGTTGTAGACGTAAGGGGGGATCAGTGATCCTTCTTCGGTTGCGCTCTTAGCGTAGGTGTACAAGACTGGATAGCTGTTTCCTATGACCGCTAGTTTATTTTCGTTCACATAAATTTGTGCACCGTAAGTTTCGTCGAGTTCTATCTTTGAAAGCAATACGGCTTGGTTAGCTGGATAAGCCCTCAATATGTAGATGTATGATCCTGAGACCACATACAAGTATTCTCCGTCGGTCTTCACGATATCTGCTTCGTCCACGCCCGCAACCTGAATGTTGGTTGTCGAGTATTCCGCTGGGGCGGATTCAGGCCCTAGAGTTTGACCATCTAGGGCTAGGCCCCTGCCTTCTTCAACTCCGAAAGTGAAACTGGGGAGGTTTTCGAGCTGTCCTGCTTTTTCCATGTTTACGTTGAGGAAGTTCTCAAGTTCCTCATAGCTTGAAAATGTTTTGAGTTCAGAAAACACTGGCGGAGTATCAGGTTGCGGCGGAACACTGGGTTCTGTTGGAATACTTGGTTGTGGCGGTAGGCTAGGTTGTGGCGGAACGTCGGGTTCTGACGGAACGCTGGGTTCCGAGGGAACGTTGGGTTCTGGCGGAGCATCGGGTTGTGGCGGAACACCGGGTTCTTGCGAAACGTTGGGTTGAATGCCGAAGTTGTAGACTGTGGCTGTCAGTATGCAAGCCAAAAGCAATGCAGCAATTCCATAAGTAACCGTCTTATTCTTGATTTCTCTCTGCAAAGTTAAACACAGTTCTCCATATTAGTAATGTATGTATATTTTATCCTAATCTTTGGAACAATTTGTTCCAGAAACTAGAACAGAAGGCTAGAAGGGCTTCAGACGCCAAAATCGGAAGGCTTCATACCAAAATATGATTGTAACTATCGCTCCGAAAGAGATGATGAATAGGTTTTCCCTTGTGAAGCTTTGCATCAATATCGTTATATACGCTATGTAGAAAGCTGAAGAGAAAATCGCGTAAAAAAAGTACCTCGGAAACATAAGTCTCCCCAGTTTGACAAAGTGTCTGAGAACACCGATTTTAACTTCGCTAACAAGAACGTATTCGCCTCCGACCTTTTGTTTTTGAACCAAACCCAGCTGACGCAACTGTTCAAGATGATGATGTGCCACACTTGGACTACTAAATCGCAGGGCTTTCTCAACCTCCCTAACACTCATTGGACGGCCGCTTTTCAAAAGAAGCCAATAAACTTTCCAAGCTTTTCCCCTAAGCTTATAATCAAACTCCGTTTCATGTTCCATCCGCAACAACAACCCCCATCTTAGAATGTGCGCAACCGTTCTTAATGCGGTATCCCTTCTTGAGGTATAATGAAATGCCTGAGGCAAAAAGGAAGCTGGGTATGAGCATCAATCCAACGGAGGACAAATCTGAAGAGATTATAGCTCTTTCTGGAGCTTCCCCTTCTTCATTTGTTTCTTCCCCTTCGTCTAGCGCTTCCAAGAATGCAGACGTGTTTTTCTCACCCCAAGTTAGCGCTCCATAATTGCCTAGTTTAACTGCCATTAACGGAGCAACCATGGTCAGGGCACCTAACATGATAGCAATCAAAGCGTACAGCATTGCCTCTTTCATGACTAGTTTCAACCATTACAAAAAGATAACATGCTTTTTAAATCCACGTTTTAGAACATCCATGGGCGCGCACATAAACTCTAGAAAATGGGTGTTCGGTTTATCAGTTTTAGATAACTAATTTATTAATATGCTGCATACTTGTAAAAATCCGCTTAGGAGAACGCGTTTCGGTGAGTAAAGCAAGAAGTATAGCTAAGGTTTCAGCTAAGGGCGTATTCAACATTTTCTGGGGTCTAGCAGCCTCGTCAATCATATCAGCCATAGGAGTAATGATTGTTGCAGGAATTCTTGATGAAGCTGAGTATGGTCTAGTTGCAATCGCTTTGATGGGTCCCAATCTCATTGCAATATTCAGAGACTGGGGCGTAGACTGGGCAACAATAAAGTATACGGCCCAATACAGGTCAGAGAACAAAGAAGCAAACGTGAAAAACGTTTTGGCAGCCGTAATTGTTTTCGAGCTTATTCTAGGCTTTTCATTATCTATTATATCCTTTTTTCTTTCAGGTTTCTTGGCAACAAACATTTTCAATCGACCAGAAATAACTCCTCTAATTCAAATAGCATCCTTCACCATCTTCGCAGAGGCTCTTCTAAAAGCCGCTCAAGCCGCTTTCACAGGCTACGAAAAAATGGAATACCACAGCATAACCTCGATAGTTTACTCCACTCTCAAAACAGGCTTTATGATTCTCCTAGTAATCTTTGGTTTAGGCGCCTTTGGGGCAACCATCGGAACCACAATAGCGTATTTGATCTCCGGAGTAATCAGCATAATACTCCTCTATGTAGCCATCTACAGGAATCTACAGAGACAAGATGACAGTAAGCTGGAAATCTTTGTAACCCTTAAAACCTTGTTCAGATATGGGTTGCCTCTATCAATTTCAGCTATTTTTAGCGGGTTTCTGGCGCAATTCTACAACTTTCTGATAGCTATTTACTGCACAGACTTGATTATAGGCAACCTCCAAGTTGCATTAAATTTTGCGTTTATAGTTACCTTTTTTGTCATGCCAGTAATTACTGTGCTGTTGCCAGCTTTCTCCAAGCTTGACTCGCAAAAAGAACGGGAAACGCTAGGAAATGTTTTCCAGTTTTCAGTGAAATACGCCTCCCTTCTCATTGTGCCCGTAGCCTTCGCCGTTATCGCATTGTCTCAACCAGGCGTATCCACGCTTTTCGGCGAAAAATACTCGTATACGCCACTCTATCTGGCACTATATGTTGTCACCTTTATTTACACTGCTTTCGGATATCTGAGCGTTGAAAACATCATAAAGAGCCAAGGAAAAACGGATGTCAACATGAAACTAACCCTGATCACATCGGTTATAGGACTCGCCTTAAACATAGTGTTAATCCCGAAATTTGGAATACTAGGATTACTTGCTACAAACATTATATCGGGAATCCCCAGTTTGATAATAGCACTTTGGTGGATAAAGAAAAAGTTCAACGCAACAATCGACTGGGTCTCGTCAGCCAAGATTCTATTGGCGTCTACACTCGCTACCATAATCACGTATGGGGTAATATCTCAACTAAACCTTACCAACTGGATAACACTAACCATTGGAGCACTAATTTTCCTAGCAACCTATTTAATCGCAACTCCGCTGATTGGTGCAATAAACAAGACAGATATACAAAACTTTAAAGAAATGCTGAAAGGACTTGGGCCACTCGCTCCCCTCTTTACCTTACTTCTATCTTTCATCGAACGACTGACCCGCGCTTAGTTGTTTTCGTTAAAACTCAAAGCATATAAGAGTTAACGACATGAGAAGAAACTCGAATTGGTGAACTCGATTGAAACTTCTAGTTAGTGTCGTAAACAAAGCAGAGGCATTGGACAGTATCAAAGGAGGAGCCCATATACTCGACGTTAAAAACCCAAAGGAAGGCTCCCTAGGCGCCAACTTTCCCAGAGTAATTAGGCAGGTTAAAGAAGTTGCACCAAAAAATGTTGAAGTAAGTGCAACAATCGGCGATTTGCCAAATCTGCCTGGAACAGCTTCTCTTGCAGCCTTGGGCGCTGCCGTTTCTGGAGTGGACTATGTTAAAGTTGGGCTTTTCGGCGTGAAAACGTCTGAAGAAGCAACGGCGCTGATGCGTGAAGTTGTTAGAGCAGTAAAAGAGTATGACAGTGGCTTGAAGACGATTGCTTCTGGTTATGCTGACTTTAGATACGTTGGCTGCGTAAATCCTCTGGAACTTCCCATGGTTGCACATAAGGCGGGAGCTGATGGTGTGCTGGTGGATGTAAAAATAAAGAATGGAAAGAATAATCTGTTCAGTTTTCTAACCGACGAAAAATTGAAAGAACTTGTTAACAAGGCTCACAACTATAATCTGCTGGCTGCCCTCGCTGGTTCCTTAGATGTACAAGACATTCCACGAGTATACAATTTAGGTGCGGATATTATTGGGGTTAGGGGAGCCGTTTGCACAAAAAAAGACAGGTTAGCGGGTAAACTTGAACGGGAAAAAGTGATCGAGTTTGCTGAAGAAATCAGTAAATTGTGAAAGAACCGCTAAACAGTAACATGTGTGCAAACTGTTTTTTTGTTCTCCAGAATCATCTTGATTCTCTCAGGGTATCCGCCATTAACAACGTAACAATCCAAGTTTGCCTTTAGAAGAATTTTCGGTAAGGTTTTGTCAACGCTTGTTCTCTTGTTCCAACCTAGCAACTTTTTGGCAGACAACTCCTCAATCAATTTGGCATCCACGTTTTTCTTAGGGTCTTCGGAGAAAATTCCATCCACATCAGTGACTAAAATCAGTTTCTCTGCATGTAATAAGCCAGCAATGTACGCAGCTATAGTGTCCGAAGTTACATCCCATGAATGTTCCAAGGGGTCTTCACGAAACATAAGCTTCGACGGTAAAAAAATCGGCAGCGTCCCCTTCGCAGAGTTGCTGATTTCCTCTAGAGAGTGAGAAACGTAGGAATTTGGGGTGATATCAGACAGGAAAAACCCGTATTGGTCCATAGCTAATATAGCCATTTTATGAGCAACCGTGTTTGAGAGACTATAAGTTTTGTCAAACTCTCTTACAGTGTCTGCGAATTCGCCTCCCCCAGGCACAATCAGGATTCCGTGAGCTTTAGCTAGAACACTTAACTCTTGACATAAACTCGCTAGGCTAGCGGGGTCATCTGCTAAGCTTCCGCCCACCTTCACAACTGCTTCCATCTTACAAGTTTTCCCTCCAATCTACTTGCCACCATAAGCGCCACACCAACCGAAGGAGACACAACAGCTGCTTCAGCACCCAACAATTCCTTCATGTCAATGATATCCATAAAACCCGCGTTCTCAGCAGCCTTTCTCGCCAAAAAATTTCTGCCAAGCCCAGTAACTACTACCACTATTTTTTCTTGAAGAGATTGTTTGATTCTTTCGTGAACCTGCTTCAAGCCTCCAGTAATCTGCTCAACCTGTCTATCGTAAACAAATTTTGCCATAGCCGTAATTTCTTGTTCAGTCAACATGTCAATATCAGCGCAAACAACTCGCGCTAACCTAGCCATGGCTTCCCTTCTTGTTTTCCCGCGACCATCATATGTTTCAGCAGTATACTCTTCTTCTTTTATGTTGTCTAGGAGCAGGTGTACGTCGCCTGACTGGGCGAACAGCTCTGAGGAAACCCGTGCCCTCCTTCCCCGAACTGGGATGCCATTAACGATTGCTGCAACGTTTGTTCGTAAAGCCCCTGAGTAGACAAGTTCTCCATTCTGAAGTTTCTCCAAATCGGTTCTGCCCTCAGCGGCAATCTTTCCGTTAATCACTGGAATAATGCTTGTTGTGGTGCTTCCAACATCAACGACAATGCAGTTTTTAATCAGCTGCGAAATCATCCAGCCTGTTGCAGCCCAGTTGGCAGAAGCTACCTTAAGCGGTTCCCTTCGCGCATCTTTAACGGGCAGCAATTTAGCTTCCACGTCAAGAACAAAAAGTGGTACATCATCGAAAACCTGATTTGCGCAATCTAAAATGTGGTGGGCTCCCTCTTTTTTGCTCCAATATGCGTCTGACAACTCGGCAGTCATGGTTAACCCAACGCCATCCAGTGCAGTTGAGTCTACCAGCCTTTTTTTCAGCTTCTCTAAAACCCTCGGAAGCTGCTCCTTTCCCTTCTTCCATATGGGAAAATACTCCATGGATGTTCGAAGCTCTTTCACTGTGCCATCTTGGCTTTTTAGGAAAGCCGCTTTAGTGTTGGCGCCTCCTATGTCTAAGCCAAGAATGTTCACCACTTCAATCACCACGATAGAGATTTAGAAGACGCTTTTTTGCGCGGTGAAATGCTGATTCTGCCCCCTTAGGGCTGGTTGAGACAGTGGCAATGAGAGCGTAAGCTGATCTGTTTCCTTCAATCGGAAATGGAGGCGATATAACATCCTTTAATTTGTATGTCTCAGCGATAATTTGACGGCGTGAAGGAACCTCTACTTTAGAGAAGAAGGCATAACCTCTGCTCTGCACATTTTTTGGCAGCTTTCGTCTAATTACAGCATCAACTATTGCTTGAGCTGAATTGAAATTCACAACTCTCCTTAAACCTACATAAGAGGTTGTAAGCCGCGGGTTAACCTCCATCACAACAGGTCCCTCATTAGATAATATTATGTCAACGCCAACATAACCTTTCAATCCCCCTATACCTTCAACAACCGTTTGAGCAGCCCTCAAAGCCTCCTTCTCTAAGCTATGATCGAAGGGAACAACTCCCCCATAATATCCTGACTCCTCATCTGGTGACGCCAAAGTAACCAACTGCTTATTCAATGTAACAGACAATGCTTTATCTCCAGTTGAAATTACGCAGACGCTGGCTGCTTTTCCCCTAATCACCTTTTGAGCGATAAACTGTTTGCTCATAGACTCTTGCCTAACTTTTTTAACTGCTGCTGCTATGCCGCCTTCATCTTTGACAAGGCTTAATCCCGAACAGCTAACGCCGTCTAGGGGCTTAAAGACCAGAGGATACCCCAGCTCTTTGGTTAATCGTTTAATGTTCTCGGTTTTTTCTTGGATGTCCAGCAAAACTGTTTCTGGAACTTTCAATCCTCTCTTCTTTATTGTTTCGTAGGCTGTCATCTTATTTGAAACCCGTTCTATTGCATCAATTTCGCAGTTAAGCGATGTTCCTCCAGAAGTTTCTATGGTATGCACAAGTTTCTCCAGCACTTGACTGGACTCTGGAGCGATCACGTAAACGGCGTCAGTCACACTTGATTGTTCTTTTAGTTTCGCAGACAATTCGTTAGGAGAGGATACTGAAATTATTTGGTCCGCTTCATTGGGCGGGTTAAATTCCTTAAGTCTTGAATCCAGCAAGGTTGTAACGTTATGACCAGTGGCTTTGCAGTCGGAGATTAAGCTCTGTAGCATGCCATAGCCTTCACTGAGGATGCTGGCTGAAAGTTTCGTGTTGGTGTATCCGCCTCCGGAAACATATTCAAATATCAAAAGATTCAAACTTCACCCTCGCAGTATCTCCTTTGTTATGGGGGAACCATAATGAAAGTTATTCCCGTGGTTGACGTTTTAAATGGTGTTGCAGTCCATGGCATACGAGGCGAAAGAGAACGGTATCAGACACTAAAAAGCACTTTATGCAAGTCTGCAGACCCCTTAGACATTGCCTTAA
>Ga0315550_1000994_pt1 | contig 17517 bp, 14 predicted proteins | sample SalMarSW160190MG_2_FD_203100 | JGI IMG/M metagenome (GOLD analysis project Ga0315550, IMG submission 203100) | Salt marsh sediment microbial communities from the Plum Island Ecosystem LTER, Massachusetts, United States - Salt Marsh Sediment SW1601-90 ... | reverse complement strand
AAGGCCAGGCAGATGACCAGGGCGTCCACTCCGCCAAGCGCCGCGGGCAGGGTCTCGGGCCGGGTCACGTCGGCCAGGCGGGTCTCCGGGCTGCCGAGGGGGTCGGGCTCCGCCCGGCGATGAGACAGCGCGATCGGCCGGAAGCCGCGCGCGCCCAGCTCACGGACGATCGCCCGTCCCACGAAACCGGTGCCGCCGGCCACGGCGACGGTCTGGAGCTTTCCTGCCCCTGATCGAGACATCGAACGGCCTCCCAGCCTTCGTCGTGCTGAGGATAGCGCCGCGCCGCCGCCGCGCGATCGGCCGGCTCCGCGCGTGCCGCCCTGTAAGCTAGCCGGACAGACCGGCCTGGGTGGAGGCCGCGCTGGCCGTCTGCCTCGCTTCGGACGAATCGGCCTGGACGAATGGGGTCTCATTGGTCATCGACGGCGGCATCAGCGTCAACTACTTTAGGCCGATGACACAGGCTGGACACCGAATGAACGGGGCGGCTACCGAATGACCCAGGAAGAACCGAAGAAGGCCGCGGAGGCGGGCTCGCAGGCGGAGGGTGCCGCACCCCCCAGCTTCGGGGCGAAAGCCAAGCCGGGCGACGTGGCCCCTGGCGAGGTCCACCACGCAAACCTGGCGATCGGGCTCGACTTCGGCGGCAGCGGCATCAAGGGCGCGGTCGTAGACGTCAACACCGGCAAGCTCGTGGGCGACCGGTTGAGGGTGCCCACTCCGCATCCGTCGGTGCCGCGCGAGGTGGTGGCGGTCATGGACGGCCTCGTCCGGCATCTGGTTGCCCCCTGGCCGGCCGAGGAGGCGGACGTCTTCCCCGTAGGCGTGGGCATCCCGGCCGCCATCCGGGGCGGCTGCACTGTGACCGCGGCCAACATCGACCCGGACTGGATAGGCTTCCCCGCCGAACGCGAGATGAGCCTGGCCATGCGACGGACCGTCGTCGCCGGCAACGACGCGGACGTGGCGGGCGTGGCCGAGATGCGCTTCGGGGCAGGGCGCGACCAGGCCGGCCTGGTGATCGTGCTGACGATCGGGACCGGGATGGGCTCGGCCCTGTTCGTGGACGGCAAGCTCGTGCCGAATACGGAGCTGGGGCACCTGGAGCTGAAGGGCAAGGACGCCGAAGAGCGCGTCTCGGAGGCCGCCCGCAGCCGATTGGATCTCTCCTGGAAGGATTGGGCGGCCGGCTTCGACGACTACCTGCACATGCTGGAGCGCTACTTCTGGCCCGACATGTTCATCCTGGGGGGCGGCGCCTCCAAGCGGGCCGACAACTACCTGTCGTTCCTGACCGTCAAGACGCCCATCGCCCTGGCGGCCTTCCGCAACAACGCCGGGATCGTAGGCGGGGCGCTCCGTGCTCACGAGCGCCGCTCGCGCGCCTCCGTCGAGGCCACGGGCGAGCCGATCGCCTAGATCCCGCGTAGCTCCTTCAGGCGCGGGGCGCTGCCGGAGACGATCAGGGTCTCGCCGGCCTGGAGGACGCGGCCGGCCCGCGGGTTGGCCTCGTACTTCCTGGAACCGGTGACGATCGCCAGGACGAAGACGCCGGTTTCCCGAAGGGCGCCGACGGTCGTTCCCGTGAGCGGCCCGCTGGGCCCCACCTCCACCTCCTCCATGCTGAAGGACAACTCGCCGTGGGAGAGGGCCGCGTCGATGAAGTCGACGACGAGGGGGCGGGTCGCCAGCTCGGCCAGGCGGTGGCCGGCCATGGTGTAGGGCGAGACGACGCGGCTGGCCCCGGCCTGGATGAGGCGCGTCTCGGCGTCGGCGGTGTTGGCCCGGGCCACGACGAAGAGCCCGGGGTTCATGGCCCGGGCGGAGAGGATGACGTAGACGTTGTGGGCGTCCGAGTCGATGGTGGTGATGAGGCCGCGGGCACGCTCGATCCCGGCGGCGCGGAGGGTCGCCTCTTCCGTGGCGTCGCCCTCCACCTCCAGGAAGCCCTCGCGGCGGGCTCTCCCGAGCGACTCCGGCAGGACGTCGATGACGACGACCTTGCGGCCGGAGTTCAGCAGCTCGCGCGCCACGGTGGCGCCCACCCGGCCGAAGCCGCACAGGATGTAGTGGTCACGCAGCTTGGAAACCGCGTTCGCCATGCGCTTCGCCTCCCTCCGTCCGCTGGTCGCCTCTTCGACAATGTACTCGGCCACGATGCCCACCGACCCGAAGATCAGGCCCACGCCGCCCATGGCCACGACCATGGTCCAGACACGGGTTGCGTCGTTGGGCGGCTGGACCTCGCGGAAGCCGACCGTGGTCAGGGTGATCACGGTCATGTAGAGGGCATCGATCAGGGTGTATCCGGGGTTGAGAGCCAAATAGCCGGCCGTGCTGATGACCACTGCCGCGGCGATGACCGCCAGCCAGATCCTGATGTGGCGGCCGGTGACGTTCGCCGGCGCGGGCAGGGCAGAGGACTTCCGGCCGGGGCCTGTCAGGGCGCTGACCGGCGGATTACGCTGGGCCGACGTTGCCGGATCCATGTAGCAGCGATTCTAGCGGCGACGAGGGCCCGCGGCGGGGCCAGACGCGCCGTCGCTCCCCTGCGCCCCCCAATCGGCGAGCCTCGGCGCTCACCCCAGGACCACCGGGCCAGTCGGGGATGACCGGATCGGCGGTACCGGATCGCTGGCTCGACCGCTAGACTCTTGGCCTACTCAGGGAGGGAATCCTCGTGACCGACAGCAAAGACACCACCACGCCCGGGCAGCCTCGTTCGCCGCAGCGCTCGTACCGGACGCGGCCCGACGTGCCCGCCGCTCCGAAGGCCGCGCCAACGCCCGGGCAGCGCGGCGCCTCCCCGGGGATGCCTGAGGGCAAGATCGAGGACCTCACACCCGAGCCCTCCGGCGGCCCGTCGCCCTGGCAGCGCCTCGTCAAGGCGGCCATGGACCACGAGCTGCTGGCTTCGGGCGGGGCCATCATGCTGGTGCTGGTGGTCGTCGGCGGGGCTCTGTGGTTCCATCCCTTCTCCTCGTCCGAGCCTGCGGCCGGCGCAACTCCCTCCAGCTCCGCGACCGCTTCCGTCGAGCCCTCGGCCTCGGCTGGGGGCACCGAATCCCAGCCGGCGCCTGCCGGGCCGATGCGCGTGGCTGCCTCCCTCAAGGAGGCTCGGACCCACCACACCGCCACGCTGCTGAACACCGGCAAGGTCCTGATCGCCGGCGGTTGCGACGCGGCCGGCCGCGGCCTCAAGTCGACCGAGCTCTTCGACCCGGACACCGGATCCTTCACGCCGGCGGCGTCGATGAACTACGCCCGCTGCAGGCACACTGCCACGGTCTTCTCGGACGGCAGGGTGATGATGATCGGCGGCCTTGACGAGCAGGGCCGGCCTCTCTCGTCGGCCGAGCTGTACGACCCGGCCACGGACACCTTCACCGAGACGGACTCGATGACCACCGCCCGCTTCGACCACTCGACGTTGATCGTGGCCGGCCAGGTGCTGGTGGCCGGAGGGCGTCTGGCTCCAGGTGGTGCCGCGACCATCACGGCCGAGATCTACGACGCCAAGGCCGGTAAGTTCAGCATGGCGAACCCGATGACCGTGCCTCGCGCCGGAGCCGGGTCGATCACCCTCAAGGACGGACGCGGCCTCATCGGCGGCGGAGACTCGTTCACCGGCGGCAAGTCCACCTACCTGGCCTCGGCTGAGATCTTCGATCCGAACAACAGGGTCTTCGTCGCGGTGGGCAACCTGACCACGCCTCGCTTCAACCCGGTCGTCCTGACCCACCCCAGCGGGGTGGCTATGTTCATCGGCGGGGCTGCGTCGCCGACCTCGACCGTGGCCACGATGGAGATCTTCGATCCGACCAAGGGCACGTTCACCGAGGCGGGCAACATGGCCCAGCCGCGCGAGGGCGAAGCCATTGCCTTCCTCAAGGACGGTCGCCTGCTCATCACCGGCGGCCGGACGGGGGAGGGCGTCATGACGGAGACGGCCGAGATCTGCGACCTGGCGACCCGCACCTGCAAGCCGGTGCCCAGCCTGCCCGAGCCGCGGGCCGACCACACCGCGACGCTCCTGCCCGACGGCGCGGTGATCCTGGTGGGCGGGTCGACCGTCGGCGAGGGCGGAACGGCCTGGGCTTCGGCCAGCAACCGCATCTTCCTGCCGTGGCGGCTCGAGACGCCCGGCCCGACCAGCTAGCCACGGCGAGCCGCGAGCCGCGGCCATCCACCGCGGTGGGGGAGGTGCAGATTGGGTTGGCTTGTGCCCGGCGAGACTGCTATTGTGTCGCGCGCACGGTTGCACACCCGCCACCGCCACCACCGTGGCGCTGGGATGCGGCCGGCGTCCCTGCAGGGGCCTGGCGGAGCTTTGCGACTCGGGGGCGGTGGGGCTATGCGGCGGCGGTCGAGGTCAGGCCGTCGACGCATCGCCGATCCACCCCAGACCGCACCTCTCTGGCGAATACCCCTATCAGAGTCGGCCGTTATGACCATCGTCCCATTGCGAGTGATGGCTCGCGGCGGAGACTTGAGAACGCACGCAACAGCGGTTGAGGTGTGCCTAGGATGACGAGCGGGCAGCCACCCCGCGAGCAGTCCGATCCGAGCGAGAAGCCGGTTCGGGACGCTGCCGCCGATAGCCCCGTGCCCGGCGAGCCGGCCGGCCGCGCCCCGTCCGGCCGGGGCAACCCTGCTCGGGCCCACGCCAGCGAGTCCGCCGCTGCCGCTTCGGCCGCGGCCGCGGCCGCCGTTGCCGCCGTCAGCGCCGCGATCGCCGCCACCGCGGCCTCCAGCGTTACCGGCCGCGGGAAGCCCGCGAAGTCGGACGTGGCCGCCATGGCCGAGCGACCGCCGAAGGCCGTCCAGCGGCCCAAGGCCGCTGCGAGCCCGAAGGCCAGGAAGCCCAAGGCCCAACCGGCCAAGGCCGATGCTGCGAAGGCCGCCCCAGCCCCGGCTCCCGAGCCCGCTAAGGCTGAGGCGGTCAAGCCGCACGTCACCCGGCGCGAGGACCTGCCCCAGCCGGTCAGCGCCACGGCCAAGCCTGCTCCCGAACCGGCCAAGGCGGAACCGGCCAAGCCCGCTCCCGAACCGGCCAAGCCCGCTCCCGAACCGGCCAAGCCCGGCGCTGCCGAGAAGCCGCTGCCGGTCATCCCCGGCATCACCCGCCGTGAAGAGATGGCGGCGGCTGCCGCCCCGGCCTCGCCCGCCCCGCTGCCCCCCGGCAAGCCGCCCACTTCCGGCCAGGCGCTGCCGGTCATTCCCGGCATCACCCGCCGTGAAGAGCTCGCGGCCGCCAAGGCCGCTGCCGCCGCCAGGCTGGCCGACGAGGAGGATTCGGCCGGCAAGCCGCTGCCGGTGGAGAAGCCCGCACCGGCCGCTGCCGCCGCTGGGGAAGCCGAACTGCCGCCGCCCAAGTTCGTCAAGCGCAAGGGCGCGCCCGAGCAGGGCGACGACCTGGCCGACAAGGTCAGCCACTCGCCGGTCTTCGTCGGGCTGGCCATGGTCCTGCTGGCCGTTCGCGTCGCCTTCGCCAGGGTGGCCTCGGTCGTGGCCTGGCCCTATCGCCAGATCACCGGCGCCAACCAGCTCCACATCGAGGCTGAGCCCGATCCGCGCGGCAAGCGCAAGAAGAGAGGACTTGTCGCCTCCCTGGCCGATGGCGCGGTCATCACCCTGGTGGGGGCCATAACCCTGTGGGCGGTGATGGCGGGCGTGGTCATGCCCATCATCGCGCCCAGCCCCACGCCGGTGCTGGTGGGTGACGAGACTGGGAACCCGTACGCCACCAAGACCCCCGTGTCCAGCCAGGTCGCCGCCGTCTCGCCCGACGCTTCCACCACCGCCGAGCCCGGCGCCTCGCCAACTGCCACGGAGACCGCGGGCGCGACGGCCACGGCGACGCCAGTCTCTTCGCCGACCGCCACGCCGACCCCCGGGCCTACGCCGCCGCCGGGCTCCACGCCGACGCCCACGCCTCCGCCCACTCCCACGCCTCCGCCCACGCCGACCCCTCCGCCCACTCCCACGCCTCCGCCGCCGACCCCCACCCCGGTGCCGCCGATGTTCGCCACGGTGACGCTGAGCCCTTCCACGCCATCGCCCATCACCGTGCCGAACAACGGCCTCTTCTACGTGACGTCGCTGCCGGACTCTACCTGCCAGCTGCACCGGACTGGTCCACAGACGGTCAACTCAGGCGCGTTCACTTTGAATGCGGACGGAGAATTCCTGGCAGCGTGGGGCGGCACTGCCTGGGAGATTCCGTCCCTTCCTGGCACCTACACGGTGTGGGTCACGTGCACCGATCCGCTGAGCCGCTCCGCGACCTCGCCCCCCATCACGGTCGTCTGGCAGAACCCGCCAGCCAGCTGATCCACCCTCGCACGATCCCCTCGCGCGCTACCGGTTCGGCCGAGTATGATCGGGCGGCTGGAGGCGGGGCAGCCGGCCCGGGGTAACGTGGGCCGCCGATTCGACCGTGGAGTGATCGAACCGGGTTTCTCGTGCGTACTAGGTATGCAGATGTCGCAGCCGCTACGAGAGGTTCATGTGGCGACTCAGCACAGGTCCCGCAGGGCCAGGGCGCTCCGGCGCGAGCGGATGAACTCCGCGGATGCCGCCGCCGAGCTGACCGGGGTGCCGGAGGAGGTAACCCCGGAGCCGCTGGAGATCGAGTCCGAGCCGCCGCCGGCCCGGCTGCTCGTCTCCGCCGCCCTGCGACAGCGAGGCTGGTCTGTGCGGGAGGGCGCCGACGGCGCGATGGCCCTGACCGTCGCCCCCGAAGCGATCGAGGCCCTGGTCGTCGACTACGCCGCGCCCTCGGTTCTGAGCCCCAGCGCCGCCCGCAAGGCCCGCTCGATCCGCATCGTGCGCAGCGCCTTCGCCCGCGAATCGGTCGAGGAACTGGTTTCCGCCGGAAGCTCAGGCCGCGACTGACCGATCGGGCCGCGACTGACCGAACCGTCCCGCTCGGACGATCGAACCCAGACTCCATCCCGGCCCCGGACGCACCCCCTCGCGTTCGGGGCCTTCCCGTGCCGCGTGGCTAGCGGCCTCCCATCCTGATCATGATGATCGACGCTTCGTAGAGTCCGTACATGGTCGCCGCCATCACCATCGGACTGACGAAGTCGCCGCCCGGGGTGATGATCGCGGCGACGAGGACAGCCCCCATCAGCGCCCCCCGGCGGGAGGCGCGCAACCGCTTGGACGAGAGGATGCCCACCTTCGACAGCAGGACGAGAACCATCGGGAATTCCATCACCAGCCCGAAGGACAGAAAGAGCGTGGTCACGAAGCTGAAGTAGGCATCCGCCGTGAGCATCAGCTTGATGTCCTTGGACTGGAAGCCGTAGAGGAACCCCGATGTGATCGGAAGGACGAGGTAGGCGATGCAGATGCCGATCGCGAAGAAGACCAGCGCCATCGGAACCCACGGCCGCGCCGCCGACCGCTCCTTCTGGGTCAGGCCAGGCGAGATGTAGCGCCATAGCTGGTAAAGGATCACCGGCATGCCCAGGATGACGCCCGTCGTGATGGCGATCTTCAAGTTGATCATGAGGGCGTCGGTCAGGCCCAGGACGATGAGCGGATCGTCGGTCGGCAGGGGCCTCTTGAGGACTTCGATGATCTGAGGGGCGAAGATGAACCCGAGGATGGTGCCTGGGACCAGCGACAGCGCCGAGACGAAGACGCGGTTGCGTAGCTCGACCAGGTGCTCCACGAGAGTGAGCGACTTCAGCTCCGCACGCTCGGGCTTCTTCCGCCGGCGCGGCAAGCGCAGCCACGGCGGGCGACCCAGGCGCAGGCGCCTCCGTCGAGGCGGCGTAGTCGTAGCCGCGGGCTGCGTTTCGCCGCTCTGCTCCATCGTCAACTCCTTGCCGTCCGGACGGGCCCCAGTCGAGGAGCCATTATGCCGGTCTGTCGGCGCGGACCGCGGCCGGCGCCAGAGGCCGGCCTGGTCCGGTCACGAGGGCGTCCTACGCGTAGCCGTTCGGATTGGCGAGCCGCCACTCCCAGGCCGACCCGATCATCTCCTCCAGCGAATCGTGGCTCGGTCGCCAGCCGAGTTCCTTCCGGGCCCGCTCCGCGCTGGCGATCAGGATCGCCGGGTCGCCCGGGCGCCGCGGCCCGACGCGCCGGCGGATGGACCGCCCGGTCACGCGCTCCACCATGCTCAAGACCTCGCGGTTGCTGAAGCCGGAGCCGTTGCCCAGGTTGAATAGCAGCGGAGTGCAGGGGCCGTCCGGCGGGCCGGTTCGTTCGTCGCCCGCCTGCGTCGCCTCCAGGCCGAGCAGATGGGCCTGGGCCAGGTCCTGGACGTGGATGTAGTCGCGGATGCAGGTGCCGTCGGGAGTTGGGAAGTCGTCGCCGAAAAGAGTCAGCTCGCCGTCGCTCTGCGCCGCCGCCAGGACGTTGGGGATCAAGTGCGTCTCGGGTTCGTGATCTTCGCCGTTTCGACGCGAGGCGCCCGCCACGTTGAAGTAGCGGAAGATGACGCTCCGCAGACCGTATGCCCCGCCATACCAGCGCAGCGCCTCTTCGAAGGTCCGCTTGGTCTCGCCGTAGGGGCTGATCGGCGCGGGGGTCTGGTCCTCGGTGATTGGAGTCCGCTCCGGCGCCCCGTAGACCGCCGCGGTCGAGCTGAAGACGATGCGTCGGACCCCGGCCAGGCGCAGTCCTTCCAGCAGGACTACGCCCCCGGCCACGTTCTCGCGGTAGTACTTGGCGGGATCGGCGACGGACTCGGGCACCTGCGACTTGGCCGCGCAGTGGAGGACGGCCTCGATGCCACGCTCGCCCAGGAGTCGCGCCAGCGCCTCCGGATCGCCGTAGCTGCCGATCTCGAGAGCGATCCCCTCCACCACCGCGGCGCGGTGGCCCGTCGAGAGGTCGTCCAGGACCACCACATCGTGGCCCGCCTCCTGGAGGGCCTCGACGGTGACGCTGCCCACGTAGCCGGCTCCGCCGGTGACGAGGATCCGCATCAGAGGGCCATCCCGGCGAGGTCGATCTCGCCCGCGCCGTCCACGACGGCGGCGATATGGACCATCGGCGTCAGCTTGGTGCGCGAGGGGTACTCGCGCAGGACCCGATCTCGCAGGCTCTCCTCCGATCCCTTCGAGACGAGGCTGACGGTGCAGCCGCCGAAGCCCGCTCCGGTCATGCGGCTGGCCACCACCCCCGGAGTCGCCGTCGCGATTTCCACCATGACGTCAAGCTCCGGCGAGCTGACCTGGAAGAGGTCGCGCAGGGAGGTGTGCGAAGCGGCGAACAGCCGGCCGAGGCTGTCCAGGTCGCCCGAGGCGAGGGCCTCGACCGTTGCCATCACTCGTCCGTTCTCGCGGACGACGTGCTCGCAGCGGCGCGCCACCACTTCCGGCAGCCGGTGGAAGTGGCGCTCCAGCATGGCCTCGTCCACGTCGCGCAGGCTGCGCACGCCGGGCTCGTGCTCGCCTATCAATCGAGCCCCGAGCTCGCACTCCGAGCGGCGAACGTTGTACGCGGAGGCGTCCAGGCGGTCCCGCGGCGTCCTCGTGTCGCACACGACCAGCGACAGCTCGGCGGGGATCGGCACGGTGCTGGACTCCGTGGCCCGACAATCGATGAGCAGGGCCTGGCCGCTGCGCCCCGCGGCGCTGGCAAACTGGTCCATGATCCCGCACCCGACGCCCATGTAGGCGTTCTCGGCCCGCTGGGCGATGAGGGCCATGGCGGGCGGCGCCGGCCGCTGCGCTCCGGGGACCGCGAGAGCCCAGCTCGCCGCCATCTCCACCGCCGCGGACGAGCTGAGGCCCGAGCCGACCGGGACCGTGGAGTTCAGCACGCCCCGGAAGCCGCGGATCGGCAAACCCGCCTCCCGCATCGCCCAGGCTGTGCCTGCGATGTAGTCGATCCAGGGCCTGGCGCCCGAATGCTCGGGCGAGAGGGAATCGAACTCGAATGAGAGCGTCTGATCCAGATCGAGCGATGTCAGCACCACTTCCGGCCGATCCCACGGCAGGCAAGCGATCCAAACCTCGCGATCGATTGCCGCTGGCAGGACCCAGCCCTCGTTGAAGTCGGTGTACTCGCCGATCAGGTTCACGCGACCGGGGGCGCGGATGAGGCGCATGAGCTCCCGGTCCGCGCGGGCTCCAGGGTCTTCCTGGGCTGCCAGGGCCTCGAGATGCCGCACCAGATCCGCGGCCCGCGCCAGGCCGCTGCCGTCAGCCGTAGCCGTCATCGCTCACCATTCCGAAGTCAGATCCCTTGCCGCTGCCCAAAGGCAGGCCCGTGGCCCCGAGGTTGCGCCGGGGCCACGGGCCCAGGCAAGGGGGTATGTGCTTGTTCGCTGCTCAGCCGGGCGCGGGGCCGGAAGGCGGTTCGACCACCACTCCAGTCGCCGGCTGATAGGCGTCCGGCGCCGGGGCGACGGGCATAGGTTGCGGCGGGTACTGCTGCACCGGGGTCTGGTACGCGGCCTGGCCGGGCTGCGGCGCGTAGCCGGCTGCCGGATCTGGCTGGGGCGGGTACTGCTGCACCGGGGCCTGGTACGCGGCCTGGCCGGGCTGCGGGACGACGGCGCCGGCCGGGGGCTGGTAGGGGGCCTGGTACGCGGCCGGCTGAACCGGCTGGTACGCGGCCGGCTGGGCCTGGGGCGCGGATTGGGCCTGGGGCGCGGATTGGGCCGGAGGCGCGGACTGGGCCGGAGGCGCGGTCCCGGTGATGTTCTCCATGATGTCGCCGCTGGCCTTCTTGAACTCCTTGATGCTCTTGCCCATTGCCGCACCGACCTCGGGCAGCTTCCCGGGGCCGATCACGATCAACGCGATTATCAGGATCAAGATCAGGTGCGTGGGTGACAGCGCTCCCATGAGATTCCTCCTTGCCTTGCCTTGTCAGCCGCCGCGTTCGGCGACCTTTCCCTTGTTGCGGATCGCCGTCCTCAGTCGTTCGGCGGCGTACTCCGCGGTGATGTCGCGCTGCGGTTCGGAGAGCAGCTCGTAGCCGACCATGAATTTGCGCATCGCAGCCTGGATGAGGGGCGGGAAGAAGTGCGCGTGGAGCTGCCAGTGCGGTCGGGACTTGGCGTCGTACGGCGCCTGGTGCCAGCCCATCGAGTAGGGAAACGGGATGCCGAAGAGGTCGTCGTAGCGGCGGAGCAGGCTGGTCAGCCGGCGTGAGAGAGAATCCCGCTGGCTGTCGGATAGGTCCTCCAGCCTGGCTACGGGCCAACGTGGGATCACGAGCGACTCGAACGGCCAGGCCGCCCAGAAGGGGACGACAACCAGCCAGTCGTCGTCGAGCTCGATCTGGCGTGGCCCGCGGACCTCCTGCTCGGCGTAGTCGAGCAACAACGAACTGCCCCTGGCCTCGAAGTACCGGCCCTGAGCGGCGTCCTCCTTGGCGGCCTCGGTCGGCAGGCTCCTGCTGGCCCAGATCTGGCCGTGAGGATGGGGGTTCGAACCCCCCATCGCGATGCCGCGGTTCTCGAAGACCTGGACCCAGCTGTAGGTGGCCCCAAGGGCCGCGGACTCGGCGGCCCACAGGTCTACCACGACCCGGGCTTCCTGCGGAGTCATCTTCGAGAGGGTGAGATCGTGCCGCGGAGAGAAGCACAGGACGAGGCACGTTCCGGGCTCGCCCTGGGCTCGCAGCAGACCATGCTCGAAGCTGCCTTCTGGCGTGTCGGGCTGCAGAGCCGAGAAGTCGTTCGTGAACACGAAGGTCGACTCGTAGGCCGGATTGCGCTGGCCGTTGACCCTGGCGTTGCCGGGGCACAGGTAGCATTCGGGGTCGTAGGGCGGCAGGTCGCCGGGCTGGGGCCGTTCCTCCAGGCCCTGCCAGGGGCGTCGCGTGCGCTCGGCCGAGACCAGCAGCCACTCGTCGCAGAGGGGGTTGTAGCGGCGATGTGGCTGCGCCAGAAGCGAAGCGGCTTCTTTCTCCGGCCGGTGCGTCACGCCCCGTCTCCCGTCGATCCCGGCCCGCCGTGCCCGTTGCCGGCCGACGGGCCATCCTCGCCTCCGAGCGTGCGACGCTCTCCCGTCTCGACGTCCACCAGGATCAGCCTTTGGACGCTCCCGGCCAATTGCGCGACGTCAGCCGGATCCAGCCCCGAGTCGGTGATCAAGATGTCGGCTTCATCGAGCCGGCCGATGGAGCTGATGCCGATGATCCCCCACTTCGTGTGGTCCGCCATCAGAACGAGGCGTCGCCCGGCGTCGATGAGAGCCCGATTGGTCTCGGCCTCGAGTATGTTCGGCGTCGTGAAGCCGGACCGGGGGTCCATGCCGTGGACGCCCATGAAGACCGTGTCCACGTGGAGGCTGCGGATGACCTCGACCGCGAACGGGCCGACCAGCGCGTCCGAAGGCGTCCGCACGCCGCCGCTCAGAATGACCGTCTGGTCGGTGCGTCTGTCTCGGTAGAGCGCGTCGGCAACCGGCACCGAGTTGGTGACCACAGTCAGGCCGGGGATGTCCACCAGCAGCCTGGCCAGGGCGAAAGTGGTCGTGCCGGCCGAGATGGCGATGGCCGTGCCGGGCTCCACCAGCTCCGCAGCGGCCTCGGCGATGCTGTTCTTCTCGCTCTCCATCATGCCGGACTTGATCGTGAAGCCGGGCTCGAACTTTGAGCTGCCCTCTATCGAAGCCGCTCCGCCGTGGACCTTTTCCAGCAGGCCGCGCTCGTGCAGCAGCTCCAGGTCGCGCCGCACGGTCATATCCGACACGCCCAGCGCCCTGACCAGGTCCGCGACCCGGACGCCGCCCTGCTCGCGCACCCGCTCCAGGATGAAGGTCTGCCTCTGCCTGGCGAGGGCGGGCCTCGTGCTGGGCGCGGCGCCTGGGGCAGCTGCCTTCTTGTCCGGATTCGCTGGATTGGGTCGCATCTACCTTACTCGTCCAGATGGGACGGCAAACCGTGCCATACGGGATTCCATCCTGCCGCAGTTCAATCCGCAAGTCAAACGAATTACAACATAATCCACACCAAACCCTTGACATCTGGGTGATCGCGGCCCGACAATCGCGGAGTCCTGTTGGTTCCTGTTGAGTCGCGGGCGATTTGCTCGCCCGCAGGGAGGAGTTGGGATCTATGGCTGACAATGACAAGAGCCCAGGCCTGCTGACCGGAGGACAGGTCACCCGACGAGAGGTCCTGAAGAAGGGATTGGTCGCCGGGGCGGGCCTGACCGTTCTGCCCACGGTGATCGCGGCTTGCGGCTCCACCGCCGCCACTGCGGAGCCCACCCAGGCCCCGGGGGCCACGCCCACCCCGGTTCCGAGCCAGGGGGCTCTGTCCGGCAACGTATCTCTCGGGTCCAACCTGTCGGACGCAGTGCCGAAGAAGGCGCTGCAGGACGCCATCGACCTGTTCACGACGGCCAACCCGGACGTCAACGTCAAGATCAACACCGTTGACCACTCGACTTTCCAGGACACCATCACCAACTACCTGCAGAGCACGCCGGACGACACCCTGACCTGGTTCTCCGGCTACCGCATGCGGGCGTTCGTCTCCCAGGGTCTCTTCACCCCGATGGACGACGTGTGGGCAAACATCAGCTCTAACTACACGGACGCCTACAAGACCGCCTGCACCGCCGACGACGGGAAGATGTACATGGTCCCGTGGGCGACCTACGCATGGACGGTCTACTACCGCAAGGACGTCTGGGCGGACAAGGGTTACGCGATCCCGACGACCCTCGACGAGATGAAGACCCTCGCCGCGAAGATGAAGGCGGATGGCCTCGTTCCGATCGGCCTTGGCGACAAGGACGGCTGGCCGGCGATGGGCCACTTCGACATCATCAACCTGCGCGAGAACGGCTACCAGTTCCACGTCGACCTCATGGCCGGCAAGGTCAAGTGGACCGACCCGGCAGTGAAGAAGGTCTTCACTGTCTGGAAAGACCTCCTGCCCTTCTACGAGTCCGGCTCCGCCGGTCGCGTTTGGCAGGATGCAGCCAAGAACCTCGTCGCCAAGAGGACCGGCATGATGCTCCAGCCGCAGGTCGCTGAGACCTTCACGGCTGCCGGCGATGCCGACTACGCTCAGCTGGCCATGTTCCCGTGGCCGCACCACGGCACGGAGTGGGATGCCGAAGAGGCTCTCGACGCGCCGATCGACGGCTTCATGATCTCGGCGAACTCACCGACTCTTGCCGCCGATCTGGCGAATGCCAAGGCTCTGATGCAGCACCTGTCCACAGGTGAGGCCCAAGGGCTCGCGGCCAAGGCCAACCCCGCCAACATCGCCTGCGCCAACGACACGGACACGTCCGGGTACACGGATCTCCAGAAAGCCCAGGTCGCCGTCCTGGCCAAGGCGCAGAAGCTCACCCAGTTCCTCGATCGCGACACCAAGCCCGAATTCGCGGGCCCCAACGGCATGCAGGCCTTCCTTATCGACTTCCTCCAGAAGCCGGACCAGGATCTCGACTCGTTCCTCGGCAAGATCCAGACGTTCTGGGACTCCCTCGACTAGTCGTTTGGCAGTAGATTGAAGGCCAGTCACCGCCACAACACGAAGGTGCTCGATGGCTGACCGTGAGATGAACGACGCCGCCCCTGCGCAACTGGCCCTCGCCAGCACGGCAGGGGCGGCCGTCGATTCCGACGTTCCGAGCCGCCGGCGGTTCTCCCTTCCCCTGCGCAGGGCTCCACGCCGCCGGCGGTTCTCCCTCCTGACGCGCCGTGACAAGCTCGTCCTGGCCCTCATGGTCGGCATACCTCTCGCCTTCGATCTGGTCTTCATCTGGCTCCCATGCTTCGCGACGATGGGTCTGTCGTTCACGGATTGGAAGGGCTACGGAGCGATCAACTTCGTGGGTCTCGAAGAGTACGAGAAGGTCTGGTCGTACCCGTTCTTCGAGCCGGCCCTGATCCACAACGCTATCTGGCTCGCCTGGCTGGCCTGCATCGCGACGCCGCTCGGGATACTGGTGGCCGTGATCCTGGACGGGAACCTCCGCGGCAGCCGCGTCTACCAGACGATCTTCTACCTGCCCGTCGTCCTCTCGCTGGCCGTCATCGGCTTGATCTGGCAGCTGCTGTACGCGCCGGACGTCGGCAACGGGTTCATCAACAGCTTCCTGGACGCGCTGGGGCAGATGCCCATCTCGCTTCCGCTTCCGGACATGTCCCACACGGACTGGCTGGGCGACGGCAACATCAACCTCTTTGCCTGCCTGGTCGCTGCCAGCTGGCGCCACGTCGGCTACATCTGCATCCTGTATCTGGCCGGGCTGAAGAGCGTCGATCCGCAGCTGCGGGAGGCTGCCGCGATCGACGGCGCCACCTCCCGCCAGACGTTCTTCCGGGTCGTGTTTCCCGTGATGCGGCCCATCAACGTCATCATCGTCGTGATCACGGCCATCGAGGCATTGCGCGCGTTCGACATCGTCTACATCGTCAACCGCGGCCGGAATGGCCTGGAGCTCCTCTCGGCGCTCGTCACGAACAACGCGCTGAGTGAGGCGAACCGGGTCGGCTTCGGATCGGCGATAGCCGTGGTTCTCCTTCTGATCTCGATCATTCCGATCGTCACGTTCCTGGTCTGGCAAGCGAGGGAGGATCTCGAGTGACCCGGACGCCCAGGAAGGCGGCCCGTGCTGCCGAGACTGCCGTGCCGCATCGCCGCCGGCGGCATCGCCACGTCGGGACCTACGCCTTCATCATCCTGATGGCGATCCTCTGGATCTTCCCCCTGATCTGGACCATATACGCGTCTCTGAGGACCAACCAGGACACGACCCTGCACGGCTACTTCTCGCTGCCATCAGGCCTGACGCTCGACAACTACATCGACGCGTGGAACGGAGCGGAGATACCCCGGGCCTACCTGAACACCCTGGTCATCACGATACCGTCCGTGATCGTCGCCCTGCTGGTCTCGTCGATGGTGGCCTTCGCCCTTACTCGCTTCAAGTGGCGCTTCAACATCCCGTTGCTGATGATCTTCGTCGCAGGCAACCTGCTCCCCCAGCAGGTCTTCATCATCCCCTTGTCAAAGATGTTCCTCTGGAGTGGCTTCTTCGTCCCGGCTCCGCTGAGCGACACCGGGCTCCTCTTCAACCAGCTGTTCGGCATCATCCTCATCAACGTCATCTTCCAGATGGGGTTCTGCATCTTCGTCCTGAGCAACTACATGAAGACTCTGCCCAAGGAGCTGGTCGAGGCGGCGCAGGTCGATGGCGCCGGCGTGTTCAGGATCTGGGCCGGGGTCATCATGCCGCTCTGCCGCCCGGCTCTTGCCGCAATGGCCACGCTGGAATTCACCTTCATCTACAACGACTTCTTCTGGGCGCTGTTCCTGATGAAGGACGGCGACCGGCGGCCGATAACGTCCTTCCTGCAGAACCTCAACGGCATGTACTACTCCGACTACAGCCTCCTTGCCGCTGGCGCCTTTCTGGCGGTCATCCCGACACTCATCGTGTTCTTCCTGCTCCAGCGCTACTTCGTCAGCGGCTTGACGCTGGGGTCGGTCAAGGGCTGACCCCGCGTCGGGGCGTGTCTCCGCCGAGCCCGGTCCATACTTGACGCCGCCGGACCTGCGGCCGCAGCGACACGCGGAGAGTGATCATGCCCATAGCCTTCGACGCCCAATCGAGGACGTTCCATCTGCGCAACGCGCAGGTGAGCTACCTGATGCGGGTGCTGGAGAACGGCACGCTGGGACACCTCTACTTCGGTGGCGCGCTGTCCGCCAAGGGTTCGTACGCCCACGTCTTCTCGAGGGAGTTTCTGGGCTTCGACAACCGGCTCGGCGAGCCGATCCCGCTCGAGTATCCGACCGCCGGCATCGGCGACCAGCGCGTTCCGGCCCTGGTGGTCCGTCAGCCCGATGGGGCCACCGTCCTGGACCTGCGCTACGCGAGCCACCGCACGTTCCAGGGCAAGCCGGCCATCCCCGGCCTGCCCAGCACCTACGTCCAGGCCCATGAGGAAGCCGAGACGGTCGAGATCCTGCTCACCGACACTCCGGCGAATCTCGAGGTTCGGCTCTACTACACGATCTTCGCCGATCGTCCGGTGGTGTCTCGGAGCGCTCGCATCAGGAGCGTCCACCGGGTACCACAAGCCGTGTTGTGCGCCATGAGCGCCTCCCTGGACCTGCCCGACGCCGATTGGCGGCTCGTCTCGCTGAGCGGCGCCTGGGCCCGGGAGCGGCAGATCGTGGAGCGGCAGCTCGAGCCCGGCTGCCAGTCTGTGGGCAGCCGCCACGGCGCCTCCGGCCACCAGCACAATCCGCTGCTGATCCTGCGCCGCGAAACCACGACAGAGGAGCACGGCGAGGCTTACGGCCTGAGCCTGGTGTACTCGGGGAACTTCCTGGCGGAAGCGGAAGTCGACGCCTACGGGACGAGCCGGGCGCGCCTGGGCATCAACCCCGACGGGTTCGCCTGGACGCTGGATCCCGGCCTGGAGTTCTGCACCCCCGAAGCCATCCTGGTCTACTCGGGCGAGGGTCTCGGCTCGCTCGCGGACGCCTTCCACGCCCTCTACCGCGATCGGCTCGCGCGCGGGGTATGGCGCGATGCCCCGCGGCCGGTCGTGATCAACA
>Ga0315550_1000993_pt1 | contig 17518 bp, 12 predicted proteins | sample SalMarSW160190MG_2_FD_203100 | JGI IMG/M metagenome (GOLD analysis project Ga0315550, IMG submission 203100) | Salt marsh sediment microbial communities from the Plum Island Ecosystem LTER, Massachusetts, United States - Salt Marsh Sediment SW1601-90 ... | reverse complement strand
GTGCACGTCTCCGGGTCCTCCCCCCTTTATGCTGAGGTAATACAGGTGGTCACTCAGTTGGAGGTAACGCCACAGCTGAATCAGGTCTTTGTCGCCTATTCCCTTCACCAACTGTTCCAGTTCCTTCACAGAGTCGTAGCAGATGTTCTGCATGGGATTGCCAATCCATGCGCTGGGGTCTCGTTCAATGTCCGCCCATGAGACTGTGCTGTATTCGTGAACGTCGATTTCGTCGACTGGAGCGTGTCGATCAATGACTTCAGAGGGAGTTCGCCAATTCAGGTGGTGCCATTTGTTCACTTCGTTTGGTAGCGCTCTTAGGAATTCGTGGATTCCGCCTTCTGGCCAGTGGTGTTCCCCAAAGGTTTCGTAGTCAACGAAGAGTACGATCACCTGTCCTTGGGTTGACGCTAACCAGCGGGCATATTTTGTTGCGTCTAGGGGATATTCGTTCCACTCGGTTGAGGAGAAACGGAATCCTATGTCGTCGGAGAGGCGGTAGTTGCGGAGTAACACGCGGAGGTTAGAGTCTTTGGCTTTGTAAACGTAATTGGGGCTTCTCCACCAGAGAAGCCTCTCGATGCCTTCTGTGACAGTGCCTTTGTAGCCCATTCCTTCCATGGTCTTAGCTATTGCGTTGTTGTATAGCAATTCAGTGTTTTCGACTATTTGTGGTTCGTAGTTGAAGAGGTCCTTCACGAGTTGACGGTGCATTTTGACCTGTTCCACGAATTCTGAGAGGTCGGTTCCGTATAGGCTAGCTAATGAATGGTAGTATGTTTCGTCCATGAATTCGACGCATCCGGTTTCGGCGAGCTGCTTGAAGGATTCGATGAGGTCTGGGTTCCACCGTTCACATTGTTCAAGAAAGACGCCGGATATGCCATAAGTTACCTTAAACGGTTTTCCTGCGCTCTTGCTTTTGTCGATCTGTTCCAAGATTATGTTGTTTGTTGGAAAGTAGCATTTTCTTGCGGCTCTCTCGAAAACGTAACGGTTAAGCCCATTGTCAAAATAGAGGTCAAAAAGATCCTTTTTTGTAACTTTTCCCTTAGACAGTAAGTCTGAGTGAAAATTTCGGTTCAACCTGAATGGCTGATGAACCTCAAACATTAAACAAACATCTATCATAGTTAACCACTAAAGCTGAAATGGAATAGGCTTCCAAAGAGCAAAATGGTTCTCTTTCCCTTTTATAATTTCTTATTTATCAGTACAGTGGAGACATCTCCCGCAATCCGAAGTCTAACTTCCGATTTCTACTTTCTCCAATTAATAAGACGTTAAACTCGGTTATAACATCATATGGACGATAATTCTAGAAGCATTGAACGTTTGTTTTTTACCTTATGCTCCTTGTTGCCTAAGCCTTGGAATTTTAATTAATTGATTAAATCAGCTAGCTTGTTCAGTTCTTGCCCTTTTTTTAAAGCCAGAATTAGGGAGACTTCAAGCCAATTTCTTGTGTTATATTCTCAAGTTTAATAGCAACTAAAGAAGTGTTTGTAGGAGTTAATGAGGACCAACCGTCTTCTTTTTTAAAGCCATGTGCAGGAAGGAAGTTTGGAGAAAGTCTCTGTTTTCCTTCTTCTGAAAGCTTGGTCAGTGCTTGGGCTCGTTCTTTTTGCTCAGTCACGACTTTTAGGATTCCCCTTAATACTATGAAGCTGTATTCGCTTAGGTCTTCTCTGTATTCTTCAATTTCGACACAGACATGTTTGTCATTCTCAATTAACTTCATTTTCTTTCCGTAATCTGTGAAATGAAAATATAACTCTCCATCCAACACAACATACTGGAACGGAGCCATATACGGATATTCAGCTCCTTTGAAGGCGATACGACATAACCTCTGTCTTCGGATTAGTTTCCACATCTCTTGCTTTGTCATTTTAGGTAACTTAAAAACCATGAAAAAAATCTCCTAACCAAACTAGTTGAGGATATTATTTCAATTAGAATACTTGAATTTTGTGGCGATTCAGTAATAATATGATTTATTCAGTCCAGAAATCCAACAATCCTCTTTTTGTAAGAATTATTCTTAACGGAGTAAACTACAAACATCATAAATTTTTTTGGATATCAATTTGTAGAAATTAATGCAAGTGATTGATTATTCCATAATCTCCTGTAACTGGGTCTTGAAATAAATTAATCTGAGGTGGATAAAACGTGAAAACTACAAAGGCTAAACCTAGGATGAGTAGAGCAGCAATAGAAATCAATCTAAGATTCTTAGAAAGTTTTTTGAAAGTCAACATCTTGTAACTTACAAGTTGTCCAACAATTATTGCAAACATGAAACTAAGAATATCTATAGTGAGGTTGTGTTCGATAAAAATAGTATAAGTGTAAAAGATTACAGGAATGATTACCATCATTGCATAGATTCCAAGGGCTTTTGCAAAAAAGAAGTTGTTGGTTCTTTTGTATAAGTAACGGTATTCAATAATTGCGAACAGAATGCTTGGCATAAAAGCAATTTTCAGATGCTCCCATACACTTTCATTCACAGCAGAAAACACGCCAACTAACTCTTGAAATCCAGACAATTCAAAAGTAAAGTGAAGTAAAGTTCCAAGAATAATTATGAAGACCATGCCAACTAGTTCATACCTTAAAATTGACGTTTTCTCAAACATACTCTACGCCCTAAAAACACCATTTCAAGTTTTGCGAATATAAAATTATGGACGACTAAATGTCGAAAGTCTTACTAAAATCATATAAAGCGATGAAGATAAAACAGTATTTCATGAATTTTAAAGAAAGGCAAGAAATTATAGCAAAATCGCCGATTTCCTTCAAATATCTAAAACGCTTCAATGCAGCTGCTTTTGTGCTACATCTAATCCAAGGAATATTGATGCTTGTTCTAGGGACTCAACTCGAATGGGAACGCAGTCTTTATACGTTCTACACAAAACTTACAATAATCGAAGGTCCACCATTTCAAATAAATGTGACTCCTGACCCACAGGTCTTGGTTACCATTGGGTATATTGGAGTTATTGTAGCATCTTTTCCATTACTTTCAGCATTTGCTCATTTCATCATTGCATTCATCAAGAATAACAAATACAATGAGAACCTGAAGAAAGGCATGAATCCATACCGATGGTTCGAATATGCATTTTCCAGCTCAATAATGATAGCATTAATCGCTCTATTCTTGGGAATATGGGACATCTGGTCGTTAGTGATGATTTTTGTGCTGAATGCGATGATGATAATGTTTGGGTATCTAATGGAACTAATAAACCAAAAAACCGAAAAAACCAACTGGTCAGCGTTCATATTTGGAACTATTTCGGGTGGACTTCCTTGGGTTGTCATCTATGCATATTTCATTGCAGCAGTTTTATCAACAGGATTAAACCCACCAACCTTTGTTTACATGATTCTTTTCATTTACTTCATAGTCTTCAACATCTTTGCCCTCAACATGGTTCTACAATACAAAGGCATCAGTCGTTGGAAAGACTATCTCTACGGAGAACGATTTTACATCATTCTAAGCTTTGTAGCAAAATCAATCCTATCATGGCTAGTATTCATCGGAATCTTTGCACCGTTCTAATAAATCCCCAAAAATTCCCCTATTTTTTTTAAAAAAAAGATTATGAGTGAAAAAATCACTCAAATTTCACTCTTTTGATTAGTTGCTTTATGCTGGTTTGAGTTTTGCACCACATTCTGAACATTTGCCTTCAGATGTTATCATAGGCTGTTTATCGACTTCTTTTCCACAAAGTCCACACTTCAAAATACTTCACCTCCCCCTAAATCCGTCCCCCAAAAGGTGATATGTGCTCTCAGGATAATTAACGTTTCTCTTAACCAAAACATCTCCCGCAAACTCCCCCTTTTTTATAAGATTAAGAGTTGAATTTTAACCCCAAACCCAAACATACTCGTCTGCGTGTCTACGTTTTTACTCCCTAGTTCTTGTTCATGTTCTCTCTTGTTCTCTTACCTACCTACCTCACACACAAAACGCGCACCACGCACGCGCACGCACTGAAAAAATTCAAATTCAGTTACAATGTTAACTAAGTATGAGCGATAATCATGAAGTTGGAAAGATCGAATGTTGATTTTCCTCTTTGGTGAAAGAAAGTTGATTCCTCATTGTTTCATTATAATGGAACTACTATACCAAATTGGGCTTGTAAACTATGGAAAATTTCTGAAGATTTCTCTAAATGTACCTCAAAGAAAAATCCAAAATCTTCAGTTAAGATTGAGTTCGAAAAAAAGTGGTATGACGGTTGGGTTACTATCGCTCCAAAAGGAAGAACAACTACACAAAATTACACTAGAAACGTAGTATAATGGCATGTAGAATAATTGATTACTTTACTACATATCCCTCCATTTTCTTTTTTTCTTCTCCATCTTTTTTGGGCGATATTGTCACTTAGGTTTTTTTAGCTGATCTTATTGGAAGTATTAAAGTGAATGCTGTGAGCTTAGTAACGTTATGGAACAAAATTCTATAGTAAACTTTGATAATGATTTAATAGGTGAAGCAAAAGAAAGATGTATCATAATCAAATGAAACGAATTGGATCTCGTTGCCTGACAATCTGGCTCTTACTAAACTTAACACTCGGACTATTTCTTTCAATAAACCTAGTAGGTTTAGTGAAGGTCAACGCTGACGATAACGATGTTGCTGCTCCAGTAGTGACGATTATTTCGCCTGAAAATACTACCTATTCAACGACCAGTGTTGACCTTAATTTTACTGTGAATGAAGCGACTTCTGGGTTTTTATACAATTTGGATGGTGTAGGTAATGTTTCAATTTCTGGAAATGTGACTCTAAATGGTTTGTTTGAGGGTTCCCATAATGTAGTAGTTTATGCGAATGATACTGCCCTTAATACAGGCAAATCTGATACGGTTTACTTTTTTGTAGATACTACTCCTCCAACAATCATAGTGTCATCACCTACAAGTTCAATTTATTCAACATTAAGTATTCCACTAACATTTTCTGTTAATGAAACAGTTTCTTGGATGGGATACAGCCTTGATGGGCAAAATAACATAACAATTTCTGGAAACACGACTATTTTAGGATTATCTGAGAATCTGCATGATTTAGTAGTCTATGCTAATGATACTGTTGGTAATATGGGTGTCTCTAGTACAGTAAATTTTGCTGTACAACTTCCTCCGGTAGACACTACACCTCCAACGATAATAATTACTTCACCACAAGAAACAACCTATTCCAAATCAGAGGTCGACTTAACGTTCACCATTAATGAACCAGTCTCCTGGATAGCATATAGCCGTGATGATGGAGAAACCGTCACAATTAATGGAAACACTGTTCTATCTGGTTTTTCAGATGGAGAACATAAAATCAAGATTTTTGCTAAAGATAATGCTGGAAACACAGGTATATCCAACACCATTTCATTTAAAGTCGACACTACCCCTCCATTTGTTACAATAACTTCACCAGAAGAAACTACTTACCAAACAAACAATGTTCTTCTTGATTTTTCTGTTGATGAGCAGGTTTCTTGGATGGGATACACTCTGGATGGAGAAAATTATGTTACCGTAACTGGTGACATTGTTTTGGTTGGGTTATCTGATGGCAATCATAGTGTAGTTGTTTTGGCTACTGATTTTGCGGGTAACACTGGCGAGAGTGATGTTGTCGAGTTTGTTGTTTCGGTTCCTTCACCTGACACCACCCCGCCAAAAGTCGTCATCGTTTCGCTAGAAAATACAACTTACAACACAAACAACATTACTTTAACATTCACAGTGAATGAAGAATCCTCCGTGACATATTATAGTTTGGACGGAGAAGCCAACGTAACAGTTGACAATTCAACAGTTCTATCTAACTTATCAGACGGAGAACACCAAATAATAATTTACGCACAAGACTTGAGCGGCAACATTGGAGCTTCTGAAGTTGTAGCTTTTATTATATCACCTGAAAACACTTCACAACTTTGGATAGTAGGTTTGTTAGCGGTAATTGCCTGTGCAGGTTTCATATTTACCGGCTACGGTTTATATGATTTGTTTAAGAGTCCCCATAAACAAAGCTATAAAAAAACAAAACATGAAAGTAGTAGCTTGGGTTGCATTCAACTCTCAAAACAGAGGCTCATTAAATGGTTTCTAATGCAGTGCATTAAACATTCAAGAGGCAAAAACCCTGAAGGAAAAAGGCTTCAAGTATGAAACAGGAGAATACAACGATGGTGGTAAACTCTTCTACAAGTATAAGTAAACACCAGAAAATTCAAGTAAATTCTTATTTACCAATATATGAGTTTAGCATGTTCAGGATAAAATTAAAATGGGTTCATCTTCAAAGCACAACTATATCAACGTTATCCGCACTTTCCACAAAATACCTAGAATAACATGTTAGGATTAGTTTACGGGATTTATCAACGGATGGTCGTCTTTATTGTATGTGTCGATAGTGTATGGTGTATTCCATGTTCCTGATTGATCTAATTCTTCAGCATCAGGATACTCTGTTTCGTAGTCACTCCAAAAGTTACCTATGCTCAGGTTTTCATTATCCCAAACGTTGTTATCAGAATCGACGGTATATACTTGGTTTGTGTTATTTAGAAAATCATTAGCGTAAACGCTGTTGCCCGATGTTGCATTCAGGTAAACCCCATATTCATTCTCACTTATGGTGTTTCCTGTTATCTGATTGTTTGAAGATTCTGTCATTCCAATAGCAATTTCACTGTTTACTATTGTGTTTGCAGAAATAGTGTTTAATTCAGACTCTAAGATTATGCTAATACCATAATCGTTGTTTGTGATGTTGTTGTTTGTTATTTGGTTATTTGATGAATAAGTGAGACCCACCGATCCTTCACAATCTGTTATTAGATTCTCAGCTATGCTAATCCCTGTAGAATTATCTAACCTGATGCCCTCTGTGGCGGCTTCAATAACATTTTCAACGATGCTATTGTCATCCGAATTGTAGCTTAGTCCAAGTGCTGTTTGACTGTTTTTTATATTGTTATTTTGAATATTATTCGATTTTGAGTTGAAACTAAGAAAGATGCTGTAAGTGTTGTCCATTAGATTGTTGTTTGTTATCTGGTTATTTGATGAATAAGTGAGACCTATTGCTCCTTCAGAATCATTTATCGAGTTCCCAACTATGCTGTTGTTTAAGGCCTGACTTAACGTTATTGCTTGTTCATTTGTTTCCAAGATATTGTCATGAATACTGTTATTGTTTGATGATTTATCTAGAAACATACCGCTTTGGCTGTTGGTTATTGTGTTTCCCGAAATTGTGTTATTGGAAGACCCATAGTCCAAGTTCAATCCATAGTCGTTATTGTCCAGATTGTTATTCAATATGGTGTTATTCGATGATATAGCGAACAAAATTGCGCCCTCACAATCTGTAAAAACATTGTCAATCACCGTGTTATACAAAGAAGAATCAAGAGCAACACCATACTCGGTTGTTAAATAGTTTTTAGACAAAACAATATTTGTTGATGAATTAAGAAAAACTCCATACCGAAAATCATCTATTTTCAAATTCGTCACAGTGACATTACTTCTTTTCTTCAGTTCGATTCCAGTGGAGTTAGTGTCAACATCGCCATAAAGGACATTATTAGCGCCATCAATTACTATATTGTCCCTTTCAACAATAATCGAGCCAAAAATGTCAGCAGTAAACGTATACTGATTATCACCCAAATTCGTTAATGCTGCCGAAGAAGGATCAATAGTTCCATCTGACCTGATGTAAATTGTCGTGAAAGTTTTTGTGTTAAGTTGCCAAACCAAAATGGCTCCAACTACTATTATGATTAATGAAATTGCCAGTAAAGCCTTCTTTGACGGCAATTTTCTTGGATTTTTCTTAGCTTTAGCCTCCCTGCGTTTTCTTTGAGCCTCATCTGAACTTTGCTGTTTCTTTTGTCTTTCCTGTTGCCTTTCTTTCCAACTTTTTTTGTTTGTCAACCAAATTCAACCTCTAAGTTTTGATCTCACAGCATTAGTAATTAGACTCTTAAAAATTGAACTCTAAACTATTAAGGATTTTCAAATTTAGACCCAACTTGAGAAAGAATCATTAACAACATACACGTAATGCGGGGAAAGGGATAAATGGCAACTTGGGTTTGAGGATTAAATTTTAACCCAACCAACCAACCAACCAACCAACCAACCAACGGGGACATACGACGGACGGGCGAAACGACGGGTACGGGTTAATGGACGGGTCATTACCCCTTTTTACCCCTAATAACGGAAAGGTACCATAATTGAATAGGAATGGTACATGGATGGTACCATAGTATATTGTGTATATGAAGGAAAAAATGAGTGCGAGTGGTAAAAAACAGAAAAATTCGAAGGGCGCTGGCATGAAAAAACATCAAACATCTATTAGATATTTGGCATTTATTTTCAGGTAATTACTTGTTTTTCTTGCTATGAAATAGGCAATAGGAACAAGATACAAAGTACTTGTTACATTGAAAAGGATAAAACCGGGTACTAATGCAGAAATGTACGTTTGGGGAATAGCTACTCCAAGCACAAGAGGTAGCAGAATATTGTATACGACACCATAATCGATTATAGGCATAAGTGCCCCCCGAAAGGCAGTGGCAAAACCAGTCAAATAGATTACTCTCTTTTTTTCACCAAATTGGCCCCTTGAGGCGACTTTACGCATGATAAACTTATTTGCTAAATAAATGCCAAAAAACATAAACAAGTGGAATATGAGACCCATGGGATATACAACGATGCCCCCGGGTCCTTCAGGAAAAAATATCTCCTGACCTGCAATGTGCAAAACCTCAACTTGAATGGCAATCCTGAAACCATAAAGGAAGAAGGCTACCATTACCGGTATGTCACATATAGTATAGAACCAGGACGGCCAATAAAAAACCGGAATTCTAATAACGTTTAAGACAACGGCTAAGGCGGCAAAGATAGCAATTAAGGAAATTGATCGGGCATTCATCAGCAAATCATTTTCACTAATCAGCATTTTAATTATTTAAAATTTAGCTGAGTTGTTTAACTCACTCGAGTGAGGTGTTCCACAGATCAAGAATCTGTTGAATTACTTATTTTTCTTACTTATTATAAGGTGAAAAGCTTTTTCAAGCTACTTGAACGAATAAAATGTTGACTAAACAAACTTACTTAAGCTAAAGCGGAGATATATGTTGAAATCGTCTTTTCTAGTTGAACCAGTTCTTGTAGGAAGAGAAGAGGAACTAGGGAAACTACAAACTAGCTTAGACTCTGCTCAAAAGGGAAAAGGAAAAACCATTTTCATCTCTGGCGAAGCTGGAATAGGAAAAACAAGGCTGATTAATGAATTTCTAAAACTAGTAAAAAAAAGAGAAACAACGATACTGTCTGGATGGTGCCTTAGTAATGCTGAATTGCCCTATTTTCCATTCATTGAAGCCTTTAGGACCGGTATGTCGAGCAGAGAAGGCGGAGCCATTGTTAGTCAGCAGTTAAGCATGAGGTCGTGGCTGTCAGAAACTTACCCCACTGAAAAGCTGGAGAAAAACAAGACTGCATCTCCGCAGGTGTGGAAAGACCAAGCTTTCGCATCTGTGACCAGAGAACTGCTTTTTATGTCATCGATGAAGCCACTGATTCTAGTTTTGGAGGATATGCATTGGGCTGATTCAGCATCACTAGCCCTTCTTCACTACATTTCACGGGCTATAACTAACGAAAAGATTCTTGTTTTGGTCACTTTTAGAAGCGAAGAACTTGGCAGAGATGCTGAGGGGTGGCCCCATCCGCTTGTTGAGACAATCCAACTTATGGGTAGAGAAGGTCTTTTCAAAGAAATCCGGCTGACAAATCTTGATCAGGATGAGGTTAGGGCAATTGCTACAAACATGTTGGGTGGGGAAGTCAATCCGGAGCTTATTGCAAGACTTTCGGAAGAAACCCGGTGTAATCCTCTTTTTGTGGTTGAATTTCTGAGAATGCTATCTGAACAAGGAAGCTTGGTTAGAGAGGAGGATCAATGGCGACTTTCAGTTGACAAGCTGGGTATGCCATCCAAAGTTAAGGAAGTCATTATGCGGAGAATAGGTGCATTAAAACCTGACCAAAGAAGAGTTCTTGATGTTGCTTCGGTTATAGGAGACAAGTTTAATCCAGATTTGATTGGTGCCGTGCTTTCTAAAGATTGTCTGGAAATTCTCGAATTGCTTAATGAAATTTTGAACTCTACATCCCTTGTAAGAGTAGAAGAAAACTTGTACAGGTTTGATCATGCCAAGTTCCAAGAAGCGTTATACAAAAAGATCTCCTTGCCTCTGAAACGGAGATATCATTCAAGAATCGCTGAACAAATCGAAAAATCAAGCCAGAATGGGAAAGAGGTTTCGTTTAGTGACTTGGCGTATCATTATGCTCAGGCTGGGGACAAAGAGAAATCAGTCAAATATGCTCTAGCAGCTGGACAAGATGCTTTGGCAAGATTCAGTAATACAGAAGCTATTAAATATTTCAAATATGTTCTGGAATCAGTTACTGAACTTGATGGATTTAATGTTGAGCGAAATGTTGCTTTGGAAGGCTTAGGGGACGCTTACTATGCTAATTGCATGTTCGAGGAAGCCATAAAGACCTTTGAAAATCTAGCCAAATCTGAGATAACTGCTGTTAGCTTGAGAGCATACAGAAAAGAAATGGAGGCACTTTGGTATAAGGACCAGAATCCATTTCGTTTAATGAAACTAGTAAAAAAAGCTGAGAAATTTGTAACTCCGAATCGTCTAGAAAAAGCTAGAATCCGGTGGAATAAGGGGAGAGCTCTTACTTGGCTCGGTGACTTCAAAGGCGCATTAAGAGAACATGAAGAAGCTCTAACGATTTTTGAAGACGAATTTTCTCTTCCTGACATAGCCCATGTGTTATTAGGAACTGGGTTCAGTCGTCTTATGACTAAAAACAATCCTGAAAAAGGCATCAGCGAAATTCTAAGATCAGTAGCTCTGTACCGTCATTTGGGTGACGTCCGAGGAGAATTAATCATTACGACACATCGAAATCATGGTTTTTGGTTAATTGGATTAGGCGCATATGCGCGTCTTATCACCAATTATTTTGAAATCCTGAAGATAGGGAAAAGGATAGGTGACTTCGAAAATATGGCTGAGGCTGCATTTTCGTTAGGAATGAGATTTCGAGATGAGGAACAATTTGAGGAATCAAAAAACTATCTATTGCAAGCTTTGGATTTCACTAAAAAAACAGACAGCAGGGGTCTTGAAAGCAGAGTCTATGCAGCGTTAACAAATCTATATGCTAAACTAGGAGATTTAGAACAATCAGAATATTACTTCAATTGCCTCAACAAAATACCCAAACAAATTCTCAAACATCCAATGAATCAGTTTTGGATAATTTTAGCTAAAGCAGTTTTGCTTGCCGCAAAAAAACAATGGGAGCATGCAAGTAAAAATTTCGAAAAAATGCGGAAAATGCTCACGACCGGATTCTATAATCATGTAATGTACGAGTTAGAATGGAGAATTAATTATGTGTGGGCTCTTAAAAATCAAGGTTACACCACTGAAGCTAAAATCCAAGAAGAGGAACATCACAAATTATTAACCAAAATTCAGGAAAAGTTCTCTAACGTAAAGTTGCAAGCCAACCTATTGATGCGAAGAAAAGCCACGGTTAGGGAAGAGCTTGAAATCCACCTTAATATAATTAATGCTTCAACTAAACCAATATCAGTACTTAAAGTGAAAAACATAATACCAGCTGAAAATTTCAAAGTTACTGCCTTACCTTCCCATTGGTTCATACAAAAGGGGCATCTTGGCAGGGAACGGATGGAAATTGGAGCTTTTAAAGCTGAAATAATTAAGCTTAAAGTTCAGACTTCCAAGGCAGGAGTCTTCAATTTGAGTCCTCAGGTAATCTATGTTGATAATGAAGGTGAGACCAGAACTTGTCAGGTCAAACCGATCACAATAACTGTCCAGTCAGGACTCTCCATAACTAAAGAGGAAGAAGCAGCAACACCGATTTCGAAGATCAAATTTGAGTCAGAAGCCGCTCAGAAAGCCTTTGATTATCTGGTCAAGGCTTTCGTGGATGATAACTTCCAGAGAAGACTGCCCAAGGAAAGATGTGGATGGAGAACATTAAATCAAATTGTTAAACAAGCAAAAATTTCTCAATATAGCATGTACAAATCTAAGGGTCGCACTGGTCTTGCATTAAATCAACTAGAGATGCTAGGATTAATTGAGATTCGAATTTTCTTTGGGGAACGGGGGCGGGGAGGTAAGATTAAAAAAGTCCGGGTTTTACGCGACTCAGAATATGTTAGGAAGTACATTGAACAACGGAGATAATAGAATGAACGTAACTGCATCTTTGTTAGCAGAATTGATTTTCTGTTTGAAGTATATTAAATCTAACTTCCTTTGGTCATAATCAACAAAAATCAACAAAAATACTTTCATATTTTTTTGACAAAAGGTCTATCGGAATGCATAATCTTCAATTGTTGGGGAGGTGAAAAAATGAAAAAGAAAATTTCCCTAGTTGGTTTATTCTGTGTTCTAATAGCTGTTATGTTAGTTTCACCAATTTCATTAGTGTCTGCTAAAAACGATAAATTCATTGAAGTAAAAGGTGACATTCCAATATTGTTTGATCCATCATCAGTAGATTTTATACATAGAGGTAAAAGTAATACCGAAACTTGGTCCTATCAATTTGATGCACAATGGTTCGGAGGTATTGAAGGTTCAGGTTATATCACCGGTTGGTGGACAATAACCAAAATGAATACTCCAGAATGGAAAATTGTACCAATAGAGGTAATAACATTAACTAATCCAAAGATTGATGGACAAGTATATTCAGGTGACTTGATTATTGGTGGCTCAGTTACAAACTGGCGAATAATAGGCGGTACTGAAGATTTAGCTAACATTCACGGACAAGGGAAAAAATTGATTGATGAAAATAATCCCTTCCTAGTCCATTATGAGGGGGTAGTTCATTTCGACCCATAACTAACAAAACAAAAGAAACTTGTTCCCAATCATTTTTTTCTCAGTATCAAATATTTTTTCATAATGACTTGCGCTGGTCTCAACTACTTTCTTTCAGCGCAATCATAACGTTAGCAGTTTTTTTTTAAAAAAAAGGTTAAATTTTAACCCCGTCCCGTCGTCCCGTCAGGGGGGGATTAAATTTTAACCCTTAAAGCTTACTAATACGCAAGATTCTCTAGAACTTCTTTTTCGTGTGGAGGTCTAACAACAGATATGTCCTCAACGTATGCTCTTAACGGCTCAGCTACGCTCCAAGCCTGAGCGATACAGCCTCTTGAAATGTGCGGCTCATTGCCATCAAAGATTTCGCTGATTGTTCCTAATCCAGCTCGGTGTAATTCTTCTCGGAAAAGGGGCTGCAAGAAACTCTTGAAAGCAAATTTCCGCCAATATTCTTCATGATTTTTTGTCTTTAAGAATGCTGTGGTGAAGGGTCCTAGAAGCCACGCCCAAACAGTGCCGTTGTGATATGCACTATCGCGGTGAGTCCAGTCGCCGAGATATTTTCCGATGTATCTTGGATCAGTTTCAGGAAGCGTTTTCAGTCCATATTGCCCCCACAAACGTTTCCAGACCGTCTCAACAATCTTGTTTCTTCTCTTCCTGTCAAGTATGGGAAAATCCAACGATGCGGCAATCACTTGGTTTGGTCGTAACGTTGAGTCAGCGCCAACATTAGATACCACATCGAAGAGGCATCCTTTCTTGGGGTTCCAAAACTTCTGTGAAAAACTTTCTCTAGCCGTCTCAGCCATACCATAATATTTTTCTGCTTTGTCTCTTTGATTGAAACGTTTTGCTAGCAGCTGCATGGTTTTCAGGGCGTTATACCATAAGGCTTGAATCTCCACTGCCTTCCCGTCTCTAGGCGTAACAAACCTGTCAATCGTGGTTGCGTCCATCCAAGTAAGTTGTGGACCATGAGCAATCAAACCGTCTTCTTCCATGTGTATACCAAAGGTTGTTCCTTGGACGTGATATTCAATAATCTGGTTCAATGTTTTCCACAGCTTTTCTTGAACAAAGTCAAAGTCGCCACTGTATTTGAGGTATTGAAGAACCGCGTTGAAGAACCATAAGGTGGCGTCCACGGTGTTGTAGAGGGGGATGTCTCCAGCCTTGTCCGAGAAACGGTTTGGGATGATGCCTTTCTGGCAGTAGTGCTCAAAAGTCAACAGTATCTCTTGTGCATCCTGAAATCTTCCTGTGACAAGCGTCAGCCCAGGCAGGGAAATGAGCGAGTCCCTTCCCCAATCATCAAACCAAGTGTAGCCGGCGATCACTGACTTCTTTTTGGTTGAAGCTCTAGAAACAATAAACGAATCCGCCGCTTGGATAAGCCACTTTAACCAATCTTCGAGTTCTAAGCCAGTGTTGTGTTCCCGAAACTGTTCCAACAAACCTTTTCGCCGCTCTAACTCCTCACGACGCAACAGGTCAATGTCGTTTATTCCGTTACCAAAAGACGAAAAGAGGTTTTTTGCTTTATCCTCATTTTTTCCAGCTACCGCGAGGACATAAAATTTTTTCGTTTCTTTGGGATCAACAGAAAATTTGAAGAATCCCGGTCTAAAATAGTCGTCGCTGCTGCTTTCGCTTCGGGAGGCGTCAACTCTGAAGAAGATTTTTTCAACCCACCAGCTCTCCTCCACAAAAGAGTGGTCATTGCCTGAGGACAGAATCAGGGATGAAAGCGAATCTGACGGCTCAATTAATACTCCTTCCCCGCAGCGCTTCTGAACAAATCTCCACGGTAACGTGTCCTTGTCCGTTATGCTGTAGATGTGCCTTGAATTGACGAGCGGAGAGACGCGGATAGATACTTTTTCTTCCAAGGGATTAGAAACTTCGTAGATTATTGCTGTTGCGTTTTTCATGTAAGGCATGAAAATTGTTTTCTGGAGCTTAACACCATGCACAGCGTATCTATATGTGGGAAGAGGGTTGAGAACAAAATCGGAGATAAAACGGTGTCCTTGAGGGTGCATGACGTCCCGGAACTCGTTTGCCCCGAGAGCGTAAGTTTCAGTTCCAATCTTCAGTTCCTCATCAAGTTTTGTTAACAGAACCCAGCGATTAATTGGAGGATTAAATGCTGCAACAAGGAGACCGTGATATTTTCTGGTGTTGATTCCCAAAACGGTTGAGGAAGCATATCCGCCTAACCCGTTGGTTACAAGCCATTCTCTACCTAGAGCCTCGTTAACGTCGGAGAGAACGTCTCGCCCAAGACTTATTTTGGGTAAGTCCACTTTGGTGACACCCATCAGGATTAATGTAAGAGCTTGGCTATGTTTTTTCCTGTACCCACATTGAAGTGATTGGCTACTGTACAACATTTTGTCCGCAAAAGCAAAGCATGAGGAACTGGAAGCTCAAGTTCCGTAAGGGTTTCAGCGTGACCCATACCCTTCGCCACCACCAAATCCACCGAATTATAAAGTTCTAGGAACTCGCCTGAACATTCTTCGGGAAACAAGCCAACGGCATCCGAGCCTGTGGATATTACCGCGTCTGCTACTTTGTCCATTCCAACGATTTGAGCGTCTTCTAATGTGGCATCGTTGAGTATAGGACCGTCTTTAACCGCTACTGTAACATGGGCGCCAAGATTTTTCAGTTCTTGGACAAGCAGCGTGTCTAGGGCTACTTCTCCGGCGTTGTCAGTTAAGTAGAGAACACTTTTCGCATTCTTTGCCGTGTTGAAAATTTGGGGGATATCATCCAAGGCTAGGTCCTTTTCAGCCTGTTGAATCAGCTTCTCAAGATCCGTGAACTTGAAGGGGTTATCGGGGAGATCAAACTCCATGATGTTGCCGACAATGGCGGAAAGACAAGCCTTCCGAAACCGTAACTCCGGTGAAGTTTCCTTCGAGACGATACTTTTTGCTAGGGGAACGACTTCCAGAGCTTTTTTGTTGCTGAGCTGTTTCTTTTGTTTGTATGGGTCAGGGTTGCCGGTTATCTTTCGTATCAGCCGGTCCCGTTTTGTGCCTAAATCGGCGGGATTGGCTGTTGGTTCGAATTCTTCAGCTAAAAACCGTAGGATAGCTGACAGAGTAGTGAATCGGAGAGATGTGTCGTCTGTGGCTTCTTGGATTTGTAGGTAGCCACGATTGAGAATACATGAGATGCATCTGAGTTCAACTTTCAATCATCAATCCCCTAGACCTACAATGTTGACTTGTGAAGTTTGACACGGTTAGCTGTTTTGGTCACGTAGAATGGAATGAAGCCTGAACAGGGGATATAAATGTTGTCGATTGCACTTTCTAACACTGCGACCGAGTTACCGTAATTTACCTGTGAGTTTAATTCCTATACCCAATAAACCAATTAAAACCAGAGTTAATGCCAGTACCTGCTTATCAAAAGGAATCTTCTGCCATGCTGTAAACATGCCTGAAACAGGAGCGTCTGACTTCAGCAAGATTAGAACCTGCTCGCCCGGTTCTACGACAAAATCATAACTGGCACAATCGCACATATACTCACTATCGATGTAGAGTTTTACAGTGTCATTAGTTTGTAGGGCTAAGTGAAGTCTAGTATAGGCTAACCATGGTATCTGAAAAGTGTAGTTTTCGGCTTTGCTAAGAGTAACCCTCTCTCCGCCACCATAAGAAGGCACGAGACCCGGAAAAATAACATTCAAATATAGCAAATAACCTAACCCTGCAAAAATCATTAATAAAGAAAAAACGAAAACGATCCAACCCGTTTTCGATTTCATTGAAAACATGACACTCCAATAAACATTTAATGACAACACGATTAAAGGCTTTGCGCGCCTTTGTTATCCCCCTTTCAGTATCTTGTTAAAGCGACAATGTGAGCATTCAGAATTTTTATACGCAAAATCATGTTGGAGACTGAAAGGGTGAAGGCTTCACTGCAAAGCCTCCTAAGAGATGATCATAATCTATGATTGACTATAACGTTTTAGTTATGGCTTCTGTGAATTCCAGCAAGATTTTGCGTGGGTCTTTGGCTTTCACTATGCCGCTGGCAACCAAAACTCCCTCAGTGCCGAGCCTCAATGCAGCAGTTACATCCTCGCCCTTGGTTATTCCCGCACCGCAGAGAGTCACAACATCAGGGTTTATACGCTTGACAAGTTCAACCGTCCCAGAGACCACCTCAGGCTTAGATTTAGAAACAGGAATCCCAGTTCCTATTAGTTCAGGCGGCTCCACTGCAATCATACCCGGTTTAAGGGCAGCTGCAGCGGCGCTCACGGCAGCGTTGTTAGTGCACACCACCGAAACCAGATCAGATTCGCGGGTCTTTGTGATTATGGCTTCAATGTCAAACATTTTTAGTCGTCTCTCCGAGTGGTTAATTAATGTTCCAACGGCTCCAGCCTCCTTCACTGATTCAAGAAGTATATGCCCCGTAAA
>Ga0315550_1000986_pt1 | contig 17598 bp, 7 predicted proteins | sample SalMarSW160190MG_2_FD_203100 | JGI IMG/M metagenome (GOLD analysis project Ga0315550, IMG submission 203100) | Salt marsh sediment microbial communities from the Plum Island Ecosystem LTER, Massachusetts, United States - Salt Marsh Sediment SW1601-90 ... | reverse complement strand
AAAAAACATCCAGTATTCCTCCCCGAATCGAATACTCCCCTGGTTCAGTAACAAAATCCGACCGCTTAAAACCAACTTTAATCATTTGTTTTTCAATCTCTTCAAGCATATAACTCTCTCCATCTCTAACCGTTATGCTGCTTTTGCCGAAGAGTGTTTTATCCACTACTTTTTCGATGAGTGCCTCGGGATAGGTTACGATTACCGGATTTTTTTCTCCCTGACTCAGGATGGTTAAAATTTCTGTACGAAGCACCAGATTGGAGGGGTCTGTGTGTCCGTATTGAATCGATCTCTTATAAGATGAGGGGAAAAAGTAGATTGGTAGAGCGGGATTTAACGCAACAAGATCGTTGTGGAAGTAAGCTGCTTCTTCTTTGTCAGATAAAATGATCAGGTGACTACTGTCCGAACTGTTCAGATATGCTGAACAACAAATGCTGCGGGATGATCCCCATAATCCGGTTATGTTGACCTTCACCAGGGAATGACGATCCAGGTGATCAACAAGATGACTGAATTCGGGGTGATCTGTGTAGATAGTATCTAACCGCTTTGTAATCAAGAGACTAATAGATTGTGTGAATGATTACATCGAACAGCAAGCAAAAGTAACAATTTAATCTCCGTTCCGGGTAAAAGCCCTCTGGTAAATCGGTAAAGGTAATTTTTAGTTGCCTGGTTATACAGATATTAACTTGAAAACTGGATACCCCCATTGAGGTTTAGGAACTCCTCAGCCTTGTCAACCATTTTTTTTGACCCGACATATAAAGGTATTCTTTGATGCAGGGATTCCGGTTTAAGATCAAGAATCCTTCTGTGTCCATCGCTTGCTTTCCCTCGTGCCTGTTCAATAATGAATGCCATGGGATTGCATTCATAAACCAGGCGGAGTTTTCCATTCGGGAATGATTCGGTCTGAGGATAAATATAGATCCCTCCTTTCAGTAGATTCCGGTGAAAATCAGCAACCAGAGAACCTATATACCGGGAAGCATACGGTCTTTTCGTATCGCTATCTTTCTCCTGGCAAAACTTAATATACTTCTTTACACCATCCGGAAATTTTACATAATTACCTTCATTGATGGAATAGATAAACCCCTCTTCAGGGGAGACAATATCCGGATAGGATAGACAAAATTCACCGATGGACGGATCAAGAGTAAATCCGTTAACCCCATTTCCCGTAGTATATACCAGCATCGTAGAAGAACCATAAATAATGTAACCGGCGGCAACCTGTTTATCCCCTGTTTGCAGTAAATCTTCCAGCTTGGCTTTGGTACCCCTCTCCGAGATCCTGCGGTAGATCGAAAAAATAGTCCCGATAGAAACATTAACATCAATGTTTGATGACCCATCCAACGGATCAATACAAACAATGTAATTCCCGTCAAGGGACAATTCATCAATGAAAGTTACCATATCCGTTTTCTCTTCGGTTACCATTCCACAGCACTCCCCACTGGTTCGTAAAGCAGAAATGAATTGGTGATCTGCGTATACATCCAGCTTCTTCTGCTCCTCTCCCTGAACATTGGTGTTTCCTGATTCTCCAAGGATATCAACAAGACCGGCCATATTTATTTTTTTGTTGACCATTTTTGCAGCAACTCCAATATGATGAAGCAATCTGGACAGTTCCCCTTTTGCATACGGGAAATCCTTTTGACGTGCAATGATGAATTCATTTAAAGTTACAAAACCATAATTTCTAAAAGTCATGATGTGTAATATTTACGTTTTGAAATATAGATGGTAAATTTACTTCCGGTACTAATGCTTTACAACTAATTCTGACTCTTTCTTCATTTTTTATATTTTTGTTTTGTTAATACGGTATGGTATGCAGGTATTTAAATTTGGCGGTTCCGCTATAAAAAATGCAGGTGGTATAAGGAAACTGGCGAAGATAGTGAAAGCAAACCCGGAATGCCGGGTAATTGTTGTATCTGCTTTGGGAAAAACAACCAATGCTCTTGAAGAGCTATTCGGGTGCTATTTCGAGGGGAATGATGGCTGGATAGAACGATTAAACCAAATCAAACAATTTCATCTTGACATCGTTTCAGATCTGTTCGGCGAGAGCGACATTTCCCTGAAACGGGAATTGGAACACTACTTTTCAGAGCTTGCAGAACGATTGAATAGAAAACCGGGAAGTGATTATGACAGGGAGTATGATCAGATTGTCTCAGAAGGGGAGATCTGGGCGACCAGGATTGTTCATGCTTACCTGAACAGGCAGGGATTCAATACCAGGTGGCTGGATGCCAGGAAAATACTGGTAACCGATGCTGCATTCAGGGATGCAACGGTAGTTTGGAAAAAATCGATGAAATTGGTGAAACGGGAGATTAACCTGGCAGGAGATGAGGTGTCTGTTATCCAGGGGTTTATTGCAAGTACAGAGAATGGTTTAACAACTACTCTCGGTAGGGAAGGCTCTGACTTTACAGCTTCAATCCTGGGTAATATCCTTGATGCAGAATCTGTCACCTTGTGGAAAGACGTCCCCGGGGTATTGAATGCAGATCCGGAAAACTTTCCGAATCCGGAAAAACTGGACGAGATATCTTACCTGGAAGCTGTTGAACTGGCTTTCTTTGGAGCAAAAGTTATTCATCCCAAAACCATTAAACCGCTTTATAATAAAAACATCCCCCTGTTCATCAAATCGTTTGAACATCCAGACTCTATTGGGACAATCATCCATCGAATGGACTGGGATGTGGATATGATTCCCGTCTATGTAAAAAAGGATCATCAAATTTTGATAACCATACAACCTCGCGATTTTTCGTTTATGATTGAGCAGAGCTTTGGTCAGATCTTTAGTGCTTTCAATAGATGCAAGATAAAAATAAACCTGGTGCAGACTTCAGCAATCAGCCTTTCGATTTGTGCGGATAGTAACAGGCTGAGAATCGAACAACTGTTGAATTCACTGAAGAAAAATTTCCGAATTGCGTTTAATAAAGAGGTTCAATTGATTACGATAAGGCATTATACGGATGAAGCCATTCGTTTAATGACAACAGAAAAACAGATCCTGATAGAACAAAAAAGCCGTCATACCGTACACTTTGTCCTGAGAGATGGTTAATTCCACCAGAATCACTAATTGGTTCATCTAAAGATGAAAACCGGTATCCGTTTATGTATACTCATTGTACTTGCAATGTATGCAGTAGGAGCAACCTTCACGATTGCTCAACCTGTTGATACAGTGCGATTCTTTCAACACTGTGATACCGTTCTCAATATTCCGGATTTATCAAAATCCTTGCCACCAGATGTTGTTCAAAAAACGCTTATTCCGGAGGAACAAACATTGGTAATCAACGAATTTATGGCAAGTAATGGAACTGTTTTAGCTGATGAATTCGATGAATTTGACGACTGGATCGAGATATTCAATTTCGGGGAACAACCTGTAAATATAAACGGACTTTATATTACTGATGATACCGATGATCCGGGAAAACATCGGTTTTTCCCGGGTACGGGATCCTATTACCTGCAACCGGGTGACTATATTCTCTTCTGGGCCGATGGTCAACCGGAACAGGGAATATTTCACCTGGGGTTCAAACTGTCGGCTGAGGGAGAAGAAATTGCTATTTATACTTCTGCTGATCAGTTGTTGATCGATTCCTTAACCTATTCCCAGCAATATTATGATATTTCGAAGGGGAGGCAGCCTGATGGAGGTGAAACATGGAACTATTTCCTTACCCCTTCACCGGGAACAACAAATTCAACCGAAGGTTTCCTGGATAAGTTAAATAAACCACAATTTTCATATTCAGGGGGATGTTTCAGTGATCCCATCCAGGTGGAGATGATCTATTCTGAACCCGGGTCAGTTACCCATTATACAACGAATGGATCTGTTCCAACTCAGTCATCACCACTGTTTAATGGCTTGCTTGTCGGATCTACAGTAACATTCAGGGCTAAATCATTTCGGGCAGGAAACCTTCCAAGCGATGTTATAACCCATACTTTCCTGTTTGAACAGGACCTGTCGCTGGATGTTGTTTCAATTGTAACAGATAGCCTCTCCCTGTGGGGGGCAAACGGAATCTTGACCCATCCCTATTCCGGTTTGGAAAAAATGGTTAGTCTGGAATTGCTTAAAACGAATGGAATACCCGGCTTTTCCGTTGATGCAGGCATTAAGATCCATGCTCCCGACGGTCGACCCCAACAATCGCTGAGACTATCAATGAGACCGATGTACGGAGAGGATGACATTGAATATCCTCTTTTTCCGGGTTTGGGCATTTCACGCTTCAAACAACTGATTTTTCGGAATGGAGGAAATGACGGTAGCCAGCTGGCTAACCAGAGAACCCATTTCCGGGATCCCTTGATGCATACCATCAGCGCAAAGAATAGGGCAAATGTGGGAACTTCTGCATATAAACCAGTGAATCTCTACCTGAATGGAAAGTATTGGGGGATATATAATATCAGGGAGAAAATCGATAAATACTATATCCAATCCCACTACGGAAGTGATGATATCGATCTTCTGGAACGGAGTTTTGGCTATGAGATGAATGAAAATGCGATCGAAGGTGATTGGGATCACTTTCACAATATGAAAACATTTGCCGATACAGCAGATCTCGGAGAACCAGCAAATTATGCCTGTATGAAGAGCATGATGGATGTCAATAATTTTTCAGAATATTGGATCTATGTTGTTTATTATGGAAATTACGACTGGTTATCCAATAACATGAAATTTTGGCGATCAAGAAACCCTGCCGGTCGATGGAAATGGATACACTGGGATCTGGATCATGGATTGGGATTGCCCTATTATATTTATTCCGATCCGTCATGGAATACCCTGGCATGGTCAACAAGCCTTGCGTCCGATCGCCCATGGAATGGATATAACACCGTTTTGATCCGGAATCTTCTGGAAAATGAAGAATTCAGGTTCGGATTCATTAACCGGTTCGCAGACCTGCTAAACTCTGCATTCAAACCGGAAATGATGATCCCGGTTGTCGATTCCCTCGCTACAATGCTGGATAATGATATGCCAAGACAATTTGAACGATGGGGAAGTACATACACCATTTGGCAAAATGCACTGGAGGGTGTACGTAATTACATCAACAACAGACCGGATTTTGTCTGGGAACACCTCGCAGACAAATTTAACCTGGAAGAACCCAATAAGCTCATATTAAACGTGCTACCTGAAAATGCCGGGAAAATAGAGGTGAACTATATCACGGTAAACCAGTTCCCATGGGAGGGTAAATATTTTCAGGAAGTCCCCATCTCAATTAGAGCCATACCCTATGAAGGATATGAACTCTACGGTTGGAATGGAAATGATACAGCTTCAAGCGAATTATCGGTTGTGTTGGATACCACCCTGCAATATACTGCCTGTTTTGTCGCTGCAACAGGCGAAAAAGAGATTCTTATTAATGAGATCAATTATAACTCCTCCGAATCATTCGAGGCAGGTGATTGGATTGAATTGTATAATCCAAATCCATGGGAAGTTTCCCTGGCAGGGTATGGTCTTAAAGACAGCAAGGATGATCATTCCTTCCTTATCCAGGGAAATCCAGGGATCAAACCCTTTGGTTATTTTGTCCTTTCAGAAGATACCGTCGCGCTTACAGGACTGTTTCCCGAACTGATATCGGTAACCGGAAACCTCAATTTCGGATTCAGCAGTGATGGGGAATATATCCGGCTATATAATGAAACGGGACTCATGATCGATTCAGTCTGCTATATGAATTCATTCCCCTGGCCGGAACAACCGGATGGTGGTGGCGCTACCCTTGAATTATTGGATCATAATCCGGATAATGACGTGCCTGAGAATTGGCAATCAAGCTATATCACAGGAGGTACACCCGGATTACCCAATTCAGAACTGGGTATAAACATTCCAGGGTTACTGGGATCCGATCTGCCGGTCTATATCCATCCCAATCCGGGTGAGGGAATGTATTACCTTACTTTCACGGCTCAAATACACGAACCTGTCGACCTGAGAATATTCAATCTGATGGGTCACCTGATCAGTACACAAAGAAGAGAAGTATCCGGTGCTGGTGATCAAATCAGGATTGATCTTCAAAACCAACCCGATGGTATCTATATCATTTCCGTTTCAGTGAATGGGACAGTGAAGAAACTGAAAGTGATCAAAGCAAAGGGCAATTGAACTGGGACGTCTATAAAAAACGATTCTTTGAACCGGCACTTAATTTTTCGCACAATGACATTTTTTGATCTTCGACCCGGATATTATTTGAGATAAAACATTTGTTTGGTTTTCACCCGGTGGTGATTATTCTCTCTGATATCTAACCGGATAAAATAAGTCCCGGATGGAAGATGAGCATTATGATCGGAAGGATTCCATGTAACCTGATTAATCCCGGGATTATTCATCACCAGCGACATTTCATCCACCTTCTTACCCAATAGACTAAATACCTGGATATTAACCTTTGAGAGCCCGCTGGTTTCAAACTGAATCGTTGTTTGATATCTGAATGGATTGGGATAGATCGTAAAATCAAACGGGCCGGTATCATAGCTGTTATTGTCGGTAATGGCTGATGTTGAATTGGGCATTCCCGGTGTGAACAGATCGACCGGAGAAGAGACCCAGTTCGATCCTATGTTATTGTCTGATCCGGGATCGATGAGTTGAATACTGGGACCGGTACCATTGGCATTAACTGGCCAGGGACTGATGACCCCATAATTGACCAAGTCAACCAAATTACCACCGGGATTGAATAAACGCAATACTTCTCCCTCACTACTTAGACCAAATCCGCCTGCTCCAATTCCAAAATCACCAGTTACGTTTGTAACGGAGGGAAAAACCTGATTGAATTTCAACTGGTTCCGGGTTAACACCAGGTAGCCATAAGCCGTAATGACACTACCCTCAGGGATAATAAACTGGTGATTGTCATTCCCATCTTTAAACACCCATCCGTTGAGATCGATTGAAACAGCATTTGGATTGTACAGCTCAACCCAGTCTTCACTATCATACAGAGGAGATGAATTATACATGATTTCATTAATGACAACCGGTAATTCATCCATGGAAGTTGTATCGATCTCAAAAAACGCCACTATCGAAAGATCCGATGATGGGGTAATTTCCACATAAAAGGTATCAGGCAGTGAGGGTTGATCCCAACCGGAAAAGTTATACCCGGGAGATGGTATGGCTTTCAGTTCGATCGGTATGCCATTCATATATATACCTTCCCAGGGAAATGTCCTGATCGTAATGGTGTTGATTTCAATGTACCCCATACCGGATACATTGAGGCTGATCGTATATTGTCCCGATAAGCTAAAATAATTCCTCATCTGGTCCCGAACTACCTGGGGCCTGTCTCTGAGGAAATTGCGAATCAACTCTTTCCTGTAATCCCAATTGGACAGGGATGGATTCCAGCGTCCAATCTCATTGGGCATTTCAGGATCAATTATAGTGACAAGTGAATCAAATGTAGCTACCGAATTTTGTGGGTGGAAAATCGTATTTAACAGATCACAGGTCCGGTTGGTCAAATCCTGTCTGAAACCCGGGTTGACAAGAAATGCCAGAGGCATGAAATTAGCCCATTTTTCACTACTTGTGTATTGGTACTCAGTAAATCCGTTCCAGCTTAGTAGCGAATATGCCCGGTCGGTATCCCAGATCGTCCACCTCCATTTCGATCCGGTCAATTTTGATTTATAAGCAAATGAACCCCACGTCCAGCTTCTGAATTGACTGGCATGTATAAAAGCCAGGAGATTGATGAAATTCGGCATATCCATCATGTCACAAACTGCCAGGTAATTTTCCTGATCGGAGAAATTCGAGGTCTGTATGAATTGAACGAGCGTGTTCCAATCCTCCAGAGTCCCATACTTCAACTCACATCCCGATTTCTGGTAGCGCACCAAATCAAAGTCACTGTATCCTGTATGGTCTTCTATGAAATATTCATTAATACTCTCCCTGAGATTGTAAATCCCCCAGTATTCATCATTCAGGAACAATACTGCCCAATCGCTTGCTGTGGCAAGTGCTCCGGATTTTTTATAGAATTCTGCCGACAGAGGATCCCGTAAAAGTGTTCCTGTACCGGTGGTGATGTCATCATCATAACCAGACCTGAGAACGATGTTTTTAAAACTTGTAATGGATGTATTAGGAAACAACGGATAGTTCAGCCTTGCACTTCCATATTCTGATTCGTAAAATTCGCGGAACGATTTTTTGGGCATGTTCAGGGAATTTCCTCCCTGGATCCGTAAACCGGAGTTCACAGAAAACGTTAAATGATGGTCTTTGAAATATTGGTTTTGAACAAATTTTTCCCACTCATCTCCCGTTGACCAGGGATGACTGTAAATGCCACTTTCTCCAAAAAGGTTGTCTGGATCAGTCAGGATAGAAAGAACCGGCAGGTGATAACTTTCGTTCAGAAAATAGATGTGGCTGATAGGTCTGCTGGGAAGATGATTTTCCCGCACGGCAATTGCCCTGATTATCGTGGTCTGAGTAACCTGGATTTCTCCTGAATAGAGTGTGGAAAGTATGGTAGGATCATGTTTATCAACGGTATAATAAATTTCATCAGCCGGATCAGCAGCTGCTAACGAAACTGCAAAGGGATTTTCATAAAATCCTCCGGATACCGAAAACAGGGGTGGTGGGGTAATCCCCCAAAAGACTGGCCCTGCATTTGCTGAATCGGGTGTTGGGGTTGTGAAATAGACCCAATTCGAACTTTCATCCGGATCCCTTCCCATGGAAATATTTTCCAGCTGTCCGCTAAAAATATAAGAATCAATGTGTTGAAGAGAAACCGGGGTGTAAATACCGATATGCTCACCCTCACCCGATAATTTGAAATCCAGGTGGTCAGGCCCAACCTCGGGAAGACCATCGGCCCATAGGATGATAAAGCTGTCAGGCTCCAGTATGAGGCTTGCAGGTATTTGCCATTTATTGGGAACAGTTAAGTCATCGGTTATATTCAAACCCTGAAGATCAAGAGCATTCGTTCCGTAATTATAAATCTCTATCCAATCCGATGTAAGCCCCGTTTCCTGACATGTGTAACTGGTGTTTATGGCTGAGAATTCATTGATTCTCAGGGTCCAGTAGGCTAAATCGGGATGGTGATGATAATACTCAGCACCCAGATCTATTCGTGTACCGTCGGGATCCTGGTCATCGGGATCGGTCTCGAAGGAAATACCATCACCGTCATTATCAGGATCCCCTGAATTGATTGCCGGTGAATAAATATGAAGGTGAAAATTGCCGGTTAACGTGTCAATAAAATAGGGTTCGCCCGGGATATTCCCTACGCCCGTCAATAATTCCTTGTTTGATAACGTGTAGGTAATTTGAAGCACAGAACCATCCTGAATATCAGACTCGGTATACCGTGTGTTGGCAAAAATGCAATTGCGAACAATGGCAGAGCCTGCACTGTTTGTTGTTCCATGATGGCATTCAATCGCATTGCCATTCCCGAATAATGTGTTCCTGTCAACCAGAACACTTGCTCCAGTGTGACTTTGGATCCCACCATCCTGGCAATGGGTTATAACATTCTGCCTGATGGTTGCTTCCGAAGATTCCCCGATCGAAACACCAAAACTGCCACAATGGTGCAAATAATTGCCGGTTACCTGAACATCGACGGATCCCGTTCCTATATCAATGGCATCATCCGGGAAATCAGATATCTGATTTCCATGAAAAGATCCGTTCACTATCCCATCACAGTCCACGGCATCAATTTTCCCTGAACCGGGAACCCCTTTAATCTCATTATTTTCCAGGATCACATCAGAAGCATAGTGAATTGCAATGGCATCACCGGAAGCCATATCATTCATGTAACAGTTTCTGAGGATTATAGTACCGTAATTCGCTGATATGGCAGCGGTTGCATTGACAAAATTGACATGGTTCAGATTGATAGTGCCACTGTTTCCGGAAATTAACCCCCATTTCTCTTGTGAGTTGAGATTCTGAAGAAAAACCGGATCAGCTTCAGTCCCGTTGACAATAAGGTTCCCATTTACCTGAATGTTTGCACCCTGGGGTATTAAAACAACCACCCCGGCATTAATCGTCAAAGTGACTTCCGCATTTATTGTTACCGTTCCGGGTGCTGTGTATATGCAGGTATCAGTCAAATCCAGATCGGATGATATCACAGATGGCAAATCACAACTACCCTGCCCGGAACTTTGGACATGGAAAAGAGAAATAATGAGCAATATGTATACAAGGTGTCTCACAGAATGCTAGAATTGATCAACCAGCCTGGATGAAGATAATACATCCGCATGATTTTACTCACATCATTGTTTAGGATACGCTATTTGCTCAAAATGGTTGCACATCTTTACCCGAATTCCGGACAAGAATGGCGGAAATGGATCATGGTTCATGGTGATCATTGAAAATATAAACACCTGATGAATCGCTATCGGTCAAATTCAAGCATCATTCCTGTTCTTGATTCATCCAGGTATCCATTATCGTATGCAAGATGCCCATTTACAAAGGTGTGTGTTATCCTGGAATGGAAGGAAGAATTTTCGAATGGAGACCATCCGCATTTGTACAGGATGTTATCCTTACTGACCTGCCATGAAGAATTCAGGTCAATAAGGCAAAGGTCAGCCCAGTACCCTTCACGAAGATATCCCCGGTTTTTCACCTGAAAAATATCTGCCGGTATATGACACATTTTTTCCACTATCTTTTCAATACCGATTTTATTCCGGTGATGGAACTCAAGCATTGCCAACAATGAATGTTGTACCATAGGCCCACCGGATGGCGCCTGAAAGTAAGGATTTTGTTTCTCCTCAATGGTATGTGGAGCATGATCGGTGGCAATGATATCAATGGTATTAGTAAGCACTCCTTCGAACAAAGCATGCCTGTCTTGACTTGTCTTAATAGCAGGATTCCATTTTATGAAAGTACCGCGGGTGTCATAATCATTGTGATCAAACCACAAATGATGTATACAGACCTCCGAAGTTATCCGTTTTTGAGAATGATGCAGATTGTTTTCAAACAATTCAAGTTCCCTGGCAGTTGAGAGATGCAGGACATGAAGCCGTGTGTTGTACTTCTTTGCTAACCGAATCGCTAACGAAGTGGATAAATAACATGCTTCCTCGCTACGGATTTGAGGATGATATTTTATGGGTACATCCTCCCCGTACCGTTCCCGGTATCGTTCACTGTTATTCCGGATGGTCGATTCATCTTCACAATGTACGGCAACCAGGCAGGGAGCATGACAAAAAATGTCATTCAGTGATTCTTCTCTGTCAACGAGCATATTCCCGGTTGAACTACCCATAAAAACCTTAATTCCACATACTCCTGCCGGATCAATTCCAATGAGTTCCTCCAGATTGTCATTGGTCGCTCCCATGTATAAAGAATAGTTGCATAACGATTTGGATGAAACCATTGAAAATTTCTCAGATAATGCTTCTCTTGTGATCGTTTGGGGAATCGTGTTTGGCATATCCATTACAGAGGTAACTCCCCCGGCAAGGGCCGCTCGTGTCTCCGACCGGAAATCACCCTTATGAGTTAGCCCCGGATCCCTGAAATGGACCTGATCATCAATAATTCCCGGAATAAGTATTAATCCGTTTCCATCGATGCTTCTTGAAGGCTGAATCTGTTGTTCATCTACTTTACCCTCATAAACCGTATCTATTTTTTGATCTCTGATGAGGAGGCTTCCTTTGAATTTCCTCCCTTCATTCACGAGGGTAGCATCTTTGATCAGAATGGTTTCCATAGTATTATGTTGGTCTGTCGTACCGGGTGAAAAAACTATGCCACTTCATCTTGATCACACCCCAGAGGGCTTCGTTAAATATTCCTCCACTCATTTTTGATGAACCCCGTTTCCTGTCGGTAAAGACAATGGGTATCTCCACAATATGGAAACGAAACATCCAGGCTGTAAACTTCATTTCGATCTGAAAAGCATATCCTTTTGATTTAATATTATCAAGATCAATCGTTTCGAGCACCTTTTTTCTGTAACATTTGAAACCGGCTGTAGTATCTTTGATTTTCATCCCCGTGATAAAACGAACATAGATGGAGGCTGCATAGGACATGATCACCCGGCCCAGGGGCCAGTTTACTACATTTACTCCGGATTTGTACCGGGATCCAATTGCCAGATCAGCCCCCTGATTTTTGCATGCATCATGGAGCCTGATAAGATCCTTCGGATCGTGCGAAAAATCAGCATCCATTTCGAAAATATAATCGTAGTGGTGTTCAAGTGACCATTTGAAACCGGTAATGTATGCCGTCCCCAAACCCAGTTTCCCTTTTCGTTCAATGAGGTGTACCGATGAATGCTCCCGTTGTAATGATTTTACGATATCGGCTGTGCCGTCCGGGGAATGATCATCCACAATGAGAATATCGAAGGGATGGGAAAGGGAAAGAATAGCCTGGATGATATCCTTGATATTTTCCTTTTCATTGTAAGTAGGAATGATCACAATATTCTCACTCACGGGCGCGGCTGTTAATTCAATCAACGAAGATACACTTTTCTGTCATATCTAACCATGAAGGGACCAGAAACGACCTTACATAATGGGTTTCTATAATGAGGTTCCGCTATTTCAAAATGCTCTTTATCAATGAGATACTGTTTTCTGAACGGGGATGTCGACCCGGAATAAATGGGGGAAGAAAAAAGAATATTCAAAAGTTTGGAGATGTGAATTATTTGTATGTATATTTGCAGCCGCTTTCTAAGCGATGATAGGACAAAAATATTAGGGAAAAGTTGCAAAGTATCATAATCCGACTTACCTTTGCAATCCTGAAAATAGTGAAAAATAGTTCTTTGAAAAAATTGAAGAGGTTTTAAAAAGGTTTGAAGCGGATCCGTTTTTTTTCGGATTGAGATATGAATCTTGAGTGACATTTAAATTCTTTTTACAATGAAGAGTTTGATCCTGGCTCAGGATGAACGCTAGCGGTAGGCCTAACACATGCAAGTCGAGGGGTAAGGTCAAGCTTGCTTGACACACGACCGGCGCACGGGTGAGTAACGCGTATGCAACCTGCCTTTAACTGGGGCATAGCTCCGAGAAATCGGAATTAATACCCCATAATATTTCATTATCGCATGGTGATGGAATTAAAGCTCCGGCGGTTAAAGATGGGCATGCGTGACATTAGTTTGTTGGTGAGGTAACGGCTCACCAAGACTACGATGTCTAGGGGGTCTGAGAGGATGATCCCCCACACTGGTACTGAGACACGGACCAGACTCCTACGGGAGGCAGCAGTGAGGAATATTGGGCAATGGACGAAAGTCTGACCCAGCCATGCCGCGTGCAGGATGACAGCCCTACGGGTTGTAAACTGCTTTTATACAGGAAGAAACACCCCGACGTGTCGGGGATTGACGGTACTGTATGAATAAGCATCGGCTAACTCCGTGCCAGCAGCCGCGGTAATACGGAGGATGCAAGCGTTATCCGGATTCATTGGGTTTAAAGGGTGTGTAGGCGGGAGATTAAGTCAGTGGTGAAATCCTGCAGCTTAACTGTAGAATTGCCATTGAAACTGATCTTCTTGAGTACAGTTGAGGTAGGCGGAATGTGTAATGTAGCGGTGAAATGCTTAGATATTACACAGAACACCGATTGCGTAGGCAGCTTACTAAACTGCTACTGACGCTGAGGCACGAAAGCGTGGGGAGCGAACAGGATTAGATACCCTGGTAGTCCACGCTGTAAACTATGATTACTCGATGTGTGCAATATACCGTACGCGTCTGAGCGAAAGCATTAAGTAATCCACCTGGGGAGTACGGTCGCAAGATTGAAACTCAAAGGAATTGACGGGGGCCCGCACAAGCGGAGGAACATGTGGTTTAATTCGATGATACGCGAGGAACCTTACCTGGGCTTAAATGTAGAATGACGTCCCGCGAAAGTGGGATTCCCTTCGGGGCATACTACAAGGTGCTGCATGGTTGTCGTCAGCTCGTGCCGTGAGGTGTCGGGTTAAGTCCCATAACGAGCGCAACCCTTATCGTTAGTTGCCAGCGAGTAATGTCGGGGACTCTAACGAAACTGCCGGTGTAAACCGTGAGGAAGGTGGGGATGACGTCAAATCAGCACGGCCCTTATGTCCAGGGCTACACACGTGTTACAATGGCCGGTACAAAGGGCAGCTACCTGGTGACAGGATGCTAATCTCTAAAACCGGTCTTAGTTCGGATCGAAGTCTGCAACTCGACTTCGTGAAGCTGGATTCGCTAGTAATCGCGCATCAGCCACGGCGCGGTGAATACGTTCCCGGGCCTTGTACACACCGCCCGTCAAGCCATGGAAGCCGGGGGTGCCTGAAGTCCGTAACCGCAAGGAGCGGCCTAGGGTAAAACTGGTGACTGGGGCTAAGTCGTAACAAGGTAGCCGTACCGGAAGGTGTGGCTGGAACACCTCCTTTCTAGAGATGGATTCATTCAATATCCCTTTATAGGGACCGCCAAAAATCTTTTTTAACCTCTTCTTTTTTTATTTCCCAGTGCAAGAAAATTTTGATCCCGTAGCACTTGATCACGTTTATCTAGTCCCGTAGCTCAGTTGGTTAGAGCACTACACTGATAATGTAGGGGTCAGCAGTTCAAGTCTGCTCGGGACTACAAAACCTGCTCAGCCTGAAAGGACCCCCCAAATGTCCTTGAAATAAAGTGAGGGGACTAGAGCGCCTGCCTTGCAGGATCTTCCCCGAAAAAATGAACAGGGGAATTAGCTCAGCTGGCTAGAGCGCCTGCCTTGCACGCAGGAGGTCATCGGTTCGACTCCGATATTCTCCACTATCAACCGCCATAGCCTTGGCGAAGGCGGTTAGTCCAAAAGAGCGAAAAAGTGAAAGCGTTAATCCGCCTTCGCTGAAGCTACGGCGGACAAAGGGTTCTTTGACATATTGAAAGAAATGAGAGATTATTAAATCGAGCATAACAGAAAAAGTAAGTAAGAGCGTATGGTGGATGCCTTGGCTCTCAGAGGCGATGAAGGACGTGATAAGCTGCGAAAAGCTTCGGTAAGGTGCAAATAACCGTTATAACCGAAGATTTCCGAATGGGGAAACCCGGCCACGTGAAGCGTGGTCACCCCGCCTTGGCGGGGGGCAAACCCGGAGAACTGAAACATCTTAGTACCCGGAGGAAAAGAAAACAATAGTGATTCCCTTAGTAGTGGCGATCGAACGGGGAATAGCCTAAACCATTTTTGTTTCGGCAATTATGGGGTTGTAGGACTACAATGTGAAAATTAACTTTAAGTGGAAGCTTCTGGAAAGCTGAACCATAGAGGGTGATAGTCCCGTACACGTAACAAGTTAATCTTCTAGTAGGATCCTGAGTAGCACGGGACACGAGAAATCCTGTGTGAATCTGCCAGGACCATCTGGTAAGGCTAAATACTCCTGAGAGACCGATAGTGAACTAGTACCGTGAGGGAAAGGTGAAAAGCACCCTGAACAAGGGAGTGAAATAGTACCTGAAACCATGCGCTTACAAGCGGTCGGAGTCCCGCCCTTGGCGGGATGACGGCGTGCCTTTTGCATAATGAGCCTACAAGTTACTCCTCACTAGCAAGGTTAAGGACTTCAGGTCCGTAGCCGAAGCGAAAGCAAGTCTGAATAGGGCGTTTAGTTAGTGGGGGTAGACGCGAAACCGTGTGATCTACCCATGGCCAGGTTGAAGCTCCGATAACACGGGGTGGAGGACCGAACCAGTATACGTTGAAAAGTGTTTGGATGAGCTGTGGGTAGGGGTGAAAGGCCAATCAAACTCGGAAATAGCTCGTACTCCCCGAAATGCATTTAGGTGCAGCCTCGTGGTTTAGTCTCATAGAGGTAGAGCTACTGATAAGGCTAGAGGGCTTCACCGCCTATCAAACCTTGACAAACTCCGAATGCTATGAGATATACACGAGAGTGAGGCGTTGGGTGCTAAGGTCCGGCGCCGAGAGGGAAACAACCCAGACCATCAGCTAAGGTCCCTAAATATATACTAAGTTGTTCTAACGCGGTATGATTGCTTTGACAGCTAGGATGTTGGCTTGGAAGCAGCCATTCATTTAAAGAGTGCGTAACAGCTCACTAGTCGAGCGATCGTGCATGGATGATAATCGGGCATTAAGTATATTACCGAAGCTATGGTCCCGTCCGCCTCTGGCGGATCGGGAGGTAGGGGAGCATTCCAGTTGTGCTGAAGCTGAACCGTAAGGTTTAGTGGAATGACTGGAAAAGAAAATGTAGGCATAAGTAACGATAATCCCAGTGAGAAACTGGGACACCGATAGACTAAGGTTTCCTGATCAACGCTAATCGGATCAGGGTTAGTCGGGGCCTAAGACGAAGCCGAACGGCGTAGTCGATGGACAACAGGTCAATATTCCTGTACTGGCATATGTTGCGATGGGGTGACGAAAGAGTGAAAGGTCTGCGTACTGACGGAATAGTACGTTGAAGGGTGTAGGTTTACAAACAGGTTAATAGCTTGTCTGTGCCGAACCTGATAGTACCGTGAGTCTTCGGACAAGCGGATAATGACCCTAATCATATTTCCAAGAAAAACCTCTAAGCTTCAGATATATGCTACCCGTACCGCAAACCGACACAGGTAGTCAGGGAGAGAATCCTAAGGTGCTCGAGTGATCCATGGCTAAGGAACTAGGCAAAATGGTCCTGTAACTTCGGGATAAAGGACGCCACGCTCCGGCGTGGCCGCAGCGAAATGGCCCAGGCGACTGTTTATCAAAAACACAAGGCTTTGCTAAATCGAAAGATGATGTATAAGGCCTGACACCTGCCCGGTGCCGGAAGGTTAAGAGGGGGGGTTATCAATCTGCCATCCGGCGGAAAGAGAAGCTCTGAATCGAAGCCCCGGTAAACGGCGGCCGTAACTATAACGGTCCTAAGGTAGCGAAATTCCTTGTCGGGTAAGTTCCGACCTGCACGAATGGTGTAACGATCTGGGCGCTGTCTCAGCCATGAGCTCGGTGAAATTGTAGTTCCGGTGAAGATGCCGGATACCCGCAACGGGACGGAAAGACCCCGTGAACCTTTACTGCAACTTAACATTGATTTTGGGTAAGCGATGTGTAGGATAGGTGGGAGACTGTGAAACGGCTTCGCTAGGAGCCGCGGAGTCAACCTTGAAATACCACCCTTCGTTTATCTGGAGTCTAATCCCGCTTTGGCGGGAAACAGTGTTTGGTGGGTAGTTTGACTGGGGTGGTCGCCTCCAAAAGAGTAACGGAGGCTTCTAAAGGTACCCTCAGCATGATTGGTAACCATGCGATGAGTGCAATGGCATAAGGGTGCTTGACTGCGAGACTGACAAGTCGAACAGGTACGAAAGTAGAGCATAGTGATCCGGTGGTTCCGTATGGAAGGGCCATCGCTCAAAGGATAAAAGGTACTCCGGGGATAACAGGCTGATCGCTCCCAAGAGCTCATATCGACGG